>Ga0265798_10007527_pt1 | contig 14072 bp, 7 predicted proteins | sample P3T30metagenome_FD_192430 | JGI IMG/M metagenome (GOLD analysis project Ga0265798, IMG submission 192430) | Plant litter microbial communities from East Loma Ridge, Irvine, California - P3 T30 | ecosystem: Environmental > Terrestrial > Plant litter > Unclassified | place: USA: California...
AGGGCTTTCTTGTAGATGGTCCAGTCTGCATCGCTTATGGAGCCTTTGACTGCGGCGTACAGGGGCTCGACGTCTACACGGGGGGCGCGCGGCGCGTTGGGCTTCTTGGTGAGGTCGGTCTGGAGGGACGTGAGGCTGGGCAGGGTGCCCGACGAGAGCGTCGGCGTGGTGGAGACGTTCATGTCATTGGGGCGTATGGTGCCTGCCATGATGGCGGTGGAAGCGCGCCGTGGTGGCGCTCAATGCGTCGTGATGTGCGCGTTGCGAGGTCGTCGCGCGTTGGACAGATGCGCGTGCGGGCTGTGGAGAAGGCTGAGGGCGGCGGGAGAGCGACGCCGGGGTCTGCGCGACGCTTCAAGAGTGCCAGCGGGGTCGCACGCGTATGCTATGATGGGCCCCGATGACGGGCAAGGACAGCAGGCGTTGTGCGGGGCCTACGCTGATGGACAAGCATGCAGTCGTGGAGAGCGTGAGGTCAGAGCTCGGGGGTTTGCGGAGTTGATGCTGGGGCAGCCTAACAACTTCCACGAGCCCCATGAAACCTCCACCACATGCACACTTGACTTCAGTCCCAGAACATTCAATGTAACTTCCATTCGCTATGCACCTATATACTAACATGATTCGTTTTCACATGCGCTCCCGTCCCAACGCTAGTGCAGTCGCTTTTATGCCATGTACACCGTCCCCCATTGTACGGTATCGCTAGTTTTCACCAAACACATCTCCCAACTCCACTTTTCCTACACTCCAAATCTCTCGCTCATCTTCCATCTCATCGCTAGACAAGCCGAGACCGCCTGCTCCACCTTCGGCCTCTTTCCTTTCTCTGGCTTGCCCAGCTAGCCTCATGGCAACCCTCTTGAAGTAGTCGCCCATGCTGCGCTGTTGACCAGCAGACAGGCTCTTGCCAGGTCCAGCCATGTACTTGTCGAATACGGCCGTCTCTTCGTCCACCACCGAGAAGATGGCAAGGAACGCCGCTTCAGCCGACAGCTTGACTGGGATCACCGGATCGCGCACCGATGCGAAGACCACCGGAATGAGGAGCGGGATATGCGGACGGATCAATTCGTTGTGCTCTCGAGCAACTGTGCGAAGCACCACAAGCGCCAACCGCCTCGTGTCGACGGGATGGCCAGGCTCGACTACTGGCGCAAGAGCCTCGAATATTGGCTTCGTGTGGTCGAAGCTCTTGCTGCTCTTCTCCGATAGAAGGTATTTGCCAGCGGCGAGGATCGAGTTATCCGAGATGAAGGGTTGCGAATGTCCAACACCCTGGCAGATAACATTCGCTGTCTCGTCTGCGAACGATTCTGTCAGAGCCTCGGGAGCATCTAGCAGAATGGCATTGAGCGCCAGTACAGAAGATTTGTTGTAGTGGGTCGTAAGCACGCGAGCCTTGAGAAGACTGGACGCGACATCCTCTGGAAGGCAGCTGATGAGGGCACCCAGAAGTCGAGCGTTTGTAATCGCCATTGCATCTACCCCATGTTAGTCATACTAAGCAGGATCAGAATCAGTCTAAACTTACCATTAGAATCATCGCTCTCGTTGTCGATGAGACCTAGGATGGCGTTTCTGCTTGCTTCGCTCATGTTTTTGCCTGCCTTGCTTACGACCTCAAACAAGGCCTTCAGCATAGCCGTCTTGACATTTTCGTCGCTTGTCTTGGATCCCGTCACCAACTCAGCGATGAGTGGGTCCACCCTTGGTGTAAGCTTGATCAATGTACCAAGAGCCTTGGCTGCTCGCGCTCGCAGTACATCTGAGGATGTATCGGCAAGCGACTTGGCGAACGTACGCTGGAGTTGGGGCAAGAAGGGCTTGAGGAAGGTCGGAATCTTCTCTAGCAGGTTGTTGAGTGTGAGCAGAATAGCTGCCTTCACCTCGACAGAACGCTCTGTGACCACACGAATGAGGGGTCCTGTAATCTGAGTAACAAACGGCTGGAGTGACTTCGCGCTGGTGCGGTCGATGACGTCGGAGATGGCCAGAGCAGCTTGAGTTCGCTGGTCTACCGAACCGTTCATGAGACCCTGCAAGAAGATAGGCAGGATGGCGTTGATACCCTTGGGGAGTGAGAATCCAGGGAGGTCTGCACCAGCAACACCAACTTGGTTGAGTGTCTGACGAGTTGAGATAACAAGCGACTCCATCTCTTCTTTCCGCAGACGCTTGCTTGTGAGAGTGCTGAGAGCAGTCCATGCAGCCTTGACGACTTCTGTATCGCTATCGCCAAACGAGATGAGAAGTGCCCGGATTAGGTCAGGGTAGTATCTCGAGAAATCAACGTCTGCCTCTGCAAAGAATTTGGCCAAGTGGATATCGGCACGTGCACGTCTCCGCTCATCGTCATGTTTCGACAAGGCAAGCATGACGCTCATGGCCGTATTAAGACCATCGAATTCATCCACAGATAGGAGTACCTTGTCAAACGACGTCTCGAGTTCTGACCGGAGCTCTTCGTCCTTGGAAGCGATGACATTGTCCATGATGGTGTTGAGGATGTTGGGCAGTCGTCGGGTCATAGCGGAGCTTGCCACCTCAGCCAACGATGCAATAGCGCGGGCATTGAAGGCAGTCATAGGCGAAGTGAGAAGTGTTGGTAGGAGATTTGGTAGAATGATGTTTGATCGTTGTTGATCTGTGAGGAGGGTGAGAAGCGCTGATAGGGCGTTTTGCGCATCGTCGTCCGAACGCAGAAGATTGAGCAGGTAAGGTAGGACCTGGTCGACAGCCCTCTTGCCAAAGATTTGTTGTAGAGCGTCGAAGGCTTCCGCCGCTGCTTCTCGCACATCCGCGTTGGGATCCACCAGAGCAGTCCGTACAACTTGGATAAGAGTCTTCTCGTAGTCCTCGAGTTGCTCTGGCGAAGCAGCTGCGATGATTTCGCGAAGGGCGATGCAGATACCCTGCTTGGCGTCTGTATCGGTGGTATGTAGACCTTCCTCGAGGGTAGGCAACAACGTAGCAAGTACACCGTCTCCAGCTTTGCGAATGAGCTCTCCCAGCGCGTTTCCGGCGATGACCTTCTGCTCCATGTTTGAGCTTGCCAGACGGCGGATGAGAAGTTGAGTAAGCGTAGGAATAAGCTCGCGCAGAGTACGAGGACTGGCCACCAATGCCTTCCATACGTTGATGGAGGCTGTTCGTACAAGGCCAGACGTGTCGAATCTGCAAATGTATAGAGCAGACAGGACCTTGTTGCGCTTCTCTTCTCCGAGGACTTCGAGTAGCGATTGACCAGCCTCTTTCGCGCCCTCTTCCACCTCTTCCTCTTCCACCTTGCCGCTGATACCTGTGAGGTTGAACAGTAAATCTCCAACAAGCTCCACGGAACTGAGACGAATCCTGTAGCTGTCGTCTGCGAGACCCCTCTCAAGCTCTGGTAGTAGCAGGTCGATTGCCTTGGTGGCAAAGTTCTTGACCAAGAGACGACCAGCTCGCAGGGCAGTTTCTCGGATCGATTCCACTTCGTCTGCAAGACCGCCAAGAATGGGAGGAATGATCTTGCTGAGGTAGTTGGCAAAACTGTTTCCAAAGCAAACTGGCAAGAAGATGAACAGAGACATGAAACCTTCTCGAACAGAAGCTCTGCTGCTAGCCACGTTCTGCAGGATGCTTGGCAGTGTCTCTTCCAGGCGTCCGGTTCCGAGACCTGCAAGAACCTCTGACAGAGCTTGAGCGGAACCAAGTCGATCTCCAGCACCAGTGTCGGACTTGAGGGTAGACATAAGACTTGGAATGAGATCTGGCAGAGCATCTTCTCCAAGCTTTTCGACGAGTGAACCGAGCGCTTTTGACGCGGTAGCACGTGTAGCCGGTACAGGGTCCACGATCGCAACCCGTAGTCCAGCGACCAAGATTGGCAGATGGGAGGTGAGGTCCTTCCTTTCTGAGAGGTATGCCAAGCTACCGATGATTTGTGAGGACTTCCGCTTGGTTCCAGAGCGATCGCCCAAACCACGCTCCAGAATTCGCACAACGAGAGCGAGAGAAGGCGCATCGAGGAAATGTGCGAACTGGATCTTGATCAGAGCATCGAGGGCATCGTCTGTGTACTTTGTCGGGTCGCTGAGAGCCTTCAAGATGATGTTGACGACGCTCTTGATCTCAGGATTGCTGATGACTTCACCGAAGCGCTGCAAACTTCGGTTTGCTGAAGATCGGACTTCTTTGTGGCTGTCTGTCAACACAACGGTGAGGGGTGGAATGATATCGGGCAAGCTAAGAGCCAGCTGGTTAGGATCGAGATATGCCATGGCTCCCAAAGAGTCACAAGCACCCTTCTTACTACGCCACTGATCCTCATCAAGACCTTCCAAGAGGATTGGTAGAACCTGTTTGACACCAAAGGAACTGAGCGTGGAGAAGCAAGTCTTGGCAGCATCGAGACAGGCTTCTCGGACGTCTGCACTGGTATCGCCGAATCCAGCAAGCAATTGAGGCACTAGCTGGATGACATATGGTTCGAACAAGCGACCGAGGATCAGCGAGAAGAGCTCGTATGCCAGGTATACTCCCTGCCTTTGGTTTATGTCTTTCTTGTTCTCGCTAGCTCCTTTGAGGGTGGACATGATCCGATGTTCTTTGAGCAGACCCAGACCCTTACCGCGTACGACACCCGCCAGACCATAGGCAGCACCGCGACGCGAGGCATACTTCTTTGAAGTGAGTAGTTGATCCATCATCTGATTGATGTAATTCGACACCTCTTGCTCGGAAGTACGGACCAGCGGTGGCAGACATTGGGCAACGGCGTATTGCACTGTCTCGGAAGGCGTACTGAGAGTTGCCAAAAGTCTCTGTACGACCTTTGGAACGCGCTCATCGCCAGCCGCAAGATGACGACCCAGTGCACCGTAAAGAATGATGACTGCTTCGTTGACTTGATCGTACATCTCCGACTTTCGGTCAGGGGCTTCAAGAGCGTTCTCGAATAGTTCCATGAGAGGCTCGACCTTGGTTTGCGCTTTGACTGTGATGACTGAGGTCGCAGCTTCGATCAACTCATCTCTGACCGCGGGACTTCGGTCTCCCAAGGGGCCCTCGTAGATCAGGAAGTTCAAGAAGTCTACAAGATCATCGGGCTTGAAACCTGGTGTCATCTCCTTGAAGGCAAGCGCAATACCGTCTCTGCTCTCCCAGGGATCGCGAAGATCGACCTTTCGTGGCATGCCGTACTCATCACGCTCTGGGACGCGTGGCTTGGCCTTTTCGGCGTAGGTCTCGCGCAGTCTCCGTAGAATGTCGTCAAAGGTGTCAGGGAATTTGGTAATGATTTCGCCAATAGCTCGTGCGGTTGCCCTTCTGAGTGGCTTGTCGAGAGAGTCCAGATAAGGCAGCATCTGTACGCCAGCATCTGCTTTGAGTTCTAGGTCGTTTTCGTCCCAAATTGTTCGGGCCAGCTCAGCGTTCTCAGACTCATCGTCGTGACAAGCGATGAAAATCTCTTCACTGAAGGTCAGGTCGTTCATGTCGAGTTCAGCGTCAATGGCTTGCAAAACCGCGGTTCGGACGCCAGTCTCCGGCACGATGGTACCACGCAGCAAGGCGCCCAGCTCGTCATTGGTAATGTTCGGGGCCAGTCCGCTAGCGAGATTGGTTACGCAATCCTTGATTATCTTGTAATGCTGCTGGTATCTCTGCATGGACCACACCAGAATCTCCAGTAAGGCCTTGCGGGGAAGACGAGGGTCAGTGCCTTTGATGTGTTAGCAAAGTATCAGTGTTCGTGCTTTGAGAACTCACAGGAGTTAGTGTGGAAAGTCAACACTTCGATAGCCAGGATCAGCTGCTCGTCAGCTTCTTCGGGCGCAGACTTGCCAATACCACCCTTTTCTAGTACAAGGAACAGCAGAGGGAAGCAGTACGCCAAAGATACTGCGTCGAGCGGCCTCTGTTCGCTCAAGAACCGGAGACGGTAGAGGACGCGTGTTACCAGATCTAAGATTATCAGTAAGGTCCGAAGCTAAACTATTGTCGGAATGTACTTACCACCAAGATCCTCGTCTTCATACTGGCTAGCAAGCTGTATAGAACCGATCGTTCGCAGTACTGCTACACCAATAAATGGTCGCATCATGCCTAGACGGTTGGATACGCGCTCAGAGCACGAGATCAAAGCAGTCGCTGGAACGTCTCCCAGCAGAAGACCAGCACCAGCACGAATGGCTTGGATCAAGAGATCCACGGCAGGTCCCATCCATTGCTCCGCCTCTGTCGGAGGTCCAGTAGCGAGACTCCGGATGATGCCCACACCTCGCCTCATCCTGTGCTCTGTGCCAGTCACTTCTTTCCTGATAGCGGATTCCTTAGCCAGCTGGGCGTTGACTTTGGCCTGGTCGTCTGCGCTCAGCTTCTTGGCCTGGCCCTTCTTTTGTGCAAGCTGTGCTCGTAGCTCTTCTTCCCACTTCAGGGTATCGTAGTCTTTCGTGTTCTTGTCGATTACCACAGGTGCTTTCTTCGAAAGGACGTCGATGTACGCTGTGCCCTCCGGTGTACGGAAGATGGCTGCCTCGGTCGGTCCTACGGATTCCATCTGCTTTGGGTCGAGGTCTTGACTGAATTGCTTGACCACTGCCGGCAGAGCTGCCTCTGGAGCCACGAAAGCCATGTCGGTATAAGCGCTGTAGGCTGCTGCGTCAATGGCGGGCAGTTTCTCATTGTCTTTGTTCTGTGTCGGACGTTAGCAATAATTCATCGAAAAGATTGATAGTTAAACAATAATACCTCCGTTGCTTCGTTGATAGTGCTCACAAAGTCTTGTAAGTTATCCCGGACGACTTGGCCGGGATCTACACCCATGCGAAGGCATAGATCGATCCAAGACACTCTTGGCATGATCTCCTTTCTTGCTAATACAACGAGACGCATGGCCTGCTTTTGTAGAGCCTCAGTATCGACACTTGCGTTCTCTTTCTTCACTGTCTCTGCAGGCAGGCATATGCAAGTCAAAACAGCGCCAAGCTCAGCTGAACCTGCTTTGGATGCGAACGCAGCGCTCTCCTTGTCTTCTTGTTCACTTGACCTGTACCACGACCACAATCCTTCTATTATGATATTGCTGATCTTCTCGGGCGAGGTTTGAAGATATGCTTGTGTCAAAGTCTGCTTAGCAGCCGCCTTCGCCTTGGCGGAGACGCTGGGAGCGACGATGAGAAAGATGAACGCCTGTGCCCATGCATCTGCGACTTCTTTGGAAGCTAGTGTGACGTCTGGCGCAATGGCCTTCAAGGCGCGTAGTGCAATGGAAACGTCCTCTTCTGAAGACAATTTCGAATAGACTTTGGGGTTGAGAAGGATGGAAGGCTTTGGTTGTGTGGCGAGGGATTGCGAGATGACATCAGATTTCTTATAGATGGATCCCAGCTTCTCGTCCTTCATGTTTTGTACCCTATCGATGAGGAGCGCAACAATGTAGTGTCCTACCGTGACCAAACCGCTCTGAGTCGCAGGCAGCGGGTTTGCATTGACTTCCTGCCAGATCTCAATGAGCTTCGGCAGAGTTGTTTGGCAGAATGCAAGTACGTCGGGTTGAGCTTGCTGTTCATCGGAGAGATTCCACCAAAGGTCTGCTGCGCGGATTGCCCAAAGCTTCTTGACGGGTACGCGTTTATCGGCCATACCCTTGATGAAAGCATCTGAGACGGCCTTGTCAAGAGTAACTCCGTTCGCCAAGCCAAAATTCAGGTGGGTGGTTATTGCGGACACTTCAGCTACGACAGCTGGCTCACTCGGCTCTTTCAAGGCTACTGGAGCAATACCCGCTGGGATTTTCTTTGCCAGGGCTAATGACTCTGGTAGCGCTGAGAGCATCTGAGCATGAAGAACCTTCTGGTCAGCACCGGAGACTTTGCCTTGTTTCAAAGGAGTAAGCACTTCGTCTGCGACCTTGTCAATTTTGGCATCATCTCTTGATCGCGAAGCCAACGCCTTGAAGGTTCGCAAAGCGCCTGCGCGAATGGCAGCATTGCTTGATTTGACGTTGGAAAGCAGTGGCTTCAACATGTTTCCTAGCAGAATATCGGAGAGATCCATAGACTCAGGGAGGGCCAGGAACATGGGTGAGACGATATCGTTTAGTACGACTTCAGGTGCCCTCAGCAAGGCCTTTTCGATGGGTGGTATGACATCCTTTCGCAACTCTTCCAGAGTAGGGAAGCTGTCGAAGAAGTCGTGTAATGCATTGGAGATGTGGTCCGGCAGCTGGCTCCTTGATCCGACAATCTCTCGTGTGTAGTAGGTGTAGTAGTCTTGTTTGCGGCCTTCGAGCAGCGGCTTGACGGTCGGTAGACGGGATGAGACGCCAGCGATGACGCCGAGGAAGACAGCATTTCCAGCTGTGGGCGCGCTGCCCTTTGCGGTGAGGTTCGAGACGAGTTTGTCGAGGGCGTCCTTGCCAATTGCCTCGGAGCGGAAGATGGCGCGCAGGGCCCGGCGCGTCGAAACGAGGGCCGCTATGGAGAGGCGGCCAGCTCGCCGGTCGCCCCCAGCGCTCACGCACGTCTCGAGTACGCGCGCATTTGCCAGCGCCACATCCAGGCCGAGCTTGGCCCACCGTTCAGGCGACTTTGCAAACTGCAGCAGCAGCACGGAACACCAGTCGTTGAGCACAAAGGCATTGGCGTGCGCGATGGCCTTCTTGGAGCATTCCTGCGTCAAGAACTTGACAACCGGCGGCAGGACCTTGTCGCCATGGGGTCCGTTTACCAGCGACTTGAGGACGCCCTCGACCGCGCGGCGTGATTCGCGGTCGTCGTATAGCGGATATGTTTCGAAGAGGAGTTCGAGGAGCGCTTGGAGGTCGGCAGTGACGAGGGCTATAGGGAGATTGTTGAGTCAGCCATCGTCGCTTCCACGTGCAGTCCCAGAGACACTCACAGTCGTCTGCGACCTTGGTCTGCAGCCCCGAGAGCTCGTTGACTCGGCGCTTGGTGGAGCTCGTTATGAGCTTCGGCCGCAGCTCGTCGCGGTGGATTGCCCGCGACTCAGCGTCCCCATTCACAGCCATGTCTATCAGTCCACATGTGAAGGCGGGTGCGGGGTGTTGGCGGGGTTGCGTGTCGGCGTCGATATCGCGAAATGATGCGCCAAGAGTTCTCGTTTATTTGCTAGGGCAATGACATCGCCTCGCTCCTGCCTCCACAAGGTGTGGAGCGCCCTTCCACCACCAAACCCACTGGCCTGCGCCCTCGACCACCACCCGACCGCCCCTCTTGGAACCGTTGCGCCCTATGCGTCCAATAAACTACGACAACTCGCCCAATCTTGATCTCGCCCGGGATCAAGCCCCGATATACTCTATACGGAAGCCCGCCTGAGACCCCTGCACCTCACATTACCACCACTCAACCAGACTAAGAGTTTTTGCCATGGCGAAGAAAAAGAAGCCCGCCGGCAACCCCGCCCGTGGATTTGCAACGACGTCCGTCGCGAGTAAGCCAAAGCCTGAAAGAATTTCCCCAGACGTCCCAGCCAAGGTAGTCGCCCCGGTGCCGTCAAAGGAAGCCGCGGCTGCACCAGAGCCCACGGAGGCGCCCCAGACCCCCAAGCAGACCGAGGCGATCAAGCCAGACGTCACGCCCACCCCAGAGGAACTGGAAGCCCAACTAGAGCGTGATGAACTCCAGCTGCTTGTTGAGAAGCATGCGCCCAAGGTCCGCCGCGAATCTAGTCGGCATGTCTCAAAATTCCAGACAGACCGTAGGCTCCTCCGTGCCCAGTCGCACGCCATGACCGTTCACGACTGGCTTCCCAGCGAAATCTTGGATAGCATTATTCTCCTAGCCCAGGCCGAGTCGAATGACTCGAACAGGAGACAAGGGCAACAGTCCCTGCTTAAGACCCTGACTGAAGAGGATGCCATGTCTAAGCTCTGGACCCTTGATCTTACCCTACGTGAGCTAGGCTTCTCGCAAGACCAAATCCAGCCGGTTCTGAGATGGCTGTGTGCCAACGCCGCCGGTGTCGATGCATCCTCTGGTGTATGGGGGCTTCAAGAAGCGCTGGAATGGCTTGCTTTGGACCAATGCGAGGATCACTCCTTTTCTTACGAAGGATCACAGCCTAAGCGTTCAACACTCGAAGATATTGACACTTCTCGGCCAACCACACCGCCGCCCCAGCCATCAGCGAACGGAGCAACCGCAACTGGACCCTCACCTTCCACAGCAGCTCTCAACGCCTCGGTACCGGCGAATTTCGATGATTCTAACATTGACGTTAGTGACCTTGATAGCGACCTCGAACTCGATGAGCTCATTCCAGCGTATCTGAAGATCAAGGGCAAACTATTCGAAATTGATCCTCAACTAGTCGATGCCCCTGCACGGAAGTCGCAGAAAGGTGCAAAATCTAAGAAGTCGGCGCCTACGCCTCCTCAGACTCCGGCTGTTCGGAAGTTGCTTTCTCAGTTGCAACAACTAACCTCCGATGCCCTCTTTGACGAAGAGCAAGCTGAAGCGCAGTGGCCCGCGAAGCGTAACCAGATTGCACAAAGTCAAGCCGAAAAGAGGCAACGTCAGGACGCGCAGCCCAGTGATTCGCCCGTGCAGACCAAAGACACCTCTCTCGATATTCCCGTGTCGACCAAGGCTGAAGCTACTGCCGTATCGTCAAAACCTCCAAGCGAGCACGAAGGCGAAGAGGATGCTGATCTGCTCGGAGGCATGTTTTCCGCAGTGCCTGACACAACGCCTGCTCCTGAGAGTACATCCAATGGTTCAAGCGCTGACAATATAACCTTGCGCGACTTTGGCAAAATGAGTGGAATGTCCCCCCGCAAAGTGCTCGAAGAGGCAGTCCGATCAAGGTAGGTCATTCGACTACTTCTTCCGGCAATCACTAACAGGTCCAGGGATGCTGGTGCACGCTTGACTTATAAAATGATCTCGCCTACTACGTACACTTGCCGGCACTCGCTGACAATCTTCTGGTCTAAGGAACAAGACTTCGAGTACGACACGGAAATTTCCGGTGTGGTCTGTACTCCGTACAGGAAGCAGGTCACGCTGGCAGCGAACGAAATTGCTGCTGTATCCGTTGAGCAGAGTGAAAGCTTCATCTCGGTCGCAGCCCTCTTCTCAATATCTGCGTCTCTGCTTAAGGAGGAAAAGGTATATCTGCGCCTTCCGTCGAACTGGAAAGAGGTCTACAGGGAGTTCTTGGAGCGTCGGAAAACACGCCTAGATGCGGCAGACCGTGATGCCATCAAGCACTATCGCTCAATCATTGAAGATCAGATCGAGAACGAAGAGTCGGACGGTGTAGTGCTTACGAATCGCTTCAAGGCGCGTAATCAGGCCGCGACAAGCTCTAGCACATCTAACTCTGGCTATAGCACACCGGTACGACACTACGACGGTCTAAGGGAGCAATGGTTCGCCAAAGCCTCAACCCCATCATACCAGCGCATGCTCATTGGTCGGATGAACCTCCCAGTCTTCAACTTTAGAGATGAGATTTTATCCACTGTGGACAAGAACCAGGTCACCATAATCTGCGGTGAGACTGGCTGCGGAAAGAGTACGCAAATTCCCGCCTTCGTCCTCGAGCACGAGTTATCACAAGGCAAGGCATGCAAAGTCTACTGCACCGAGCCCCGACGTATCTCGGCGATTTCACTTGCCCAACGTGTGAGCGAAGAACTAGGCGAAGGACCCAAAGATCTAGGATCCATACGCTCACTTGTCGGTTACGCAATTCGGCTTGAGTCAAAGACTTCTTCCCAGACTCGCTTGGTGTACGCGACGGTGGGTGTGGTATTGCGAATGCTAGAGTCATCTGGAGGCTTGCAAGAGGTTACGCATCTGGTCATTGATGAGGTTCACGAAAGATCCATCGACACAGATTTCCTTCTGGTCATACTGCGGTCACTCATGGAACGCCGACCTGAACTTAAGGTCATACTAATGAGTGCCACGGTAGATGCCGCACGCTTCTCAAGGTACCTGAACGACGCACCGATCCTGACAGTACCAGGTCGCACCTTCCCGGTTCAGACTCGATACCTGGAGGATGCGGTCGAGTTGACGCATTACGCTGGAGCATCCGACGCGACCAAAGCTGCCGCCACGAGCGACAATGACGAGGATGACGGAATTGCGAGCGATAAATCTGGTATTCCCAACAAGCTTCCAGGTTACAGCCAGCTAACACGCGATGTGCTCTCTAATTACGACGAGTATGCCATTGACTACGACCTGATCACACGATTGATCGAGACGGTCGCGTTTGATCCGCAACTGAGTCGCTTTAGCAGCGCTATCTTAGTCTTCCTCCCGGGACTTGCTGAGATTCGTCAGCTCAACGATATACTGGCTAGTCATCCTTCTTTCAAAGCTGACTGGTATGTGTACCCGCTACACTCCACCATCTCGAGTGAGGATCAGCAAGCTGCGTTCCTTGTTCCGCCCCCGGGCGTACGCAAGATCGTCCTCGCTACCAACATCGCCGAAACCGGAGTCACGATCCCGGATATCACCTGTGTTGTCGACACCGGTAAGCACAAGGAGATGAGGTTTGACGAGCGCAGACAGCTATCACGTCTGACCCAGTCCTTCATCTCGAGAGCGAACGCAAAGCAACGCCGCGGTCGTGCCGGCCGTGTACAGGAGGGCCTGTGCTTCCATCTTTTCACAAAATTCCGTCACGACAGCCTCATGGCTGAACAGCAAACCCCCGAAATGCTCAGACTTTCGCTACAGGATTTGGTCATGCGCGTCAAGATTTGCAAACTAGGTGATATCGAAGCCACCCTTGCTCAGGCACTCGATCCACCCTCCTCCAGGAACATTCGTCGTGCTATCGATGCACTTGTAGAGGTCGACGCGTTAACGCCGAGTGAAGAACTAACACCTCTTGGTCGTCAGATTGCGAAACTCCCGTTGGACGCGCACTTGGGCAAGCTTGTACTGCTTGCAAGTACGTTTGCATGTGTTGATGTTGCTATTACCATTGCTGCCATCGTCTCTTCGAAGTCTCCGTTCTTGACACCATTTCAACAAAAGCAACGAGCTGACATCGCTCGTCTTGCGTTCAAGAAGGGCGACTCCGACCTCCTCACAACTTACAACGCCTACAGGGCTTGGAAAGCAGTATGCACTACCCCGGGACGGTCCGAGATGCAATTCTGCCACAAGAACTTTCTCAGTCCGCAAAACCTGGGTAACATCGAGGACCTCAAAGCACAGCTTTTCTCCTCATTGGTTGAAGCTGGGTTCATACAACTCACGCCCGACGAGCGTCGCGCGATAGGCCGCTACCGGAATACGACACGTCACCGTGTCTTTGTTGAGGTGCCAGCACAATACGACATCCACACCGACAACGATGTTCTAGTCAACTCAGTCATCGCCACAGCATTCTACCCCAAGATCCTGACCCGCGAAGGCAAGGGCTGGCGAAACATCTCAAACAACCAAACCGTCAGCCTAGGGCCAACCTCTGTCAACAAAGGCTCGCGAACAGCCGACTTCCTATCCTACTACAACATCATGCAATCCAGCAACAAGTTCTACAACGCGCACTCGACCTCAATCGCCTACCCACTTCCCATGGTACTCATGGTCGCTGCCGATATGGACTTCAAGCTCCATGCAGGCGTGATCAGTCTACCCGGCAATGTCATCCGCTTCGCAGTTCGTGAATGGCGGGCTGCTGTCGCGCTGAAGGTGCTGAGACGCCGTATCAAAGAGATACTGGCGAATAGCTGGAAGAACCCTGCGCGTCAGCTGAGCGATCGCGAGAAGGAGTGGCTCGGCTTGTTCTATAGGATGTTTGAAGAGCGGTTTGAGAAGGACGAGAGGATTAGGGAGAGGGCTGGTGGGAAGGCGAAGTGAGGTGTTGAGTTCAGTTGGGACATAGTAGATGGATTACTTGTAGATGTGGATTGCGTTGGTGTTGTATGTGTTGGTGCTAGGCTATTGCTTGCATCACTATGACATATGGTTACAACGAATACAAGATCTATAAATACCACGAGCAATATGCACCGCGCAATTCACGAAGTTGTCATAAGTCGAAAACGCAGTCACCACGGTTAACGTTGAGATGTGCGAGAAGACAAG
>Ga0265798_10007528_pt1 | contig 14072 bp, 20 predicted proteins | sample P3T30metagenome_FD_192430 | JGI IMG/M metagenome (GOLD analysis project Ga0265798, IMG submission 192430) | Plant litter microbial communities from East Loma Ridge, Irvine, California - P3 T30 | ecosystem: Environmental > Terrestrial > Plant litter > Unclassified | place: USA: California...
TCATCTCCGACCCAGTCCTTTCCGGAATCACCGTAGTTCATCCTCTGGGTCCATCTCTTCCCAGATCTCGGGGTTTTCAGGTACCACGAACAACACTCAATGGGGAGGTGATACCGATCATTCGGACCTAGCTGCTCATTTATCAGTAGACCCGAAGCTCTTCCAAGCCAGAATAAAGACCCCAACTCCGGAGCCTGAACGGATCGAGGTGTTGGTGGAGACTGCATCGGCTCCGGTCGCTGTGCCAGTGAAAGGCAAGAAGAGGCAGAGGACGGCGAGCCAGAAGGAAAAGGAAAAGGAGATGGAAGACAAGAAGAAGATATCTCATGCTCGTAAGGTAGGTCTCTGCGATGAGTATCCAGATCGGACCTGAACGACTAGGCACAACAACATCCTGAACATATCCCACGACCTCGAAATGCGTTTATCTTGTTTAGGAAGCATGTCGTCGATTCAAAGTTGATCCCTACCTCTGTCGAGATTAGGCACCAGAATGTCAGTATCATCACTGCGAAGATGTGGTCAGAGGTGAGCTGCTTTCTCCCCTTCGATGGTTCTGAGCTGAGTGTCAGGCATCTGCGGAACAGAAGGCTCATTTCGCCGAACTTGCCAGAATCGAAAAGGAGGAACATCTGATCAAGTGAGTCGCACCAGACGCCTAAGCAAGGACGCTGATCGAAGATATCCCGGATACCGGTACCAGCCTGTGTATCGGCGCACGAATGTCGTCCGTCGACGAGTCCGAAAGGATGCTGCTGAAGAGGAGAAGTGCAAGAGTGTTGCTCAATTGCTCATGCAGGGAAAGAGTGGTGAGGAATTAGCGGAAGAGATCAAAGAGACTGGTACCCAAAACGCAGGCAAGCTGTCGCGGTAAGCTTCCTCCGAGTTGAAGAAAGACGGAAACTTATCTCAGTACCCCATCGAAAAAGGGTCAAGCAAACGAATTGTCGAAAGGAGCATTACGAGCTCTACGTGCTCAAGCTCGACAAGGCGGTTCAGCCGGAGGATCGGAAATGTCAATATCTCGATCTGTCTCGAGGGCCGTCACTCCAGAAGCAAACATCGAAGACGAAGACAGTGGAGATGAGTCCCAATCGCCCGAGCCTGTGCCTCTGTACATGTCAGAACCGATTGGACAGCCGGCATTCGTTCCTGATCAGATGTATGGTCATGCTCAGGATCAGCCGACCATGTCTTGGGGGTACGAACAGCCGATCCCTCAGGAGCAATATTTACAGGGGTATCGATACCCTCATCAACAGTCAATGCAGTACGAAGGTATGCCACCAAATTGTAGTCTAGCATCACCATGAGCTGATCATGAAGGACACATGCCTCAACAAGCCTACCACCACGAGATGTTGTACCCGACTCCGATCCAGCAACTGTCCTACGAAGCCCTTCCCGAATTTTATACCCACGATCAAGCTCTTCCGTTCTCCCCGTCCACAGGTTCTTTCCCCCTAGTCCACCCTCAGCCTGGACAAACTGTCTATAGGGGACTGCGAGAAGGAGTGAACGACATGATCTTTTCGACCTTCCCCGATGGACTACAATCGCCCTCAATGGCTTATCCTTCGCAGAATGTGGCGCCTTCGAGGCCGATGTCTGCGAGATGGGGCGGATTTGAGATGGGAGATGGGGCATTTGAGCTGGGTATCAACGGGAGCGACCTGATGTTGAACGAGTATGGGTCCGCCCTGGCTCAGGTAGATGATACTAGTGTATGGTAAAAGAAGGAATAGAAGATCGCATGTAAGCCTGGTCTATGAAACCGATGAAGCGTCAGCGGTGAGCTTAATGAATCATTGTGCCCAATCTGGATCTCTCTGATGGTGGACTCGTCCAAAGTGCAACAGCATTGACATTCATAGCGCACCTAGGTCGCAGTAATCGCGTGATCACGGGGGAGAATACCCGATGGTCTCGCGCCTGTGAATCTCCACCAGCTTGTGAAGATAAAGCCGGATCTCCTCCAATTGCCCACATCACATTGACTTGATGACTCTGCCCTCCATCGCATGTGTGAGATGACGAGGCTCCCAAGTCATTCGACATCCCGGGTCAGGGTAAAGCACAAGGATACCTTGGACTAGGTACAGTACTCTGAGCGGATCAATCAGACCGAGCCAGTAAACGCGGTTTTAGCCTTCAAGGTCATGAAACCCTCTCGTGACCAGTAAGTTATAGCGGCCACGGTGGATTGTTCACATCGAGATATGGCATCATCTCTGTATGTACTGTACATAACAAACACCGATCTCATATGCACGTATGAAGTCGAGACATGAATGGGAACGACGTGATTGGATCATCACTTCCCCGAAGCTTTAGAGGTATTGCTGGGTGGCTCAGTAGCAGGAATCAGCGTTTTACGGGCATTCAACCACTCCTCGCTAGAGATAGATAAGCACATCCAGATGTGTTGAAACCGGAACTTACTCGGTTTGGCTCTTGTTCGAGATAGTGGCATCGACAACCTGAGTTGGTGCCCTAAAACTTACCCCAGACTCTGTCATGCTGAAGGTTTCGAAAGCTGGATGATATTTGAAAGCCTCAATGAGAGACTTTTGAAGAGAAGTCTTACGCTTCATACTGTCTGGAAGAGACTTCTTATTGTCTGGGGAGGTGAAAGGCATATTGTCTTGATGGTATAGCGAGTAAGGTTATGGTCGTTGGGCGAGACGGTTGTGTGATATTGAACATGTCCCTGTACAGCACCACTCTTATAGCCTCACGGGAGGTGGCAAATCCAGACAAGTGTCAATCGCCCCATCAGTCCCTTCTTGTCCAGGGATATGTTGCCCTTTGTGCATGTCTTAATTGAAGGGATTGGCATGAGAAGAACCTGGGGGAGGTGAAAAGTTGATACTGCTGATCAATCAGATCACAAAGGTGCGAGACATACTGATGATTGCACCTGGCCCGTCGATCAAAGGTCAGCTCGCACCCTTTGCCATCCAGGATCATATCAAAGTAAAAGAATGAAGGTCGTCCTCAGCAACCGCGGCAGCTATCTACGCAGGTTGAGATCCCCTCAATCCAACCTTTCTTATCAGAAGTGTGCTGCTTTCAGGAGCGAGTTCTGGGAGACCTTCCTTAGTAAGTATATAGCAAGGTCTGCCAAGGGGTTATCCTCACACTCATTTCAGGGCTTGATTGTTAAGACAGAAAGGAGCTCATGTAAGGACACGACTCGAATGCTGATGTGTGATGAGATCTGTGCACCATTCACAGCCCTAGACACGCTGAATCGCTATGACGGCACGATCGGCTGGAAACAGATGCTCGACAGACTGACAAGCAGGCCCTCCGACTATGCACGTCCGCATCTGGCGGAAAGGCTCACCCTTGTTCAGTTAGCGGTGCCCTATGCGCTCAAAAAATGGTCTGCCCGCCAATTATCCACGCTGGCGTGAAAGTGCCACGCCAAGCGCCACACCTGTCCTTCTCGTCATGAGCCTGTATACTCTCGCACTTCTCACAGAACTGCTTCGCTGCCTACACTTCAGCTCAGACGGTTCAGAAAGAGTATCTTGTAGTAACGGACAATCAATAGTATAGAACATTCAAGTGTACAAAACGACAAGAAGGACGCATCCGTGTACTAGAGGGTATTTCACTGCTAGCCGGCAACACTACTCCTGTTTATCAGTGCCCGGCACCGTGCCCGATAACCCGAATTCTTCCATTTAGCCTATACATATAAATTGGCTAGATTAGCTAAGACTAGTACATCGCCAAGATCGAATTTCGAAGGTGACCATGAATTCCGCAGCTCCTATCCGACAGCCCAGAGGACCACCTTCCGACACCTCGACCCAGCCCCTCGCATTCAGTCTATCTCCTCCGACCGCCGATGCCGATTCGTTGCGCAGGGCCAATACGTTCTCAACACCTCGACATCAACCTTCAGCATCGGTGTCCTCGATACCAGCGACCACATCTGCCTTTCATGGAGCTGGTCATACAAATGCCAGTGGTCGGTTCAAGGGTATGGGCCGTTTCAGGAGTGGAAGTCTTAGCTCGGGCGATGCAGCTGCCGGACTCGTGAGGAAGGGGAGTGGTAGAGAAGCCGTGAGACCCGAAGAGGCTGTGGTTGAGGATGAATACTTGGAGGAGGAGGAGACGTCGGGCATGGGGAATGAAGGCTTTGCGAAAGGACTAAGCAGGCAGAGCTCGTTACCGAGCAGGCGTTGTGAGTAACCGCCTCATGTTGCTGACAGCGTCTTCGGCTGATTTTGGATTTGCTGACCACCAGTCGCAAATCCTATGGCAGGGATGATCCAGCAGGAATCAGCAAAGGGACAAATGGGTCCCCCACCACGACCGCCCAGACGGATTCAGGTTGGCATTCCCGAATCCATGTCTCCGCCTCCTCCAACATCCGCTCATACAGCTTCACACTCGCTCTCATCTCTTCATATGCTTAGTCCTTCGACACCAAGAATAACGCTGGACGAGGAACCGCAATCTGTGATCGGCGCTGGCGTATCTCGTACACAGAGTCTGAGGAATCAGGCCAAACACTCCCGTAATGCCAGTCTAGGCAGGAGCTCCAGTCTAAGAGATGCGACCGATGTAAGCTTCAAAGATATTTGCAACGGTACCCTGGACAATGCTGATCAACACAGCACCCGCGCGGTCACCAAGCATCTCCATCACTTCAGGTTCACTCATACAGCTCGCCGACTCATCCACCTGCCTCGTCAACTGCCGCTCTCCCGCCTTTCCAGTTAGGTAGTAACCCGAGCGATCTCAGACGCCATCAATCACTCAACAATGGCTACAATCGAAATCGAGGAAATATCGAGCGTGCTGGAAACCTTCTATCGCCAGATCAGAGGGAAGATATCCGCGGATTGGAGGAGCAAGAGATAAGGAGACAGGAGCCACCTCCTACAAGCCCCATCGGGTCCTCCATGTGGTCTGCACAGGCTAGTGGGAATGGCTGGTCCAGTCTCGATCACCTGTCCAATAACTTCGACAATTTACAGCTAAACCGACGGCTCGATGGCAATATGGGATATCAGCAACCCAATCAGTCACAGCCGGACCGAAGGGGGACTCCGAGTAGGGACCTGCTCCCTTCAATGCCCATGACTGCCGGACCCATTGGCGAGCCATCATGGGTAGCCGGACTCGTTGGACACGATATTGTTCCACGACCTCGATCGGCTCATACGCCACATTGGCAAGATCAAGACGGATTCCATCGTCAACAGGGTATGCTACCTTTTCAAAATCAATGGGATAGAGCACAGATCCCGATGGGGTACATGCAACATCAGGGGCAACAGCTTCCTGGACCCTTCAATATGCCGCTGAAAGGACTGCATCCGAATGTCGGTCAGTATCCCGGGTATCCGCCAACGCCCGGTACCACACAAAATCAGGGATATATGGGACCGTCTATGTACCCGACACCGCCTACCTCTACGCACGCCCTCGGACCTCAAGATCAGGCAGTCATCGAGCTAGCCAGGACTAAGGGCCTGAACCCCGCCACCTTCAATTGCAGGCCCCCGGTCGTGAGTCAAGCTTCTTTCACTACCAAAATCCCGCTAACATAGCAGGCGCGTTTCTTTGTCATCAAGTCGTATACCGTGAGTAGCACTGGATAATAGCATGCTGATGGGCAGGAAGAAGATGTTCAAAAATCACTCAAGCACGAAATCTGGTCGTCCACCGTACTGGGCAATAAACGTCTCGATACCGCTTTCCGCGAGTTTAGCAGGACCGGCCCAATCTACCTGTTCTTCTCTGTTAACGGATCAAGGCATTTTTGCGGTGTCGCAGAGATGTTGACTCCGTAAGCTACATGAGGCGTATAATCTTGTCTATTGGACTGACCAAACAGGGTGGATGAATCGCAGAATTCGACAGTATGGGCATCGGACAAGTGGAAAGGAATATTCAAAGTGAAATGGATATTTGTTAGGGATGTTCCGAGCCCGTAAGTTGGTCTCCGTCCTCTTCACTGCTCATCTGACATATAGCGCCCTTCGACACATCCGTCTACTCAATACGCCTGAACAAAAGCCGATCACCAACTCCCGAGACACCCAAGAATTGCACTATGAAGCGGGATGCGAGGTCCTCCAGATCTTTTTGGACCATCAGACGAAATCCAAAACGTCATTACTGCAAGACTTTGCATATTACGAGGTAGGTCAAGACTCCGGCTGGTTGAGCCATGCTGACCATCTAGCAACTCTCGGCTCAGCGTGGTCAATCACCTGCAGCCGGTCGAGGTCCATCACCGGCACCCGGCCGGGGCCCATCCCCCGGTCCAGGCCGCGGATTGTCACCAGCTCAAGGCTATGGACAAGGCGGCTCGGCTCAGATGCCAACTCCACCTCCCATTCCTCAACAGATCTTAAACCAAATGGGTCCTCCGCTAATGGTCCCGCCAGTCCCACCGATTCCAGCTCGCTTCCGATAAATTCTGTAAATATACGATACACAAATAACGCTTGCTTCCAATTGCTTTTCTCCTCAAGATATTACCGGAACAGACATGTCTTCTGCACGAACGTATGATAATGTGATAGCTCCTTCCTATGCTTCTGCTTCGTTGATAGTCGATTATTTTAGTCATGACATGATATGATCTTATCTTCTGGTAAAGTGCACACCTTTTTGCCTGGTGCCTGATTGACCGTCAACTTTTTGCGTCGTGAATATCATTGTTGCCCAGTAACCATGTCTGAACAGCCAGTCGCCAGCACGTCCACGATTCCGCCAGCCGCTACCGATGGAGCAGCTTATGATCACGAGAGCGATGACGACTTTGGATTAGGTCTAGACGAGCTGCTACCTGTATGTCCGGCATAAGATCAGTGTTGACCTAACAGGAACCTGAATCACCACCTATACCGCCTTTCACATTTTCGACGTATCGACCAGCCAAATCAGCTGTAGCTGACGAAGACGACGATGTGCCCCCACTATCTATGCCAGAAGGACGAGATCAAATGATCATCCGTCTCGTTGGCTCTCATCCATTATGGGGTCATTATCTGTAATTAATCATATATGCTTCATAAGGGGATGTGCTAATACAAGGTGGAACACAGCCCGAGTCGCGTCTGACTGCATTTATCATCTTGATATCAGTAGAGGCAAAAGAGTGCTGGAGCTAGGAGCAGGAGCAGGATTGCCATCCTTGACGGCAGCCATGTGCGGAGCAGAGAAAACAGTCATTACCGATTATCCCGATCAGAGTTTGGTGGATAATATGGTTTGGAATGCGGATGTCAATCTCACTGGGGAACTTCGAGGGAATGTGGATGTAGAGGGATTCGTTTGGGGAGCCAAGGTGGATTCATTGATGGAGAAGTCGGGTGGGGAGGGGTATGATGTTCTGATTCTCAGTGATTTGGTCTTCAATCATTCTCAGGTATGTCTAATACTGCTCCGTCGACGCAATCAGCTGACGAATTAGCACGGCGCACTGGTCGCTTCGTGTAATTCCCTCATAACGCGCAACTCCACGAAGTCGACATCGACACATACACCATGCCTACTAGTCTTTATCACCCATCACCGCCCACGATTCCAGGAGGCAGACATGAACTTCTTCAAAGTCCTACTGGAAGCAGATGGAGATTGGGATTACTTGGAATGGGAACCTGAATTTACTGGACCAATGTTTGAGGAAGATCCGGGAGATAGGAACGTGCGAGGTACCGTCCGCCGGTTCAAGGCTTGGCAGATGGATGAGGAGGGAAAAAGGGAGAAGCAAAGCGATCTGGAAGGTTTCATGAGCCGGGATAGACGTGGAGGCAAGCCAGAGAGGAGCAAATGACTTGGACCTTGATTTATGGTCCTCCTCATCTTGAAGGACACGGTCAGAGAGCGACACCGGTCATTTCGGGGATATCCCGCTCAGCTCGACCGTATCGTCATGCACGCTTCGGCCATGCATCCGTCTGGTGCATCACAACTCTGCCGCACTTCGTATGCAAACTAGCCCCGCGTTCCGCTTGTAGATGTCTTCGCTTATGCATGCATGTATAGTCATCTGTCAGCGAAGGAGAGCAACGTATGCCTAATGCAGATCTTTCCAAAATCGAGAGATCTTTGCCATTCTCGGTCATCGGGTATACACATCCTTCTATCTCGGTCATCCTTTTATCCACGACTCATCCATCATTCTCATTGCTAATTAGTAACACTACCTCGGGCACAGTAGTCAGCAACCAACCTTCACCTGTACCCCATTCCCACGACCAGTAGTCACCACCAACCACAATTACACCAGGCAGAGAGTCACTACGTAATCATGGTTGGCCTTCCCAATCATCTGTCGAACTTGCTTCATCCCAGTCGGCATGCCTCGTCCCGCGCATCGCCACCCAAGAAGGCCGAAGCCGATATGGACGCCGATGATGATGAACAAGATGATGATACATCAGCACCCCAAGTCGCTGGCAAAACTTATTGCTCCGGCGAGATATTCAGTTTATTCAAGATGATGGCCGCCGGGAAAGGGAATCAGAAATCACTCTCAGAGGAAGTCGATAGCGATGAGAGCGAGGGTGATGAACCAGTGTCCCAACCACGAATTCGATCTAAAGGCAAATCACCATCACCTTCGCCAGCTGAACAAGGAGGCATGCGTCATTCTGGCTCGTCTGCGACTATGAAGATTGGAGAAGCCTTATACGACGACGATGATGATGACGAGGATGATGAATCGAGGACTGTGGTCGATGAGCATGATAGCACCTCAGAGGGCCTCGAGACTTGGCGCAAGCAGCATGCTCAAAGTAACTCAGACATGGACGCCCAGGGACAAAGGCTAGCCGGTGGGTACATTTCTTTTTGGTATCTTGGCCCGCTGACAACCAGCTCTCCACCTCGGCAACATGCAGTCAGATCGTCCTCCAACAATTCGGTCCATGTCATCGTATCGAACTGCTGTTAACGGAGGCTCCGACTCAGAGGGCGACGATCCCGAACTAGGACCTGCTGACAAACCTCTTCTACCCCCTATCGATACTACCAACATTGCCACATCTCCTACCGCTCAACCCATCAAGTCATCCAGTAGCGACAGTGATGATGAGTCGCCTTCCTCGGTCCAGCATGACCTCAATGAGCTGCAGATGCAATGGGAATCCAAGAAGGAAAAGGAGTTGACGGAAACTCAGAAGCTGCAAGTCATTATCGAGGAGTTTGGAGAGGTCTCCACTCTGATGGAGAACCTGGATGGCACGGACGGGCCATCCGAAAGAATCTTGGCAGAATCTCATGGAAGTCTCTACAGGCAAGTAGTCTACCATCTATGTGAGCCGAGCTGACGAAGGCAGAGGAGTAATGACCATTGTATGTCTAATCATACCGCGTTAGGCATTCACTGACAATGCAGGGAAATCTCCATCTCACTACTCACCGACTGCTGTTCCATGCTATGCTTCCCCCAGAGTCAGCACTACCCCACGCGAGCAGCGGGAGCGGAGAGAGCAGTAATCAGCATCACTCGATTATTCACAGCGGCCCGGTCACGATTCATCGACCTGGAGTTCTGCGTCCTGTTCGTCGATGGTTGGAATTGACTGCTGATATGGTGACTTCTTACCCACGGGCCGACGAGTCAGGCAGGATCCGACCAATTCGATGTGTTCTCTGTAAGATCACCACTGTTCGGTGTGAACACGCTAATGTCAGTGTCTACCCTCCGGAAACTCGAGCCTTTTGATCCAGAACACCCGAACGATTTCCGAGTCGTTTACGAAACGCCAGATGGTATAGAGCGAACGCACATGTCTGTCGATACCGAACAGTCCGCAATGCAATGGCGACGAGCTTTCGAAGGTGCTCTTTTCAGACACGCTCATTCAATGTGGAGATCTCAACACGCCAAGAAGATGGGACTCGAGCCCAGCTCAGCTGCCGACGATCAATGGACAATGATGAGGGCTTGTGTCCCTCTTGATCGAATCAAGGTATCGGGAATGCAGGATTATCACAATTTCGTGACTTTACTTGGCCTCGAAATCGATCTGAGAGGTGAGAAAGTAGACTTCAGTCCCGAGAACGATCTCGAAGCCGATCATGATGGTCACCAGGAGCATGACCATCCCGCAGCAGCACCCTCTCTCGGCCTAGAGCGAACAGATTCGCCAGCCGTCATGTCCGCTGCCTCGACTGTTCGAGCACCTCCAATGTCACCTCCCGCCCTGGATGGTCAGGGGCGATTCCATCGTGAGAAGACCAACAAACTGGTTTCCCGATTATCTTCCAGGTCTCATGTGTCATCGACTTCCGAGCTGAAAGCACCATCTCCAGCTCGAACGCCGTCACAAGTAAGCACCAAGAGTACGGACGGAACGACATCACCTGGAATCGATACTCCCACCAAGAAGTTTTCCCTGAGAAACACCCTCGACAAGCTTGCGCCTAGTCATAGTCATAGTCATAGTCGAGATCCATCCCCTGCTCGACAGCCAAAAGCCTCTACGGGTCCACAATGGCTAGACTCGACGATCCCTGGACCAATGGCTAAAGCTGCGGGTGGCATCACATCTGGTAAACCTGAAGACTGGAATGAAAGTGGTCCCGAATCCGAATACTCATTCAACGTTGCGGTACAACAAGAACAGACCTGGTTCGTTGGATCACTACAGTCTGCCGTTGCGGAAGCACAACAGAGGAGATACAAAGCTGGCGCCAAACGGCCAAAGATGGTCATGAATGTCGCAGGCTATGATTGTTTGGTGACGGATGAAGACCTCGATCATACAATCAAGTCAAAGTCCCATGAAGACGCTTCTTCGGATTCAGAAGCAGAACATGATAGTCCCGAAGAGATGGAGGATGGACCAGAAGTATCTAGACCATCCATGCTGAAGGTGAAGGCCGCTCGTAAAGCCGAGAAAGCAAGTATGGCGGCTAAGATCTTTGGTCTCAACGAGGAGGATGGGATCTGGCGTATGGCTTCAAAGATCTGATACCGGAGTGTGAGCTAATGTAGCAGTCAAGAGAGGTTTCGTGGTGCAAGGGGTCATCCCGTACCGAGGGCATTTGATCGTTTCGCCGAAATTCCTGTGTTTCTGGCGACGAGCCACGTTCGGACGAGATATCAAGGTGAGCATCTTGGCATGTCAGGAGTCTGGGTTGACGACTAGTATCGATTCAGGTCGTCCGATGTGAAGCAAGTCGTCGAAGCATCCGCGGTACAGATCGGTTACCATGGTCTCGCACTCAAGATAGCTGGCCACCACGATCTCAAGCTTGAGTTCAGGTTCAAAGCATCCAGGAAGGAAGTGAGTTTGACCTTCAGAAGTATGAGACTGCGCTGATAAATAGGCAATCAAACATATCCAGACGATCATTGATCTCTCTGGAGCCGCTGAAGATGATGACGAGTCTAGCCTCGACACTCCCTCGACCCCATCAGACGCAAACGAGTCTATCAATAGGGTTCTCTCCGCCCCAGTTGGCGACGCCCCCGAGATGCCCAATAAAGCTCATCCCGCCGACATCCTAGCACCCCCGAAAGAGGCTCTCTTCAAGACTCGCGCTTGGCCAGATGAGGCTTTGGCATATATGCCTTTTGTCGCCAACAGACCAAGGGAGAGTGCAACTCGTCTAAGTCCAAGGACATTCGCCATGCTCACCATCGGTTCTCGAGGAGATGTACAGCCATACATCGCTCTGGCTTTGCGTCTGAAGAAGGATGGACATACTGTTGTCATTATCACTCATGATGAGTTTAAAGGGTGGATCGAAGGCTATGGATTGATTCATCGACAAGCTGGAGGTGATCCTACTGCTCTCATGAAGCTCAGTCAGGAGCATGCCGTGAGTTACAAATTTGTTTGTTGGAAACAATGCTGATCTCAGATGTTCTCGCCTGGATTCTTCAAAGAGTCTTTGGGATCCTTCCGAAAGTGGCTTGACGATCGTGAGTACCTGCTGAAGAAGCATGCGATCAATACTAATGTCAGTCCTCCTCGACGCATGGAATGCTGCGTATGATGCCGACGTACTTATCGAATCACCGTCTGCCATGGCCGGTATTCATATAGCTGAAGCTCGTCACATTCCCTACTTCCGAGCCTTTACTATGCCTTGGACCCGAACGTCAGCCTATCCACAAGCATTCATGGTACCCGCATTCGAAATGGGTCCATCGTTCAACTACTCGACTTATGTCCTATTCGATAACATCATCTGGGCAGCTACTGCTCCACAAATCAATCGATGGCGTAAAGAACATTTGAACCTTAAATCAACAGACATGTCGAGTTTGAGTATAACAAAAGTACCATTCTTGTACAATTTCTCATCGGCTGTTGTTCCTAAACCGCTTGATTGGAAGGATGATATTTCTATCACTGGGTATTGGAATTTGGAGGATAGTGATACGGATTGGTCACCTCCTGAAGGCCTTGAACAGTTCATGAAGAAGGCTAGGGATGATAAGAAAGCTTTGGTCTATATCGTAAGGTCATTTGCTCCAGATCGATGAACACGCTGACGGTTTAGGGATTCGGATCGATCGTCGTACCCCGACCCAACGCAATGACCAAGAGTATTATCAAGGCGGTTGAGAAGGGTAAGAACAGACTGATCTCATCAAGAGATCATCGCTAACATATTGCAGCGGACGTGCGAGCAATCATCGCCAAAGGCTGGTCATCTCGAGGAGGTGATCCCGCCAAGGAAGGCGGTAACATCGAATTCCCAGACAGTTGTTTCGGTCTAGAAAAGGTTCCTCATGGATGGCTCTTCCCGAGAGGTGAGTGTTGTCTTTTACTATTTCCGAGTCAAGCTTACATACCAGTCGACGCGGCAATGCATCATGGAGGAGCAGGAACGGTCGGAGCAAGTCTACGAGCCGGTATTCCCACATTGATTAAACCCTGGTTTGGAGATCAATTCTTCTGGTGCGTCGCTCCATCCCTTTTGCTAGGAAACTCATCGCTGACTGTGGTAGGGCAAACAGGGTAACGAAATTAGAAGTGGGACTCAAAGTTCCTTCTCTTCGATCAGACGATATCGCCCAATGTCTACATAAAGCCACTACAAGTACGCTCATGATTGAAAAGGCGAAACGTGTGGGGGAATTGATAAGGAGTGAAAATGGAGTTGATAATGCCGTTGCTGCTATTCAGTTCAATATCGTTAGGGCCGTTAGTGATAGGAAGAAGATGACTTATCAGAAGTAAGTGTGTAGATAGGTGTGTGAGGAGTATTTGGGTATTTGTTATCGTGTAAAGCAGTATAAATATAGTATAGTACAAGAATCGGAATTTGGAATGCAGACCTTGTACGAGCACATGACACAGAGGTCACGTTGACCCGGGTATGCGCAAGAATCCAAGAACCTCTGGCTTGACTGGATCTCATGTCCATGCCATCCTCTCAATGTGAGGTCTGCGCGCAACACCTCGCTTCTCTCGACCGCCTCTCTGTCTTCGACTCTGGTTACACCAGCCGAGGGCGCTTATATCCAGGGTAAATGATAGCATCGGGCATCTCCGAAAGTCACAAGATTCAAGATTGCACCATTCTCTGATCTTGGATTTTAGTATTGGATTCCATCTAATTAGCCACAGAACTTTCCTAGTAACATAGAGCAAGCAGGATCGGATCAGATCAGGTCGGAACACTAGCTCAGCATTTCCAAGGTCGAGGAGAGGTTCGATACGCTCAAATCGAACCGGAGGTCTGAAGAGGGCTTATCAGCGATCATGCCGGGAACGATAAATGGGGAACGTCGACCTCTTCTAGAGACGATTGACGAGCGCACGATCAAGCCAACGGAGCACTGGAATCTAGCAGGACTAAGTCAGAAACATTTTTGGCTATTGGTATGCCCATGAACCGGTTCGAGGGGCGAAGCTGATGACGGTAGCTATTGGCGATATGGGTTACTACCTTGCTATCAGCCTTTGATACGACAGTCGGTAAGTCAAGTCTCTCATACTGAATCCGCTAATAAGCAGTCGCGACACTGCTCGGATCGATCTCGTCAGATTTCAACGAGGCTAATAAGGCTTCATGGCTTGGGACAGCTTAGTATGTTTTCCGGATCGTATTGACGGGATGAAACTGAT
>Ga0265798_10007530_pt1 | contig 14070 bp, 14 predicted proteins | sample P3T30metagenome_FD_192430 | JGI IMG/M metagenome (GOLD analysis project Ga0265798, IMG submission 192430) | Plant litter microbial communities from East Loma Ridge, Irvine, California - P3 T30 | ecosystem: Environmental > Terrestrial > Plant litter > Unclassified | place: USA: California...
AAGCTGTGCGCGCCGCGCAGCACTTCGACCCGTTCCATCAGTTCGGTCGCGATGAACTGACGCGGCAGCAGGCCGTACAGGCCGTTGTAGGCGGTGTCGTCCGAGCCGACCGCGAAACCGCGGATCAGATACAGCTCCTGGTAGTTGCCGAAGCCGCGCGCCACCCGCACCGACGGGTCGTTCTGCACCACGTCGGCCACGCTGCGCGCCTGCTGGTCCTGGATCAGCGCGTGTGTGTAATTGGTGCTGTTGAACGGCGTGTCCATGATGTCGACATTCCCCAACAGGCCCAGACGTCCACCGCGCGCGACCTGGCCGCCGGCGTAGGCGCCCGGCAGGCCCTGGGCCGAGGCGTCGGCCGACGCGGTCACGACGACCGTCGGGATAGGGGCGTCAGTGGTCGGTTCGGCTTGCTGGGCGAGCGCGGTGCTGGAGACGAGGAGGGCGGCGGCCAGCGCGGCCGGCGTCAAGGGTAAGCGCAGCGTTTTCATGGCGTGGTCTGTTATGCGGGAGAGGTAACGCGCATTCTAGACCTCATGCTTGCTTATGTAAATGAGAACGATTACTATTCGTGGTCCACCATAAGAACATCCGTCTTTCATCCCATGTCACCCGTCTCCCTGCGCCGCTGGGGCTGGATCCATAAATGGTCCAGCCTGGTGTGCACCATCTTCATGCTGCTGCTGTGCCTGACCGGCCTGCCGCTCATCTATCACCATGAAATCGGCCACCTGCTGGGGAACGAGGTCGAACCGCCGGTGCTGTCCACGCCCACCCCGCCGGGCAATGTCGATGCCGTGATCGCCTCGGCCAAGGAGCTGTACCCAAGCAAGAAGCCGATGTTCATCTCGCAGGAAGCCGGCGTGCCGGAGATCTGGCATGTGACGCTGGCCGACCACATGCACGACCACGACTACAAGCCGATCGCGGTCGATGCGCGCACGACCAAGGTGATCGTCGAGCCGGCCTTCGAGGGTGGCGCCTTCATGTCGACCATGCTGGCGCTGCACGTCGACCTGTTCATGGGCCTGGCCGGTAAACTGTTCCTGGGCTTCATGGCCTTGCTGCTGCTGGTGGCCATCGTCAGCGGCGCCGTGCTGTACTCGCCGTTCATGCGCAAGCTCGATTTCGGTACCGTGCGCAAGGAAAAGAGCAGCCGCCTCAAATGGCTCGATATGCACAACCTGCTGGGCATCGTCACGCTCACCTGGCTGTTCGTGGTCGGCGCGACCGGCATGCTCAATACCTGGGCCGACCTGATGCTCAAGTATTACCAGCACAATGAGCTGGCCCACATCCTTGAGCAGTACAAGGACAAGGCGCCGATGCCGCACACCGCCTCGGTGCACGACGCGATCGAGAAGGCCAAGGAACGCCTGCCGGGCATGCGCGTGGCCTTCGTGGCCTTCCCGGGGACGGATTTCAGCAGCCAGCACCACTACGGCATCTTCATGAACGGCAATGAGCCCTTCAGTTCGCGCATGTACCAGCCGGTGCTGGTCGACGCCCACACGGGCGAACTGACCGACGCGCCGCAGCTGCCGTGGTACCTGAAGGCGCTGCTGGTGTCGCAGCCGCTGCACTTCGGCGACTACGGCGGGCAGTGGATGAAGTTCCTGTGGGCGGTGCTCGATATCGCCACCATCGTGATCCTGGTGACCGGCGTGTACCTGTGGGTCAAGCGCGGCAAGCACGCCAACGCCAGTGCCAAGGTGGCGGTCAAGGATGGCGCGCAGTCGAAGCAGGGCGCCATGCCGGCCCTGGCGCGCGAAGGAGAACCATCATGAGCCGTACCCCGCTGCAGATCTGGGGCGCGCCGATCGTGCTGGCCATCCTCACCACGGTCGGGCTGATCTCCGCCCTGCTGGGCGATGGCGTGTGGGACGCACTGTCGGCGGTCACGCTGGGCATCCCCTGCCTGGTCGGCGCCTGGTATTGCCTGCGCCGCCGTCCGGCCGCCGCCGAACGCCGCTGAGTTCACGCACTTCCTGCAACACCGGGGCCTGATTCGTCCGTACCGGATTTGGCCCGCGCGACTCCACGCTGTATACTTGGCGTCCTTTGCATCCCGAGCCTGGCCCAGCCGTGCGACCGGGATGCCGCCATCATCGAAAGGGCCTCATGTTTGCAGCCGTCGACCTCGGGTCCAACAGCTTCCGCCTGCATATCGGCGAGCCGGCCGGCGGCCGGATACACATCGTGCGCACTGCGCGCGACCCGATCCGCCTGGCGGCGGGGCTCGACAGCGAGAACATGCTGAGCGAGGCCGCGATGGACTCCGCCATCCGCTGCCTGGAAGCCTTTCGCATCATCCTCGACGACTATGAGCTCGACGCCGTGCGCGTGGTCGCGACCAACACCATGCGCGTGGCGAAGAATGCCGACGTGCTGCTGCCGCAGCTGGAAGCCACGATTGGCTACCCGATCGACATCATCTCGGGCGAGGAAGAAGGCCGCCTGATCTATATGGGCGTGACGCGCGCGCTCGAGCGCCAGGACGAGCGGCGCCTGGTGATCGACATCGGCGGCGGCTCGACCGAAGTCATCGCCGGTACCGGTTCTGACATCCACCTGGTCGAATCGTTCGGCATCGGCACCCAGCCGCAGACCCGCGCTTACTTTCCCGATGGCCGCATCACGGCGCGCAATTTCGATGCCGCCGTCACTGCCGCGCGCGCGCGTTTCGAGGATGCGGCGTCGCTGTACCACGCCCAGGGCTGGGACGCGGCCTATGGCTCGTCCGGCACCATGCGCGCGATCTCGGAAGTCATCGGCCGCAATGCGGTCGGCGACGGCACCGTGTCGCAGGCCAGCCTGCACGCGCTGCGCGACATCCTGCTCGAACTGGGGCATGTCGACGCCTTCAGCCTGCCGGGCGTGAAGCGCGACCGCGTGCCGGTGATGGTCGGCGGCCTGACGGTGCTCATCGGCGCCATGCAAGAGCTGAAAGTCGAGCGCCTGCACGCGATCAATGCGGGCCTGCGCCTGGGCGTGCTGTCCGACCTTGAATTGCGCGCCAACCGGCGCGACCGGCGCGACGCCGCGATCCGCGCGTGCATGGGGCGCTTCCGGGTCGACAGCCAGCGCGCGCTGCGCACCTGCGGCATCGCCACCCTGCTGTACGAGCGCCTGCAGCCGCAGGCCGACAACCACACGCATTACCTGTCGTGGAGCGCGATGCTGCACGAGATCGGGCTCGCCATCTCGATGAGCGGGGCGCACAAGCATGGCGCGTACATCGTCGAGCATGCCGACCTGGGTGGCTTTACGACGCGCGAGCAGGGCATGCTGGCGACGCTGGTGCTGGGGCAGAAGGGGAATTTGCGCAAGGTGCGCGAGGCGCTGGTCGATGCCGACCTGGCCAAGGCGCTGCTGGCGCTGCGGTTGGCGGTGGTGCTAATGCATGCGCGCGCCGACAACGACCTGGCCGGGCTGCGCCTGCGCATGAAGGGCAAGATCGAGATCGACCTGCCGCCGGAGTTACTGGCGCGGCATCCGACGCTGGCGCCGTGGTTCGAGAAGGAAGAGTGTCATTGGAATGAGGTGGGGGTGGCGTTCCAGGTACGCTGACCTGGGCCGCGTCGTTCGACCCGTGGCGTGGGCGGCTTGTCCGCCCACGCGTCGATCGTTATCACTTCCAATCTCGTGCCGGATGATCTTGCTGCCAACCATCGACGCGTGGGCGGCGGAGCCGCCCACGCCACGGATGCAGGAGCCTAGCGCAGCTTTCCGATGACGTCCGGCCCAGCCACCAGCCGGATATACGGTGCCCCCTCGGGCTCCTTGTGCTCGATCCAGAACACCCCCGCCTTGCGAATCCGCCAATCCTGCTTCGATCCGCACAACACCAGCGACGCCACTTCGCCCAATAACGGCTGGTGCCCGACAATCAGCGCCGGCTGCCGGTGCGACGGCCAGCCGCAGGCCTCGATGATCGCCTCCGCGCTCGATTCCGTGCCCAGCGCCTCGACCACTTTATAACGCCGCCCGAGCGCTTCCACGGTCTGGATGCAGCGCGTGGCGGGGCTCACCAGGATGCGGCATTCGGCCGGCAGCTTGCGGTCCAGCCAGGCGCCCATGCGCGCAGCGTGGCGCTGGCCTTTCGGGGTGAGGGCGCGCTGCAGGTCCGGTTCGCCCGGCTCGGCTTCAGCGTGTCGCCACAGGATCAGTTCCATCTTCCAGCTCCTTGTCAGGGGCGCTCTCGGCGCCCAGCATGTCCATCAGCACCTGTTGCGCGCTGTACGCCGCCTGCTTGCCGCGCGAACGGCGCCGGCGGTAGCGGCCGTCGCTGCCCAGTTCCCAGGCGTTGACGTTGTCCTTCAAATACGGCTGCAGGCCCTCGCGCAGTACGCGCCGCTTGGTCGCGGGCGAGCGGATCGGGAAGGCCACCTCGACCCGGCGGAACAGGTTTCGGTTCATCCAGTCCGCGCTGCTCAGCACAATGTCGTGCTTGAGGTCATTGCGGAAGTAAAAGATGCGCGTGTGTTCCAGGAAGCGCCCGACGATCGAGCGCACCTTGATGTTCTCGGACAGTCCATCGACGCCGGGCCGCAGCGAACAGGCGCCGCGCACGATCAGGTCGATCTTGACGCCGGCTTGCGAGGCGTCGTACAGCGCCTTGATCACCGAATCGTCGGTGAGGGAATTCATCTTGGCGATGATGCGTCCCGGCTTGCCCTGGCGCGCGATCTCGGCTTCCTGGCGGATGGCGCGCACGACTTCCTTCTGCAGCGAGAACGGCGCCAGCCAGATGCTGGACAACTGCTTGGGCCGGGTCAGGCTGGTGAGGTGGATGAATACCTCGTTGACGTCCGAGGTCAGGTCAGGGTCGGCCGTGAGCAGGCCGAAGTCGGTGTAGAAGCGCGCCGTGGTCGGGTTGTAGTTGCCGGTGCCGAGGTGGGCGTAGCGGCGCAGGCCGGCGCTTTCGCGGCGCAGCACCAGGGCCATCTTGGCGTGGGTCTTGAGGCCCACCACGCCGTACACCACCTGGGCGCCGGCCTCCTCGAGCTTCTCGGCCCAGTTGATGTTCGCCTCTTCGTCGAAGCGCGCCATCAGTTCGACGATGACCGTGACTTCCTTGCCCCGGTGGGCCGCCGCGATCAGGGCATCGACCAGCTCCGAATTGCTGCCGGCGCGGTAGATGGTCTGCTTGATCGCCACCACGTTCGGATCGGCCGCTGCGCACCCGATGAAGTTGATCACCGGCTGGAACGATTCGAACGGATGGTGCAGCAGCGCGTCCTGTTTGCGCAGCGCGGCGAACAGGTCAGGCCCGGACAGCTTGCCGGGGTGGCCGGGCACGAAGGGCGGGAACTTGAGCTCGGGCTGGTCGTTGCCGTTGACGATCTCCAGCAGGCGGCCCAGGTTGACCGGGCCGTCGACCGTGAACAGGCGGCTGCGGTCGATGTGGAACTGGTTGAGCAGGAAGTCCGACAGGTGGGCGGGGCAGGAGCGGCCGACTTCGAGGCGCACCGCGAAGCCGTACTGGCGGCTGTGCAATTCGCTTTGCAGCGCCTGGCGCAGGTTCTTGACTTCTTCTTCGTCGACCCACAGGTCGCTGTTGCGCGTCACGCGGAACTGCGAGTACGACACCACTTCGCGGCCCGTAAACAGGTCGGCCATATGGGCCTGGATCACCGACGACAGCAGGCAGTACGAGGTGCCCTTGGTGTCCGACAGTTCGTCCGGCAGCCGGATCACGCGCGGCAGCACCCGCGGCGCCTTCATGATCGCGATGCCCGAACCGCGCCCGAAGGCATCCTTGCCGCTAAGCTCGACGATGAAATTGAGGCTCTTGTTGATCACGCGCGGGAAGGGGTGGGCCGGGTCCAGGCCGATCGGCGTCAGCAGCGGGCGCACCTCGCGGTCGAAGTATTGTTTTACCCAGGCGCGCTGGGCGGCGTTGCGCTGGTTGCGGTGCAGCAGGTGGATGCCATGCTCGGACAGCTGCGGCAGGATCTCGGTGTTGAACAGGCTGTACTGGCGTGCAATCAGGTGGCGGCATTCGGCGCTGGCGCGCTCCAGGTCTGCAGCCAGGCCGTCGGGCAGGGCGCCGCTCTCGCGGTCGATCTGGTACTGGGCCAGCAGGCTGGCCACGCGCACCTCGAAGAATTCATCCAGGTTGCTCGCCACGATGCACAAGAAGCGCAGGCGTTCGAGCAGGGGGATGGCCGGGTCCTCGGCCTGGGCCAGGACGCGGCGGTTGAACTCCAGCAGCGACAGCTCGCGGTTCAGGGTGGCGCTTCCATCGGCAAACTGTTTCAGTTCAGCCTCGACGGCCTTCTTCTTCATATCCATGGGTCTGCGATCGTAGTCGTCTCGCAGATAGTGTAGTTGTCTTATATGACAGCCCGGTGACAGGGCGGTCCCCCTTTTGAACTTAATGAACTGCTAAGCATTAGCGCGAAGCCGACGGTTAAGCTGCTGCATCACCACCGTCGCTAACCGTCGTCCACCGTGAGGCCTTCCATGAACAATTTCGTCCGCGCCAACAAGGGTTTTCTCCTGTTCCTGCTGCTGTTTGGCGTGTTTCGCAGCGCGATCGCGGACTGGAGCCCGATTCCGTCCGGCTCGATGCGGCCCAACCTGCTCGAGGGCGACGTCGTGCTGATCAACCGGATGGCGTTCGACCTCAAGATACCACTGACCGAACTGAGCGTGGCGCACCTGGGCGAGCCGGCGCGCGGCGACATGGTCGTGTTTGCGTCGCCGCAGGATGGCAAGCGCCTGATCAAGCGCGTGCTGGCGTTGCCGGGCGACCTGGTCGAGATGCGCAACGACCGCCTCTTCATCAATGGCGACGCTGCCAGCTATGCGCTGCTGGACACGGCGCGCGAGCCGGCCCGGGGCCGCGTGGTCGACGCCGTCCGTCTCGATGAGGAGGTTGGCGGCGCGCATCAGCGCATCCAGCTGCTGCCGGACGTGATCGCCCCGCGCAATGTCGGGCCGCTGCGGGTGGGCGAGGGCGAGTACCTGATGCTGGGCGACAACCGCAACGACAGTGCCGACTCGCGCGTGATCGGGCTGGTGCCGCGCGCCAAGCTGATCGGACGCGCCGAGCGCATCCTGGTGTCGGCCGACTACCAGGGCGACTGGGCGCCGCGGCTCGGCCGTTTCGGGATGTCGCTGCGCCGCGACCAGCCGAGCCAATAGCAAGGGGAAGGTGAGGGTCGGAGAGAATCCGGCACAGAAAAATAGCGTACAATCGCCTCCCCCCGGCGCTCGCACTGTGCAGCGCCGGCACTGATTTTCGAAAGCGCAGTACATGCAAAAGCTCCTCACCGTCATCCTCGCCTGCCTCGGCATGATTGGGGCCCTGGCCATCGATACCTATCTTCCTTCGATGCCGGCCATCGGCACTGAATTCGGCGTCGGCCCGGTGGCGGTGCAGCAGACCCTGTCCGTGTTCCTGTTCACGTTCGCGTTCATGATGCTGTTCTACGGGACGCTGTCCGATTCCTTCGGCCGCCGTCCGGTGATCCTGGCCGCGCTCTCGGTGTACACGCTGGCCTCGATCGGCGCGGCGTGGGCGCCGAGCTTCGGCTGGCTGCTGGTGTTTCGCGCGCTGCAGGGCCTGTCGGCCGGCGCCGGCTCGGTGATCGGTCAGGCGATCGTGCAGGACCGGTTCTCGGGCCCGCAGGCTCAGCGCATGATGTCGCACATCATGATGGTGTTCGGCCTGGCGCCGGCGATCGCGCCGATTCTGGGCGGCTGGCTGCACGTGACTTTCGGCTGGCGCTCGTCGTTCGTGTTCCTGGCGGTGTTCGGCGCCTGCATGATCCTGCTGTGCCTCAAGCTGCTGCCAGAGAGCCTGCCGCGCGAGAAGCGCCAGGTGTTCCACCCGGGGACGATTGGCCGCAACTACGTGATGGTGCTGCGTAACCCGCAATTCGTGTTCCTGGCGCTGGCCGTCGGCCTGGCCTTCAGTGGCCTGTCGCTGTACATCGGCTCGGCCTCCAACTTCGTGATGGTGATCCTCGGCCTGCCGGAGACGGCGTTCGCCTGGATGTTCATCCCGCTGGTGGGCGGTCTGGTGATCGGTTCGGCCTGGGGCGGCAAGCGTGCGCACAAGAGCACGCCGCCGCGCATGATGTGGACCGGCTACGCCGTGATGGCGCTGGGCGCCGTGTTCAATGTCGGCTACAACGCGCTGTTCCCGGCCGCGGTGCCGTGGGCGGTGCTGCCGCTGTTTGTCTACACCTTCGGCCTGGCGGTGGCGATGCCTGCGATCCAGCTGACCGCCATGGGCCTGTTCCCGCACAACCGCGGCCTGGCCTCGTCGATGGTCGGCTTCATCCAGATGATGTCGTTCGCGCTGGTCTCGGGGCTGGTGGCGCCGCTGCTGTTCGACAGCGCGTTCAAGCTCGGACTGGGCGTGGCCGGCGGCCTGCTGCTCAGCTTTGCGGCCTGGCGCCTGTCAGTGCGCACCGCAGCTGCCCCTGTCGTACCGGGCGTCTGATCCGTGCTTGCGAGGGTAGGGCGCGCGCTGCTGCCGGATCCCTTCCTCGCCCTGTTCGCGCTGCGCCGGCGTTATTTTGCCGAGCAGTCGCACCTGCTGTACAAGCGCTATGGCCATGCGCTCGGCATCTTCGGCGCCTTCTTCGCGCTGGTGCTGGTTGAAAGGCCGTCGCTCTTGGCCGCGCCGATTCTGCAGTTCTGGCGTGATCCACTCGACTGGCGCGCCAATCTGGGCCATGTGATTGGCTGGCTGGTGGTGGTCGCGCTGTGGGCGCGCGTGCACCGCGGCTTCGTGCGCGGCGCGGCGTTCGCTGTCTTCGCCCGTACCTCACGTCATGGCTACCATCTCGCATCAACACTCGACCTGGCGCTGCTGCTGGTCGCGCTGCAGTGGTTTGCCATCCCGTTTGCGATCGGGGCGTGGGTCGTCGTCGCGGCCGGTACCGGCACCCTCCTGTTCTGGGCCTGCTTTGCTGTCATGCTGCTGTTGACACTGGCATTAGCGCGCGCCGCGGTGTTTGGCGCCGGGCGTGCACGTTGCCTGCGTCTTCTTGCGGCCAGCGGCCTGCTGGTGGCGGCGCCACTTGCCGCGGGCTGGCCGCTTGCGGCCTGCCTTGGATTGCTGGCGTTCGACCTGGCGCGGCCAGTGGCGCCGCGCACATCGGCGCGTCGGGATGACAGTGCCACCGGCATCCTACGTGGCCCCGGCCTGTGGTTCCTGTTCGTCCTCCAATGCCGCGCCCTGTTGCGCTCGCACGGGCATGTGGTCTTGCCGCGCGTTGGGCTGGCGCTGCTGCTGCATGCGCTGGCCTGGTTGCTGATCTACCGCTTCAACAAACAGGACGACGCCGCCGGCTCGATCAAGCTGGCCTGCTGTGCCGGCGCCTATGCGCTTGCTGGCCTGTATTACGCGTTCTGGGAAGCGCGCCAGCGCATTGAGCCATTCTTGCGCAGCCTGCCGTTCGGCGTCCCTCGGATCCTGGTCGCCGAGCACCTGGCGGTGCTGGGGCTGGGCGCCGTTGTCGCCGGCCTGGCCTGGGTGGCCCATGCCCAGGCGCCGGCCGGCAGTCCGGACCTGACGCCATGGTTGCTGCGCTCTGCCGGCCTGTCCCTTGTGTTGCTCGCGCTGCTCGGCGCGCCGCTGTTGCAGCGCCATCCGTATGGCGTGGTGATGAAGATCGCGTTGACGGTGACGGCGCTCCTCTTGATGTAAGGACGATTGATGAACGTTCTGCTCGCCGCCGAAGGACTCGGCATGCGCTTCGGCGCCCATGTGCTGTTCGCGAACCTGGACCTGGCGTTTGGCGCCGGTGCGGTGGCGCTGGTCGGCCGCAACGGGGCCGGCAAGTCGACCTTGCTGTCGCTGCTGGCCGGGATCGAGGCGCCGCAAGAGGGTAGCGTGAAGATATGCGGCCATGACCTGGCCGGCGGCCAGGCCGCCCGCGCTTTTTTAGCCTACGTGCCGGACGAATCGGTCGCCTACGATTTCATGACCGGCGACGAATTCCTGCGCATGGTGCAGGCGCTGCGCGGCTGCGCCGGGCCGTCAAGCGCGCTGCTGGAAGGGTTCGGGATCGATGTCTACCTCGGTCTGCGGTTTGCCGACATGTCGCTCGGCACACGCAAGAAGTTCATGCTGGCCAGCGGCCTGATGGGAGATGCGCCGGTCGTGCTGATGGACGAGCCGACCAATGGCATCGATGCCGACGCCAAGGCCTTCCTAGTGCAGCAGATCCGGGCGCAGCAAGAGAAGCGCCTGATCCTGTTCTCGACTCACGACCAGGAGCTGATTGCCAGCATCGGCGCGCGCGTGCTGGACCTGTCGGCCCCGGTGCGGCAGACTTGACCCGTTAGCGGCGGTTGGTCTTCATCGCCGCATTGACTTCGCGCTTGGCGTCGCGGTCCTTCTCGGTGGCGCGCTTGTCGTGCTGCTTCTTGCCCTTGGCCAGGCCGATCTCGCATTTGACGCGGCCTTTCTTCATGTGCAGGTTGAGCGGCACGAGCGTAAAGCCCGAGCGCTCGACCTTGCCGATCAGCTTGTCGATCTCGGCGCGGTGCAGCAGCAGCTTGCGCGAGCGCAGCGCTTCCGGATGGCTGAAGGTCGAGGTCGTGGTCAGCGCACTGACGTGCGCGCCGAACAGATACAGCTCGTTATTGCGGACGAGCACATAGGCTTCCTTGATCTGCACCCGCCCTTCGCGGATGGCTTTGACTTCCCAACCCTCCAGCACCAGGCCGGCTTCGTAGCGGTCCTCGATGAAGTAGTCAAAAAATGCTTTTTTATTGTCAGCGATGCTCATGAAAAGGCGAAATTTCGCGTGTCGGTTAAACTACTGCCAATGCACCAACTATCGGCGCATGTAAATGACCAACATCATAACAAACGGTTGACCAATGGCAGTAGTGCACAAATCAGTTTTCCTCGGATATAGCGCAGAACAGATGTTTGACCTCGTGTCGAAGGTCGAGGATTATCCCAAGTTCCTGCCCTGGTGCGCAGGCGTCAAGGTCATCGAGCGCACGGATGACAAGCTCGTCGCTAGCTTGCAGATCAATTTCCACGGCGTAAAGCAGAGCTTCACGACCTCGAACCATAACCAGCGTCCGACCCAGATGAAGATGCATCTGGTCGACGGTCCTTTCAAGATGCTGGAGGCGACGTGGAGTTTCAAGGCCTTGCGTGAAGATGCCTGCAAAATCGACTTCGACATGCAGTACGAGTTCTCCAGCGTGATCCTGGCCCAGATCGTCGGACCGGTGTTCGGCATGATTGCCAACAGCATGGTCGACTCGTTCTGCAAGCGTGCCGAGGCCGTGTATGGCTGAGGTGGCGTCCGCACCGGTAGGAATTACGGTGTGCTACGCGAGCGATCGGCACGAGTGGCTGCGCGCGCTGGAGGTCGAGGCGGGCACGACGCTCGGCGAGGCGATCGAGCGCAGTGGCGTGCTGCAGGACTTCCCGGACATCAACCTGACCACGCAGCCGGTCGGGATCTACGCCAAGAAAAAGACGCTCGACACGGTCGTGCGGGAGCGCGACCGGATCGAGATCTATCGGCCGCTGGTGGCCGATCCCAAGGATTCGCGCCGCCGCCGGGCGGCCAAGAAGGAAGGGGCGCCTAGCCCCCAGCCGAGCGGCACTCCGCCAGTGCCCGATTAGCTGCGTCCGCGCGCGTGGCGCGCTGTTCGTCCGTCATATAGGTTTTCTCGCCATCCGGGCCGACGTGCGCGACGCGGATGCCGGATGTGTACTGCGCCTGCGCCTCGCGTGCCGACGCGCAATGCTCGGCTAGCCGCCGCTTGCGTTCGGCCTCTTCGTTCTGCTTGCCTGCCAGCTCGTCGCGCGCCTTGCTGCGTTCGCGGAAGGCGGCTTCGCGCTCGGCCAGCGTGGGCGCGGCCTTTGTTTCAGCCGGCTTGGCATCGGGCTTGGCTGGCGCCGGCGCGTCCGGCGCTGCGTCATCGGCGGCCCGGCCCGGTCCCTTGATGATCTTGCTGGCCGGTGTGCCTGGCGGAGGCGGTTTGTCGGAATACTGGCGCGTGCCGTTCGGGCCGATCCAGACATACTGAGCGTGGGCAACGCCGACTGCCAGCAAGAGCAGGGCGGCGCCAATGGTGTGTTTACGTAGAATGGGCATAAATTGTCCTTGGGCAATACCCCTGATTTCGCCATGCCTCGGTCCGCTTGTCAATCGCAAAGCGTACTCTGGTGAAGTATTTTGGGGCTATCAGGCGACGGAAATGGAGAGTTTCTGTATAATTTGCTTTTGCGCCTATAGGAAATACTATGCGTCTCCTCCAAAAAGCACTCACCTTCGATGACGTGCTGCTCGTCCCGGCTTATTCCAACATCCTTCCGGCCGCTACTTCCCTGCGTACCAAGCTGACCCGTAATATCACGCTGAATATTCCGCTGCTGTCGGCGGCAATGGACACCGTGACCGAGGCGAATCTCGCGATCGCCATGGCGCAAGAAGGCGGCATTGGCATCATCCATAAGAATCTTCGCCCGGCTGACCAGGCGCGCGAAGTGGCGCGGGTAAAACGTTTCGAAGCCGGCGTGCTGCGCGATCCGATCACGATCCCGCCGACCATGAAGATCCGCGAAGTGATCGCGCTGTCGCAACAGCACGGCATCAGCGGCTTCCCGGTGGTCGAGGGCAGCCAGGTGGTGGGCATCATCACCAACCGCGACCTGCGTTTTGAGGAAGACCTGGAAGCGGAAGCGCGTGCCAAGATGACGCCGCGCGACAAACTGGTGACCGTCACGGAAGACGCGGACACCGCTGAAGCCAAGCGCCTGATGAACAAGCACCGCCTGGAGCGTGTGCTGGTGGTGGACGACAATTTTGAATTGCGCGGCCTGATCACCGTGAAAGACATCCAGAAATCGCACGAGCACCCGCTGGCGTCAAAAGATTCGCAGGGCAAACTGCTGGTCGGCGCCGCCACCGGCGTGGGCCCGCGCGATGAAGAGCGCATCGAACTGCTGGTCGCGGCCGGTGTGGACGTGCTGGTGGTCGACACCGCCCACGGCCACTCGCAGGGCATCCTGGACCGCGTGAAATGGATCAAGGAACGCTTCCCGCACGTCGACGTCATCGGTGGCAATATTGCCACGGCATCGGCTGCACTGGCACTGGTAGAAGCGGGCGCGGACGCCGTCAAAGTCGGCATCGGCCCGGGCTCGATCTGCACCACCCGTATCGTGGCTGGTGTCGGCGTGCCGCAGATCACCGCGATTTCGAACGTGGCCAAGGCGCTGGAAGGCACCGGCGTGCCATGTATCGCCGACGGCGGCATCCGTTTCTCGGGCGATATCTCCAAAGCGCTGGCAGCCGGCGCGCACACCGTCATGATGGGGTCGATGTTCGCCGGCACCGAAGAAGCGCCGGGCGAAGTGATCCTGTACCAGGGCCGCAGCTACAAATCGTACCGCGGCATGGGCAGCCTGGGCGCGATGGCGGACGGTTCGGCCGACCGCTACTTCCAGGAAGCGTCGAGCAAGGCCGACAAGTTCGTACCGGAAGGCATCGAAGGCCGCGTCGCCTATAAAGGCAGCGTGCTGGCGATCATCTTCCAGCTGATCGGCGGCGTGCGCCAGTCGATGGGCTACTGCGGCTGCGCCACCATCGAAGAGCTGCGCGAGAAGGCGGAATTCGTCGAGATCACCTCGGCCGGCATGCGCGAATCGCATGTGCACGACGTGCAGATCACCAAGGAAGCGCCGAACTACCGTTCGGAATAAGCTCCGTTGAACGGCGTCCGCGGGCGCCGTTTTTGTAGGGTCGGCGGCTGTGCCGCCGACGCGTAACGCCAGCATCAGGCTGGCCCGAATTCTGTGGGGTGGACGGGTACCCCGTCCACGCGTTCAATCAGCACATGCACCGGCTGAACGCGTGGACGGCAAGCCGTCCACCCCACGCACACTACTTACTGTCCCCATGCATTCCAAAATCCTCATCCTCGATTTCGGCTCCCAGGTTACCCAGCTGATCGCGCGCCGTGTGCGCGACTCCGGCGTGTTCTCCGAAGTCTTCCCCTACGACGTCAGCGACGAGTTCGTGCGCAACTACGGCGCCTCGGGCATCATCCTGTCCGGCAGCCATAATTCGA
>Ga0265798_10007531_pt1 | contig 14068 bp, 18 predicted proteins | sample P3T30metagenome_FD_192430 | JGI IMG/M metagenome (GOLD analysis project Ga0265798, IMG submission 192430) | Plant litter microbial communities from East Loma Ridge, Irvine, California - P3 T30 | ecosystem: Environmental > Terrestrial > Plant litter > Unclassified | place: USA: California...
TATACCAACATCTCCAGTAGGCTGCGAATTGCCAATTCCACGAACAGCGCCCCTCGGTACAGTTGCGGATCTACCTTACGAGCAGCTCTCACTCTCTTGAGTGCTCGACAATGTCGCCCACCTGCCCATCGTGGGTCTTGTTCATTCTCTTTTCTTTTTGTACGGTGTTCGAAGCATGGGTATTGAACCATGCGGCCGACGGGGACCCACAGGATGGAGCTGTGGTTGCTCCGGTTGAACTGCGTCCTCGCTGGAACCATACTGCTCCAATCGCTAGGCGGCAAGAGGAGAGTCTGGACTGCTGAGTACTTGGTACTCTCAATTCCTGCAGGCAAACCCCGACCCTGAAATCAGGAGATTCTGCAATGAGTGGTTCGGTATAAGGCCTGCCACAGTCGTGGTGGAAGTCACGCCCACCATGTACGCGTTGTGATGAAGTTTACATTACGTGCCGCTTACACCCTACAGTACACGCACTACAAGCGCAGAATCAACTACCACTGTAACCTCCACAACGCGGACCGCGACAACTCGGACGATTACCCAGACCGCTACTACAATCTTCAACGCGGCTGATCCTTCACTCGCAGCTCGCGGTGCCAACATGATTGCCATTGCTCCTTCAGAAGTCAAAGAGATTATTAATTCCGCTCTAGCGAGCGGGACAATGTTTGAGCCCACGTCCACCAAGAACCCGCAGCGCATCCAGGCCGAATCTGGCTTGGCAAACGCGTGCTCATGCGAGATGGTCGAGACGACAGCTACAGTGACCTCACAATACACTGTCCGCCCAGTGGTAGGTGAACTTCCGCGTTGTGTGTGCGAAGCTTACGCTGCAATCTAGTACACCACCGTAGGCTATCGGAAGCTTGTCAAAGCTGAGTTCATCAGCACGAAGATTTTTACCATCACGACCACGGTCACAGTGACGCCTGCAGCATCTTCTACCAGCTCAAACTCAATAGCTATCAGTGCTGCGATATCGAGTGGCTCTTCAAATGCCCTTTCAGCGTCGAGTGCTGCGCCTAGTTCCTCAGCAGAAGCATCGCTATCGCCCAGTACCACCACACTGTCATCCAGTCAAACCGTAACTAGTTCAAGCTTGCCAGGCCCCTCGACTCCTTTAGTTGTGGGTGAGGAGATTGTTTGTCCAGCCGACGACGGCACGCACATAGACCAGATCGTAGGGAAGGACAAGCACGACTATCTGGTCTACTGCGACACCGAGTTGATAACCGAAGATCGAGTGCGTGGCCAAGCTGAGTGTGACAGCCCAGAAGAATGCACTACCAGATGTACGACTGCCAACAGCGAAGGAGGAAAGAACGTTTGTTCAGCTTCATCGTTCACCCCGTAACCAGATATGCGCCCTGGTGGCACCTGTGTCTTGAGTGGCGGCGAGCCGGAGTATGCATCGAAGCCTGAATCCGTGGCCACCGTGCATTTAGGGGTCGAGTCAAACGACGATATGTGCCCGTCACCAGACTCCGATGGAAGTTCAACCGATGCAGCTGGGTCATTGATCGATATTTCTACGGTCACGTCCATTACATTCCAATTCTCTCCTGCAAACCTCGTCACGCGCACCGAAAATGGCGGTACCTTCCAAACCGAATACATTTCCTACTCCATGGAATCAAATGGTGTTATCCACTGGACTGCCTATCGCGTGTCAGCATCTTCGAGCTGGTGGCAGGAAGAATACGCAACATCCTGGGCATGCACAGAGACCTACCCTCAAACGATCGAAATCCAGCCTCCCACCGCTGGACCTATAACCACCATCACCATAAGGACTACTACCATCATCACCGGCCGCACGACTACGCTGATCAGCGAAGGCTCAACGACGATTATATTAGGCGAAGGGGGTGTTATATCACCCACCTTTGTTTCTGCCTTGACGACAGGTGGCAGTGCAGTTTACACCACGGGTCAGTCCTCCGCCACGACCATCTCAACGGGGTCCAACGGCGCAATCACTCCAAGTGCACGCTCGACACCTACACCCAGTGCGCTTCTCTCGACTCGTCAAGGCTCTAGTCAGGTGATTATCTCTGGAGGAACCTACACAATCGTCTCCACCGGAAGCCAAGGCGTCATCACGCCCTCGCCCATCCCAGCGCCATCGTCCGCACCGTTCGTGAACGCGAGTGTCAGTGTGAGCGTTGGCAGTGTGCAATTCACCACTGGAGGACCGACGTATACGTTTTTTGAGACAGGTAGCGGAGGCGTCATTTCCCCAGCTGTTCCGAGCTCGTTTGACGGGTCGAACACCTACGGATCAAGCGTGGTTAATTGAACATATCCGACCAACTCTTCGAGCGCCCCTCCGCCTCTAGTAACGATTTCTGTCGGGTCTCCCGCATTGACATCGGGAGTGACTGCCACGACAATCAGCATTGGCTGGCTCGCAGAGTGTCATCACGCCCAGTGCAGCGCCCGTGCTCTCCGAGTCTTTCTCAGCTGGAAACGCAAACATCACGATCGCAAGCAGTACATTCGCGATCAATTCGACTGGTTCAGGAGGCGTTATCTCGCCGTCAAGCACTGCGCCGAGTGTCACCGTCTTCTCTGGTATCGAGATCTTTTCGACTGGAGGATCGACTGCATTCACTATCTTGACTGGCTCTGAGGGAGCTATCACGCCGTCAGGTGCTGGCTCTTCTTTCACGTCGTTACCGAATATTACTGTGTCGTCGGGCGCGGAGACCTTTGTGACTGGTGGGTCCACGGCGACTACTGTGTCGAGCGGTACTGGCGGTGCTATTACGCCGTCTGCATTCCCGAGTGTCACGATTTCGGAGGGCGCGGGAACGTTTTCGACGGGGGGAAGTACGGCGGTTACTGTGTCCAGCGGATCCGGAGGTGTCATATCTCCATCCACATCGAGGTCGTCAGCGCCGAATGTCACGGTTTCGTCGGGCGCGGAGACTTTCTCGACGGGTGGATCCACGGCTATCACGATTTCAAGCGGGTCCGGAGGTATTATCTCACCTTCTGCATCCAGCATCATACCTTCTTCTTCTTCGGCCAATGTCACGTTCAGCAGCTCGCCAAGTCTAGCGCCTACACCCAATGTTGATGTGTCGTCCACCGGAAGCGCGAACACAATTATCATTCAAGGCAGCACGGCGACTACGTTTTCGACTGGTAGTGGTGGGTCATTACTCCTTCTGCGAGTGTTCCAACATCTTCAGCATCCTCGTCCCGCTTGCCGGGCTCTATCTCGGACGCGATACGCAGCCCATTCCCCATACCCAGCTCTTCGGCAACAAATGACACGCTACCTGCCTCGGCACCCAGCGCGAATATCTTATCAAGCGCGACAACATCCTTCCCCTTTTCAGAACCTAACCGAAATGGCGGGTACTCTACAAGCACACCAGTCAATGCAACAAGCACGCCGTTCCTCAACTCCACCTCTTCTGTCACTCTGACTCCGACATCGACGCCAGCCTCCAATATATCCTCGTCAACGTCCTTCCCGTTCTCTGAACCCAATCGGAGTGGCGACTACTCTACGTCAACTCCATTGAACGTGGCTAGTACGCCGTCTGCGACACCGGGCTTGAATGTGTCCTCGACGACTTCATTTCCGTTTTCGGAGCCGAATCATTCGGGCACTCATTCGACTTCGAGTAGTGTTAGTGCGTCGGGTGTGCCGTCGGGGAGTAGTTCGTCTGTTATTTCGACGAGTGAGGCGCCACCGCCGTTGACGACCGGGTCTAGTGTGGTGAGCAGTAGTATCGGGGTACCGCTTACGAGTTCGATATCGAACTCATCCTTCACGCCTATCTCTAGCACTCCTAGCTCCGCTATTTAGACTCCATCGGAAACGCCAGTTGTACCGCATCCATTTGGCAATAGCACAACTGTGCCGCCTCCGTCCTCCACGCAGGCGATTTCTTCAGACGTGTTGAGTTCAATTTCAGATGTGTCATCATTGGTGGTGACATCGTCAGCTAATACGACTATGCCGGCTTCTAGTGCTCTCACGCTTTCGTCGAGCATCGCCAATGTCACGAGCAGCGCACCTACTCTGGCTTCACCGTCATCTACAGTGCCAGTGTTTAGTTCTTCCGAGTTCTCCCGCAGCCTTTTCTAGTATCCCCACGAGCTTAGGTAATTCTACGACACCCACGGCGCCAGCATCATCGGTTATACCTCCGTCGTCTGCAAACTCCACGCTTTCCGTGCCAGCATCAATCACTCCTCCTGCATCTGCGACTAATCCTACGCCTTCGGTCAATGTCACAACGAGCTTGCCTTTGACAGAGTCAATCATCGTTCCTCCTCCATTTGGCAACTCGTCGGCATTATCAAGCGGTATTACGCTCGCATCTATCAGTGTTCCGACTGCATCCGTAAACTCAACAGTACCTGCAACTTTAACTTCGGCCAACGTGACGAGCGTCCCTTCGGCTACACCGAGCTCTTCACTGAACGTTACCAGCTCGTCCGGCATATTCCTCAACTCTACGGTGCCAGTAACGATCTCATCGGCTATCATTACGAGTGTGCCGTCTGCGACACCAGGTCCATCACTCAACGTGACCAGCACACCTTTGTTGAACTCTTTGTCTATACCTACATTCTCGCAGTTCCTGAACAGCACAGCTCCGGCAATCTGCGCAACTACTACGGAGCAAGTTACAACTACGCAGCTCACCGTGTCTCTCGCGACGACCACGCAGATGATGACCACAACGCTTGTTCAATCCAGACCCAGGTTCAGATTCAGACTGTCACGGTTCCGGCACCTTCGCTTGCAACGCCTCCCGCCCCGTCTGTTCCCACGCCAAATGCATCAATTCCTCAACCATCGTCCTTCACACCACCTACCCTCGAATCCCGCTTCCGCACCCACGGCTCACCAGTCACACCCGAGCAAATCAGCGCCGCATGCGCCGACCCCTCCAACCTCGTGCTCGACCCTAACTTTGCCGCCATCGCCAATCCAAACTCCCCAGGCTGGACTTACAACGCCAGCGATCCCAACATCGAATACAGCACCGTCATATCGCCCGATAACTCCACCATCGCGCAATTCCGCAGCGCGGCGGCCAGCAGCAGCACTGCGATGTACCAGCCCCTCACACTGTGCCCGGGCACGCAGTACCGTCTTTCGGCACAGAGTCGGCAAGCAAACGTACTCGCGGACTGTAGTGTCGAGTACCTGCTCGTAAGCATTGGCGACGACGGACAGGAAGTGCAAGACAGTTTGTTGAAAGTGGATCCGCAGACGGATTGGCTGAGTAAAGATGCGTCTTTTGTTGCGCAGAGGGCGGAAGGCGCCTTGTGGGTTCAGGCGTTGTGTAAGGGGTGGTATGGGGCGCCGAGTGGGAGTGATGATGATGGGTGGATGAAGGTTGAGGCTAGGGGGATTAGTGTTGTTAGGGAGGATTTGAAGTAAAGGGGTAAAGGGGGACGGGGATTGGAGGATACATTAATCGGTATTGGCTTTTTTTTGGGTAGTTTTCGAGATTATTTATTAGCACTGTTGTATGGTCTACTTATCCAACCATTCCCTACACACAACTCCGGTATCAAACCGAGTGTCTCTGCCGCTTCACCGGCCTCTCCGCCAACCTCCTATAATTTGCAGCCAGAATATTTCTTTTCTTCCCCTCATTACCCTCCATCGCACTCGCACTATCCCCAATATCCACCACAGCGCCCTCGAACGCAAAGTGCGCTTCTTCAGTGCTCAAAGCGCGTCTAGACATCGTGTGGTTCCTCCAGTCGCGGATTCTCTTTCTGTTCACGCTTTCGATGAGTCCTTGGCCGTATTGGCTGCTCACTCCGTCTTCGGAGTCGGACTCGAAAAGCGTTTCTTGGTCTGGACGGTTGGGGATACCGATGGCTGCTGCGTAGGCTAGGGCTGTGTCTAGTGTTTGGTTTGTAAGAGCGAGGTTTTGTGTCTTTTGTCTTCCGTGTGCGAGGAATAGGGACGCGAAACGCTGTGCGAGTTTGTTATTTGACCAGCGTCCCGTCCGCGCAGTGAAATCACAGACTTCAGGGGATGAGGTGCCGTGTCTTTCGACGAGGACAGTCTTGACGTCAAGGAGGTATTTTGCGTATTCCGCGTTGTAGGTTCCGATGTGGTCTTCTGGTGCTTTTCTCGCATTTCGAACGTCTTGCTTTGCTTTGGTGATGGTTTGGTTCATTGCTGGATTCTGTCCGCTGGTGGTGAGACGGTGGGAGAATTGTCCTTAGTTGCATGGCTTGGGGAGTGGTGGCGTTCATTAATGGATACATAAACGGTCAAAGGCCGTTGGCTGAGGTCAGATTCGTAGGGTGCTCGCCTATTACCATCTCCCTTCTTTGCATTTGCTACTAGGAAGGTCGACAGCCCATGCCGTACAAGATTGCGCGCATTATTAAGATCATCCTCAAGCAACAAGAGATTCACTCTTGCGTCTTCTTGAATGTTTTCGTATCTTGTAATCTCCACTTCGCGCGCAATCCGTCGAAGGTGCCAAATATGAAGGGGGTTCTGCTCCAAAATCTGAAGATGGCTCGGTCTCGAACGCGTCTCTAATAGAACGCACATGTTCGCTCGCACGCCTTTAGATGAGCCGCAAGTTTGGTCCATACAGCGCTATGTTGTCTCGAGCTCTTTGAAGCATCGTCTCCGGATCGCCGTGGCTTTGACTTGCTTGCGACGCTGGCGCGGCACGAAGTTTCGTTGAAGTGATGGGGCATTGTGGGAAGAAATATTCCTTGTCGTCGACCTTTGGAAGCGGCGTACTTTCAATCTGCATGCCCGCAGCCCTGCAAGCGGCAAAAGCCAAAGAATGTATGCCTTCAAGCTTGTCACAATACTGTTTCTCCATCGCCCTGAAACCATTCTCAAGCACGTACTTCCAGCGCGCCAAGTCCTCAACATTCTTTACAGCCTCTCTCCATTTGTTTCCCAGAGATTCTAGCTGCTTTTGTTGCAAGCTTGAGGGCTCATGTCGTTGGCGTGCAACATGTAGCTCTAGCTGACGCAGTTCTCGCAACCGTTCCGCTACCGCTCTTTTACATTCCCATTCTTCTGCGATAAAAGCCTCTCGGCGATCTTAGAAGACGCGCTTCGCTTGCTCTAAGCGTGACTTAAATAGATGCCCTTGCGCTGCTTTCCTGGCCAGGGATTCGGTCCATAGAAGGCAGGCGACTTGCTGACCTTCGAAACTCCCAGCGACGATTTGGGTTACGCCTTTGTGATAGTTGACCGGTGTGTGAGTTACAACGTAGTCCAGTTCGTCCGGGTGAATCTCAGAATTGCTTTCGTCGACTGAAGCGCTTCCCGACATTTCGTAATTGTTCGTACTTGATAGCAGGATATTGGTCGATCTTTGGGAGTGACCAAGCTGCCGTTCGAGATGTGAGAAGACCATCTCTTTGTTGGCTTTGGGCGCTTTGTTGAGCAAATCACACGCTTAGGCTTCCGCACTGGTGCCAAGACTCCTCGTACAACACCAGGACTAGTCAATTCACCTTCAGAACAAGGTAAGATACACACATAGAGTGACCGCATAGGACTTTCGAGCAGCTTGCGAAAGCCTGCAGGCCCTAATGGGCCAGTACTTAGCATCGCCTCTCCCAGGTTAAGTCCCTTACCATCAACCAAGCCTCAACTCTATCAACATTGTTCAACCGCAGGTTTCACCCTACAAAGATCCGAGGTCAGAAACCATGCACGAGTCTCTTCCAGCGGCGGACCCAAGACCAGCTAGCAAGATTGACACCATCGACACCCCAAATGGGTTCGACGCTCAGTCTTCGAACGCGGAGGATCAGCTGAGCACGACAGCTCAGCCAAAACGCTACACACCTGAGCAGCCAATGGTGCTGAAGGAGTCGTTCGGTGCTACAAAACTCACGGAGCTCTTGCAACAGATATGTGGCCAGGCACGAGTTCTTACTACGCAAGGAAGTGTTGGAGGCTCTGCGGTGGGCACAAGTCTAGTAGCAGCGGATCCGTACGAAGATGAAGGAAAGTTCCTTCGTCACATCTAAGCTCACGAGTGCTCTCGTAGCTGCTAGTGTCGACGTGTCCCATGTTCGAGCGAATTTGTGGGCTGTCACTAAGCCTCGTACCGAGCATCCATCGTGGACTCGCCTGCCGAGAGTTAGCTTCGATAACGCCCTGGGGATGATCTATTGCGTCCCAGTCGCCGCTCTTGCATGCATCCCTAGCGAAAAGAACTTCAAGACTCATGTTGGAGACTTCTCGGTCAAGTTCCGCTATGTCATACCGATCGAGCTTCATCCAACGCACATGGACGTGCTGATCCTTGGTACAAGCTCCGGAACAGGAGGTCAGTTCTTGCCACAAGCCAAGAAAGACACTTGTATCGGGTTCAAAGACGAAGGCGATTGTGATTACACGAACCTCTTCCCCAATTTGCTTGTGGAAATTCCTCGCAATTGCCACTATCGGCCCTCGAAGGGCTCCTTCACTGATGTCAGCTTCACGGTTCCCGTTGAGTACAGTACCCGGATTCGCGAAGTCGATAGGCTCCCACAACCGGTCGAGAACTACATTGCGAAATTGGTCGGCTACTTTCGAGCAGACCGTCTTTATAACAGTTCATCGATCGTAGTTTCATGGAGAAGGCCGACGGGTGGTACGCGAACAAGCGAATGGCAGCAAGCAAAGCTGAACAGGATCGCAAACGTCGCAAAGCGGAGGTATCATCGGTGAGTATAATCTGCCAACTTGGCCTCACCGTCAACCAACTTTTGACTAATGAAATATAGCAAGGCACATTGCCCAGCCTTTCATCGTCAGGGTCGCTGAATCCAGGCGTGAAACGAGCCATTGCTGAGGATAAAGATGAGTCTCGGACAAACGCTGCCGCCAAACGCCTGCGAACTGATCCGAAAGTTGCTGCGCCACCGGCTAGCGAGTCTGAAAAGCACCAGCAAAGCACCGTCCAGCCGGTCCACCGTGACTCTGGCGTAGGTCGGTCCCAAGCCAATGGTGCAGCAACGTCGAGGCAGAAAGATTGAACTTGCTTTTCGGATATCGGCTTGAAGCATCTCTTGAGAATATCTTCTTCTGTCCATTGTTACACCATGAATAGGACTAACGCATAGGTCATCGTGTAGGGTGTGATCATAGTTGTTCAGACCACAGGATGGAAGAACTAGACGCAGTGCTCCAGAGTCGGGTAAGCAGCTTAAATATGCGTCGAATATCAACATATTACCATCGTATCACATGCACATGATCGCAGTCATGCTCGAGGGTCGGAAGCCAGGTCCGTCTGCGATCAAGCACAGCCCACGTGTGCCTTCGGGCTCAAAAATAATCCGATCAAGGAGTGTGAGGAAGTGATACGGCATCGACGAAGATTGTAGTATATTGAGCAACCGGGGCGTAAGCAGCCTGTGCATCAATAGTATTGTCGCCCAGAGGTCGTGGTTAAAATTGGTGAAGCGCCGACGATAGGAAAGGCACTAGGGAATGCCTTAGTCAGCAGCGCCAAGCCCCGAACATCATCACAACAAAGATCAGACGAAACCAAGTTACCATATTGGCCGGTATTGCATACTGAGATGGCCTTGAGCCTCTAATATGCACTACTTCTATTCACGCAGCTAACAGACACGTGTAGAAATCGCAGACCTTCGCCGTCACGCTCAACCGCGCTCGATCATGAACCACTTCACGTCCAACCACCCCAATAACGCGCTCCAGAGCGATAAACACGTCATGGCCTAGATCAGGCTCGAAGCATATGCAGAAACATCCGTCTGGACTCTACTCTACTCGTTACTACAATGGTGTAAAACCTCTTTGCCACAGCCGCAAAAGGAAAATGCTTGCAGAAGCTTTCCGTTACAGATATCAGTGGGGTTAGGCTGAACCTCAGCGTGAGAGTGACAAGATGTCTGGTATGCAGGGCATAGTGCACCATACTCGATGCTCGTACTTTGTCCTGCGATTGGCTGTAGCATATCGTCAACTCTGGTTCGGAGATAGCCCTGGCGGCGGATATAGACGACGACATGCTGGACGTCCGACTGACTGAGCCAACGCTTCTTCGTACATACGCCCAGTACATGCGGCATAGTCACGAATGTAGACGTGCTGCGAGTAATGCATACATTCGACCACTCGACGTGATCTGCGGCAGGCAGCCATCCTGTATGCAAGGTGTGGGCTTCCCTAAGTAGAATCCAGTGCAACATATGGCCCAGATTCCCTGCGTTTCGTCATTCTGTCACTGTGCCATAGTCGATATGCTAACTCCACTCTGCTCAGTCTTATGGCAGATGTATCGTAGCAGACTCGAAAGGCTGCGAAGCGGAGAGAATATTGGCATGCGTTTCATAATCCAGCTCGTATGCTCATGCGTATTCACAATTGATCAAGCTCTACAGCGTCCGGCTAGAATGCAAGCGTGCCTAGACCCACCGCACAACGCTTTCACTTCACTAAGCCCGAAGCAGTGAGTCGCTCGGTCCAAGCTGACGCCGGACTGTCACGGTGATGAGGGGACCGTATGCATGGATGTCTAGAACTGGTTGGTGATCCACGTTGCAGCTCACAGCAAAACACCGTTGCAGCTCACAGCAAAACACTTCCATGTCATGGTATGTAGCTTTTTTTTGGACCGTAGCATGAGAGCCTTACTACTTCGACACACTGCCCCAAAACCGCTGGCGTATGCACATTCAGTCTACTTGCAACTGGTTTTTGATATTTGGAGAGCAGTTGCACTTTTAGCGATAGTTATCTCGGCTTTTCGGGGCTTCCTAATGTCATGTCTCGCTTAGTTGTTGCGCATGAGACTAAGGACGCACGCTGCTGCAGCTCTAATGGTAAGGCGGACCCTTTTCCGATCTGGAGCCCAACATGATGGAAGAGAACGAAAGTTCTGCATAATGTATGCTGTCCTTCCAGTTCGAAATTTGAGCGTCCGACCTAAGGCGTAGAAAACGGTCGTTTCAGCAAGCGCTCGAGCTGCGTTTGCAGTTAGACCACGAGGTCTTCTCGTGGTTCGTCCTCGTATTCTTTTGTAGGATTGGAAGTTTCCTGTCACAGCACCACAGGTATTTGTCGTTTTCGTTGTGCTTGTGCACCCCACTATGCCCAGGCTATCGTAGTATTCGAATGGTAGTCACCCCCTACCTATCGGTCCTTCTCACGGTCACCGCTCATCTGCTTGATGCTTACTGATTCTTCAGGACCATGTGATTTCTATTGACGTTTAGTTGGCACACGCCTCTATGATCAGCCAGCTTCTGCGGAACAGGTACCGCTATCAAGACTTGGCGACAAATTGTGATTGTTACCCACCGATGAGCCGAGGGCATGATGCGAGGCTACAGTACGCTTGCAAATCCAGACCATCAAGCTCACCTCGATGCCTTGGATGAACGCGGTAGATGCGGATGTATCTGCCGTGCTGCTCTTGTCTTGATCGAAAGTGACGAGAGCAAGCGTCGAGACCTGTCTTTCGGCCAAGTCATTGTTCCGCTGCATCTTCTTTCTTTTGGTCCACCCATCAGGACACTGCTGGCAGTGTCATGTAAATGGTCGCCAAGTTCATGCGTGCAATGACGCTACCTATAGTAAGCAAACCCAAATCACGACCCTTAATTCCACTGATATACATGTTCATCGTCATAAAGATAGCAGGCTTTTTTCCTCCTGTCGACCAAAGAAATTTCGTGGACACGCCAGGTGGTGCCAGCCCCTGATCCCTCGCTCTGCATATGCGGCTAGAGGAGAGGTGCATGCAAACAGCCTTCCATGCTCGAGCTTGTCAATCCCGGTGCACACGCCGTCTGCCAGATGGCTTGACAAGGGCTCATGCATGGAGCAATGATGGAGCATTTTGCCTTGAGACCCCGCCACTTCGTTTGCTTTCCTCGTTTAGCGGGCGAGATGAGCGCTATGAAGTCAGCGTTGCCGTAACCTCCGCGCTGCCGTTGTGTTTTCTCAGCCTGCTCACATTAATCCATTTAATTTTGATTGTAAAGCAGCGTTCTGTGCCGAAAGCTCGACCTATGCTGGCACTGTCCAATCTCTCTGTGAACTGCTGGTCAGTGTGCTGGAATCATTCGGACAGTCCATCTAATCATGTCATCACAGTGCGCGGGGAGATGCCAAATGTGTACTCAACCTGGCCCACGTCCTCAGTGACCCACTCAAGCTCCTGCCCACCAATCCCAACAAAACCGCAGCATCGTCCCAAGCAAGCCCTCCACTGCACCCGTGTCAACCAGTGAGCGAGCGAGGCCGGGTGACCGTGGCTCCGACCCACACACGCATAGCGCTCGCTCGTCTCGGGATCAAAATTGCGTGCAACGTTGCTGCGAGTCCCTCCGCTACCCCCATGTGCTCGCGCCTACCCAGCAGCAGATTGAACTCACATGACAAGAAGTATGCGCGGTTCGCCTTGAAGCAAATTCCGACGTCAAATGGAATGCAGGCGAGCGCTGAACTCACGATTGTATCCGCCAAAGAGACCAGACGTACTTTCAAATCGACAAACATCACAGTGCGATGTGGATGGGGCCAGAATATGTTGAATCGGCAGCAGATCAATTGGTCAAAGGTCTACTGTGCATGGTTATGTGTCGCGCGTTGCTCATGGCCGCAGCATGGCCGCATTTTGTTATTGTGACGGCTGGTGTGGCTCCGGTGCATGACGCGAGCCCATCCAGGATCATGTTCACACCTCAACTCCTGAGTAACTCAAGCTGAAAAACGTGCCACGGCTACAGCATATGAATTTCTGGCCTAGGCATTGACCGTGTTCAGTCGTCAATCTATGAGACCGGAACAATTGGTTCGGTAAAGTGGACTTATTGCCTTTCTTGAAATTGATGCAGAAACACCAGATGACTGACGACAGTTTGGTGCGTGCAGTGTTGCCACCGCATTGACTGCTGGACACAATCATTGACAAGCGAGTCTAAGCACGATGCCAGTCATTACTGGCTCACCGGTAAGAGCGGTTCAACAGAGAACTTCGGTCATCTCGTGACCCATCTCGAGCAAAATGGACAAGCATCCGCGCTGACATGACGGGACTGGATAGGCGAGCAGGGCCAACAGATTCGTAAAAACCTTGACTGATGACGGGAAGCACGTCAAGGATATGAACTTCTCAATGATCAACCATACCGCGCTCGCCACGTCAGAGGATCTCCGATGGGGCATGTTTGGCCGGTCTTAGTGTCTACCGGGGTCCAGGTGATTGCTTTGATATGCAATGGCGGCCTAGGTTCCGCATAAGATTCACGCCATCGTGCTATCCAAGAGATACATGCCTGTAGGCTTGCAGGGCCTAGCAAGTCAACAATTAGGCCGAAGGCGGGAAAAGCGAGCCGTTAAGTGGAGGCGGTGATCAGCTGAATGGAGGGCCACCGATGGATTACTGCAACATGCACGTTGTGAACGCTAGCGTTGCTTTTAAGTGGCGTAATGGGACGACTGGAGTGTTTCCTAGGACTGATACTTGCAGCACGAGCAGATAAGGTGACTGGCGGATGATGCCCCAAGCCTGCAGACGAGCGGCCAGCAGATTGGATGTCAGCCAAGTGTGACCGGGCGACTGCTTCATGGAAGCGAGCGATGATCGAACTCCATTGGTGAAAGTGATTCATGCTACACACATTGATTAGCTTGGCTCGAATTGGTAAGTTGACCACCTTTGAGTGTCATGTTGTAGTCGGGAAAAGCCCGGAAATCGAGGGGTGCAGTAGCTCTTAGCCAACCAAAAGAGCAATCGCTTGCAATCGAGAAGCTGGTGCCACCTGTTGACTCAAATCGAATCACTGCGTGCCGTGAACGTCGACTACAGGTCTTTCGAAGGGACTCAATCAACAGTAGGGTAAGCATTGGCTCCCATTGTTGCTTCGAATGGAGACGGCGCTGCGAACCAATCGAGTCACACCGCCCAGAACGATGTTTACTCTTCGCGTGACGGGCCTACTACAAGCGCAGTGTTGCTCGGCATGGACCATGTGGCACGTGATGGAATCTCGCTTCACAAAATCTCAACCTCAGGCGGAATGAGAGGTCTTGAATGCTCCAGAACAACGACGTGGGTATCAG
>Ga0265798_10007532_pt1 | contig 14067 bp, 13 predicted proteins | sample P3T30metagenome_FD_192430 | JGI IMG/M metagenome (GOLD analysis project Ga0265798, IMG submission 192430) | Plant litter microbial communities from East Loma Ridge, Irvine, California - P3 T30 | ecosystem: Environmental > Terrestrial > Plant litter > Unclassified | place: USA: California...
GTACAGAAGAAAAAGAAGGAAGTAGCTGCAGCTAAGCTCATTACCTCTTATATACACTTGGAAGAACGGGAGATGTTCGTGCGCGAACCATTGTCGTTCAAGGAGTTTTTGCTCGATCCTGAGCGGTCGGGTATCATAGCAGAGTTTAAGCGTAAATCGCCTTCTAAAGGCATTATTAACGACCAGGTTAAGGTTAGGGATGTAACGCAGGGTTATGCCTCGGCTGGAGCTTCGGCACTGTCGGTACTAACGGACAGGCACTTTTTCGGGGGCGCCAAGCGTGATCTGCTGGAAGCACGGAAGTTTAATAGCATCCCTATTCTGCGCAAGGATTTCATGATTGACGAATACCAAATTATTGAAGCCAAAACCCTGGGTGCCGACGTTATCCTGCTGATAGCCGCCATTTTAACGCCAGAAGAGGTTAAGCAATTTGCCGCTTTGGCCAAAAGCATAGGCCTGAACACTCTGTTAGAGGTGCATAACCTGGAAGAATTGGAACGCAGTATTTGCGATAACCTGGATGCCATAGGCGTAAACAACCGTAACCTGGCTGATTTCAGTGTATCGGTAGAAACCTCGTTTCAACTGGTGGAGCATATACCCGAGGGCGTGCTTAAAATTTCGGAAAGTGCCATTAGCAATACGCACGTCATTAGGCAGTTAAAAGAAGCCGGCTTTAATGGATTCTTAATAGGTGAGAACTTTATGCGCCAGCCCGATCCGGGTTTAGCCATGCAAGAGTTTGTAAATGAGTTGCGTTAACCTGCAATAATGGCACCTAATGTGATAGTCTGCCTGCAACTTAGCCGGTTTTTGGTAAGTTGGCATTTTGATTGTTAGATAACTGTTAATGAAACAAAAATTTTATGATACTGCGTTAAAGCAGGAAACCGCTGTGCTGGTAGGTATTATTACTCCGGGACAAACCGACGAGCAAACCAAGGAATACCTGGAAGAGCTTGAGTTTTTGGTGGAGACTGCCGGTGGTAAAACAGTTAAATCGTTTACGCAACGTATGCAACGGCCGGAGCGGGCCACCTTTGTGGGTACCGGTAATTTGGAAGAAATACAGGCTTATGTAAAAGCCGAAGAAATAGATATGGTAGTGTTCGATGATGAATTATCGCCCTCACAATTGCGTAATATAGAAGCCGAATTGGGTGTCAAAATATTAGATAGAAGTAACCTTATCTTGGATATTTTTGCCGGCCGTGCACAAACGGCGCAGGCGAAAACGCAGGTAGAGCTTGCTCAGTTACAATACTTACTCCCACGATTAACCCGTTTATGGACCCACTTGGAGCGCCAAAAGGGTGGTATTGGTATGCGCGGACCGGGTGAGTCGCAAATTGAGACGGACAGGCGTTTGATTTTGAATAAGATCTCTTTGCTGAAAGAAAGGCTGAAAGAGATAGATAAACAGAATGAAACGCAACGCAAAAATCGCCATCAGTTAATACGCGTTGCCCTGGTTGGTTATACCAACGTGGGTAAATCTACCATCATGAACATGATCTCTAAATCGGAAGTATTTGCGGAGAACAAGCTGTTTGCCACGTTAGATACTACGGTGAGAAAAGTAGTGATTGAGAACCTGCCTTTCCTGCTTTCAGACACGGTGGGGTTTATCCGTAAGCTGCCTCACCATTTGGTTGAATGCTTCAAATCTACCCTGGATGAAGTGCGCGAGGCTGATGTACTGGTTCACGTAGTAGATGTATCGCATCCTCATTTTGAAGATCAGATTAATACAGTAAACGAAACGCTGAAAGATATTGGTGCTATTGATAAACCGGTAATCACTGTATTTAATAAGATAGATGCTTACCAGCCTACCCAAATTAATCCTGATGAACCGGAGCAAATGTTAACGCTCGATGAGTTTAAACATACCTGGATGGCCAGTAACAATAGCCCTGCCATCTTTATTTCGGCCTTGAAAAAGGAGAATGTAGACGAATTCCGGAAGTTATTATATGATAAAGTAGTAGCCTTGCATACGGTAAGATATCCGTACGATCATCTTTTATATTAGATTAAAGTACTATATTCAACTAAAAAGCATCTCCATGGAGATGCTTTTTTTATAGACTTTAGTTAACTTCTCATCACTATTACTGCAGATAAGATGTTTTATTCCTGATAAAAAGCTGTATTGTTTAAAACCTTTAGGAATGGGATGATAACAATATAATTACCATAGATTTGAGCATGGAACCGGAAGCAGCGCATTCAAATGATCAGGAAGAACTCATTTCCCTTAAAAATGAGAATGAGACGCTTCGAAGTGAAGTTGAACAGTTAAAAGCCAATAGCTCTGATATAGCTAAAACAGAATATCAGAATAGCCAAACACGTTTTAGGGCTATATTTGAATACTCGAGGCTTGGTAACAAAGTGATTACTGCTGATCTGAAAATTGTGCAGGTTAATCCGGCCATGGTAGCACTCTTGGGCTATACCACAAAGGAGGAGTTAATAGAGCACAAATTCTTGATTATTCGCCCAAAGAGAATCACGCGCATTGGAAACTACTTCAAGAACAGCTCTGGAAAAAATCTACGCCATCATTTAGCTTGGAGACAGCCTTAATTAAAAAAGATGGATCTTTGATATGGTGCAAGGTAACCTCAACCCTTTTCCCCGACCAGGGAGAGAATATGGGTTATACCATCATAGAAGACATCACCGAAAAGCACGAGTTGCAATTGCAGAAAGATGAATTTATAGGCATAGCAACCCATGAACTTAAAACGCCTATAACCAGCCTTAAGGCATCCCTGCAGTTGATGAACCGGATCATCAAAAAGGATGAATCGGTTATTCCTGAGAAAGTAACAAAGCTGGCATTTGAGGCGCAATTGTATGCATCGAAGCTTACCCACCTGGTTGAAGACTTTTTAAACACTTCAAAACTCGAACAGGGCAAGCTATCTATAAACAAACGGTGGTTCCCGTTATCTGATGTGATTGAAGGCTGCTGTAATCATGTACAGTTAGACCGCAGGCACTACGTAACGCATAACGGCGACCTATCTATAGAAGTATATGCCGACAGGCACAAGATTGATCAGATCATCGTAAACTTCGTTAATAACGCCTTAAAATATGCGGCGGAGTCTGAGGAAATCTCCATACATGTAGAGCAGTTAACCGATAGCACTAAGATATCAGTAACAGATAAAGGTGCAGGCATTCCTTCCAAAGACATTCCTCATTTGTTCGACCGTTATTTTCAAATCAAAAAAAACGGCAGCCAAAGCGCCGGACTGGGGCTTGGCCTGTATATTTCAGCACAAATTATTAAAGGCCACAATGGCGAAATAGGTGTAGACAGTGTAGTAGAGGAAGGTTCTACGTTTTGGTTCACTTTGCCGCATGTTAAAAAGTAGTGGTTTCATGAGTTCATCCTTTACTCTTAACATTACATAAGCACACCTTTCGGTCCCTTAAATTAATGGTTGATGCCGGTTTAACACCTTTTACCTAAACTTTCGACTCTGGAAAGTTTAGGTAAAAGGTAGTTCCTTCGCCTATCACGGTTTCGTACCATACCCGGCCTCCTGCGTTTTCTATAGAGTTTTTTACAAATGCCAGCCCCAAACCGGTACCCGAACTTTTGGTGGTAAAGTTTGGCTCAAAAATACGTTCGTGCAGGTTCTCTGGGATACCGTTGCCATTATCCTGTATCTTCAATAAGATACTGTTACGATTAATGGTGTTGTTCACGTTAATAATACCCAAACGTTCGGGAGGCATGGCTTCAATAGCGTTTTTGAGCAAATTATTAAAACAGCGCAGTAACTGGTCCCGGTCGGCATTTACCATGAACGGCGTTTCGGGCGTTTCATATTTAATTTGCACGTTTTCCATGTGCTTAAATATGGTAACGGCTTGTCCTAAAGTGTCAAATAAGTTTAAACGCTCCATCTTGGTATCGGGCATTTTAGCAAACGCCGAAAATTCGGAGGCAATAGATGATAAACTTTCTATCTGCTCCACAAACGATTTACTGAAACGCTCAAATTTGGCGTCAAACTTAGGGTCTTTGTCCTTCCAGGATTTTTCGAGCAATTGTAAACCCAATTTAAGTGGGGTAAGCGGGTTTTTGATCTCGTGTGCCACCTGTTTGGCCATTTCGCGCCAGGCACTTTCACGCTCCGATTGTGCCAGGCGGTTAGCGCTATTTTCTAACGCCGCAATCATCTTGTTATATTCTTTTACCAGGGCGCCAATCTCATCATGCCTGTCCCATTTTATAGGCTCATTCTTTTTGCCGTATATGGTTTTACTCAAGTTCAATTGTATAAAGCTGAGCGGGGTAGTTATTTGCCTGGCCACTAATACCGCAAACATGCCTATGGCTAAAAAGATGAAGGCGTAAATATTGATCATGGCGTTTAAGAATGAGCCCATGCGCTCATAATAATCGGCTTCGTTAGAAAAATAAGGTAATTGCAAGAATGCAACGGTGGCATTGTTTGCATTACGAACGGGTACGTAAGCAGTTTTATAATTGAGCTCGCCAACCCTTTCCTTATTTATGAACAGCGACTTTTGCAGTTTACTGAGTACAATGTAAGCTTTGGCATGCATGCGCTTGCCCAATATACCGTAATCGTAAATTTTAGGCTGGGTTGAAAGCACAGGTATACCGCTGGTGTTAAACAAAATAAGATCGGTAGAAAAGTTTTCTGCAAAATTGTTAAATTTTACCTGGGTACTTTCATCTATATGATCTAATTCATCTAAAAAGCTGTTTTCAAATTTTGACGCAATGGCAGTCACCTTGTCGCTGATCATGTCGTCTTGCTGGTCCTGGTATTGCGCCTTGATAGATACATAAGTAATAACGCCCACGAGTGCCAGCGTAACCACTACGGCAAAAATCATGGAAAATTGTATGCGCGTGCGGTAAAGCACGTGCTCAAAGTGCAGCCCAAAGTTCCATTGAATGCTATCTGAAGTAACCTTTACAAAGGTTATACGGTTCCAAAGCCAGCTAAACAGTACAATAAAGGCACTAAAAGCCAGCAATACTATAAAAAAGAACGTAAATGATGCAATGTAAGAAAGTGAGTTGTTCTCTACTTTGGAAACCACAATAACCTTACGCTGACTGGGTTGATATATAAGGTGATTATATTTGGTTAACCGCTGGTACCAAGGCTTGGTTTCATCTTCCTGGTTACTGTAGGTAGTTTTAAAAATATAGGTCTTTAACTTGCCCTTAAAGTCGGTATTGAGCACATTGTAATTGTACTTTCCGTTTTGGCTAAGCAGGCGTTCGTCGCTGTAAAACGCGTAAGAGTAGTCTTTAAACCTCACGTCGGGCTTTAGCTGGTTATCAACCAATAGCTCAGGAAAGTTACTATTAGAGTGAATAGGCTTTGATTTCAGCTCAACTATTACGGTTCCTAAATTAGCGTCTTTATTGTAGATAGGAAGTATAGCAAAATAGCTTTGGAAGCCAAAACGCTCATTTTCTCGGTAAAAATAGTCAGAAAGTTTAAACGAACTGATGATAACCATTTCTTTAAACACATCCAGCACGTAATCATTCTGTGCTGATTTGGGTTGCCCCTGGGCATCAAATTCGTAAATCTTACAATCGTAATCGGATAGGTAGCCATCAAAATAGAGCTTTTTAAATCTATTTTTGAGATAGCCTGGGCTGTAGTTGTTTTCTTTAAAGTAATTGATAAGCACAGGGTCGGCTACGATCTGTTTTTCAACTGTACTAAAAATGCGCTTAATTTTTGGATTGTCTACATTTTCGAGCTGAGACACTAACTGTTTCCGTGTACTTTGCTCTTTAACCGATTCAAAGTAATTAAGCTTAACTGAAGCTATCCATGCGCAAATTAACACCATAGCCACAAACGATACGGCATTAAGATCACCGTGCTGATAGCGGTTGGCATATACTCTTATAAGCACCAGCAACGCCCATAACAGATAGAATATGGTAAAGCTATAAATAAATGACAACCCGGTTGTCAGCAGAATTGCCGCAACAAAAATTCCTAATTTAACACGGGGGTTAATATGAATGTGCGTATCAATAGCCAGCAGCGTATCTACTAACAGGTAAAATATGAGGAAGCCGAAGCAAGACATGAGTACGCCGAGCATGCTATAGCCCGACAAGTTAAGCACATTATTTACATCGAAGCTTATTTGAGATTGTGTAACCAGCTTGTTAAACACATGAATAAGCCCTGTTGATAAGCCGATAAGTAACAATATACCGCCTATAAATATGGCATAGCCGGCAACAGTACCGGGTGTATGCCTGAGTATCTTATTCCGATGGCTGTATATGTATAAAACCAGCCAAAATGTAAAGAGGATATTCAGGCAAAAATCGCCCAGGGTTGGAAAAGAGGTATTAAGCGAGTAGAGATCGGGGCTAAACAATTCAAGCAAACCTCTAAAATCCGGGAAGTGAAAGTAGAGGTTTACAAAACGGATTGCCACTATACAAACTGCCATAACACCAAAAGACAACAGCACTTGCCTTTTATGAATAAAGTAATTACAGATGCTGGTAATAAGCAGGCATAAAGCAATGAGCGTAGCTATCCATAAGGTAACCTCAAGTCTTAAATTAGGATAAGCTTGTGTTTTAGGATTGAGTTTTACTGAAAATAGGTATGCTTTTTTGGAATTATGTATATGGTAAACATCTTTATCTCCCAGGTCGGCGATCTCTAGATTGTTATTATTAAGCAGGCTTGTTTCGAAGGTGTTTTTCAAAAACTGGTTTTGTACCCTGAAGTTGCTCTTTACAAAAACGAAAGCTAGGGCAGTAAAATTACCTTCGGTTTTACGGATAGCTTCGTAATAACCATTATTCAACTTAACAAACGACGAGCCTTCTTTAAACGTTTTATAACTAACGGGGATGGCTTTTATACCTGTCCAATAAGCAAGGGTGTCATTTTTATAAGTTAGCAGCCATATACGGTTCTTAATAGTTATGTTTTCAATGTCGGCAAGTGCTTCCTCGTAATTTTTTTCGGGGAATGCCTTTAATCTGTTAAAATGCTTTTGAGTAAATAGTTTGGCAACAACAGCTTCGCGGTTATTGAGGTTGCTTTCCAGTTGGCGGGCGCTCTTTAAAAAGCCCTCGTTAGGCGTATGGCTGTTACGTATTACCACCGCCGTAAGCAATAGGCTGGCACACAATAATGCCAATAGTATACGAATTTTAGCGTAGGTAGTCAACTCGGTAGCAGATGTATGTTTGTAGTATCAAATATACCATAAAAAACAAAAGCCACTTAAGTTTGTGGCTTTGCAAAATAAAGCTCGGTTTACTATACACCGAGCTTTTATTATGTAACAATAACTTACACCGTTAAGCTGGCAGTAACAGTAGCGCGGTCTGCTTTCTTAACCAAGCCCTGCAATACGTTGCCCGGTCCAACTTCGGTAAAAGAAGTGGCTCTGTCTTCAAGCATATGCAATACCGTTTGGGTCCAACGTACCGGTCCGGTTAGCTGGGCTATTAAGTTTTGTTTGATCTTTGCAGCATCGGTATAAGGTTTGGCATCAATATTTTGATAGATTGGGCATACCGGCTCCTGGATGTTGGTATGTACAATAGCATGCTCCAGCTCTACACGTGCACTTTCCATTAACGGTGAATGAAATGCACCACCTACGTTTAACACCAGTGCACGTTTGGCGCCGGCAGCTTTCATTTTTTCGCAAGCCAGTTCAACACCTTTAATGGTACCCGAAATTACCAGTTGACCCGGGCAGTTATAATTGGCCGGCACTACCACTTCGCTTACCTGCTCGCATATATCTTCCACAGTAAAATCGTCAAGCCCTAAAACAGCTGCCATGGTTGAAGGTTGTATTTCGCAGGCTTTTTGCATAGCGTTGGCACGAGCTGCTACTAATTTTAAGCCATCCTCAAAAGACAATGCTCCGGCCGATACCAAAGCTGAAAATTCGCCTAAAGAATGGCCGGCTACCATTTCAGGTTTAAAATTATTGCCAGCTACCTTGGCTAAAATAACCGAGTGTAAAAATATGGCAGGCTGGGTAACATTAGTTTGTTTAAGGTCTTCATCGGTACCGCTAAACATCAGGTCGGTAATGCGGAAACCTAAAATTTCATTAGCTTGTTCAAATAACTGGCGGGCTTCGTCATGATTGTCGTACAGGTCTTTGCCCATGCCTACAAACTGGGCGCCTTGCCCCGGGAATATATATGCTTTCATTATTAATATTGAATGGTTGATTGCTGTATGAACCGGAATTGATTATATAATTTACAGATTTGAACGCTTGAAAGGAGTTCTGGCCAATTCTCTAATATTAAAATTCCTGTTCAAACGGCTTTAGCTTAATTTACTGGTGATCAGCTGTAAAAATTCTGTCCTTGTTTTTTCTTTATAGAACTCACCGCTAAAGGCCGATGTAGTGGTTACCGAATTTTGCTTCTGCACGCCGCGCATACTCATGCACAGGTGGCGGCATTCTATAACCACACCTACACCCAGTGGCTGCAGCGTGTTTTGGATACAATCGCGTATTTCGTTGGTTAAACGTTCCTGCACCTGCAGTCTGCGCGAAAACACATCAACAATACGGGGGATCTTGCTTAAACCTACTACGTGTCCGTTAGGAATGTAGGCTACGTGGGCCTTGCCAAAAAATGGCAGCATATGATGCTCACACATGGAGTATACCTCAATATCTTTAACCACCACCATCTGGCTGTATTCTTCCTTAAACATGGCTGATGTCAATATCTCTTTCGCATCCAGGTCATAGCCCTGGGTAAGATACAGCATGGCTTTGGCCATACGCTCAGGAGTTTTAAGCAAGCCTTCACGGGTGGGATCTTCGCCTATGTGCTCCAGTACCTGATGATAGTTAGCCGATAGGCTGGTAATTAGTTCGGGATTGTAACGGTCTATTTTTTTATAACCGTCTATCCCTGCGTCGCGGTCGGGCAGGTTATCGTCGTCGTCAATCATAGTATGCGTTAATCGCCGAAGTATTCGGCACTGTTATTTTCAGTTTCGTATAATTTTACCGAATGTAAAAACACGCCTTCATAAGCTTCAATGGGTGCCTTCAATTGGTTAAAAATCTCTATACACAAAATTTCGGTAGAGGCCATTTTGCCCTGCATAAAGTCTACATCTTTATTCAGATTTTTATGGTCTAACTTCTCAATTACGTAATCGTTTATAATTACTTTTAATTCTTTCAAGTCTATGAGATACCCCGTGGCGTGGGTAATTTCGCCTTTTACGGTTACAAACAAATTGTAATTATGGCCGTGCCAGTTGGGGTTGGCACATTTCCCGAAAACTTCCTGGTTTTTTTCAGCGCTCCATTCTTCACGGTACATCCGGTGTGCGGCATTAAAATGTTCTTTGCGCGTAATATGAATCATCATAACATTTATTGGGTGCAAATATACAAAACAAAAACAGGCAAGTTGTTTTATCTTAGCCAGTATGAAGATATTAGTAGTGGCCGCAACGAGGGAGGAAATAGGATTTTTAGTTGACAGTTGTCAGTTATCAGTTGTCAGTCTTCAGGAAAATATACAGACAACAGGCAACACACAACAGACGGCCCATGCCCTCATCGCCGGCGTAGGCATGGTGGCTACAGCCTTCGCATTGGGCAGGCATTTGGCCACACAGCAATACGATTTAGCCATTAATCTGGGCATAGCCGGCAGTTTTGACCGTAACATCCCGCTGGGTACGGTGGTAGAGGTTACCGAAGATACCTTTACCGAATTGGGTGCAGAAGACGACAATCGCTTTATCACCTTGGATGCATTGGGATTTGGACAAACAAAATTTACGGCTACCGCTCAATTAGGCGAATATTATAAAGAAGAAAAACTTTGGAAGGTAACTGCCGCCACAGTAAACACAGTTCACGGCGAAGAAGCCTCAATAGCCAAATTGCACCAGCGCACGGCGCCACAATTGGAAAGCATGGAGGGTGCGGCTTTCTTTTATGCCTGCCAGCAATCGGGGGTGCCGGCGCTGCAAATCAGGGCGGTGTCAAATTATGTGGAAAAACGTAACCGCGATGCCTGGAAAATAGGGCTGGCGGTTAAAAATCTGAATACCTTTGCGGAAAGGTTGTTGTCAGTTGTCGGTTGACAGTTGTGAGTATTTGCATAACTTACATGGTGCTGTTTACAGACAACTGGCAACCCAAAACTGACAACAGAATATGAAACTAACACTTGGCTTTTCGCCCTGCCCTAACGACACGTTTATTTTTGATGCGTTGATTCATCATAAAATTGATACCGAAGGTTTAGAATTTGAGGTGTTTTACGATGATGTTGAAACGCTTAACCACAAAGCCCTACACGGTGAACTGGATGTTACAAAGTTAAGCTACCATGCCTTTGCTTATGTAGCTAACCAATATGTATTATTGGATGCAGGTAGTGCGCTGGGCTTTGGGGTTGGTCCGTTACTTATTTGCAAAGGCGATGAGCAAAAAGCCTACGAAGACCTGAAATCGGAGAACCGCACCATCCGCATAGGTATACCTGGTAAATATACCACCGCCAACTTTTTACTAAGCCTGGCCTTTCCTAATGCTGTTAATAAGCAGGAAATCGTTTTTTCGGATATTGAGAAGTCATTGCTGGACGACAGGATAGAAGTGGGACTCATTATCCACGAAAACCGCTTTACTTACCAGGATAAAGGGCTTAAAAAAATACTTGATCTGGGCGATTACTGGGAAAAAGAAACCGGTTGCGCCATACCCTTAGGCGGCATTGTGGCCAACCGCAAGTTACCGTTGGATGTGCAGCATAAAATAAACCGCGTCTTACGCCGCTCAGTAGAGTTTGCTTTTGCCAATCCTAAATCAGGCTTGGAATTCATCAGGCAGCATGCCCAGGAAATGAGCGAAGAAGTGATGTACAAGCATATCGAACTCTACGTTAACCAGTACTCGCTTGATTTGGGTTTAGAAGGCAAAAAGGCAATCAACCTACTGTTTGATAAGGCTAAAGAAAAAGAGATCATACCAGAAATTAAACAGGAGTTGTTTTTAAGCCCGCTTGCTTAAACAAAACCGTTGTTAAAAACGCGTCATTGCGAGGTACCTCGCAATGACGCGTCATCAAAAAACTACCGCTTGCCTTCCCATTCGGCATAAAACTGCTCCAAAAAGCTTTCCATAAACTCATGCCTTTGCGTCGCCAGTTTCTGTGCGGTAGGTGTGTTCATTTTATCTTTCAACAATAGAAGCTTTTCGTAAAAATGGTTAATGGTAGGAGCGGTGGTATTCTTATACTCCTCTTTAGTCATGTTGAGGTTAGGCTTAACCTCCGGGTTGTGCATTTGCCTGCCTTTAAACCCGCCATAATTGAAGGCCCGGGCAACACCAATGGCTCCAATGGCATCTAATCGGTCGGCATCCTGCACCACATCCAACTCGGGAGAACTGAACGTTTTACCATCAAAGCTGGCCTTGAACGATAGGTGCCTGATGATCTGTGCTACGTGCTCAATTACATTGGCATCAACATCTTGGTTTTGCAAAAAGTTGATAGCCGTACGAGGGCCAATTTCTTCATCACCGCCGTGAAATTTGGCATCAGCTATGTCATGCAGTAGTGCGGCCAGTTCAACCACTAGCAGGTTGGCCGGTTCGGATTGGGCTATCAGTTTGGCATTGTTCCATACCCGCAAAATATGCCACCAATCATGGCCTCCTTCTGCGTCTTCCAGCGTTTCACGTACGTATGCTACGGTGTTTTCAATCAATTGTTGAGAATTCATGCTGTTATATCGGCGTTAATTAAACAGCAAATATAACAGCATGAAATTGATTAAGCGCTGATAGATGCAGGAGGGCTAAGCAAATGCAATGCTTCTGTACTGTCGGCTTTAATAAGTTCTATCAAATCTACCTCCAGCACCTGTGCAATTTGATAAAGTCGTTCTAAGGTTATTTTAGTATAACCCAATTCAATTTTACTGTACGCATTTTGCGAAATATTTAACTTCATAGCTAAATATTCCTGCGTGTAATTCAAATGCTCTCGGATCTTCCTAATATTCACAGCAACCGATTTTATTTTGTTGCTCACAGCTTCCTTCGCCATAACTATTGTTTTTGGTATTATGCCTTAACTTACGAGGGCAAACAACGTGCGGTTTTAAGAAAAGAATAATATTTAAACAGAACGCAATATAATTAACTTAAATAGTGATTTCCCGCTAATTATAAGTAGTAATAATACCCGGCAACAGCGTGGTCATATCTAATGGGATAGGGTTCACGGCCCAAACCGGCTTGCGCTGCCTGTACGAATCAAAAACCTGTTTTTGAGTAGCTGCACTGGCTTTACCGGCAGGCATTTCTAAATTAACGGTGAACGATATCAGAAAGTCGTGCAATTTTTCATCGTCAGGAATGATCCACTTATGGTCCGATTTTTTTAGCGCTTCTATAAAAGGAATAGTGATAATGTAGTCATCGGCATAATACACCACCACTTTTTGAATAGCACCTTTTTGGTCGGCTGTAAATTTAAGTACGGCTGTTCCGGTAGCTTTACGTTTTTTAAGTTCGTCGGGGATGGTGACATTTTTCTTAAAAAAATCCATCATCACATCTTTTCCACCTTGAAAAGGAAAAGCCATACCCTGTTGCGCACGGCTGTATGCAGCCGATAATAACAAGGCTGCCGTGAAAATTAAACGTTTCATTTATTCTGATTTGGGTTCGCGTTTGCTGCCTTCGTATATGGTGTATTCCAATAAGCGGCAGTCCAGCTTACCATTGTAAAATTCGATGCGGCGTGTAGCGGCCAGTCCAATACGCTTGGCCAGGTCGGGGTTGCCAGTAAACACATAGCCACGGTAACCTTTACACTGCTGCTTCATAAAATCGCCTATACGTGCGTAAGTACCTTCTAACTTGGTATGCACCCCAAGGCGCTCACCATATTCAGGATTAAACATAATTACCCCCTTTTCTTCGGGCACTACGGTATCGGCAAAATCACAAACATCAAAATCTATCAAATGTTCTACACCGGCGGTATTGGCATTCTTGCGGGCAATATCAACCGCATCTGCCGATATATCGGTGGCGATGATCTTAAAATTAGTTACCTTTTTTGCCTTGTCTTTCAGTTTTCGGCGTTCCACAAAAAATACCTGCTCATCGTAACCCATTACATGCATAAAGCCGTAGTTCATTCTAAACAGGCCGGGATGTTTATCGGTGGCTAACAAGGCCGCCTCAATGGCCAGCGTGCCCGAACCGCACATGGGGTTAATAAAGGTGCTTTGTCTATCCCATCCGGTTGCCATAATGGTAGAAGTGGCCAGGGCTTCCAGCATTGGAGCTTTGCCGGGTATTTTTCGATAGCTGTGCTTGGCCAGGGTTTCGCCGCTGGTATCTACAAAAATATCGGCCTTGTCATCTTGCCAGTACAGGTGTACTACCGCCTTGTTTAATTCGGGGCCAGAGTTGGGGCGCAAGCCTTTTTGGGCTTTAATGCGATCTACAATGGCATCTTTTACCTTTACGTTGGCATATAGGGGGGTAAGGATATGCTCATTGTTTACGTTGGAGGTAATAGAAAAGTAGCCGCTAAAGTCTATCAGCTTTTCCCACTCTAATTGTACCAGTTCGTTATATAAACGCTGCGGATCGGCAGCCTCAAAGCTATGCAGCAGGTACAATATCTGACTGGCGCAGCGCAGGTTTAAATTCAGGGGGATACAATCATTCACCGTGCCCAGCAGTTCAACGCCGGTTTGAAACGTGCGTGTAACTTTATAGCCCAAGGCTTCTACCTCTTGCTGCAGGTAGCCCGACAGGCGCTTATTGCAGGTTATTATGATCTTACTTTCTTTTTCAAAAACATTCATGTGACTGCAAATTTATGAATTAAAAAATGCCCGAAATACAATCTTAACTATTAACTTTACGTTTTACAACTTAGATATGGATATTAAAGGTAAAGTACACGAAGTAGCTCCAACCCAACAGGTTACTGAGTCGTTAAAAAAGAGAGAACTGATTGTT
>Ga0265798_10007533_pt1 | contig 14064 bp, 11 predicted proteins | sample P3T30metagenome_FD_192430 | JGI IMG/M metagenome (GOLD analysis project Ga0265798, IMG submission 192430) | Plant litter microbial communities from East Loma Ridge, Irvine, California - P3 T30 | ecosystem: Environmental > Terrestrial > Plant litter > Unclassified | place: USA: California...
GTCAGAATCAAGAGAGGGAGAGATTTCCGGAAACCTGAACAAGGAAAAAAAGCTCCATTCGATACTAGGGTATAAGATGAAGAAGCCAAAATACCACAAACCCACCCACCCATCCAGCCCGACCCCATACTAACGCCATCCTCGCATCATCCAAGAGTCACCAGTACCAGTAACCGTATTCCGTTCTGCCCTATTAATCCGAATATCGTGACACAGCCCACCCGCCAATTCCAACCCCATCAACGCCAATGTTGGTATCTCGGTTATCATAACTTTGTACTCATGCGCCTGCTTCATTGGGACTGACTCAGGTCTGAGCGTTCGGTGTGGGTTTATCTTCGTGCTCTTCGACGATCGGGCTCGCGGGTGCCTCATCCTCGTCGCTCGCTTCCCTTGCGTCTTTCCACTCTGAGCTCTTCCGGCTGATGCGTGCGGGACCCATGGGGTTTTCGCGGGGGCTGGCGAGCGGGCTGGTGGGCGTGGCGCGCATGCTGCTGATACTATCAGTGCGGCCGTGGCCAAGGAGCCCGCTGCGCACGCTGAGTCCGTCGGCTTGCTTGGTCGCGTAGTAGCTGTTGCGCTCGCTGGGTAGTACCGGGGCTGTGACGCCAGATGCCGAGTAGACGCTCGCGCGCTCGGCATTTACGAAGGCGCTGACGTTGCTTGGCCTGCCGGAGGGCGAGTATATGGCGTCAGGGTTCGCTGATAGTACGCTGAGGGGCAGTGATTCGCGACTGCCGCCGTAGTGCGACGACGGGGCTAGTGCGCGCATCGAGGCATTGGTATCTACGGAGTTGCGACGGCGGCGCTTCGATGAGGAGGCGAGTGTGAGGATGGACGCGTTATCGGTGAGGATGTTGTTCGCGGTGGCGCCCTGATATGAGTTGGGCTGCTGCTGCTGCGGCTGCTGGGGCGCCAGATGCGGCGGTATGGCTGACGGCGGCGGGGAGGTGGGGAACTGGTGCGAGAAGTGCACAGGCGTGGTGCTTGTGGTTGTCGCATTGTTCTGGGGTTGCGCCTGGCCGAGGTTGAGGATATTTGAGGGCGCAGTCGATTGTATGGTGGTCAGGGTGGTGGTGAGAGAGTGCTCTGACCCGTGCGGGGACGAGAAAGTGCTGCCGCCGTTGACAAAGTTGCTGCCGCCTGTCTCTGCCTTTGACCTTGAGGAGTGTACTGTCTCAGGGACTGTGGCTACAGTGGGTGCTGTCGACTTGTTGCTCTTGTCTATCGCCTGTCGCTGTCCGGCCGCGGGCTCCTCTATGGACGTATAGCTGTCGTGCGATCGTAATGTGGCCGGGGTCGTGACGGACGAGTTGTCGGCGGGCGGTACGTTGGTGTTGATGTAGCCAGACTCAGGATAGGGGTTGTTCTTTGGAGCGCCTTTCTTGACCGTGTTGCCCTTCTTGCCTGGGGCGTCGGAGGAGGAGGGCTTGAGGTTGGCCAGGCGCTTCATCCAACCCGCAAAGGGTCGCTTGCGCGCATGTCGGTCTTTGTATCGCGTTAGCATGGTGAGCATAATTTGTCGAGGGGAGTGCGGGCGTGGTGTAGGGAGGATATAATTTGGGTAGTTGTCTGAGACAATGGCTGTGCAAGACTAGTTCACCGTACCATGGGGTCTCGACGCAGCTTCGGCCGTAGCCATTATGCCGGCTGCCAAATATAGAGTGCCGGTGGTGAGTGAAGGAGGTCGTTGGGCTAGTTAGGCGCGGGATGCCACGTTTAGTCGGACGATCCCACGTCGAATCTACTGGAGTAATGGGGACGCGGCTGTCGGTAGCGCGGTGTGCGTCGTGAAAGCCAGCGCAGGCGGTCGGGCGCGATTATCGAATGGCGAGACAGCAATTCGTGTCGCTGCTATCAGTAATCCGAGGCGATTGAGGCAGTCTGAGTTACGCGGTCGCGGCCGGGAGGTTGCGCTGATGGGGAAAGAGCGAGGAGCTGCTGGTCGCTCCTGCTCATATCTCCGGCTGGACCCTGACCCTTTTCCCCAGCGCACCTGCCGCCCGCCGCGCTAAGCCGCCATGTTCCCTTCACGACACACGATTGCGTATGTTCTGTAGATCTCCATGTTATCGCCCACCCAAACTCAACACTGATCACGGCGCGACCCCTTAACATGATCGAACACGGGTCATCAAACAACGAGGGCTGAGGGGGCGCCCGCCAGACTTATCACTACGTCATGACCCGAAACACGTCCATTGGCGCCAAACATACTATCCCCAATGCTCCCACGCGAACTATACTGCCCCTGCCCGCCGAGGTGATCGCCCAAATCAAGTCGTCGACGGCAATTGTCTCGCTTACGGGAGTTGTGCTGGAGCTCTTGAAGAATTCCCTAGATGCGAAAGCGACCAAGGTAGAAGCCGCGATTGACTTCGCGCGCGGCGGATGCTCGGTCGAAGATGACGGTCTCGGCGTATCTCCCCTCGAATTTCGCGAAGAAGGAGGGCTGGGCAAGCTCTACTGTATGTGTACACGCCGGAAGCCATCTAGATAGAAAATTGACGGCGACAGGCACGTCCAAGTACCATGCGACCGACCCTCTCCTTGGCCGCAATGGCACGTTCCTCGCGTCGCTCGCGGCTATGTCACTCCTGACCATCTCCTCACACCACTACCAACACCGTTCACGCAACGCGATAACGTTCCACCAATCCAAGGCTGTGGAAAGGCAACTTCCGGCGTCGGCGCATCACGAGATATCAGGCAGGCATGGCACCCGCGTCACCGTGCGGAACTTGTTCGGCAATATGCCCGTGCGCGTGAAGCAACGGTCAATAATCTCTCAGCAAAGAGCCGAACACGACAGACTCTGGGATGGGTTGAAGAGGGACGTAACGGGTCTCTTGCTCAGTTGGCAGCGTCCGGTCGCTATTCGAATACGGGACGGCGACAACAGGGTGGTTCTCAATCTCAGCATATCCGGCGCGGAAGCAGCCACAAAGAGAAAAGAAAGTGGGATTGCGAAACCACGATCTGCACAGCTCTCTTCACTCCTCAACGTATTGACCCAGGCCAATTACATCCCCATCGATGAGTGGGCGTCGTGGGTACCAGCGTCGGCTTCCACATCTGCCATCTCCATCAAAGGCGCTATATCACTAACTCCAGCACCCAGCAAGCATGTTCAGTTCATCTCGCTGGGCATACAACCGCTTTCTGCAGAGGCCGGCCACAACGAACTTTTTAAAGCAGTCAATCGCCTCTTTGCATTGTCCAGCTTTGGTACTATCGAGGAAGATGCCGACATTGATGAGCAAGAGAAAAACCGACGGCAGACAGACAAGCGCTTCAAGCAGGATGGCTATACAAACAGACAGCTCAAAGCACGCAAAGACGTCGACAGATATCCCATGTTTCACCTTCGCATCTCGTTGAAGGAGGCTCGCAGGAGAAGCGTTTCCGAGGATCAGTTCATCGGAGATGAAGCGAACCTACACAACGTGATGGAGGTCCTGGATGCAATGGTAACTCAATGGTTGTCGGTCCATCACTTTAGACCCCGGCATCCTCGTAAGAAGCGCGAACGGCCTGGTACTGCTTCTAGCGCTGCTGAGGACGCTGCTGTCAACACGCCATTCACAGAAAGCCCTACAACTAACATGGATTTCCGAGGCCACGATACAAGAGTGCGCTCGGCAACACCGAAGCATAGCTCAACTCCGTCACAGTCTCTCAAGAGAAAACGTCCAGAAAAGCTATCGTCACGCGAGTTGGTCGACAGGTCTCGCTCCAGGGCTTTTGCAGAGTGGTCACGCATCAAGAGTGGAAAGCCCGAGTTCTTCAGCAGCACTCTGACCGTGCCGAGATCCAAGGCCGCATTCGATACTTCACATGGCGCAAACTCCGAAGCTTTCGCCCATTTTGAAGTAGCGCCACTAGCTCAAGGTGCTCTGAGCGGACAAGAACAGCGCGACGACGTAGCACCGCCTGCGCAGAGCCTGGAAACCGATGACAAGGAGAACGACGATACCATCTTGTGGACAGATCCAACGACTAAAAAGACGCATATACTGAACGCTAGAACAGGTTGCGTGGTACCGGACGTCCGCACCCGGCCAGGTACCGACTCAGCTATACTCTCGAATTCGATATCCCAGAACACATCGAATAGGTCAATGCGATTACCGACACGGGCTGCGACGGCTGTGGCTGGCAAGACACCCTGGCTTGACGATGTACTAGACACGTGGGAGAACCCAGTCTTCAAGCCGAGCGAAAAGCGTATACAGCAGGCGGCGTCGCACGAAGATGAGGCCGACCACGGACACCATCACTCTAGACATGGTTGTTCTCGCATCGATATCGACAGAGCTTTCAACCAGACTTCATCGAGTGGTTCTAGTAGACTGTCAAAAGAAGGGCTGCGAGACGCGCAAATCATTGCGCAGGTCGACAAGAAGTTTATCCTGGTCAAGATGCAAGATTCAAAACGAGCAAAAGATACGTGCGCGGGGCTTCTTATCTTGATCGATCAGCATGCAGCAGATGAGCGTGTGCAGGTTGAGTCGCTCCTCAGCCAGCTTTGCAGTCCGATACAAGAGAAGACAGGATACCAGTCCAAGCTCGGCCATCGGGCGCAGGTAGCCTCCGCTGTTCTGGATAAGCCAGTGCGGTTTGCAATCTCGCTGCAGGAACAAACGCACTTCACAACGCACGCCGCCAGGTTCGCAGCGTGGGGTATTCTCTACAATGTCCTCCAGACAACACCATCTGCATCTCTTCCCAGCACTGCCGACAAGGACAAGTATGTCTTGTCCGTCACAGCTCTTCCAACTGGCATATCCGAACGATGCAAAGCCGATCCCAAAGTCTTGATCTCCTTCCTCCGCTCGACAGTGTGGAAGTACGCAGAAGATCCACATCTTCCCCCTCTGTTCGCACTGCCCAGCTCATCGGCAAACGACCCCACCGACTGGGTCAGACGTCTAGCTACCTGCCCACCGGGCCTTGTTGACCTCATCAACTCTCGCGCATGTCGCTCGGCTATCATGTTCAATGACGAGCTTAGTGCCGATGACTGTAAGGCCTTGGTGAGGAACCTAGCGGGCTGTGTCTTTCCATTCATGTGCGCGCATGGACGTCCGAGTATGGTGCCGCTTGTTAATCTGGGAGGTTTGGGTGAAGGAGCTGGTGGATTGGGCGGCCGCGACGAAGCGAAGAAAGAGGTCGGGTTTGTAGATGCTTGGAAGAAGTGGAGGAAATGAATAAAACGTATGCGGCACCCTCTCACAGTATGCGGGACGGCAAGTTTGACAAGGCTGAACGCTGTCAAGATGACAGAGCGTTCTACTCACTGATGAGACGATACGCTGTGACAAGTCCCGCATACAGCGCAATGATACCACCCATCCAGCCGCGAACATGTCGATTCGCCGGCCATGCTTACAATGCGTCACTGTGCGTATGAGCTGAAAGCCACTTGGTCCTATCACGACGTCTTGACCTCAGCCTTGTCGGTGTTTTCGGCGACTGTGCGTAGATTCCGATATGCGATCCTGGCTCTGTTGAATGCAAGTTCTGGTGCGTCTTCCACAGCCAATGATTATGACATGGCGCACTTTCAGATTAGCCATGGCTGGCTGACCGGCTGTTGGTATGTTCAGCCTTGTCGGTCGCTAGAGATATGTATATCTTACTGTACCGTTGCCATATTCATTGCTTTTCAGTCGCTCGACATTCATTCCATGATCTCTCTTCGGTGTGCTGGAGTCGAACACTAGAGGCATGGCCGCCAATGCCGCGCATGGACACGCACGTGCTGGTCATTCTGCCAACGATCAACTCCTTGAACCCGGCATCGAGGTATGTATTTCTAGCTTTGCATTGTAACACCCGAAAGCAAATACCAACTTCTAAAGATGAACACTAGGGACCCTGGTGCGGACACTGCAACGACGAGCCACGTACAGGATCCGGACGATGATGCCCCAACGCAGCCGATAACGCCAACTTCTAAGGAGCTGCTGGACGAACGGCGCACACGGGCCATTGAAACGATTTTTGGTTTGGATGAAGAAGCTATACCGTCATGGCCTGGATTGCAGCTGGTTTGCGCACACATTGAAAGCTGCTTCGATGTGCTATTCAAAACAAAAACAAAGTTCAACGCCGAGTTCAACAAGAATTGGAAGGACACAGGTGGTAATGAACTCATGCTGGGAGAGTCCTGTGAGGTCTGGGACTGGTGCCTTGCCTTTTTGGATGTTGACTTCGACAAGAGTTTGATCACGAACATTTCAAAATTTGCCGCATTGTGCTGCGTCTCACTGGTTCTCAAACCTTATTCCTCCATATTTGGATCAGTACAATTCGAGAACTATGTATCACATGACCGGGTGGCATACTCCGTCCATAGTAACGAAGACAGTCTCCTTCAAGAAATCAGAGATTCATTCAAAATCGCTGGTGTCCTCAATACCGATGTCCATCGTGAGGATCAATCGCACGATATCGAAAGAGCTGGGATTGACGGGGACACGGGCATGATTTACGAAAACACTGTAAATTTCGATTCACTGTCGAGACTTGGGCGGCTAACAGTGGAATGGGTTGACGATATTGCCAACCACCTAGCTTTCGATCAGGCAAGACACGACGTTTGTATTTTTCGTTTCCCTACTTTCAGCGCTGCAATGATCGAGGGCTATCTCGAGCGCGGGGCTGTCCAGCACTGGTAAGTCTCGCGAAGGCTTCACATGGCGTTGCCCTGCTAACTCCATGGACAGGGCGCAATTAGCTCTTGTACCACCGCCACGCGGAAAAGATTTGAAGACGCAACTTCTCAATCTCGACTACAAACGCTTACATCGTGAATTACTCCTTACGTACCGCCTCCTTTTTGGCCAAAGTCCTCGGTCTCGCCAGTTGGCAAGATACAGCCTTGCCCAGGAGAAAGCAGCCCGATTAGAGTCAAGTCAGGGCGATATGGACCCTTTGCTAGAAGAGCTTTGTACGGCCCCGTTGTCGACATCTTGGATCACGAGGATGTTATCACCCCGCAAACAATTACATCTGACCGCACACTTCTTCCCACTATCTTGCACCAACGGCTAGAACGGCAAGTTCACAGAATCTGCTTCGTATACCGTCGAGCACGACTTCCCCGTATTTGGTGCCCGACTCCTCGCGTTGCAAGCGTACAATGAACGCCAGAAGCCAACGCGAGCGCGGGATTTATGGCGCGATCGACGGAATCCACTTCAATGGTACACCTTCTGGGCGGTGATTTGGGTGGGGAGTATTTCCATTATCCTTGGAACGTTGCAGCTTGCTGTTTCGATTGCGCAATTGTACTACGCGCCTGGGTCTTCCAAGAACTCTTGAAGCGAGGGCTCGGTTTAGCTAGGAACTACAGCTATTGGAAATGAGCCGAAAGAAGGATATCGCATGGAGCTAGTACTAGAAATAGCCAAAGCATTTGCAGGTCGACAGTCCGCTGATTCAGACACATCGTTCAGCCCAAGACTTGATGATACCCTCGTCGCTCTCCTCATATTCCTTGCACACCACATCCCCACCCTCCAAGAATGTATTCCCCTGCACGAACTTCGCCCTCCGGTCTGGCCTCGTCGCCACAACGCTTCTCCATTCTTCATAAACACCCTCCACACTCGTCAACGACTCATAAAACGGTCGACACGCCTCGATATCCGCTGTGCACCGCCAGATATGCAGGGTACACATTAAGCGACCCAGCGCGGGTTTGCCGTGGGATATGATTTTGCTGCTGTCGACGGTGACGTGTAGCTCGGATGTGTTCGTGTCGTGTTGGACGGTGAGAACGCCGTCGCCTTCGATGAGGAGGTGTTTGAAGATGGCGAAGTAACCTTGGCTGTGCGCTTGGGTCTACTTCTTGTCATCGGGGTTGTAGTGTTCGAGCGAACGGAGACCTTCGACACCGAGGTGCAGATACGAAAGGTACACCAAGTGATCAGCCGTCAACTCAGTCTTCTTATCATACCCGAAGATGTCGAGAATGTCTTTGTTATCGACGAGGTATGCTGACATGAGTATAGCCCTGCACTCTTCAACTGAATTGGCAATGTCTTCGAATATGCTCCAATACGTTTCGTTGGGGCGGTAGCAGGAGGTCACCCCTTGGCTCGTCAAAGGGTCGATCGGCGGGTTCGTGGCGTCGAAGTTGAAGATACCGGGAGCTGTTTCGCTAAGGAGCTTTCCTGTACCGTGCCCGAGGAGTTCGTGGATGACTGTTGCGACGAAGCGGATAGTATGAAGGTTCTGACGGTAGTGGTCGCCATCCGAAGGGTGGAGGTAAATGGACGCGCCGCGTGAGTTGCGATTCGCGCTCATTCGGTTGGCGATGATGATGTTCTTCGAGCCATGGTTTTCGCGGATATCGTTGTACTGAGCAATTGGAGGTGAGTGACTAGATTATTGAGGTGTGGAGGGCAGTTAAGAAGACTTACGTTGGGGAGATTTGACGCTTCCCAACCATACGGGCAACAGACTGTTAGCGCTGCGTCATCGGCATTAGCATGCGTTTATGTATGGAGAGGGCCGGCACTCACCATGCACAATAGCAAATTGGGGTATGGTAACCACATCCTTCTCGAATAAGCCCTTGCCCTCGTTCTCCGCCGTCGCCCAAGGTAACAATGTACAGAACTTCGCTGCACTAGCCACGAAGATTTCCATCTTCTTTGTTTCTTCTGGGTCTGCGATACACACCACGCCCTCCCATTCCGCTCGTACGCCATGGGGATCGCGATAGGTTTCAACGAAGCCGAGAATGTGTTCGATTGATGGGGATTTGTCTTTGACCCAGATCTCCTGGCCTCGTCGATATTCTCGGAGATCTCCGGTGTTGAAGCTGTACATGTGGCAATCGAGTATGTCCTTCTGATTTTGAGTCTGTGCGTACATACTGGCCCTCTGGAGGCTGTGAAATTTCGTTAGTCTCATTGCCAGGCTAGCAGATCTTGATGCTGTCATCGATGGTTGGAAGATAGCAGGATAGAGATAGACCTACTGTGCGGAGATAGTAGAGATCTCGTCCTGATGATCCCCTTTCATGCGTCTGAATCTCGGGCCACCAAGTTGTGTAGCTGTAGTAAGCTTGCCGCTGCCAGTCTGAGTCGAGGCCTGGAGAATGTCGAAGATGGCGTTCCCGTTATGGATCGTCTTTCGCACTCGCGTATTCTCTGGCTCAACGCCTTGTTCCTGCATGTATAGCTGGACTTCCTTGATCTCTGTGCGCGTAATACGGTCGCCCAGGTAGTAGCTCGACACGACAAGATCGCTTGGATATCCTGTGTTCTGCGGAGGTACTGCAGTCATACCCTCAACCAAGTTCTCAGCAGCAGATCCTGTCATACCCACGCATCCCACGATCTTCTCCAGAGACTCTTTGCGAAGATCAGGCACAAACTTCTGACCTCCCTCACCCTACACAGTCAGCACATAATCTTGTCTTCTCTCACACCTGGTGACACTTACATAGAAGTTCCCGAGATTGTACATGAATAGCCCAGCATAGCTCAAAAAGGCCTTGACTTCATCGCCGGTTACCGCGCATACTTCCTCGAACTGGCTCCACTCGCCCTCGCATGCACGATAGGCCTCTATGATGAAGTTGAAGATGGCTTCAGATTCTAAAGAGGTCTGGCGCAGGATGATGCGTGCTCCTTTCCAGGCTGCTTGCGAGAAATAGTGAGCGTAGAGCTTGTCGCGAGGTGGAAGGCTGTCGAAGAGAGGCTTGATCGCCAGATGGTAGATTGGAGAGGCCTGGTCGGGCACTCGAGCACGATGAGAAGCCATTGCAGAATGGTATGATGAAGTCGTCAGTAAAATGCACGTAGATGTAGCGACTCTGATCCCACGTCGCTGTGCGTTTGCATCGGCTGCACGTGATCCAAGCAAACGCAGCCATCGATGCATTGACCCTTGACATCAGGTTTGAGGCGGCATTTCGCGGTCGAGAGGGAATTCAGGTTCGCACCATGGTCTTTTGCGGCGCACGAGAATACGCGGAGCTTGGATCAAGCTACGTTGGCGTACGGTGACCTTTTGTACGACATTGGATGTTGAATGTTGGATATTGATCGATCAGTGCCATATCCTCGGTTAGTGTTAGTTATGATTTTACTTGTCTCTCCAAGTATTTCACTCCGTTCTGGTAAGGAAATGACGCATTAGCGATGGGTCGAGCTCGTCCTCAAACTCGCAGCTGCACCGTGAACAAGAAATGGGAAGATGGTCGAAGCGACTGAGTAACACGTCAATATGGCGGGATATTGGCGACGTTCGAGTTGCACCCAGAGACCTACCGTAAGAACTTATAGAACGATCAATAGAGAACTTTCGGAGGAGCGAGATTTCAAGTAGATTTGCTTCGTTGTCAGCAAGCCAGCAGCGATGATCTTCGATGAGTGAGTGCTCCATGTGGACGCGCATACGTTCGGCATCCGACCATCTTAACTAGGAGCAATTGCGATGTAGACGGAGAAATGTTTTGGGGTTCAATTCAAGCATCGCTTCTTTGCGATACTATCATCTAAGAAGGCGGGCATCGCTGGGTATGATGGAAGAGTGAGGCGTCGATGCCAGGAACGCGCTGGAGTTTAGCGTGGAAGATTCGCGATGAGCTAGTCCCAATTGCGTACAGTCACGTGGTCGTCACCTGTCCTTAATCGCGTCGACGTCGCATTGCTCCCCGCCTTCCACCTGCATCTTATCTATCCCCTTTTGATGCTGATGCAACTGTTATATCCATAATCCCGATACTAAAACTTCATCACGGAGGTGCGGTGTCACACGATTGCCAACCGCAGCTATGACTCCCAATTCACGGACGGCATGCTTATGTGCATGGCGCAAACTATAAGATCATCACGGCAGGTGCGGACACCATCTAGAGAATCCAGCAAATAAGCGAATGCATCGTTCACTCAAGCATGCGCCCTTCCCTTTGCCGACACTGACATCGCAAAGTCGAGTCAACATACGTCATTCGCGAACTTCATTCATCCGAACACCTCAACAGCCAAGCCTCCACTCCGCTGCCGAAGCTGAATTTCGTAGGTAACAATGCATGAAGCTAAGCCCGCGAAGCGAGCTCTCACTCCAACGAACGACCTGTCATAGCCGGATTGAGTAAAGATGTGCGCTGCACCCCGCGATTCGGAAGACGTTTGGCGAGGATCTATCGTTGGAGAATCGGAGGAGATCCAGCGATAAGAGTGTTGGGGGCGTACTCAGTGCAAGGAGTTCCAGTCAACTTACAGCAAAACAACATGTCGCTAACGGAGAAGGATCTTGAAGCCGAGCGAAAGGAGCATGTCAGTGTCTACACAATGTCTCCTGAAACGATGCGCTGACGACAAAAGGTCTCATTTGACGAGAAGAGCTATGGCGGTAGACATGACCGTATCAACAGCGATGACGCTGTATATCCGGCGAATGACTCCTTGGGACCAGCATCGTCGCCTGTCGAAAGAGATGACAAGGAAACACGTCGCATCATTCGGAAGATAGATCTCCGGCTCTTACCAACGCTCGCTGTCATCTATGCCTTCGCACTCATCGACCGTGTCAACCTTCCGAATGTACTGCATATCCTCAGTCGTCCTTGTATGCCGTATACTGACTCACCATTCAGGCGCGTATCGCAGGCATGGATGAGGACCTGGGTCTTTCCATCGGCTCCCGCTACTCGATCCTCACCATGATCTTCTTTATTCCCTATATCATCTTCCAGTTCCCTGCCAACATCATCATCCGAAAGCTCGGCCCTGCCGTATGGCTTCCCTCCCTGGTCATTTGCTGGGGCGCTGTCACGATCGGCATGGGTTTCACGAACAACTGGACACAAGCACTTGGTTGCCGAATCATACTCGGTGTGCTTGAAGCAGGCTACTACCCTGGTTGCGTCTTCCTACTGAGCTGTTGGTATGTGCGATTCGAGGTGCAAAAGAGGTTCAGTGGCTTCTACCTACTAGCGCTGCTCGCAAGCGGTTTCTCAAACATCCTGGCTTGGGGATTGAGTGAGATGAGAGGCCTAGGAGGTCTCAATGGATGGCAATGGATCTTTGCAATCGTAAGTTAGGCCCATGTCTATCTATATCAATTACTGACACATCCTAGGAGGGTGCAATCACCGTTCTTCTAGGCTTCATGGGGTACCTAACCATAATAGACTTTCCCGACAAAGCCAGCCAACCCAGCCCGATCACGAAACGCCCTTTTTTGACACCCGCGGAAGCCAACATAATTCTATCCCGCATCCAACGCGACCGCGGCGATGCCGTCGCTGACAAGCTCACTTGGCCAACCATCGCCAAACATCTCCGCGACTGGAAGATTTGGGAGTTCGCGTGGCTCTACTTCCTCAACAACGTCGTCGCATACAGCTGGGGATACTTCCTGCCAATCATCCTCCGCAACGACATGGGTTACTCTGTCGCCATGAGCCAGATCCTGTCATTCCCGCCTTACGTCCTGGCTGCGGCTTGGATGTTCGGCACTGCCTGGGTCGCCGACCGATACAGAATGCGCGGAGCCATCATCGTGTTTAACTGTGCATGGGCTGTTCTGGGGGTGTGCATGATGGCTTTCCTCAGCAACGCTCGCGCACGGTATGCCGGAGTCTTTCTGGGCGTCAGTGGTGCGAACGCGAATGTGCCGAGCATACTGAGTTATATGCACAACAACATCGTGGGCCAGATGAAGAGGAGTGTCGCGAGTGCGTTGTTGATCGGAGGTGGAGCTTGCGGAGGTATCGCAGCGTCGAACATCTTCCGACAGCAGGATGCGCCCAAGTACATGTAAGTTACATGCATCACGATGTACGGGGATATGAAGCTGACTTGTATAGTCCCGCCATGGCTGTCGTCATCGCGACCCAAGTACTAAGCATCCTGCATGTACTGAAGAACTTCTGGGTCTACTCACGAGCCAACCGCCAGGCTGATCGCGGAGAGAGGATTCTGGAGGGCCAAGAAGGCTTCCGACAAACGCTGTAGATTTCGGGCTGTAATGCCCGGCACTATTCCAGCGCACGATGAACACTACGAATATATGCCGCTACGCTATGCTATGCCATGCTTTCAAACTCATCAAATAGTACGCGACGTGACAGCTTCACCTCGCAGCAGAGATCCCAGATTTTGCATGCCAAACCGAGACTAACCCATCAATCTCCGCCGCCTCCCACTGTCAACGCTGACAGTGTTGTCTGGCCCGATGCTGATACTCAAGCTGCTGGTATCGTCTTCACTTGGAGCCCTCCTCCTGTCTCTGTCTCTGTCCCGTCCGCTAACAGCCTGGCTCTTACTTCTCTCGGGTTGTATGACCAGCCACGTTGAGCCGCCCCCTTCATGCTCTTGCTCCATGAGCTGCAGTTGTGGTCCTCCACCTCTTTCATCTCCTCTTCGCATGTCCCTGTCTCCTCTTCTCACATCGGTTTCGCTTAGTCCTCGCTCGTTTCGGCCGCGCTCTCGACTGGGCTTTGCGTTCTTGGTGGGTGGCGGAGGAGGGAAGAGAGAGGGGAACTTGGCGGTTTTCAGAGGGAGTGTTGTAAGCGACGAAGGTAGCGGGAGAGATTCGATCAGCGTCAGCTTCTCGAGTGGTATGGAGGTGAGGAGAGAAGCGGGTAGGTCGACGGGTGAGCATGCGACTATCGTGTGCCGTAGGTGCGTGTTCGATGCGAAGAATGAGAGGTTTTCTGTGCTGGGTTAGCCATCTCGTTCGTCTCTCCTGGGAGAAATCATATGTACGTACCTCGTACTTTTCGTCCTGCTCCGCCTTCTTTGCCCACTCCGGTGTCGATCCAGTCGAAGCTCGTTATCCTTCCGCAGAAGCCAGTGGAGAAGGCTCGTAGCTGACCCAAGTTTCGCACCTTCTCTAGTCGTACTAGATAATTGGCCATGCCCTCCAAGTTGGCATATATGCGGACGATGATGTCGAGTGAGTCGGCATCTTCGTACAGCTCCCGCAAGTATTCCCTTATCCGTATGTTCAGTTCGTCTGCTAATGCTTCGCCGCCTTGAGCTTTTCGTGTTATGTATTTGTCTTGGAACTGGGACGGTCAGCTAAGATGCA
>Ga0265798_10007534_pt1 | contig 14062 bp, 13 predicted proteins | sample P3T30metagenome_FD_192430 | JGI IMG/M metagenome (GOLD analysis project Ga0265798, IMG submission 192430) | Plant litter microbial communities from East Loma Ridge, Irvine, California - P3 T30 | ecosystem: Environmental > Terrestrial > Plant litter > Unclassified | place: USA: California...
AAAAGCTACGCCTGCTCTTCCACGGCCAGCGCTTGCGCCAAGTCAGCAGGGGGCACGGTGAGCTTGCGGCGGTCGAGGTCGAGCCAGGCCCCGTCTACGGTGACGGTGGCGGCCAGCCGGCCATCGGCCTTGTAGATGGCGTGCTCGATGGTCCAGCGGGCGCCGTCGGGCGTGCCCCCCGTGACGCGGCCTTCCACCTTGATTTTCTCGCCGCCGTGCAGCTCTTTCAGGTACTTGGTTTCTTCGCGGAAGAGGATGGGGCCGAGGCGCAGCTCGGCAAACTTGCGCACGTCGAAGCCCGCACTGGCTAGCCAGTGCACGCGCTGGTCGGCGGCAAAGTCGGCGTAGGCCGAGTGGCGCATGTGGCCGTTGGGGTCCAGCTCGGCCCAACGCACGGTGTATTCCTGGCTGTGTGGCATACTAAAGCAGCTTATTATTAATCAATTGCCGGCTCAAAGCCGCCGACCAAGGTGAGGCGCACCAAGTACTGGCCGGCCTCGTCTTCGCCCAAAAACTCAACTTCGTAGCCCGCCTGCCGGGCTGCGTCTTCCAGCAAAGAGGCGTCGATAAAGAGCCACGGAAATGGCTCACCGACCTGGCCTTTGTAGGTAAAATGGTAGGTTACCTCGCCGTAGTACGGGCCGTTGAGGTCGAAAACCAGTGCACCATCCTCGTCTTCGTAGAGGTAGCTGATGTCGGAAGATGTGGCCAGAATCTGGCCGTCGGGCGCGAGCAGGGTGCGGGCGTGCCGCAGAAATTTATCGAGGCCTTCGAGGGTGCCGGCCAGCCCGATGCCGTTCATCAGCATCAGGATGGTGTCGTAGGGGCGCTCGGCTGGGCCGCGCTTGTCAAATACGTCGTGCTGCGCTACCTGCTGCACGCCGCGCGCCTGCATCACCTGCACGGCCCCCGTCGACTGGTCGATGGCGCGCACCTCGGCGAAGCCCCGGCTTTGCAGCTCCAGGGCGTGGCAGCCGGCCCCGGCCCCCAGGTCGAGCACGCGGCCCCGGCACTCGTCGAGGGCCTGGCGCTCTAGCTCGGGCATAGCCAGCAGGGTACGAAAAAAATAAGCGGCGGGTAGCTGCTCGTCGTCGGCGGCGCTGCACTGCACGGTGAGGGCGGCGGCTTGCTGGCCGTGCTGGTAGTCGAGCAGGGCCTGGCCGAGGATATCGGGGGCTTGGTGGGGCATAGGAAAAGGGTGCGGGCGCAAATAGCCGGCGGGGCGCTTTTAAACGTAAACGCCCCCTAGCCGGCCGGCAAAGGTCCGGCGCGTTTCGCTTTCTCCCCTGCCCTATGGCTGCTACACTCAAAAAAGGTCAGCTTCCGACCAAAATTTGCGCCACCTGCGGCCTGCCTTTCGAGTACCGCAAGAAGTGGCGCAACAACTGGGCGGAGGTGAAATACTGCGGCGAAAAGTGCCAGCGCAACAAGCCAGCCGCCGCTAGCGCTTAGCTGCTGGCTAGCAGCTTTTCCAGGTCTTTACTCACCGCTCGTCCTCCCGCTTTCACTCATCCTGAAGCTACCAGCTAAGGCTGCTAGCTAATCGTTTAAACATGGCCTCCAACCTCGATTACCTCGCCCCCAATCTCCAACCCTTGGTGGAGAAAGTAGAAGCTTACCTCGCCGCCGAAAAGGAGCTGCGCACGCTCACCATCGCCGACCACAACGAGGCTGCCCACGATGCCGACGTAGCCGCCTCGGCCGCCGCCTTTGAGCAGCGCCCGCCCACCGGCTCCTTCGACCAGCACGCCGACGAGCTGCAACAGCACCGCGACGATGCCCAGGCCGACCTCGACCACCTCAAGCAGGAAATCCTGGCCTTGCTGCCCACCCGCGACGAGTGGGTGAAAGTGAACCTCGGCTACGGCCCCAGCCGCGTGGGCGCCTGGCGCGTACCCAATGCCAATGACCCCAGCGCCGAGCACTACGAGGTGCGCGTGGTGATGTAGTAAAGCAGTCAGAATGTAGCGCGGACTTTGTAGTCCGCGCTACTTTTTAGTGGCCCGCGTCCCAGTCGTAGCCCTGCTCGGCCCAGTAGTCGGCGGGGCGGGCATCAACGAAGGCGATGGTGCCGATGCGCTTGAGGTGCTTGATGCCGTACTTGAGGGGCGTGACGAGGCGTAGCGGGGCGCCGTGCTCAAGGCTGAGCGGTTGGCCGTTTATCTCGTAGCAGAGCAGCGTTTGGGGGTGAATGGCGCTGTGCATATCCAGGCCCACGTAGTATTCCTCATCGGGCGTAACGAGGCTGACGTAGGGCGCAAGGTCGGCGGGCGGATTGGCCACATCCCGGATGGGCTGGCCGCTGCGGCTGGCCAGCGGGTACTTGGCCAGAAAGTCGGCGAAGCGCGTGCCGGCCCAGTTCACGATGATGCTCCAGCCTTCGATGCACTTGAGCTGGGTAGTCATCTCTACGCGGGGCAGCGCCTTGATATCGGCCAGGGTGAACTGCTGGGCCGCGCCGCCGCCGTAGGGCTGCACCACCATGCGCCAGGCCGCCAGGTCAATGTCCGACGTTAGCCCGGCGCGGCCGTTGGTACGCACCTCGCGCACGCCCCGGCTTTTGGCAAATTCGGGGGCCAGCCGTGTCTCGCGGAAGTAGGCGGCCGAAAGGCGCCCATTGGCATCGAGCACGCGGCGGAAGGGCGCGGGCGTGCCATCAGCATCGGGCTGGTTGAGCAGGTAGCGCCAGCCCAGCACGCCGGCCAGGCCCGCCAGCCCGAGGCCGATAAACGAGCGCCGGGTGCGGCGGGTGGCCTCCTGGTCGAGGGGTGAGCCGGGCGGTAGGCGCAGGTCCTCGCCGTCGGGCGAAACGTGGGGCGGGATAATTTTATCGGGGGCGGGCGTGGGTTCCTGGGCCATAAGGCGGATAAGCTAGCGGGTAAACAATCAGGCCTTGGTATCGGGTTCGCGCTGGGCTAGCCGGGGGCTAGCCGCGCCGGCGGCGGGCACGTCTTCGATTTCGAAGCCGGCCACCATCGAGCGGAAATTATTCCAGCCGGCGCGGCCCACCTGCGCCACGTGCACCACAAAAAACAGCACGTAGCCGATGGTGAGCACAAAGTGCTGCACCCGCGCCGCCTCGTAGCCGCCCAGCGTCTGCGTGAGCCAGCCAAACTGCGTGGGCTTGTAAATGGCCAGCCCCGTGAGCAGCGAGCCCAAGCCCATGAGCACGACGGCCGTGTAGGCGATGCGCTGGGCGCCGTTGTACTTCTGCACCAGCGGGGCGGTTTTGCGCAGGCCCAGGTCGTGGAGGGTCACCTGCCAGGCTTCGCGGAAGGAGTGGCGGTTGGGCAGCAGGTAGCGCCACTCGCCCGAAAACAGGGTGTAGCCCACGTAGAGCAGGCCGTTGATAAAAAACACCCACATCAGCAGGAAGTGCCAGGCCATGCCCTGGGCCAGCTTGTGGTCGAGGTGCACCATGTCGTAAAATGACTGCGGGAAGAACTTGTAGAGCGTGGTATTGCCCCAGCCGATGCGGTAGATGTCGTTGGCCCAGTATATCCAGAGGCCGCTCCAAATCAGGAGCATCAGCACCGGAAAATTGACCCAGTGAAACCAGCGAATGGCTAGCGGGTGCTTCTCAACAAGTTTTTTCATGGACGGAAAACAAGGGCGGCCGGGCACCTCAAGCGGATGGCGCGGGCCGGGTATGCGCTCCTAACACAGGAATGCCGCTGGCAAAGTTCGGGTAATGACCCTGGATAAGCCCGCACCGCATTGGGGCGGGCGAGTCCCCGGGGACCAACCTACGCCACTGCGCACGGGGCGGGTGGCCGCACTTAGCTTACCGCAGGGGGCGGAGAACCGCCCTATCGCCCGGCGCCGGAGGACCGGTGAGCGGGGTAATGGACTGGGGCGTGAGCCACTCCAGGCGCCCGTCGCCGTTGAAGTCGCCCAAGGCTAGCGGCCCGTAGCCACTGCCGGGCAAGACGTACGGAGGCGCGAAGTGGGCGAAGCCATCGTTGCGCCGCACCTGCACGCAGGACATACCCAGGCCGGTAGCCACTAGGTCGAGGTCGCCATCCTGGTCCACGTCGCCGAAGGCTACCTGCTCGATACTGGGATGGCCCGGCAGGCGGTAGCTCATATCCACTTCCCGGCTCAGGGAGGGCGGGTTACGGGCCGTTTCGCCGCTAGCCGTGTCCTGGGGAGTGGAGGAGGCGGCGTAGCGGCCATGGCCATCATTGAGCAGCACCCCCACGATACTCGTGCCAAAGGTATTGCGCCCCCTCTCATGCAGCATCAGGGCGAGGTCGGGCCAGCCATCGCCGTCTACGTCGCCAATGACCAGGGGGCTACTGAGAAGGTAGGGGGTGTGCAGTGGGAAGCGCACTTCGCGGGGTAGCCGGCCGTGGCCGTCGTTGAGCAGCAGGCTCAAGGTTTGCTCCTGAAAGAGGGCTAGTACATCAAGGTCGCCGTCGCGGTCCACATCGGCCAACGCTACCCAGTCGGGCCGGTCGGTTTGGCGCCCGTATAGGCTGTCGAGGGGCGTGCTGCGGTTCATGGCCACGTTTTGCTCCCGAAAATGGCCCTGCCCGTCGTTGTGCCACACGCCAACGGCGCAGCCGTGGCCAGGGGCTACGAGGTCGGGAAATCCATCATTATCGAGGTCGCCCACCACGATATTGCTGGGCATCAGCATACTAAAGTGCTCCCCACGCCGGAAATTAGCCCGGCCATCGTTGAGCAACAGGATGGTTTCATCGTTATCACTATCGGCTGCCACCAGGTCGAGGTCGCCATCACCGTCGGCGTCGAGCACGGCCACGCGGTCGGCGTGCAGGCCGAAGACGATGGCGTGGCGGCGCAGGTGCCCGGTCCCATCACCCAGCCAAATACCGAAAGCTGAGGAATCTACCTGCTCCTTCAGGTAATATACGCGGTAGTCATGGCCTTCGGCAATGGCCAGGTCGGGGTACCCATCGCCGTTGAAGTCGCCCATCACCCTGTCGGGGGCACCCGAGCCCAGGGGCGAAACCAGGGCGTGGCGGCCGTGGCCCAACGACTGCGGTGGTTGGGCAGCCAGCCAGGTGGCCAGGGCGGCGCACAGGGCCAGCAGCAGCCAGGGCGCATAGCGCGCGGTAATGAGCATACCTAGGAAATAAAACTACGATGGGTTACGGGGCCAGGCGGCAGCCAGGCTATTTTCGAGCCGCACCCGCGCCAGACTGCGGCTACGGCTGCCGGTAAAGCACGCCGCCTTTCATTACGAGGCGCACCTGGCGCAGGGCCTGCACCCGCTGGGTAGGGTCGCCGGCCACGGCCACGAGGTCGGCGAGCAGGCCGGGGGCCACGCGGCCCCGGTCGGCAAGGTGAAAGAGGCGGGCGTTGCCGCTGGTGGCCTGGCGCAGCACCTCCAGGGGCGCAAAGCCGTAGTCCTGCACCAGCAGCTCCATTTCGAGGGCATTGTCGCCGTGCGCGAATACGCCCACGTCGCCGCCCAGTACGAAGGCCACGCCGGCCTGGCGGGCGGCCTGCACGGCGCGGTGCTTATCGAGGATGCGCTGGGGGTCGGGGCCTTGGCCTCTTTGCCAGCCCCGGTAGCGCGAAATGGCGTCGGAAGCGGCCACGGTGGGGCACAGCGCCACGCCGCGCGCCTTCATCAGCTTGAAGACTTCGGGCGTGCCGCCGTCGCCGTGCTCAATGGTTTCGACGCCGGCCAGCGTGGCGCGGCGCATCCCTTCGGCGGTGCTGCAATGGGCCACCACGCCGCGCCCGGCGGCGCGGGCCGTTTGCACTATCAGCGTCAGCTCTTCGAGCGAATACGTGGGCTGGGCCGCGCCGCCGGGGCCCCAGCGGTAGTCGGCGTACACCTTCACCACATCAGCGCCGTGGCCGATTTGCTCGCGCACGGCCCGCACGAGGTTATCTAGGCCATCGGCCTCCTGGGCGCCCTGCGGCAGGTCTTCAACGGCCGCCAGGTGCGGGCCGTAGCTGCCGGTAGCCACTAAGGCGCGGGTAGCCACAAGCAGGCGCGGCCCGGGAATGATGCCCTGGTCAATGGCCTGCTTGAGGCCTACGTCGGCGTAGCCGGCGCCCTCGGTGCCGAGGTCGCGGGCGGTGGTGAAGCCAGCCAGCAGCGTCTTTTGGGCGTGCACGGTGGCGCGGGCCACGCGCAGGGCCAGCGGCTCGGTGAGCACCTGGTCGTTCCAGCTGGTTTCGTTGTAGGGGTGCAGCAGCAGGTGCGAGTGGCCCTCAATGAGGCCGGGCAGCTCTAGGGTGCGGGCGCCGGCCGGGGCGGTTACCTGCGCGGCGGGGCCAGCGGCAGTTATTTTATCCCCCTCGACCAGCACGGCCCAGCCAGGGCGCAGCACCTGGCCGTCGAAGACGGCGGCGGGGCGCAGCAGCGTGGCGGCGGGCCCCGCCGGTTGGGCCAGGCTGAGCGTGGGCAACCAGGCTAGGCAGTAGGTAAGCAGGCGGAGCATCATAACGGGGCACGAGGAAGAAAAAGGCCGCAAAAAGGCTAGCTGGCTGGGGCCTGGAGCAAGGCCCCCAACGCGGCGGCCTCGGCTTCGAGGGCTTCGGCTTGCAGGCACAGCAGGTGGTAGCGGGCCACGTGCGCCGGCTGAAACGCCTCCCCTTTCCGCGCTAGCCAGGGGCGCAGCACCACCGTGGTTTCTTGCTCTTCGGGGGTATGCGCGGGCAATTCGGCCAGCACGGCCGGCAGGGCCTGCTGCCAGCGGCTGGCGTACCAGGCGCGCTCGGCCAGGGGGGCTAGCTGGCACCGTAGCTGGGCGGCTTTGGCCAGGCACTCGGCGCGGCGGGCGGCCAGCGGGGCGGCCTCGGGGGCCGGGGCGGTGGCGGGCAGCGAGCCGGCGGGCGGGGCTGCGGGCGGCGGGGCGGGCAGGTGGCGCGCCAGCGGCAGCAGCCGGTGCAGCAGGCCTAGGCTAGGGGCGCGCCGCCCGGCTTCGATGTGCCCGATAATGGCCTTGCTTACGTCCAGAAACCAGGCAAGCTCTTCTTGCTTGAGGCCGAAGTAATGGCGGACTGCCCCGATGGCAGTAGACGAACCGGGGGATTGATAACGACGCGGCATAGCAAAGGAGCTGTAGACTTATTTTCAAATGTAGACCTATGACCTACATTTGAAAATAAGTCTACAAGCCGCCCCCTAGCCTACTCGCCCGGGTGGTAGCTTTTTTCCACGTGCTTGGCCACGTCCTCGGGGTAAAAGAGCACGGCCTTGAACTGGCCTTCGCAGTAGAGCGGGGCCTGGTCGGTGAAGTGGGGCGAGGCGGGCTGGCTGGCCTGGCCGCCCGTCACCACGGAGCGGGCCACCACGCGGGGGCCAAACTCGACCACCGCCACAAAGCTGTTGCCCACGCCGCCGTAGCGCTTTTTGGTGCCCGGGTAGGTGTGCGCCCCGAAGGCGGCCAGCGAGCCCCAGGCCGAGGAGGTGAAGGCCACCGGCTGGCTGGGCTGCTTGTCATCAAATGTTTCGGTGATATTGCCCGTCAGGCGCTGGTAGCGGTTAACCTCGCCCCACGGCACCTGCCAGGCGCCAAAATCACGCTTCAGCTCGGCAATGGTTTCGGCCAGGGCGGTGGCTTTTTCCTCGGGCGTGGTGTGCTCGATAATAAAGTTGGTGAAGCTGATATAATCGGCGGGCTGGCCGGGTGCCAGCCGGGGCCGGGCCAGCCGCTGCATGCGCTCGCCCCAGTAGATGGCCAGGGTTTGGGCGGTGGAGGCTTTGCTGTAGTTCATATCCCAGGCGCGCAGGATGGGCAGGGCAGCCTCCACGCCGGCGGGCAGGGTGCCGCCGGGCTCGTCGAGCAGCAGCTGGCAGTCGGCGAGCAGCGAGGGCAGCAGCTTCTCGAAGCCCGCGAGGTGCGGGTCGTTGGCCGCCGCGATGAGCGTGTCGAGGGTGAAGACCGGCTTGCGGCTGAGTACCCGCACGGCGTTGATGCCCCGGTAGTTTTCGGCGTCGGGGGCCATGTAGGCGGGGTACTGGCCCGGGGCGGGGCTAGCGGTGGGGCCAGCCACGGTGTAGGGCGTGGAGTTGCAGTTTTGGATAAAGCCGCTGGCGGGGTTGCGCACCTGCACGAGGTCTTCCACTTTGTGAAGGCCCAGCCATTCGGTGGCCTTGAGGGAGCCGTCCACGGGCTGGCTCCAGTCGTAGCCAGCCGGGCGGCGGGGCATAAAGTTGCCGTGCCAGTAGGCGATGGTGCCCGCATTGTCGGCAAAGACGGTGTTGTTGGAGGCGTTGCCGTTGAGGCGCATCACCTCCCGAAAGCTGGCGTAGTCGTGGGCCTTGGTGCGCAGGTAGCTTTGCTCTAGGGCTTCGAGTGGGGTGTCCATCATTTTTACGGTCACCCATTTGTCGCCCTGCTGGCCCACCACGGGGCCGTGGGGCGTGCGGTAGGTGGTGAAGGTGCGGCGGTGCCGCTGGCCATCTTTGAGGTACACGAGGCTGAGCGTATCGGAGGGCAGCGGCAGTTGCTGGCCCTCGTAGAGGTAAGTATACTTGCCGTCCTGCTGGGTCACCGTTTCGAGGTACTCGTCCATCGAGTCGGCCTGGCTGGAAGTATGCATCCAGCCACAGGTCGAGTTAAAGCCCTGGTAGATGAAAAACTGCCCCCACGTAACCGCCCCGTACGCATTGAGGCCGGCAGCGCTGGTCATCTGCACCTCCGAGCGGAAGTAGAACGACGTGTGCGGGTTGATGAGCAGCAGCGGGTGCCCGCTCACGCTCTTAGCGGGCGCAATGGCGAAGCCGTTGGAGCCCACCGGCTCGTCGTCGGCCCGCAGTGGGTCGGCCTTGGGGAAAGGCGCTTGCCAGGACGTTTTCTTGGGCTGGCTGTAAAACGCCTTGAGGCGCTCCAGCGGCACCACGCTCACGTTGCCGCCAATGCTGCCCTCGCTAAACAGCAGCGGCATCCAGGGCTGGAAGCGGTGCAGCAGCCGGGGCCGCACGGTGGGGTGCGTGGCCAGGTAATAATTCGTGCCGTCGGCAAAGGCGTGCAGCAGGTCTTTCATCCAGCGCGGGCTGCGCTGGTAGATGCCCACCGCCCGCGCCGAATCCAGAAACAGGCGTTGGCGCAAATCTTCGTACAGCGCAGCCTCGCCGCGCACCTCGGCCTGGCGGCCCAGCGCAGTGAGGTAGTTGTCCTCGACGCGCGCAAAGTCGTCTTCGCACTGCGTGTAGAGCAGGCCGAAAACAGCGTCGGCATCGGTCTTGCCCGTGATGTGGGGCACGCCCCAGGTGTCGCGCACAATGCTGACGCGCTGGGCCTGTTGCCGCCAGCGGGCCACTTCGGCGGGGGTAAAAGCCTGGGCGCTGGCCTCAGCGGCGGCCAGTAGCAGCAGGAACGTGGAGAGTTTTCGCATCGGCAGTCGGGCCATTTTCCCTAATTTCGCCTCATGGACGGCCCGGCTGCAAGTTAGGCTGCTCCTTGGGCCCGGCCCTAGCAAAGCGCTCGCCAACGGGCATGAAAAAAGGCGAATAGCAGAGCCATTCGCCTTTCCAACCAAAACACCTTAAAAAACTATTCTTTCACGTAGGTAGAAACAAGTCGGCGACCAAAAGATTCCGGCCCTTCCCAATATTTCTTATGCCCCCCAGCTAAAAAACTGATTATCAACTCGTGAAAAATTCACTTTCTTCTCATTCCGCCCCCGACGCTGCGTTCATGCGTGAGGCCATCCAACTGTCGCTCGAAAAGATGCAGGCCGGCTTCGGCGGCCCCTTCGGCGCGGTCATCGTCAAAGACGGCCAGATTATCGCGCGCGGCTTCAACCAGGTCACCACCACCCACGACCCCACCTGCCACGCCGAGGTCGATGCCATCCGCAAGGCCTGCCAGGTGCTGGGCACCTTCCAGCTCGACGGCTGCGACCTCTACACCAGCTGCGAGCCGTGCCCCATGTGCCTGGGCGCCATCTACTGGGCCAGGCCCGCCCGGGTGTTCTACGCCAATACCAAGGCCGACGCCGCCGCCGTGGGCTTCGACGACCAGTTTATTTACGACGAAATCGACAAGCCGCTGGCCGAGCGCAGCCTGCCCATGCAGCAGTTCCTGCGCGAAGAAGCCCAAGTATCCTTCCAGGAATGGGCCAAAAAAGAAGGCCGCACTGATTATTAAACCGCAGATTTAACGGATGAAACGGATTTCGCGGATACGCTTGGCTTCGCCAAGCTAACTACGCTGGCAAACGCCACAACGCAGAAAAGGAAGGCCGCCCATCTGGGCGGCCTTCCTTTTTTTAGCCTAAATAAGTACGGTGACTACACCTCTCGCGTAGTCAGCTTGGCGAAGCCAAGCGTATCCGCGAAATCCGTTTCATCCGTTAAATCTGCGGTCTAGACGTCGAGCTTGGCGTATTTGGCATTTTGCTCGATGAAATCGCGGCGGGGCGCTACCTCGTCGCCCATCAGCATGGAAAACAGGTGGTCCGACTCGGCGGCCGACTCCACGGTTACCTGCTTCAGGGTGCGGGTTTCGGGCTGCATGGTGGTTTCCCAGAGCTGGATGGCGTTCATCTCGCCAAGGCCCTTGTAGCGCTGTACGTTCACGGTTTCGGGGCGGCCCCGGCCGAGTTCGTTGGTCGCGTTGGCGCGGTCTTCCTCGGTCCAGCAGTAGCGCTCCTCTTTGCCCCGCTTCACGAGGTAGAGGGGCGGCAAGGCGATGTAGATGTGGCCCTGGTCCACGAGCTGGCGCATGTAGCGGAAGAAGAACGTCAGAATCAGCGTGCGGATGTGCGAGCCGTCAATATCAGCATCGGTCATGATGATGATTTTGTGGTAGCGCAGCTTATCAAAGTTCAGCGGGCCGGTTTCGTTGCCCTCATCATCGGTGCCGAAAGCCAGCGACTTGCGCTCGTTAAATGTCACGCCCAACGCGGTAATCATGTTCTTGATTTCCTCGTTTTCCAGAATCTTGTGCTCCTGGGCTTTCTCCACGTTCAGGATTTTGCCGCGCAGCGGCAAGATGGCCTGAAACGCCCGGTTGCGGCCCGCCTTGGCGGTGCCACCGGCCGAGTCACCTTCGACCAGGTACAGCTCGCACACCTCGGGGTCCGAGTCGGAGCAGTCGGCCAGCTTGCCGGGCAAGGAATTGGAGCCCAGCACGTTCTTGCGCTGCACCATATCCTTGGCCTTGCGGGCGGCGATGCGGGCCTTAGCAGCCAGAATCACCTTATCCATGATGCGGTTGGCCTGGCCGGGGTTTTCCTCCAGGTACTGCGCCAGGATTTCGCCTACTACCGAGTTTACCGCGCCGCTCACCTCGGAGTTGCCCAGCTTGGTCTTGGTCTGGCCCTCAAACTGTGGCTCCATCACCTTCACCGAGATAACGGCCGTGAGGCCCTCGCGGAAGTCGTCGCCGGTGATTTCCACCTTCGCCTTTTCAAACAGCTTGCTCTTGTCGCCATACGCCTTCAGCACCCGCGTCACAGCCGAGCGGAAGCCCGCTACGTGCGTGCCACCCTCAATGGTGTTGATGTTGTTGACGTACGAATAGACGTTTTCCTGGTACGAGGTATTGTACTGCAACGCCACTTCCACGGGCGTGCCGCCCTTCTCACTCTCCACGTAAATGGGCTCGGAGAGCAGCGACGGCCGCTCGGTGCCATCCAGGTATTGTACAAAGTCGCGCAGGCCGCCCTGCGAGTAGAATTCCTCGTAGCGGTAGCCTTCGGCATCGACGTGGCCCACGGCCGCGTCGCCCAGCGGCTTCTCGCGGCGGTCGGTCAGCGTGATGCGGATGCCTTTGTTGAGGAACGACAAATCGCGCAGGCGGCTGGCGATGGTGGCGTAGCGGTACTCCGACTCGGAGAAGATGCTGGGGTCGGGCAAGAACTGTACCTCCGTGCCGTGCTCGTCGGTATCGCCGATTTCCTTCACCGGATACAGCGGCGCGCCGATGCTGTACTCCTGCTCGTACACGTGGCCCTTGCGGCGCACAGTTACTTTCAATTCGGTGCTGAGCGCGTTTACGCAGCTCACGCCCACGCCGTGCAGGCCACCCGACACCTTGTACGAGTCCTTGTCAAACTTACCGCCGGCGTGCAGCACGGTGAGCACTACTTCGAGGGCCGAGCGGCCTTCCTTGGCGTGCCAGTCCACGGGAATACCCCGGCCGTTGTCACGGACGGTAACCGAATTATTTTCGTTAATCGTAACCTGAATCAGGTCGCAGTGCCCCGCCAATGCTTCGTCGATGGAGTTATCGACTACTTCCCACACCAGGTGGTGGAGGCCCTTGATACCCGTGTCGCCGATGTACATGCTGGGGCGCTTGCGCACCGCCTCCAGCCCTTCCAGCACCTGAATGCTATCGGCCGAGTAGTCGGCGGGGGCTTTCTTTTCTACTACTTCACTCATGCGAGAGAGGGGGTTAAACCGACCGGAAATACGGTCAGGAAGAGAACATCCAAAGGTACCGGTTGCATTCCATTTTGCCTAGTTTTTGCCGGGCTTTTTGGCAGTATTTTGGGGCATAAAAAAAGCCTCTGCCGGTAGCGGCAGAGGCTTTTTTCGTGACTTTGCAAGTCCAATGGGCAAGCTTAAAAGCGTGGCCCCAATTGGATTCGAACCAATGACCGGCTACTTAGAAGGTAGCTGCTCTATCCAGCTGAGCTATGGGGTCAAATCCATCACTAAAATACGTCGGGGTGGCAGGATTCGAACCTGCGGCCTCCTGCTCCCAAAGCAGGCGCGATACCGGGCTACGCTACACCCCGAAGAAACTCTAAAAGCGAAGAAGGTGGTAGAAGCCCTTCAGCGCGGTAATCCGTTTGATTGGGACAAAGGTACGTCAGCGCGGCTGCCCCGGCAACCCCTAAAGCCCAACGGGGCCACATTAGCCGGTAATTGGCCGCTAAATGCCGCCTGTGGTGTAGCCCAGCACCGGCGCGGCTTCCCCTTCCCCTAGCTCAAACGAAAGCTCGGCGGTGGCCATTTCGTAGCGCACCACGATATCGGTTTCGAAGGCCACGAAGTAGGTGCAAAGCAGCTCCAAGGCCTTGGCGGGCCAGCCACCGGCCAGGTAGGCTTCCAGCTCGGTCACGGAGAGCTTGTGCAGGCTGATTTCGAGCGCCGGCAGGGTTTCCTGGTAGTCGCCGCCCAGCACGAGGTCGCGGCCCAGCGACAGGCTCCCGAGGGTGTCGCCGCCGGCGGGGCTAGCCGGCGTAGCAGAGGGCGGCAGCGGGTGGCTTAGCGGCGCTACTACACGCAGCTGCACCGGCTGGCCCAGCACGCTCTCAAAGCAGCGCTGCGTGCGCGGCAAATCGCCCACTATGCTGTGCGCCAGGGGCAAGAGGTAGAGCAAGTTGGTGAGGGGCTCGGGCGGCAGGCCGCTGTCGGCAATGCCCCAGAAGCGGGCTAGCGCCGCATTATACCACCGGGCCGAGAGGTTGGTGAAGTAGCGGCGTTCTTCCTGCTCGATGTGAACCCGGAACCGGAAAAACTCCTGCTCGAAGGGCAGGAAAAACAGCCGGGTGGCCTTCTCCTTGCGGCGCTGCACGTGGATGTCCTCTATCATCGCCCGCACAGTGGGCGACGGCGTGCCGGGCTGGTGAAACGCCTGCTGCGGCAGGGCATCATAGAGGCCTTCGCGGTGTACTTCGAGCACGGTGCGGGTCACCGGGCGGTAGCCACGTTCGTAATCCTCATCGCGCACAGTGCCGAGGTCGCGCCGGTAGCGGCGGGCAAAAAGCCCCACCGGCTGCACCAGAAAATCGTCGAACGCGTAGCCGTGCGCCAGCAGTTCGGCCAATATTACCTCGACGCGCAGGTCGAAGGGCTGGCGGCGCAAGTGGGCCAGCAGGCCGTGAACGGAAGTAGAGTCAGCCATAGAAACGGGGCCAGCCAGCCCGCAAAAGGGCCGCTACCGGCGCAAACGTACGGCCCCGGCGGGCTCCGTGTTGAGGACCGCCAACGAACGTTACCTAGCCGTACGGTCCAAATTATCCGTACATTCGACGCCTGCCTGCCCACGGCAGCCAAGCTGCGCTGCTATTCTTCTGACTGCCTTTTTCACATGCTACCCAATCCTGAGTCGCAGGCCCGCGGGGCCGTCACAAGCTCCCTTTCCAACATCAGCTCCCGCGTGCAGGGCAGCAA
>Ga0265798_10007535_pt1 | contig 14061 bp, 11 predicted proteins | sample P3T30metagenome_FD_192430 | JGI IMG/M metagenome (GOLD analysis project Ga0265798, IMG submission 192430) | Plant litter microbial communities from East Loma Ridge, Irvine, California - P3 T30 | ecosystem: Environmental > Terrestrial > Plant litter > Unclassified | place: USA: California...
GAGGCAATCCGTTTAATCACGCCAGGTTCCCAGATATTCCTCGTTCAGGTCCAGTGTTCGTAGTCAGTAGCGAAGCGGCTATCAACGCCCGCTTGTGGGCGTGAGCGGGCTGGCTGATCCTGGTGGACAGCGGTCTGACCGCTTTCGGGAAGGCTGGTGACGATAACCGACATTGCGCGGCGGTGTCCCCTTTCCAAAAAGGACCGAGTTGCGGAAATCGAACGCCGTGGCGAAACCACAAATCACTAACTACGGAAATTTTATAAGAAGAAACACTAGGATTAACGCCAGAATGGCTAGAATTTCCGCTATCCAAATGTGGATACGGTTTCCCGAGTCTCTGGCAATGAGATATTCCGCAATCGCTGCAACCGACGATGCAGAAAATCCAAAAATTAAAATTATGGAATGCATCATCAGCCCCATTTAGCCATTAGTATTCCAAGGGCAGCTGGAACCTGAATCGCCGCTGAATTGGGAGTCAGCGGAATGGCCGCTTCTGAGCGAAAGCGGAATGTTCGAAATGGGGATGAAAGCGGACATTCCGCTGCTCTCGTCACGATAGGGCGGGCAGTCTCACCAAATGAAGGTCGTACATGATTGGTTTGACAGGCTTGATGACGACAGGAAGCCGAAAGCTTGCGTCGAGTGGTCGACTAGTTATCGTTGCATCGCGGGCATCAAGACAGTTGGGAATCATACCGCAAGCCCAACCCGAACTCCCGGTCGTGAAAACCGAGACAAAGACGCGGTCAAACGTTATTGCTTCGAAGTCTGGCTGGCAGACATCCGTTGCGCAAGTCGCTTCCACCCATCTCGCGTTCGGCACTCGCGCTTGTGCGTAGATTTACGGATGAGGCACGTTGTCGGTTCATTCGACATCCGATTCTCGTTATTTCTGGCTTCGTAAATCCGTCCCAAATCAGTCTGGGATATTGCAGCATTGTGGCCTTGCGATTGTGCATTGGCTGCGCCGGACAACAACAGACCGACCAAAATAAGCTTCGAGCTACGCATTGCACCCTCCAGAGCCAAAAATCGCGATGACGTTCCGTAAAAGTACTCCATAAGTGGAGCAGGGGCAACGCGTTAACAGATGGCTGTCATCGGGAGTTCGGATTGCCCGCCTAAATATCCGAATGTGGACGTTAGCTGTCGAACCACGCTAAACGTTCGACATCGACGGAGCTACTGCCCACGTGGCGTATGAACGCGTCGCGAAGCCCGTCGATGTGCTTTTGCCATTTTGGGAGGTCTTCGCTCGGATCAACGCCATCGGCTTCGAACATCCACCCGACGAACTGATCGACCGTCACCATTCCTCTGTCAGGCAGGAAATCGGTGACGTGCATTGAGCGGTCATCGACGACTGATCCGCACCAACCGCGTTCCACGCAAACCTCTGTCATTAAGGCATGGAAGGGCTTTCGATCCGTCATCAAGGGATGCTGAACGGACGACCGCTCTCGGACAAGCGCTAAGCCATCCTGAAAGGCCACAATTGGGCGTAAGCAGAATGGCAGCTTTCCGGCTCTAACCGAGACGCTGCTTCCATGAACGCCATCCTCAATCCGGCCCTCTTGTAGAAAGCCATTCTACAAGAGCCGCGGGAAGCGGTCGGCCGAAGGGCGTGGCTAGGCTCGCCGATCATGTCGATCCTTGCCGACCCGCTTACCCTGCCCGTCGAAGAACGGGTGCGCCCGGCGCGCAGTCTGTACTGGCGCGGCTGGAGCCTCGCGCAGATCGCCGAAGAGCTGGCGGTCAAATACGACACGGTGAAGAGCTGGGCGCGACGTCACGGCTGGGATGAGGCGCCGTCGATCCGCAAGCTTGAGGACTGCCTTGAGACTCGGCTGATGGTGCTGATCTGCAAGGAGAAGAAGACCGGCGCCGATTATACCGAGCTGGATGCGCTGCGCCGCCAGGTCGAGAGTCTGGCCAAGGTGCGGCGTTACGAGGCGCCCGGCGGGCATTCGGGCGATCTGAACGACAAGGTCGCCAACCGGAACGCGGGCGAGAAGAAGAAGGCGAAGAAGAACCACTTCACCGCCGACCAGGCGGCCGAGCTGAAGGCGATCTTCCTCGACCAGCTCTATGGCTATCAGGAGGCATGGTTCGCGGCGCTGACGTTCCGCACGCGGATGATCCTCAAATCGCGACAGATCGGCGCGACCTATTATTTCGCGTTCGAGGCGCTGATCGACGCGATCGAGACCGGCCGCAACCAGATCTTCCTGTCGGCGTCGAAGGCGCAGGCGCACCAGTTCCGCAGCTACATCGTCAGCTTCGCCAAGCTGGTCGGCGTCAGCCTGGCCGGCGATCCGATGCTGATCACCAGCGAGCTGCGCCCTGCCGAAGAGGCCGCGGCCGAGCTGCATTTTCTCGGGACCAACTTCCGCACCGCGCAGGGACGCCACGGCAATTTCTATTTCGACGAGTTCTTCTGGGTCCACAGCTTCGAGGAGCTGAACAAGGTCGCCTCGGGCATGGCGACGCACCTGAAATGGCGGAAGACCTATTTCTCGACCCCGTCGACGATCGCGCATCCGGCCTATCCCTGTTGGACCGGCGAGCGCCGCAACAAGCGGCGCCGCAAGGAAAACCGCGTCGAGATCGACGTCAGCCACGCCGCGCTGAAGGACGGCGCACAGGGGCCCGACCGGGTGTGGCGGCACATCGTCAACATCCGCGACGCCGAGGAGGCCGGCTGCGACCTGTTCGATATCGAGGAGCTGGAGGATGAATATGCCCCCGACGAGTTCGCCAACCTGTTCCTGTGCGATTTTGTCGACGACAGCCTGTCCGCGTTCCGCTTCAACGACCTGGTCAAATGCGGCGTCGATACCGTCGAGGAATGGACCGACTATAATCCGGACGCCGAGCGCCCGTTCGGCACCGGCATCGTCTGGGCGCGCTACGATCCGCAGAACAGTGTCGACGGCGACAATGCCGCGCTGGTGATCGCCGCGCCGCCCGCCGAGCAGGGCGCGCCGTTCCGGCTGCTGGAGAAGCATCAGCTGCGCGGGCTCGATTTCGAGGAGCAGGCGACCTTCATCAAGGGGGTGCTGTCGCGCTACACCTGCACCTTCCTCGCGATCGACGCGACCGGCGTCGGCGCCGGCGTCTATCAGCTGCTCGCCAAACCCGAGGCGGGGCCGCGCGGCGTCACCAAGGTCGAATATTCGCTCGAGGTGAAGGCGCAGATGATCATGAAGGCGCAGCACGTCATCGCGCGCGGGCGGATGCTGTTCGATGCCGGCTGGCTCGACGTCGTGTCGTCGTTCGTCTCGATCAAGAAGACGCTGACCACCTCGGGGCGCAACGTCACCTTCAAGGCGGGGCGCGGCGGTGACGAGGGTCACGCCGATCTCGCCTGGGCGACGATGCAGCTGCTCAACAACGAACCGCTCGACGGCAAGGAAAAGCCGAAGGCCACCATGGAGATCCTGTAATGGGCAAGGGACGCACACGCCGCATGGGCCGCCACGACATCGGCCGCGCGGGCGCGATCGCCATGGCGCCGTCGCCATCGACCGCGGTCGAGGCCTTCACCTTTGGCGATCCCGAACCGGTCAACAGCCGGCGCGAGGTGCTCGACCTGCTTCAATGCTGGCATAACGGTCGCTGGTACGAACCGCCGATCAGCGTCGAGGGGCTGGCGCGCTCGTTCCGCGCGAGCCCGCATCACAGCTCGGCGATCCTGCTGAAACGTAACCTGCTGGTGCGGTCGTTCGTGCCGACCGCCTGGTTGTCGCGCGCGACGTTCGAAAAGCTGGTGCAGGATTATCTGATCTTCGGCTTCGGCTTCGTCGAACAGCGGCGCAGCGTGCTCGGCGGTCTGCTCCGCCTCGACCATGCGCTCGCCAAGTTCACGCGCCGCGGCGTCGAGGCGGGGCGTTATTTCTTCGCGCCCGGCGGGGCGATCGAGACCGAGTTCCGGCCGAACAGCGTGATCCAGATCATGCAGCCCGACATCAACCAGGAACTGTACGGCGTGCCGGAATATCTCTCAGCATTGCAGTCCGCGCTGCTGAACGAGGCGGCAACGCTGTTCCGCCGCAAATATTATCTTAACGGCAGTCATGCGGGCTTCATCCTGCACGCGACGGGTGAATTCGCCGACGGCGACGTGCAGGCGATCCGCACCGCGCTGAAGCAATCGAAGGGGCCGGGCAACTTCAAGAACCTGTTCGTCCACCAGCCGGGCGGCAAGGATGGCGGGATCAAGATCCTGCCGATCGCGCAGGTCGGCGCCAATGACGAGTTCACCGGCATCAAGAACGCGACGCGCGACGATGTGCTCGCCGCGCACCGAGTGCCGCCTGCCCTGCTCGGCATCGTGCCCGCGCAAGGCTCCAGCCTCGGCAAGCCGAGCGAGGCGGTCGACATGTTCTTCGAGCTGGAGATCGAGCCGATCCAGGCACGGATGATCGACATGAACGCGCAGATCGGCGTCGAGGCGGTCGCCTTCGCGCCGCGTCAGGCGCATGAGGCCGCGCCATAGTTCTTACGTCCGGCATAGCCGGGCGGGGGATGCCGGGGTCCAGCCCGGCACACCGACGAGGAGCTTCTCGCCACGACCAACGGCCATCGGCCGTCCCGCACCCGCGCGATCTGCGCAGGCGGGATCTCTACAAGGCGAGGAGATTCAACATGTTCACCCTTAATTCTGTCCGGCCCGTCGCACCCGCGGCGGGCTACATTGGCAGCAAGCGCAATCTGGCGTCGCGCCTCGTCGCGATGATCGAGCGTGTCGACCATGACGGCTATGCCGAGCCGTTCGTCGGCATGGGGGGCATCTTCCTGCGGCGCCGATCGCGGCCGAAGGTCGAGGTCATCAACGACGTGTCGGGCGACGTCGTGACATTCTTCCGCGTGTTGCAGCGCCACTATCCCTACATGATCGACATGCTGCGTTTCCGCGTCGCGTCGCGCGCCAAGTTTGAACGGCTGAAGGCGACGCCGCCCGAAACTTTGACCGACCTCGAGCGCGCGTGCCGATTCCTCTACCTCCAGCGCCTGGCGTTCGGGGGCAAGGTCAACGGCCGGCACTTCGGCGTCGACAAGACGCAGGGCGCACGGTTCAACGTCACCAAACTGGAGCCGCTCCTGGCTGACATTCACGAGCGCCTGGCCGGCGTCGTGATCGAGCAGTTCGGCTATGCCGACTTCATCCGGCGCTATGATCGCGCCGACATGCTGTTCTACCTCGATCCGCCCTATTGGGGCTGCGAAACCGATTACGGCCAGGACGTCTTCGGTCGCGCCGACTTCGACCAGCTCGCCGACCAGCTGGCGGGGATCAAAGGGCGCTTTATCCTGTCTATCAACGACACGCCGGGCGCGCGGGCGACGTTTTCCCGCTTTCATGTGGGCACGGCTGAGACGACGTACACAGTCGGCGCCGGGGCGGCTCGGCGCGCGGGTGAGCTGATCGTATCAAACGTCGCCTTGGGGTGAATGCTGCGGGGCAGTGTTGACGCTGCCCCGCCGCTTCCGCCCAATCCTCGCTGCTCAACTTTCTCAAACGCTACCTCAGAAGCGGTCGTTAGTTCATGTTTAAGCGACGCCCGAGATTGCGCTCAAGCGGACATTTCTGGCAAGGCCGCTGAACGACGGATTCGAGCAAGAACTGACGATCGGGTGTTTGCTCGTGTAGTTTCGCCGCATGGCCGTGGGTGGACTTTAATAAGTGACATCAATTGTGGGCTTGGCCTGCTTCGTTGACCCTGGCTCAACGACCACATCACCGCGCTGATGCGCCGGTGCAGGGGCCTACCACCACGTCACGTCAACGCCTGTACGTTCATGAAACCTCGCCTCCAAAATCGTAACGATAAGCACCCGTGTCTGGAAGCGCGTCTGGTGCCGGAAGTGGCTTGGGCGGCTGCTTCGAAGGTGTGCAGCCGCACATAAGCAGGGCGCCGCCGATCATTGCCACAGCTGATCGTCGGGAGATACGAATAGGATCACTGTTCATCATGGTTGAAAGTCAACCTCCCCAACGATCATAAGCGCAGACTGCGATGGATCCTTTATTATCCTCTTGTCCAATTTGGGATCAAACCCGAGGGATGTTCCCGGGAACACCTCTGGGAAGGATAACAATTTTGTCTTCCATTGAAGACCTATCAATTTGGCAATCAGAAGGGCTGCGGCGCTAACGCCTTCCAACACCCAGCCTAGGATTTTATTGAACGGCCACGGGAGGCCTTCCGGATCCCAAGTTATGTTAAACAACCCTGGTTTTGCGGTCATCCATAGCTCACGTCCTACTATCGAGAATTCCGAGCTAAGCCGAGGATTAGCGCGTGGGTTCAGCGCGATGCCGACGCACTTATCCCCACAATGCGTATCAATGCACGCTCGGGCCCAGCCACTGCCGCTAAACTGAGCTTGGGCAACAAGGCCATCATCGACGACTTGAGCAACGAGCCCCCATACCCGCAGAGAATAACCGTATTTGCCCTTTATACCAAAAATATACTTGGTAAAAGACTGAGATTCATTAACAACTACGGTAGACGCTATCGCCTGGAACAGCCTCTCATGCAGTATAACGAATATTTCGCGCATAGGCCAAGCTTGGGCCGCTAGGGCGTTAACGCCTGTGATCGGGATTACATCATTAGGATTGGCAAAGGTTACTTCGTCCCGTCCTTTGGCTGCATTAATGAACAATTCGTGATCGTCCGCTCCGGCGTAAGCTGACAAGGTCATCTGCGGGCCCGGGGACGGCTTTAGCCTGCCGATCATAACTAACAAATCATCGGAAATATCCAGCTCAACATCCGAGATCACGACGCCATTTACAACATCGATCGGGACCGGCAGTGAGAATTGCCGAACAAAAGACCCAATTCTGTTGGCAATAAGAACGTTGATTAAATAAAGAATTAACTTCTGGAGTTCAACGCAATCCGTAGAGCTAGACATTGCCTTTGGCAACACAGACGCCAGACGATCCGTAATATAATTTGGATCGGTGACCTTAGCCGATACTGGCGTGATACGAATGACGCGTTTGCCGGCGACAAGATCGGTTTCGATGAACCCAGTTATGGTTAGGGCATAGTCAAAGTCGACCTTGATCCCGCTGTCAGTTTTAACCTCGACGTGCAGCTTTGGAAGTTGAACCTGGACATTGGGAGGAGCAATATCCAAAAAGTCGCCTCTCTCATATGGCTCACTTCCCTTCTGCCGCTGAGCACTGACAAATCGGTCTAGTTCCGGAACGGTCCTAAGCCAGTTTTTGTATACCCGTGCGAACGTATCAGGCTTAATTGGCTGAAGGTCGATTGTTCCAGGTTGCTGGACCTCGTAGGACCATGAGAGTCCGACTTCGTCAGCCCGGCCAGTACCTTTGTAGACAGACGATAAGGTGCTGTTCTCCGACTTCCAGTGTGCATCGAGGAAATCGTTAAGAGATGCCTCGCTTAGGCCAGCAGCGACATCGTAACCGCTTTCGCTCAAGAGCTTAGAAGCCTTGATCAGCGAGTTTATTGAAATTGGCATGGATATGTCACCCCCCAATCACGTCAATGAAGCACAATTCGCCACCAATATCAAGTTGCCGGTAGGTGTGTCTATTGGATGATCTTTTTATCCAATAAAGCAAAGTGTGCTTCTGAGTAGCAACCTTAACATGATGGAGGACGGGAATATTACATGAAGAGCCAAGCGGTTCTACCGCGCTCGAGGGGCGGGTTCCGGCAAGAACTGTCGTTGACGTACATATAGGTTAACGGCCTAAATCGGTCGCTAGCCGCCGTCAGTTGACTGTTTTGAACTGCAGCTATCGCTTCAGCCTACGCAAGAGCGGCCAAGCAGAATTCTCTTGTCCCGGCCATCCGCAAGCGCTCGCCAACCTATCCCGCTCTAACCCTCGGCACCTCACGGATGTCGGTTGTCCAGGCGGGCGATTTCATCTCGGCTCGCATTTTCCACTCTCGCTTGAAGCCTTGCGAAGCGGTCGTGGCGGAGAACTTTCCAAAGCGGGTGTTGATCTCGTCCAGCGCGCCCATCAGCCGGTCGCGCTTGTGCGTGTCGCCCTCGAACAACGTCCGGGGGCGCATATCCGCCGCGATCAGGTCGTCGAGAAGGATGCCGGCTTTGGTGTACGCATAACCATCGCGCCAGGCGGCCGACGCGCCGCGCTTCGCCGCGGCGATAAGCTCCAGGCTGTCGCTGGTCATCGGATGCAGCGCCACCGTGCGGGAGCCGGCATATTGCGGCCGGTCGGGTTTGTGTCTGTTTGTGTGGAAGAACGCGGTCAGCCGGCCCGCGACGAGCCCATGCGACCGAAGCTTCTCGCCCGCCCGCATCGCATATTGCGTGAGCGCGCCGAACAGCGTGTGAAAGTCGCCCACCGACGTGCCGAACGAGCGCGTGACTGCCATGCCCTTGCGCTGCGGAGCGATGGTCTCGACCGCATCCGACGGGACGCCGCGCAGCTCGCCGACCAGTCGCTCGAGCACGACCGTGCCGACCGCGCGCGCCTGCTTCATTGGCATGTCGCGCAGCGCGCCAGCATTGCCGATGCCGAGCGCCAGCAGTTTTCGGGCCGTCGCACCGCCCACGCCCCAGACGTCCTCGACCGGAAACCGGTCCATCACCCATTTGCGAACCGCATCGTCGCGCAGATCGGCCACGCCGTCGAACATCGGGTTCTTCTTGGCCGCGGCGTTGCCGAGCTTCGCCAGCGTCTTGGTGTCGCCGATGCCGACGCAGGTGGGGATCGTCGTCCACTGACGCACCTGGGCGCGCATCGCGTTGACGTGCGCGACCAGGTCGCGGTCCTCGAAGCCGGTCAGATCGAGGAACGTCTCATCGATCGAGTAAATCTCGAAGTCCCGCGCGAAGGCATCGCACGCCGCAACGACGCGGCGCTGCATGTCGCCGTACAGGGTGTAGTTTGACGACAGCACGCGGATCCCGTGCGCGCGGATCTTGTCGCGCAGCAGGTGGACGGGCTCACCCATCTTGATGCCGAGCGCCTTGGCCTCTGCCGAGCGGGCGACCGCGCACCCGTCATTGTTCGACAGCACGATCACGGGCACGCCGATCAGGCTGCTGTCGAACGCGCGCTCGCACGAGACATAATAGTTGTTGCAGTCGATGAGCGCGATCGGCCCGCTCACCGGACTTGGCGCGCAACGCCGACGACGACGCCCCAGATCTCGACATTCTCGTCGACGAGCGTGTGCGGGTAGCCCTCGGCCTCGGGGACGAGCCAGTGCCGGCCGTCCATGTGCCGGAGGCGCTTCAGCGTGCGGTCGCCATGGACCAGCGCGACGACGATCGCGCCGGCGCGCGGCGTCCTGGATCGGTCGACGACGATCAGGTCGCCGTCGTTGATGCCGGCACCCAGCATGGAATGGCCGTCGACGCGCATAATGTAGCTGGCGGCAGGGTGCTGGACGAGCCAGGCGCCGAGGTCGATCGGCTCCTCCATGTCGTCCTGCGCCGGCGACGGAAAGCCCGCCGGCGTGCGCGACAGGAAGAACGGCACCTCGAGCGGTATCAGGTCGAACGGGACATCGTGGAGGTGGAGGTGGTGCATGATGGTTCCCGCGACTCTTTGAACCGCCATCTAGCGCGAGTCAGAACAGAAAGGGAACACATGATTTCAATGACGTGCGGTCGCCCCGCCCCACGGCCCACCTCGCGACCCCATAATACGCGCTGATCCCCCCGCCTCGCCCGCGGTCTTTTCGTGTCGCAAAAGGTGCGATCGAACAGTCTGCAAAAGGCGGCGCAAGTCCTAGGCCGCTTTGCTATGATCGTTGCATATACGGCGGTGCATTTCGGTGCAGAGCTCCCCGCGTCGGCGGTCGACGACGTAAAGCGTCACCCCTTGCGAAACCGGGGTACCTTTTTGGAGTCGAACCCTAACAGCCCGTCCAACCCAAGCTTCCGCACGAGCAGGTAAATGCTCCAAGAGAGATACACGCCGATCGTAAGCCCTGCAGCGAGCTCGATCAATGGCGACTGAATGCCAAGCACCCTCAGCGCGCGTGGGATAACAGCGAGCGTAAAGGAGTGTAGGAGGTATATGGGCAGTGATGCATCGCCCATTTTCGCGAGATGCCTACCGATTACCGACTTGCGGGGCCCGGTACCAAGCAGGCTGAATGACGCAAGCGCAGCGATGCCGAGAATCGAGATTGGCAGTAAAATGAAAGTCGTCGGGTTTTGTATGCCGTAGGTGTACGCCACCACACACGCAGCGATCCAGCCGGCCAGAGCCGCCGTTGCGAAGCACTTTGTTTTTATCATATCCGGGATTGGTTGGGCCCCAGCAGCGGCTAGCGCGAAGCCCAGGGCGAAAAATGGAGCATGGGCTCCAATTTTGCCGGCAACGTTGTCTTGCAGGAAGGAAGCACCGATCGTTGCGACGAGCGACGCACCAAGCGCCACGGCGAGAAGCAGATATGGGTGCTTCCGCAACACGGTGGCGATCAGCTGCATGCAGAGCAACGCATACAAAAACCAGAGAACATTTACCGGATCCCAGGCTATGCACAAAAGCGCCGCTGGCGGAACCGTATGGTTGATGTGGACGAAATTCGAGAGCACAAAATGAGCCGCTACGGTGATGAACGACCATAGGAGATACGGGTACACGATTGCCGCCCATCTACTTTTTGCGAAGACAGTGGGCGTTCGATTCCCGAGCGATTGCGACGTAAAATAGCCCGCTAAATAGAAAAATACCGGCATATGGACGGTGTAAAGAACGAAGTCTAAAAATTCGAGGGGAGCGGCTAGCGTTCCGGCACGCGTGTCTAACAGACCCCGATTAATATGTCCGAGAACGACCATCGCTATCGCGATGCCTCGAAGGGCCGATACGGCGTGATTGCGGTCGGCGACTATGCTCATAGAGCGAGCGTATCCGCACTAGCGTTACGATATCGTTGCGATCACATCGAGCCGCTTGATGCTAAGTTGCTGCCCGAATTCACGCATCCTCCCCAGGATGCACGGGACGGCGCAAGCCGGCACGCTCACCCGCGGTCGCTGGATGCTGAACCCGTTGGGTTCGGGGCCTCGGGGGCTTGGTGGAGCAGCAAACCTGCGCACGCCAACGGCGTTCCTCTTATATCTAACCTTGCAGGGATGGGTTCTGACCACCCGGTGAATTCGCGTTACAGAGGTCTACGCGCCGCCCTAGCGAAGCGAGAGCCTTGGCGAGCGGCGACTCGTTGCCGGCACGGAACGCGGCCAGGTCCTCGGCGGAGACGGTCGCCAGCATCGCCGCGGTCTGCTCTTCCTCGGCCTTCCTGCGGGTGATCTCGTCGTCGGGCAGAGGCCCCTTCCCCATCATCCGGCGAACCATGTCCGCCGCCTCCTTGGGCAGGCCGAACCAATAGGCGTTCGTCACCTGCTTCACCTGGGGGCCGAAGGCGTCGGGGTCTTCGATCGGCTCGAACCGTCGGATCCAGTTCAGGAAGCCGTGATCCTTCAGGCGCGCGAGTGCGCTGACGATCGCGCCGCGCGAGCGCCGCAACCGTTCGGCGAGCGTCGCGATGGCGGGCTCGAGCCGGCCGGTCTTGAAGTCGATCATCCGCATCAGCTCGCGCAGCACGTCGACGCCGATCGCGCCGAGCGGGCCGTTACGCTTGCCGACGATCTTGTGCTTGCGGTCGTAGACCTCGGCCGCGCGCATCCGCGCGTTGCGTTCGGCCTTGTTGAACGGACGCCAATAGCGCTGCTCGCGCTCGCCCGCGCGATAGCTGCTGCGACGGACCGGCTGGCCCGTGCGGTGGCCCTTTTTCGCCTTGCCGCCGGCGATCTGAAACAGCGAACGGGCGCTCACGACCGGTTAGCCAGCGCGTCAGAAAACCGCAGGATTCCGCGGCTGCCGTCTTTGTGGTTAGCCAAGCCAACATATTGAACGGACGCGATTAACGGAGACCAGTCGGGTGCACCAATTCCGTTCCGCTATGTACGCCGACTGCGCTTAGCCGACCGCCTCCACCCGGTACCGCAAATTGACCGCCCCGGCGGCCAGGTGTTCGCATCCGAGCAGTGACAGCGTCACCTTGCCCTTCAGGCCGTCGCCCGCCGCGACGATCCGCTCCGCATCGGTGCCGCCGTCGAGTGCGGGTGCGATGACGAGGTTGAGTTCGTCGACCAGACCGGCGGCGAGGAACGAGCCGTTGATGCCGGCGCCGCCTTCGAGCAGCAATGTTTCGATGCCGAGTTCGCGCCGCAACGTTGTTAGCGCACCGGCGAGGTCGATCTCGTCGCTATCCGACACGAGGTAGGACACGCCATTGGCGGCGAGCTCCGCGAGATGGGCGTCGGTCACCCCGCGTCCGAGCAGCACGACGACAGGGTCGCCGCCGATGTCGGGCCCGGCGAAGCGGATCTTGCCGGCGCGATCGAGCGTGATCGCGAAGGACGCGGCATCGTGCGCCTGGAACAGCGACGGTCGCGCGGGCGCGTCCGCCGTCGTCGACGCACGCGGCTCTCCCTTCGCCATCTCCGCCATGGTGACGCGTCCGACGATCCAGCCATCGGCGTCGAGGCGCTCGTGCAGCGACTCATAGGCGCGCGTCCACGCCTTGGCGGTGCCATCCGGGCTGTCGGTGTAGCGGCTGGGATGCAGGCCACCATCGACCGACGCGGTCATGAGGCAGATGATGCGGGGACGGTCGGTCATGGCAGAATACTCGCGGGTGCAGATCGGGGATGAACGCCGCTCGGCATCCGCGGTTTCCGCGGTGTCGGACCGGATGACCGCGCCGAGGGAACGGTCCGCGCCGCGGTTCGTCGAGCAGGGACCAGCACGCCGGCGACCCCGACTGACCGACAAGGATCCGATCATGAGCAACGGTGAAACCTCCCGCCGCAGCATCCTGGGCAGCGCTGCCATCGGCCTTGCGGCCGCGGCTGCGCCGGGCATGGCGCGGGTGCAATCGACCGAGCCCTCCGCCACCGGGCCCGCCCCCAGCCTGCGCGATCCGCGCACCGTGTACACCCGCACCCCCTTCCCCGAGCAGCGCCAGACCTGGCCCGCGCTCGCCAGCAAGATGACCCCCCGCCCCGATCATGGCGAGCAGAGCTATCGCGGCAGCGGCAAGCTGGTCGGTCGCAAGGCGCTGCTCACGGGTGGCGACAGCGGGATCGGGCGCGCCGCCGCGATCGCCTTTGCGCGCGAGGGCGCGGACGTCGCGATCAACTATTATCCCAGCGAGGAGCCGGACGCGCGCGAGGTCGCCGACCTGATCCGGCAGGCGGGGCGCAAGGCGGTGCTGCTGCCCGCCGACATCCGCACGCAAAAGGCCTGCGAGGATACGGTCAGGAAAGCGATCGCGCAGCTCGGCGGTCTCGATATCCTGGTCAACAATGCCGCCTATCAGCAGTCCAAGGCAGACATCATGGAGATCAGCGACGAACAGTTCGTCCGCACCTACGAAACCAACGTGTTCCACGTCTTCCGCTTTTCGAAGGCCGCGATCCCCGCGATGCCGCCGGGTTCGGTGATCATCAACACGATCTCGCAGAACGCCTATGATCCGAATGACGACCTGATCGACTATGCCTCGACCAAGGCGGCGATCCAGAACCTGACGCGCGGCATGGCCAAGCAGCTCGCCAAGAAGGGCATCCGCGTCAACGCCGTGTCGCCCGGCCCGATCTGGACACCGCTTCAGGTCGCGGGCGGGCAGCTGCCGGGCAAGATGCACGAATTCGGCCAGGACACGCCGCTCGGCCGCGCGGGACAGCCGTCGGAACTCGCGATATTGTTCGTCGCGCTGGCATCCGGCGAGGCGAGCTACTCGACCGGGACCGCGGTCGGCGCGCATGGCGGTGCGGGCTTCCCCTGATCCCGGACCGCGCCCGCGGCGCCAAGCGCCATGGACATCGACCGCAGCGCGTCCTGCCGCGCTAACCAACTGTAAACACACTGCCGCTAGGGTTCCTTTGATCCTCCGGGACGGATGTCCGTGGATGAGGAAAAGAGGACTGCCGTGGGCATCAGAGCAACCGTCCGCGCAGGGGCACTCGCGATCGCGCTGGCTTCCGCGCTGTCCGCTACCGCTGCCGCCG
>Ga0265798_10007536_pt1 | contig 14059 bp, 8 predicted proteins | sample P3T30metagenome_FD_192430 | JGI IMG/M metagenome (GOLD analysis project Ga0265798, IMG submission 192430) | Plant litter microbial communities from East Loma Ridge, Irvine, California - P3 T30 | ecosystem: Environmental > Terrestrial > Plant litter > Unclassified | place: USA: California...
AGGGCATCGTGTGCGAGCGCTGCGGCGTCGAGGTCACGAAGTCGTCGGTGCGCCGTGAGCGCATGGGCCACATCGAGCTCGCCGCCCCCGTCACGCACATCTGGTACTTCAAGGGCGTGCCCTCGCGTCTCGGCTACCTGCTCGACATGGCGCCGAAGGACCTCGAGAAGGTCATCTACTTCGCCGCCTACATGGTGATCTCGATCGACGAGGAGGGCCGTCACGCCGACATGCCCGGCCTCGAGAACGAGCTCCGCCTCGAGATCAAGCAGCTCGAGTCGCAGCGCGACACCCGCATCGCCGACCGCCTCAAGAAGCTCGAGGACGACCTCGCCGTGCTCGAGGAGGAGGGCGCCAAGAGCGACCAGAAGCGTCGCGCCAAGGACGTCGCCGAGAAGGAGATGGGCCAGACCCGCAAGGCCTTCGACGAGGACATCAACCGCCTCGAGCGCGTGTGGGAGGACTTCCGCACGCTGAAGGTCGGCGACCTCAAGCCCGAGGACGCCGTCTTCCACGAGCTCCAGGACCGCTTCGGCATGTACTTCGAGGCCCACATGGGCGCCGAGGCCATCAAGAAGCGCCTCGAGGGCTTCGACCTCGCGACCGAGGCCGAGAACCTGCACCTGCAGATCTCGGAGGGCAAGGGCCAGAAGAAGATCCGCGCGATCAAGCGACTGCGCGTCGTCTCCTCCTTCCTCGCCACCGGCAACTCGCCGGCCGCGATGGTCCTCGACGTCGTCCCGGTCATCCCGCCGGAGCTGCGCCCGATGGTGCAGCTCGACGGTGGCCGCTTCGCGACCAGCGACCTGAACGACCTGTACCGCCGCGTCATCAACCGCAACAACCGCCTCCGTCGACTGCTCGACCTCGGTGCCCCCGAGATCATCGTCAACAACGAGAAGCGGATGCTGCAGGAGGCCGTCGACGCGCTGTTCGACAACGGCCGTCGTGGTCGTCCCGTCACCGGCACCGGCAACCGCGCCCTGAAGTCCCTGAGCGACATGCTCAAGGGAAAGCAGGGTCGCTTCCGCCAGAACCTGCTCGGCAAGCGCGTCGACTACTCGGGTCGTTCGGTCATCATCGTCGGCCCGACGCTGAAGCTGCACCAGTGCGGTCTGCCCAAGCAGATGGCCCTCGAGCTCTTCAAGCCGTTCGTCATCAAGCGCCTGATCGACCTGAGCCACGCTCAGAACATCAAGTCGGCCAAGCGCATGGTGGAGCGTTCGCGTCCGCAGGTCTGGGACGTGCTCGAGGAGATCATCCGCGAGCGCCCCGTGCTGCTGAACCGCGCACCCACGCTGCACCGTCTCGGCATCCAGGCGTTCGAGCCCCAGCTGGTCGAGGGCAAGGCCATCCAGCTGCACCCCCTCGTCTGCGCGGCGTTCAACGCCGACTTCGACGGCGACCAGATGGCGGTCCACCTGCCCCTGTCCGTCGAGGCCCAGGCCGAGGCGCGCATCCTGATGCTCGCGTCGAACAACATCCTGAAGCCGTCCGACGGCCGTCCGGTGACCCTGCCCGCACAGGACATGATCATCGGCCTGCACTACCTGACGACGGTCACCGAGGGCGCCACCGGCGAAGGCCGTGCCTTCTCCTCCGTGTCCGAGGCGATCCTCGCCAAGGACCAGGGCTCGCTCGACCTCAACGCGATGGTCAAGATCCGCATGAACGGCGTCCACTTCGCCGAGGGCGAGGCGCCCGAGGGCTACGAGGTCGGACAGGACATCCTGCTCGAGACGACCCTCGGCCGCGCGCTCTTCAACGAGAACCTGCCGGCGGACTACCCGTTCGTGCAGCAGGTGACCGACAAGGGCATGCTGTCGACGATCGTCAACGACCTGGCCGAGCGCTACCCGAAGGTCGCCGTCGCGGCGGCCCTCGACAACATCAAGGACGCGGGCTTCTACTGGGCCTCGCGTTCGGGTGTCACCGTGGCGCTCTCCGACGTCCTCACGCCTCCGCGCAAGCCGGAGATCGTGGCGGGCTACGAGAAGCAGGCCGCGGCGGTGCAGGCCGAGTTCGACAAGGGCCTCATCTCCGACGCCGAGCGTCGTGCCGACCTGATCAAGATCTGGACGGAGGCCACGAACGAGGTCGCCGCCGAGATGCGGTCGAACTTCCCGGTCGACAACACGATCAACCGCATGGTCACCTCGGGTGCTCGTGGTAACTGGCTGCAGGTGCGCAACATCGCCGGCATGCGAGGCCTCGTGAACAACCCGAAGGGCGACATCATCCCCCGCCCGATCATCTCGTCGTACCGCGAGGGCCTGTCGGTGGCCGAGTACTTCATCGCGACGCACGGTGCCCGCAAGGGACTGGCCGACACGGCCCTCCGTACGGCCGACTCGGGGTACCTGACCCGTCGACTCGTCGACGTGTCGCAGGACGTCATCATCCGTGAGGACGACTGCGGCACCTCGCGCGGTCTCGAGCTGCCCATCGCGGCCCCCGACGCCGACGGCGTCATGGTCCGCGACGCGACGGTCGAGAACACGGTCTACGCCCGGTCGCTCGCGGCCGCCGCGGTCGACCCGTCGGGCACGGTCGTGGCCGAGGCCGGTGCCGACGTCGGAGACGTCCTCATCGACCAGCTGGTCGCCGCGGGCGTCGAGTCGATCAAGGTCCGCTCCGTGCTGACCTGCGAGGCCGCCGTCGGCGTCTGCGCCCAGTGCTACGGCCGTTCGCTGGCCACCGGCAACCTGGTCGACATCGGCGAGGCCGTCGGCATCATCGCGGCCCAGTCGATCGGCGAGCCCGGCACGCAGCTCACGATGCGCACCTTCCACACCGGCGGCTCGGCCTCGGCCGACGACATCACGCAGGGCCTCCCCCGCGTGACGGAGCTGTTCGAGGCTCGTACCCCCAAGGGTGCGTCCCCGATCGCCGACGGTGCCGGTCGCATCACCATCGAGGACACCGACAAGGCTCGCCGCGTCATCCTGAACCTCGACAACGGCGACGAGCCGGTGATCTACCCGGTGCTCAAGCGCTCGACCCTCCTCGTGGAGGACGGTCAGCACGTCGAGCTCGGTGCCCAGATCATCGCCGGTGCGGTCGACCCCAAGGAGGTCCTGCGAGTCAAGGGCGTCCGTGCGGTCCAGCAGCACCTCGTCGGCGGCGTCCAGGACGTCTACCGCTCGCAGGGCGTGCCGATCCACGACAAGCACATCGAGGTCATCGTCCGCCAGATGCTCCGCAAGGTCACCGTCGTCGACCACGGCGACACCGACCTGCTCCCCGGCGAGCTGGTCGACCGGTCGAAGTACAACGAGATCAACCGCGGTGCGCTCACCGAGGGCAAGCGCACGGCATCGGCTCGCCAGGAGGTCATGGGCATCACCAAGGCCTCCCTCGCGACCGAGTCGTGGCTGTCCGCCGCGTCCTTCCAGGAGACGACCCGCGTGCTCACGCAGGCCGCCATGGAGGGCAAGAGCGACCCGCTGGTCGGCCTCAAGGAGAACGTCATCATCGGAAAGCTCATCCCCGCGGGCACCGGCCTGTCGCGCTACCGCGACGTGTCGGTCGAGGCGACGGAGGAGGCGAAGGCAGAGCGGTACCCCAACCGCGTCTTCACCGACGACGCGTCGTTCAACGAGGCTGACCTCAGCTTCGTCGACTTCGACTCGTTCTCCTCGGACGACTTCACTCCCGGCACCTACAACTGAGCACCTGAGGGAGGCGCGGCGACGGTCTGACCCGACCCGCGCCTCCTGAGGGAGTCCAGCACCACGACGGGCCCCGGCTCTCGCACCTGCGAGGCCGGGGCCCGTCGTCGTGCCCGGCGCGGCGCGCGGGCCTACGCTCGGGGTCGTGCAGTTCGAGCAGGCCCTCACCGACGCCGTCACCCTGAGGGAGGCGCGGGTCGCCGACGCCGCGGAGCTCGCCGCCGCCTACGCCCGCAACCGAGACCACCTCGCCCCGTGGGACCCTGCCCGTCCCGCCTCGTTCTTCGAGCCCGCCGGACAGCTCGGCCTGCTGACGGCCCGCGTCGCCGCGGCCGACACGGGGGAGGGGCTGCCGCTGCACCTCGTCGAGCGGGTCGACGGGGTCGACCGCGTCGTCGGCGGCATCTCGCTGAACCACATCGTCCGCGGCCCGGTGCAGTCCGCCTCCGTGGGGTACTGGGTCGACCGGGAGCGCACCGGCCGCGGCCTCGCCCGCTCGGCCCTCGCGGTCGTGGCCGACCTCGCCACGACGCGCCTCCGCCTGCACCGGCTCGAGGCGAGCGCCCTGCCGCACAACGCCGCCTCGCGGCGCGTGCTGGAGTCGTCGGGCTTCGCGCTGATCGGGCTGGCGCCGAGCTACCTGCGGATCGCCGGGCGCTGGCAGGACCACGTGCTGTACCAGCGCGTCCTCGGCTAGCGGACCCGCGCCTCCTGCGGGGCCCGGGCGGCGCCCTGTGCCCCCTCCCGGGGGCACCCGCTCTGGGACGTGCCCCCGAGGGCTGCTCGCCTTAGCGTGGAGACCGCTCGGACCCCCGACCCGAGCGACCGTGCCGTCGCGATCCCGACCACCCGCGCCGGCTGTACCGAGGAGGTACGTCCCGTGGCGTCCATGACCGAGATCCTGATCCTGCACGGCCTGCTGCCCATGGAGTACCTCGACCGCGTGGGGCGTCGCTCGACCGACGAGGAGGCCTCGATCCGGGAGCTGCTCTCGCAGGGCGTCGTCACCGACTCCCAGGTCGCCCGGGCGCGCGCGCAGTCGGCGGGCATGGACTTCGTCGAGCTGATCGACTACCCCGTCGACCGCGCCGCCGTCACGATGGTGCCGGCGGCGGTCTGCCGTCGCCACAGCGTGCTGCCGATCGGCGTGCGCGACGGCGGCCTCCTGCTCGCCATGGCCGACCCGGGCGACGTGTTCGCCATCGACGACGTGCGGGCCGGCCTCCGCATCGGCGTCGACCCCGTCGTCGCGGAGAAGGGCGACCTGCTCGCCGCGATCGACCGCTACCTCCGCGCCGACGACGAGCTGAACGACCTCACGAGCACCCTCGAGGAGGAGAAGGCGCAGGAGGCGTCGGCCGACCTCACCGACGGCCCCGACGACGACGTCCCGATCGTGCGCTTCGTCAACCTGCTGGTCAGCCAGGCCATCACCGACCACGCGAGCGACATCCACATCGAGCCGAGCGAGACCGACGTGCGGATCCGCTACCGCATCGACGGCGTGCTGCACGAGATGCAGCCGGCCCCGAAGGCCATCCAGAACGGCGTCATCTCGCGCCTCAAGATCATGAGCGAGATCGACATCGCCGAGCGCCGCAAGCCGCAGGACGGCCGCATGTCGGTGCGCCACGGCGGACGCCAGATCGACCTCCGCGTCGCGACCCTGCCGACGGTGTGGGGCGAGAAGGTCGTCATGCGGATCCTCGACAACTCGAACACGTCGATGAACCTCCGCGACCTCAACCTGCTCGAGCGCAACTTCGACGTCTACGCCGCGTCGTACTCGAAGCCCTACGGCATGATCCTCGTCACGGGCCCCACGGGCTCGGGCAAGTCGACCACGCTCTACACGACGCTGAACGCCGTGGCGCGGCCCGAGATCAACGTCATCACCGTCGAGGACCCGGTCGAGTACCGCATGCGCGGCATCAACCAGGTGCAGGTCAACCCGAAGGCGGGGCTGACCTTCGCGAGCGCGCTGCGGAGCATCCTGCGCTCCGACCCCGACGTCGTCCTGCTCGGCGAGATCCGCGACCACGAGACGGCGCAGATCGCCATCGAGGCCTCCCTCACCGGGCACCTCGTGCTCAGCACCCTGCACACGAACGACGCCCCCAGCGCGATCACCCGGCTCACCGAGATGGGCATCGAGCCCTTCCTCGTCGGCAGCGCGATCGACTGCGTGGTGGCCCAGCGCCTCGCCCGCCGGCTCTGCGACCGCTGCAAGCAGCCGACGACGTACTCGCCGCGGCAGCTGCACGCCCTCCAGTTCGCGGTGCGCGAGGGCGAGGTGCCGACCGTGTTCCAGCCGGTCGGCTGCCAGCAGTGCTCGAACACCGGCTACCGCGGGCGCATCGCCCTGCACGAGGTGATGAGCGTCTCCGAGGAGATCGAGCGCCTGGCCGTCACGCGGGCGTCGAGCGCCGAGATCGGGCGCACCGCCCGCGAGCAGGGCATGCTCACCCTCCGCCAGGACGGCTGGGAGAAGGCCAAGCTCGGCCTCACCAGCGTCGAGGAGATCCTCCGGGTGGTCGCGTGACCCGGCCCCGCGCCTCCGCCGTCCCCCTCCCCGCCGTCACTGTCACCCCTGCCCAGGAGCCCGCCGCATGAGCGTGTACGAGATCCCCGACGAGCCCCTGCCCGCCGACGGCTGGAGCCCCGGCCTGCCCGGCCGCGAGCTGAGCACCGAGACCCCGGCGACGTCGTGGGAGCGGCCCGCGACCGTGTCGCTCGTGCCGGCCTCGCCGCCCGTCGACCCGACGAAGCCCGTGTACGCGCTGGAGGGAGACCAGGAGGCGGTGCTCGGCTGGAGCCCGACGCCCCCGCCCTCGAGCCGTCGCGCCGCCCGTCTCGCCGAGGCGCTCGGCGCCGCGGCCTCCTCGGCGACCGCCCCGGGCGTCGCCGCCGGCCTGACGCCGCCCCCGACCACGCCGAGCTGGCGCGACCCGCGCTTCGACGCGATCGACGCCCTCGGCGACGACGACGACGGCGACGACGTGGCGTTCGACGCGCTGCTGGCGACCGCGCCGCCCGTCGCCCCGCCGGCCGTGCTCGCGCCGGACCTGCTCGCGCCGGCCGTGGCGCCGCCCGCCGTGCTCGCGCCGACCCGCTCCGCCCCCGGCCCGGCCACGCCCGCCGCCCCGCAGCACGTGGCGCCCGTGGCCTCGCCCCCGGCGACCGCGTCGCTGCCGGCCGTCGTGGCCGACCTCGGCATCGAGCTGCACGACCACGCCCGCACGGTGGCGCACCCCGCGCTCGTCGCGGCCCTCGTCGAGGTCGTCCAGCGCGGCGCCTCCGACCTCCACGTCACGGTCGACGCGGCGCCGACGCTCCGCATCGACGGCGCCCTGCAGCCGACGCACTCCTCGCCCGCGCCGTGGGACTCCGCGACGGTCTCGGCCGCGCTCGCGAGCATCCTCGACGACGACCAGCAGCAGCGCTTCGACGACGAGCTCGAGCTCGACTTCGCGTGGTCGCTCTCCGACGACTCCCGGTTCCGCGTGAACTTCTACCAGCAGCGCGGGTCTCTCGGGGCGGCGTTCCGCCTCATCCCGACCGAGATCAAGCCGCTGCACGAGCTCGGCGTGCCCGAGTCGGTGTCGACCTTCGCCAAGCTGCCCCGCGGCCTGGTGCTCGTCACCGGCCCGACGGGCTCGGGCAAGTCGACCACCCTCGCCGCCCTGATCGACCTGGTCAACCGCACGCGGGCCGACCACATCGTCACCGTCGAGGACCCGATCGAGTTCCTCCACCAGCACAAGCGCTCGCTGGTCAACCAGCGCGAGGTCGGGCACGACACGCACAGCTTCGCCGCGGCCCTCAAGCACGTGCTGCGCCAGGACCCGGACGTCATCCTCATCGGCGAGCTCCGCGACCTCGAGACCATCTCGGTCGCGCTGACCGCCGCCGAGACCGGCCACCTCGTCTTCGCGACGCTGCACACGCAGAGCGCCGCGCAGACCATCGACCGCGTCATCGACGTCTTCCCGCCGCACCAGCAGGACCAGGTGCGCGTGCAGCTCGCCTCCACCCTGCGCGGCGTGGTCTGCCAGACCCTGCTGCCCAAGGCGAGCGGCCGCGGCCGGGTCGTCGCGACGGAGATCATGATGATGACGCCGGCCATCGGCAACCTCGTGCGCGAGGGCAAGACCTACCAGATCGCCTCCTCGATGCAGGCGGGGCGCGACCTCGGCATGCACACGATGGACCAGAAGCTCGCCGACCTCGTCAACACGGGCGTCGTCACGCACAAGGCCGCGATGGAGAAGGTGCACGACCGCGAGGGCTTCGACCGCCTCGTCACGCGCGTCATCAACACGAGCGAGTCGCAGGGCCTCGACAGCGGCATCGACTTCGGCGACGCCTTCTCGCGGAGCGACGCCTGATGGCCGGGGCAGTCGCCTACGCCTACAAGGGGCGCGACACCGCGGGCAAGGTGGTCAAGGGCCGCGTCGACGCGTCGAGCGAGGGCGCCGTCATCTCGCGCCTGCGCACCATGGGCGTGCAGCCCATCTCGATCACCGAGGCGAGCGCCGGCACCGGCCTCCAGCGCGAGATCTCCGTGCCGGGCCTCGGCGACCGCGCGGTCAAGATGAAGGACATCGCCGTCATGTCGCGCCAGATGGCGACCATGATCGGCTCCGGCCTGTCGCTGCTGCGCACCCTGACGATCCTCGCCGACCAGGTCGAGAGCAAGCGCCTGCAGAAGATCATGGGGGAGGTGCGCGACGACGTCGAGACCGGCGTCGCGTTCTCCGACGCGGTCGCCAAGCACGACAAGGACTTCCCGCCGCTGATGATCAACATGATCAAGGCGGGCGAGGTCGGCGGGTTCCTCGACAAGGCGCTCGAGTCGACGGCCGAGAACTTCGAGAAGGAGGTCGCCCTCCGCGGCACGATCAAGTCGGCGATGACCTACCCCGTCGTCGTGCTCGTGATGTCGCTCGTGGCCGTCGTCGTGATGCTGCTGTTCATCGTGCCGATCTTCCAGGACATGTTCACGAACCTCGGCGGCCAGCTGCCCCTGCCGACGATGATCCTCGTCTACGCGTCGCGCGCCATGCCCTACGTCGTGCCGATCGCGCTCGTCGTGGGCCTCGCCTTCAGCTTCTGGTGGCGCACGAACAAGAACAGCGTGAAGGTGCGCTCGCGGCTCGACCCGCTGAAGCTGCGCATGCCCGTCTTCGGCCCGCTGCTCCGCAAGATCGCCATCGCGCGGTTCGCCCGCAACTTCTCGAACATGATCGGCGCCGGCGTGCCCATCCTCACCGCGCTCCGCATCGTCGGCGAGGTCTCGGGCAACTACGTCCTCGAGGAGGCGCTGGTCGAGGTGGCGGAGTCGGTGCGGCAGGGCGAGTCCGTCGCGGGCCCGCTCACCGCCTCCGGCGTGTTCCCGTCGATGGTGACGCAGATGATCGCGGTCGGCGAGGACTCGGGGTCGCTGCAGACCATGCTCGAGAAGGTGGCCGACTTCTACGACCAGGAGGTCAAGTCGACCACCGAGTCGCTGACGGCCCTCATCGAGCCGCTGCTGATCGCCTTCCTCGGCGTCGTGGTCGGCGGCATGATCGTCGCGCTCTACCTGCCGATCTTCCAGATCACCTCGCTGATCAAGTAGGCGCCGGCAGCGCCGCCCCGCGCTCGCGGCGCTGCCCCGTCAGGCGACAGGTGTCGCTCCGTCGACCCCTCTCGCGGCGCGTTCTCCTGGGGGTGCGAAACAGTCCTGACCAGGCATTACGGCCCGTTCGGGGGTGACCCGGACTGGGGCCGTGTCGTGGCGGATAACCCCCTGTCCGAGGGATTCCGGGGGTGTGGGCAGGCTGACAGCATCGTCTCCGGCGGTGATCAGAGACCGCTGCCGATCACCCCCTGCACCCGCACCCGGAATGGACACCCACATGTACTTCGCGCTCATGGGCAAGCTCAGCGCTCGCCGCCAGAACCTCGCCGCCGACAAGGACAAGGGCTTCACGCTCATCGAGCTCCTCGTCGTCGTCATCATCATCGGCATCCTCGCCGCCATCGCCATCCCGGTGTACCTGGGCGTGCAGAACAACGCGAAGGACTCGGCGGTCAAGAGCGACCTGGCCAACGCCAAGACGGCGGTCATCGCGTACCAGACCGACAAGGGCGCGTTCCCGGTCGTGGGCGACCTGAACGTGGCGGCCCTCGGCACCTACGGCTTCACGAGCGGCTCCACCACGCAGGGCATGACCTACAGCGGCACGCCCGCCAACGGCAAGTTCTGCCTCACCGCGCAGAAGGCCAGCGACTCCGCGAAGTTCTTCTGGGTCACCGAGGCCACGGGCATCGTCGACACCAAGCCCGCCGGCTGCTGACGCAGCTCCCCTGAGGGTGGGGCGTCTCGACGCCCCGCCCTCTCCCCGTACCGCCCCTGACCCGACCGGGAGGTGACCCCCATGATCCGACTGCTCTCCGAGCGCCTGCGCCCCGCCGACCCGGCGACCCGCGACGCCGGCCTCTCGATCGTCGAGGTCGTCGTGGCCCTCCTGGTCTTCGCGATCATCACCACCGGCTCGATCGTCGCGATCGGCACCGTCCTCGGCATGACCCGCGACAACCGGTCGCGCGTGGTCGCCGCCAACCTGGCGAGCCAGGCCATCGACAAGGCCCGCGGCGCCGACGACCTCTTCAAGGTCGTCGACACGTCGACGACGAGCGTGGTCGACGGCACGACCTACACGGTCACGCGGGCCGTCAGCTGGATCACGACCGGCGGCGTCGACTCCCAGTGCGCCACGCCCGGGCCCAAGGGCAACGGGTCGCTCTTCTACAAGCGCGTGAACGTCGCGGTCTCCTGGCCGGGCCGTCGTCCCGCCACGGACCCCGTGCGGGCCGACACGATCATCACGCCGGCCAGCAAGATCAACGACCCCGCGGCCGGCACCATCCTCGTCTCGGTGCTCGACCAGACCGGTGCGGGAGCCCCCGGCGTGGTCGTCACCGTGACGCCCGCCAAGGGCGTCGGGAACACGGCCGCGGGGCTGGGGCCCGACTCGGCTCCCGCTCCCACCGACTCCGACGGCTGCTCGTTCGCGACGCGGGTGCAGCCCGGCCTCTACACGGTGACGCTGTCGCGCGCCGACGGCAAGCCGTACCTCGACCGCGACCAGGCCGCCGCCCCCTCGAAGACCGTCTCGGTGGCCGCCGGCGACACGGCCAGCGCCGAGTTCACCTACGCCCAGGGCGACGACTACAAGCCCCGCTGGGCCTCGAACTACACGGGTCCGCAGCCGCTGCTGCCGACCAACCTCACGACGACCTGGCTCGCCGGCGACGGCAGGCGGTTCGTCGCCTCGGGTCAGCCGAGCGACCAGTACCTCTTCCCGAGCGCGACGGGGTACCAGGTCCTGGCCGGCTCCTACGCGCCGGTCGGAGCCGACGGCGGCGCCTGCCTGTCGCCCGACCCCGAGTCGTGGCCCGCGACGCCCGACGGCAAGGTCGGCCACCGCCCGGTCGTCGCCGTGCCCGACCCCCTGGCGAGCAAGACCGCCGTCGCACCCGTGCCGATGGGGGTCGTGACGATCAACGTCAAGGCCCTCGACAAGGTCATCCAGGCCACGACCACGGCCCCCGCAGGCGGCGACCCGGGATGCGCCGCCGCCCAGAGCTTCGACTTCACGCGGACGACCACCGGCACCACCGCCACGATCGCCCTGCCCTACGGCACCTGGTTCATCAAGAGCGGCGCGTCGACCAGCACCCTCGGCACCGTCACCATCGGGCAGCTCCTCGGAGGGCTCGTCGGGGTCGTGCTGCCCGGCGCGGCACCCACGAACACCGTCCTCCTCGACCCGAGGACGGGGCCGTGAGCGCCGCGGCGACGTCGCCGGCACCGGTGCGGCGACCGGCCGACGCAGGCGTCTCGCTCGCCGAGCTGCTGGTCGCCATCATGGTCTTCGGCATCGTGATGGCGGTGGCGACGAGCACCTTCATCTCCCTCACCCGCGCGACGTCCCAGTCGCGGTCGATCGACACGGCGACGCGTCAGGCGACGAACGGCATGGACTCGATGGCCCGCGTGGTGCGCAGCGCCAGCAACAACCCGGTGCCCAACTCCGCGGCGCCCACGCCGGCGTTCTCGGTCGCCGGCGTGTCCGAGCTGACCCTCATCAGCTCGGTCAACCTCACGGGCTCGACCACGAAGCCCCAGCTCACGACCTACCGCGTCGACCCCGCGACGCGCGGCCTCGTCGAGAGCACGACCCAGTCGGTCGGCGTCTCGGCCTCCGCCTCCAGCACGTTCTGGCAGTTCACCGGCGCGACGACGAGCCGCGTCCTCGCGTCGCCCGTCCGCGGCACCGCGACGCCCCTGTTCCGCTACTACGACGTCGGCGGCACGGAGATCCTGCCCGCCGCCACCGGCTACCTCACCGACGCCCAGGAGAAGAGCATCGCGAGCGTCTCGATCACCCTCACCGTCGGCCGCGCGGACTCCGCCACCGCCGGCGTCACCCTCAGCACCGTCGCCGTGCTGTCGAACCTCTTCCCCTCGGCGGTGACGCCGTGAGGGCGCTCCGGCGCCGCGCCGGGCTCGACGCCCTCGGGCGCGACGACCAGGGCATGGCGATGGCCATCGTGCTCATCTTCGGCATGGTGCTGGTCGTCATGGTGGCCACGGCGCTGACGGTCGCCACCGGCGGCCTGCGTCGTGCCGACACGGAGCAGGACTGGAACGGGGCCCTCAGCGCGGCCTACGCGGGCGTCGAGGAGTACCAGGCCCGGCTCTCCAACGACTCGAGCTACGCCCGCTACGGCGACGCGCGTGCTCCGTTCAGCCTCGCCAGCAAGGACCTCGTCCTGCCCACGGGCGCGACGGCGAACAAGGCCTTCGGCACCGGGCCGACCGGCACGTGGGCCACCGTGCCCGGCAGCGGGGGCACCGCCCAGTTCCGCTACGAGGTCGACTCGTCCGCGTTCTCGACGCTCGGCACCCTGCGCATCCGCGCGACCGGCAAGGTCGGCGACCAGACGCGGTCGGTCACCGCCGACATCCGTCAGCGGGGCTTCACCGACTACCTGTACTTCACCGACCTCGAGATCGCCGACCCCCAGCACACCGGCGTCGGCGCCTCCTGCCGGGTGCACGCCTGGGAGGGCCGCCCGACCACGGGCTGCGGCGAGCTCGCGTTCGGCAGCAACGACGTCGTGGCCGGCGACGCCCACTCCAACGACACCATGCGGATCTGCGCCGCCACCTTCACCACGCGCGTGACCACGGCGACGCCGGAGTACGCGGGCTCCACCTACACGGCGCGCGACTCGAACTACACCTCCTGTGCGGGGGCGAAGTTCCCCGTCGGCACGACCGCGCCCCAGCGCACCTCCACGGTCGGCCTCCCCGACACCAACACCAAGCTGATCCGCCAGACCCGCACCGACCTGCCCGACGAGGTCCCGACGCCCGGCTGCCTCTACACGGGCCCGACCGACATCGTCTTCAACGCGAACGGCACGATGACCGTCAAGTCGCCCCTGACCAGGGTCACGCAGACGGAGGGCGACACCGCCACCAAGGGCAGCGCGCCCGACCTCTGCGGCAAGGTCAGCTCCGGCGAGAACGGGCTCGCCTCGCCCGCCGGCTCGACCTTCCCGGTGCCCACCGGGCGCGTGGTCTACGTGCAGGACGTCCCGACGTCCAGCTCCGACAAGAACTTCTCCTCGACCGCGAGCGTGCCCGCGACGTGCACGCGCAACGGCGTCGGCTACCCCCTGGTCGACGAGACGCCCCCGGCGGCGAAGGCGGCGCTGACCGAGTCCGTCACCGGCACGGGACCGTGCGCCTACGGCTCGCGGAGCGGCGACGTCTTCGTCAAGGGCACGATGTCGGGCCAGCTCACGATCGCCCCGATGAACTACCTCTACGTCACGGGCGACCTCGTCTACGGAGACCCCGACCGCGACATCCTGGGGCTCGCCCCGACCAACACGGCGTGGGTGTGGAACCCCGTCAAGGGCAGCACGGCCATGCTGCCCGACCGGAACCGCGAGATCGACGCCGCCGTCATCTCGGTGGCCCACAGCTTCACGGTCCAGAACTTCGACACCGGCGGGTCGCGGGGCACCCTCACCATCAAGGGCGCGCTCAGCCAGGCCTACCGCGGCATCGTCAGCTACGGCAGCAACGGGTACGTCAAGAACTACGTCTACGACGGGCGCCTCAAGTACCTCTCCCCGCCGAAGTTCCTCAACCCCGTGACCACCGTCTACGGCATCACGACCCTCACCGAGGTCAAGGCCGGCTACAAGCCCGACGGGAGCACCTCGTGACCGCCGCGCCCTGGGCCGTCGCCGTGCTCGTCGCGGGCGGGCTCGGCCTGCTGATCGGCTCCTTCCTCAACGTCGTCGTGCACCGCGTGCCGGCG
>Ga0265798_10007537_pt1 | contig 14058 bp, 16 predicted proteins | sample P3T30metagenome_FD_192430 | JGI IMG/M metagenome (GOLD analysis project Ga0265798, IMG submission 192430) | Plant litter microbial communities from East Loma Ridge, Irvine, California - P3 T30 | ecosystem: Environmental > Terrestrial > Plant litter > Unclassified | place: USA: California...
CGGGTAAACTCGGCCAGCATGAATTTTTTGGCAGCGAAGAATTCGGTTATGCGGGTGTTGTAGAAGGTTTTTTCATTTACTTCAAAGCATATCTCGAAGAGCTGTTGTATGCCGGGCCAGCTGTTTACCTTTGGCAGCTGCCTGATGCAGTATTTTACATTGGCATAGGGCATTTTGGCAACATCCATTTGGTGGTTAGCAAAGTGATTTTGCGGGTTTAGGTGTTCTAAGAGGGTGTCGTATTGCAGGGTGTTTTTTAGTTTAATGTAATCTGATAGCCGGATGTTTTTCATGATTTTTGAGTTTCAAAGTGACAAAGTAGCAAAGAGGCAAAGTTTAGGAAAACGGATGACACTGATGCTGCGCGAGCACTGATTTTCATGGCTGGGTGTCATTCCGATGAAAGAGGAATCTTTATTGAGATGCTTCGACTCCGCTTAAGCTCCGCTCCAGCATGACAAAACCACCCCGCCCTACGGGCACCCCTCCGGGAGGAGGGGAATAGCTTCACTCACCCAACAGGCAACTGGGAACCGGCAAACTTATCCTACCCTTATCCGCGCCGTATAGGTTTTGCGCAACGCAAACCAGTAACGCATCATGATGCTGTCCCACTCATCGGGTGAGCGGCCCAGGTGTTCTTTTACGCGGTCTTTCGGGATGATGCCCTGGCGGCCGTCGCGGTCGATATCTTTAAGCTTTACCTGCTCCATTTCTTCTATAGTGGCCTGCATTACAGTGTCATTATCGCACATTTCGCCAGCAAGACGGTTGGCAATCATCTCGGCCATCTTGATGCTGCACTGGCTCTTAAGGTTGTCAAAATTGGGCTTTACCCAAGCGTTGCCCTCTTTAACCGGCAATGGCGCCGCGTTGTTTGTAAACCCTTTGCAGCGGAGAAAGTCGACTACGCCGCCACCCACGCCATCTTCATCGGCAATGATATTGCTCAGGGCAATGCCGTGCTTGGACTGTAGTATTTTGGCACGGCCCACCACCTCATCAAGTCCACTCTTTGCTATAGCCTCACGCGCAATGCACACCCAGCCGTGCCATATGCGGAACACCGTTTTATCCCGGCCTTTTCGGGCAACATCTATGGTCATGTACGTAAGTTCATTAGGCGCGGGCTGCAGGTGTGTGGGGCTGAAATAATCGGCAATGGCATCGCGGTCTATCAGCGTTGCAGGGTCGTCATCATACTCCCAGTTGCCATAATACAGGCGTTCGCGGCTGTTTTTGTCGAGCCGTAACAGGCTTTGCAGGTAGGCCGGGTGCAGGAAGGGATTATCTGTTGGCAAACTTTGTATGAACCTGCGGTGGGGCGCCAGCTGGCCATCTCGGTGAGGTTTGTAAAATTCTTTATAGGCCCAGTTCTTGGCCGGGTTGCAGCTGCCCAGCATCTTGGGCGTTAGCTTGTTTTCGTTGAGCTTGTAGCGGATGCGGCTCTTGACGATTTGCCAGGCATGGTAGGCAATCTGGCTGCATTCGTCTATAAAAGCACCGCTGATTTCCAGCGAGCCTAGGCTGTCAAAATTAGGGTCGGACGGGTAATGGAACAGGTCTTTGAGCAGTATCTGGCTGCCGTTGTTAAAATAGATTACATTTTCGGCGGCTTTGTACTTAAACTGGCGGGTAAGGCGCAGTTGCTTGGCCAGTTCAAAAAAGGTGTTGAGCGTGGTTTCGCGCAGGGTTTTGAGCTTGCTGCGGCCCATGAGCCAGCGTGTGCCGGGATAGCGGCCGCACATTTCTATCAGCCAGAGGCAGCCCAGGGCGCTTTTGCCGCCGCCTGCTGCACCGCCGTAAAGGACTTCTTCGGTTATGCCATCTTTTAAAAAAAAAACCGCGTGTTGTTGTTTAGGCAGGAGCTTCATCACCTTCGGGGTTATGGCCGGGGCCTAAATTGATGGTGAGGCTGCGCACGGGGTAGTCATCGGGCTCTTCGTGCTTAAGGCTCCAAAGCTTTGGGTTGCGGTTGCGCAGCCAGAACTGCTGCGAGCGAAAGTCGGCGGGCACGTGCTTTTCGACCTCCACTACTTCTATGCGTTCTTTTTCTACGCGTTTTCCGTTCTCATCATAATACACCTCTTTGCATTTTATGGCCTGTTTTGTGGTGACGATCCTGTCCAGCGTTGACCGGTAGAGCGATTCGGCCACATCCATATCGGCGGCGCGCTTGCCGCGGGCTATGGCATCGGCAAAGGCAAGGTGCTCTGCCTTCCAGTGCACGATGGTTTCTCGGGTTACCTCAAAAAAGGACCCAAGGTCGCGGTCGATGGCGCCCAGCAGGCAGAGTTTGTAGGCTTGCTGCGCGTATTCTTCCTGGTAGGGGCCGGGGTTGGTCTTTTTTTTGCGTTTGGGTGTGGTGGGAACGGAAGCTTGTGGTTGGGCCTCGGGGTTCATTTTTTAGGTGGTTGAGGAAATATCAGTATGTAATCCAAAGAATTGATAACAAAATACCAAAGAAAATTACGCCCAGAGCAATTGCTATTAAAATGTCATAGCCAAGATCTTTCTTTTTTATTTTTTTATTGTTATTAACTTTATCGATTTGTTCTATCTCTTTTGCAGAGACACCTTTAGGTTTAATTTGTGGCTTAGAGTTAAATGAAACAAACCTATATAGGGCATCAATGAATACAGGAAAAAATAAACATGCAACAGTACCAATGAGTTTTAAAAATATTTTTGAGATAAAATTATATTCGGTAAAAATATTTTGAAAATCAATCCACAAAAAAATCAGACTGACAATATAAATAGTCAATGTGATAAAATCAATTATTGTATCATCTTCTTCTAAAAAAGTATATCGCAAGTTAATGTTTAAAATACTTGAGTTTGGAATAATAAAAATAGTACTGTGAATATCTTTAAATTCTTTTTTGTCCTGTTTAAAAATTTGGGCTTTTGTCAATGATATTGATTCTAACCCCCCTTTATCATCAAGAGAGTAAGAGGATAATAACCCGCTATATATATTGTTACCATCCTTTTCCGACTTAACCAAAACATCTGCGGTTACAACACTGCATCTGCCTTTTGATAAAGAGAATTCTTTAAAATCTTTAATTTCACCTTTAAAATAGTAATGCCAATGATCTGAAAATCTTAACGGCGCAAAATATCTATCTAATTTGAAGTTTCTAACTATTAAATAAATTATCCAGGCAACAATAACGGCTAAACCATATAAAATACCTAAGTATTTATAAATACTTTTAATATCAAACGCGACTAAATCTTTTTCAGGAATTGAATCCTTGGTTATTGAATTATAAAAACTTAGACAAGCCTTATAATCTATCTCTTTAAGGAGGTGCTCGTAGCAGTTGTAGGCTAAAAAGTTTAATATTATGCCAAAAAGAGCACTATAAAAAAGAGAGTGTGACCAAGTTTTTGAGTCGAATTGTTTTGAAAAAGTACCTTGGAAATATACTCTACGAAAAAGAAACCCCGGGACTAATATAAACACTATTAATACCAGGGTTTTTAATGCTATATCCATGTAGAATTAGGTAAACTTTACCAAAGTGATTTTTTGGCCATTCTGTTTGGTAAATGTTTCTTCAATTTTTATCGATTCAGAAGTTTCTTTTCTTTTTCCGTCTGCATCAATACCTGTAGTAAATTCCAGAAATTTTTCTCTGGTAGTGGGATCGTTAAGAAGATCTACAGCTTCTTTACTCATTAACGTATCTCTGCTAAAAAATATGTTTCCCATTTTAGAAAACATCAATCCAATCATAGAAAGAACACCAACTATAAGATTTTTAGTTTCCATAATAATAGTATTAATATATCAAATGTAATCAATTATTGTTCCATCTGTATCTGTAGTAACACGTTTTTAAGATGCTGCTTTAGTTACTCATGTTCAAATATTATGCAAACGTATTAAATAACATTATATTTTGCAACCGTTTACCCGCATCCGGAGTGTCTTTTTTATCTGATGCTGAATTTACTATATTATCTAATGAAGAATAATTTTTGGGTATAAACCCATAACGGTACCATACTGCTAAGGCATGGCTTATTAGTTGTTTTTCAAATCAGTATTTCAAAGAACTCTTTTTTTGTTTACAGTGGCGGTCTCAGTATACAGGCGGCTCACTCGTTACCTTCCATTTCTCAACTCCGCGAAAACTCCGTTCAGAATGGAAGATTTACTCCTGCTTCTTTTTCAGTATGTAATGGTACTCATTATCCTTTTCATTAACGGGCACAGGATACACCTGCACAAGTTCATAGCCCAGGCCATGCATATAATTAAGGGCATGCACCATAGAGTTGAACTGCATGTTTTTGCCGGAATTATCTTTTAGCACTGATTCTTTTTCTACGCTGGTAAACGTTTTGGTGCGCTGGCCATAGTCAATAACCAGGTTAAGCGTGTTTTCAAACAATTTGCCTGAGGGTTTTACCTCCAGATATTCGGCGTCAATATCGGCCAGCGGAGTGTTGTTGACGGTTTGGGCAGTAGCCGGCGCAGCTATGCATAACGCAGCAATGAGTGTAAGGTTTTTCATAAGTATGGTTTTAGCTGAGCGGGTGCAAAAAGTATTCCAAAGCCCCCTTACCCGCAAAGGGGGAATAAGAAACAGGATATCGACCGGCGAAGGTCCCCCATTGGGGGTTAGGGGCTTACACCCTCACAATATTATCTATAATCACATTGTTATAGGTGCCTTTTGAGCCACTGATATGGAACTCCATTTCGGCAACATCGCCGGGCAGCAGGTCCTGGATGATCTCTATTTTGGTGCCCAGGGCCGAAGGGTAAAATACCCTGCCGGTTTCCTGCTCAAAGTGCAGCTGCTGCACTGCGGTGCCTAATTTTGTGGTTTTTACCTCGCCTATGGCGGTGATAATGCCTTTTATTTTGTAGTTCATTGTAATTAATTTAAAGATTGAAAATTGAAGTATTTAAAGATTGTTGGGGTTTCACTTTGAACGAAAATTGAGATTCCTCAACTCCGCTAAAGCTGCGTTCGGAATGGAACCTGCAACTCCCAACGCTTAACAGCTATGCGTTTTCTACCGCAAACGCTACCAGGTTGTTGTACTGTATGCCGCTGTTTTTACTGGTCTTACCCTCCAGCGTTACGCTTACCTGTATCTCGTCGTTTTCTTTATAGGCGGCAAGGTCGTCCATGCGGCGGCCGCGGAATTCTACAAAGGCTTTCTGCCTGTGGTCCGGCACCAGTGTTACTACTTTTTTCTCGTGGCCCGCGGTGTTGCGGTATTCAATACTTTCGATGGTTCCTGTAATTGTCATTTTTTTTGGATTTAAAGATTTTATGATTGAAAAATTGATGATTTAATTGGGGTTTAAAGTCCCTAATCTCTCTCAAGAGGGGAGCAGCTTCACTCTTGTGTGAGACGCAAGCATTGCGTCTCTACCAGCAACGCCTTCAACCGTTTTTCCGCTTCAGCTAAATCGGCCAGCCGTTCATCTTCGCGGTTAAAGATGCGGTAATAGGGCAGTGTTTTAATATTGGCTATCTCAGCCTCGAGCCGGCGGATGTGGCGGTTTAGGTGTTTCGGCCCCCTAACCCCCCAAGGGGGAAATCGTGTAGTACTGTTCATGGCTATTAGATTTGAGTGAGCAACTTCCCGCTTTCTTCGCCAGTTCACTTCCCGTTGGAATTGAATGGCTTTATTCCGTTATACTAAACCTCTTGTCGGCATTAAAATGCATTATTGCACTTAGGTCGGCTTTTTGATCAAGGATTTTGTTTTGGCTGCCTGAGACCAATATTGATTGGTCATCAGGCGATTTCACTAGGTTTTTTTCATGATCCATTATTATTATGTTTCGCAAATATTTGTGATTCAGAGGTTCGCCCCGGGTAACTTAAACTATTGATTGTGTTAAATTACGCTAAAAGCACTATAAATTGTTGTTTATTCCACTTTTAGTATTACCTTTGTTCCATCACATTGCAAAATTAAGTGGAATATTCCACTTTACAAAACTATTTGATGTTAAATTTTCTACCAAACGAAGAAAATAATTTCTTTTTAGCGCTAAAGTATTGATTATGGAAGGTTTAGATATAAAACAACGTAGGGAGGAATTAGGCCTGACACAGAAGGAGCTGGGTGACCTCATCGGTGCCAGCCGCGAGACGATTATCAATTATGAGAAGGGAAAGCCGATTCCGAAGTCCAAAAGTGAAATATTACACAAAGTGCTGCGTGAAGATTCGCCGTACCTTAAAAATGTAAAACAGGAAGAAGTTGTAAAATTTTCTGACGATTTTGAAAACAAGAATGGCAACAAATTTATTGAACTGCCCAACGGACAATTTTACATGCTGATGCCCCTGGCAGAATTTAATATACAGGCAGGATTTTTAAGCAACTACCAGGATGCCGACTTTTTGATGGACCTGAGTCAGCACGGAATACTGGTAGACAAGCCGGTACACGGGCGCTACGTGGCCTTTAGGGTTAACGGTGACAGCATGGATGATGGCAGCAACCGCGCCATTACACGCAATAGCATAGTGAGTACCAGAGAACTGCAGCGCCACCTGTGGAACGGCAAGCTGCGCTACAGAGACTTTCCGTACTGGGTTATTTATACCACCCAGAGCAAGATGCCGCTGCTTAAGGAAATTATTGAGCACAACACGGCAGAGGGCTACATTACCTGCCATAGCCTTAACGACAGCCCCGAGTTTACTGACTTCCGCCTGAATATGGATGACATACAGGCGCTGTTTTATGTTATAGATGTAAACCGGACGGTGAGCAAGAAGAGCTTTTATTAGCTGATTATCAGTCAACAGCCGTTTGTTGTATAGCGCATGTTGTAATTTTTAGCTAAGGTTTTTCTGGTTGAAAAGGAAATGATGTATAAAATTTCATACCTGTACCACTCTATACTACATCGTTTTTTGTTAGATTGCGCCAAATTTAAGCAATGAGCACACCCACCATCTCTGAGCAGGCACTGCCTACCAAGCCCCATTATGCCATACTGGACGGACTGCGCGGCGTTGCAGCCCTTATGGTAGTGGCGTTTCACGTAATGGAAACCCATGCCGGCGGCAGCCATATCGACCAGATTATCAACCACGGCTACCTGGCGGTTGACTTCTTTTTCCTGCTCTCGGGCTTTGTAATGGGCTATGCCTATGATGACCGCTGGGGCAAAATGACTGTGGGCAACTTCTTTAAGCGCCGCCTGGTGCGCCTTCAGCCCATGGTGGTTATGGGTATGGTAGTGGGCGCTATCTTCTTTTACTGGCAGGGTAGCGCGGCGGCAGGTATGGGCAAGGTAGACGAAACGCCCGTGTGGCAGATGCTGCTCATCATGCTTATTGGCTTTACGCTGATACCGGTACCCCCATCAATGGACATAAGGGGTTGGAACGAAATGCACCCGCTTAACGGCCCGGGCTGGTCGCTCTTTTTTGAATATGTAGCCAACATACTATACGCCCTTTTTGTGCGTAAGTTCAGCAAGCTGGCACTGAGCATATTGGTAGCCCTTTCGGCTGCAGTGCTTATACACTATGCCGTAACCAGCAAGAATGGCGATGTTATTGGGGGATGGTCCATAACGCAGGAGCAGCTTCGCATAGGCTTTACACGCGTCATGTTCCCGTTCTTTGCGGGAGTTCTACTATTTAGGACCACTAAAATCACTAAAATCAAAAATGCCTTTTTGTGGTGTAGCCTGCTTATCATTGCGGTGTTGGCTTTTCCGCGTGTGGGTGGCGCAGAGCACCTTTGGGCCAACGGCCTGTATGATTCGCTGAGCATCATCATTATCTTCCCAATAATAGTTTACATGGGCGCCAGCGGAGAGATTACCAGTGCCATTGGCAAAAAAGTGTGCAAATTTTTGGGCGACATCTCCTACCCCGTCTACATTACGCATTATGCGCTTATCTATACCTATACGGCCTATGTACTAAACAATAAGGCCACCTTTGCAGACGCGCTGCCTTATGCGCTGCTTACCTTTTTTGGCAGCATTGCCCTGGCCTATGCGTGCTTAAAGCTGTATGACGAGCCGGTAAGGAAATGGCTCCGTGTAAAGTTGGGATAAGCATATAATTTATATATTTGGCATTACACTAAAATCCTCACAACCTTATGATTATTTTCGGAACCGGTGGCAGAAGAATTGCCCAACATACAATCAAACCTGTATGTACTGCCTGCGAAGCACAAAACAGCCTGCAAATGCACATATATCAGCGCTATGGCCATGTGTTCTGGATTCCGTTTGTACCTTCAGGAAAAACTGCGGTCACGCAATGCAACAGTTGCCATGCGGTGTTGCAGCAGGCCTATTTTCCTGAAAGCTATATGACTGAATACTTTCGCCTTGAAAAAGAATCTAAAAACCCCTGGTGGGCATATGCCGGGCTGGGGCTGCTGGTTATAGCAATAGTATCTGCATTTATAATCGAAGGCCGGGATGATGCATATGATGCCCAGATAATACTGGCGCCACAAAAGGGTGATATATATGAAGTTAAGATAAAAGAGGACGAATATACTTTATATAAAGTGGATAAGGTAAAAGGAAGCATGGTATATTTGTTTGAAAATGAGTTTGCGATAAATCAGTCTTCGGGTATAGACGATTTAAAGGAAAAGCCATTTACTAAAGAAAGCTACCCCGTATCTAAGTACAGCCTTAAGGTAATGCTGGAAAAGGGCGAAATTATTGATGTTGAAAGAGATTAAACTTAAAATAAACCGATACAAAAACATGAAACACATTACATCACTTATTGTACTGCTGTGCTGCACGGCGGCCATGGCTCAGACCAATTTTGTACAGGTTATGGTAAACGACACACTTTGGGTAAAAATGAAATCGTTTGATTATGAGATAATTGTAAACCCTTATGATTATGGCTATGCGTCAGATTCAGTGTATACGGTGTATACGGAAGAAACACAGACTGAAAAACAAATTTTTGATGCGAAGCTTAAAAAAGAGGGCGACAAGCTAAAGGAACTTCAAAAGTTGCTTGTAAAAAACAAATTTGCACCTCAGCCACTTCAAAACAGCCCTTCGGCAACTGTTGGGGTAGATTATGGACAATCACAAGGCTTTGTGGTTACTATAAAAACGCCGGCAGAGGGCAGGCGACTGCAAGATGTTTTAAAACCCCTAAACTATGTTGTTGCTACACCAAAAAACTACAAATATGCTGACTACTCTTTACAGGAAGAACAGTTTATGAAAAAACTGGTGGCGCACTCGCGCAAAAAAGCGGAGGTAATGGCCATAGCATCTGGCCAAAAGCTGGGCAAAGTAATTGAGATTATAGAAAATGACATTTACGAAAACATATCGTATGACATTTACCTTAACGAAGACAGTAAATTTGATGATGCAAATAAAAAAATGATGCGGGTATGGCCTAAAACTATCTCGGTAAAATTTAACTTAGAATAATATGAAACATCTTATTTCGTCGCTACTGTTGCTGTGCAGCCTAGCAACTTTTGCCCAAACCGGTTTTATTGAAGTTGAAGTTACCGATACCGTATGGATGAAGCCGGTTGCCTTTGAGTATAATATTGCTGTAAAAGACGACCCGTATGCTATACCGGCATTTGGCAGCGATGATGAAGAAAACTCCGAAGAAACAGAAAAAGCAGACGCCAAACAAAAAACTGAAACTCTGAAATCATTCCTGATTAAAAAAGGGTTTACGCCAAAAGCGCTCGAAGGCGGTGATTTTAATATTTTTGGGATGGGCCGCCAGGTCGATGGCTTTACCGTAACGGTAAAAACCAATAAGGAACTTGAAAGACTTAAAGAAGAAGTAAAGACCCTTGACTATGCAGATGGAAAAATGGGCACTGTTGATTATGGAGATAAAAGCGCTTATGATGCCAGGATATTCAAAAAACTGATTGACGGCGCCCGTAAAAAAGCGCAAACAATATCGTCTTTATCAGGGCAAAAACTTGGTAAAATACTGGAAGTGAAAGAGCCCACATCTGTAAACGGCGGTATGGAAAGCTATATGAAAGAATTTACAAAGATATTTGAAGCCATGCAAGGCAAACTTAAAAAAGGCAGTGATGATAAGTTGTATGGCGAGCTAACTAAAACCATTACTGTAAAGTTTGTGGCAGAGTAAGCTGAAAACATTTAAATTTCAAGCGTTTATGATAACCTCATAAGCGCTTTTTGCTCAAAAATCAAATTTAAGCTGTACCGCCACTGTCTTCTTTTCGCCGGCCTCATTATTAAGGTTATTTAGCGAAATACCCAGCAGGCGTACCGAATCTTTAAGGCGCTCCTGGTACAGCAGTTCTTTAACAACCTCTAATATCAGGCTTTTATCTGATATAAAATAGGGCAGCGTTTTACTGCGGGTCTGCACCGTAAAATCCGAATATTTTATTTTAAGGGTTACCGTTTTGCCGGCAATCTTCTTTTTTTGCAGGCGGCGCATCAGCTCTCCGGCAATATCATCCAGCTTTTCGAGCATAAAAACCTCGCTTACAAGGTTTTCAAAAAAGGTATGCTCCGTCCCCACTGATTTTACGGTACGGTCAGCCTTTACCTCGCTGTTGTGTATGCCACGCACCACGTGGTAGTAATAACCCCCTGCCTTGCCAAAATGCTGAATAAGATATTCTTCCGTCTTCTCCTTTAAGTCTTTACCGGTAAAAATACCCAACTGGTACATCTTTTCGGTAGTTACCTTGCCCACGCCATAAAACTTGCCAATGGGTAGGTCTTCCAGAAATTGCAGCACCTCATCAGGGTTTACCGTTTTCTGTCCGTTGGGCTTGTTATAATCGCTGGCAACCTTGGCAATAAACTTATTAATACTAATGCCAGCCGAAGCCGTAAGCCCTGTTTCCTCCAGTATACGCTGGCGTATTTCTTTTGCAACCAGTGTGGCGCTGGGGTTGCCTTTTTTGTTTACAGTAACATCAAGATAAGCCTCATCCAGCGACAGCGGCTCTACCTTATCGGTATATTCATAAAATATGCTGCGTATTTTTCTAGAAATCTCTGTATAACGCTCAAACCGTGGTTTTACGAACACAAGGTGGGGACACTTTCGGCGGGCCAGGGCACCGCTCATGGCGCTGCGCACACCAAACTTGCGTGCCTCATAACTGGCGGCTGCCACCACGCCCCTCTCGCTACCACCGCCCACAGCAAGTGCCAGCCCGCGCAGGTCCGGGTTATCCAGCTGCTCTACAGAGGCATAAAAGGCGTCCATATCTACATGGATTATTTTGCGCTGCGGGGTTTGTGGGGATTCCATGATGCAAAATTACGGCAAAAACAAAGCCGCGAGTTACATTAATCTTCTAATTATTAGAAAATTTGCGTAATTCGCGGCTTTTTTAACAAGGGTTATTGCCAAGCCCTAAGCAATGCATTTACTGCACGGCTGCTTACAGCCTAAATTTAAACAATACCCTGACCCAGCATGGCATCGGCTACTTTTACAAAACCGGCAATGTTAGCACCCTTTACATAATCGGTATAGCCGCTATCATCTTTGCCATATTGTACACAGGCCTCATGTATGCTGTTCATAATGCCTTTAAGGCGTTCGTCTACCTCTTCGCGGGTCCAGCTAAGGCGTAGTGAGTTTTGGCTCATTTCAAGGCCGCTGGTGGCCACTCCGCCGGCGTTGCTTGCTTTGCCCGGAGCGAATAGCGTTTTAGCTTTCTGGAAGGCTATAACAGCCTCTGGCGTGCACGGCATGTTAGCACCCTCGGCCACACACACGCAACCGTTGCTTATAAGTTGCTGCGCAGCATCGCCATCCAGTTCATTTTGGGTAGCGCAGGGTAAAGCGATATCGCATTTTACTTCCCACGGCGTAGCACCTTCAAAATATTTAGCAGATGGATAGGTATCGGCATACTCGCTAATGCGGCCACGTTTTTCGTTTTTTAGTTCCATGATAAAGGCCAGCTTATCGGCATCTATACCGTCCTGATCATAAATATAACCTGATGAATCGCTTACGGTAACCACTTTAGCACCCAGCTCGGTAGCTTTTTCAACGGCATATTGCGCTACGTTGCCCGATCCTGAAACAGCTACAATTTTACCCGCAAATTTTTCGCTTTTGGTTTCCAGCATGCTTTCGGCAAAGTAAACGCAGCCGTAGCCTGTAGCCTCCGGGCGAATAAGCGACCCGCCAAAGCTGATGCCTTTTCCTGTTAGCACGCCTGTAAACTCATTACGCAATCTTTTGTACTGGCCAAACAGGTAACCTACTTCTCGTCCACCCACACCTATATCGCCGGCAGGCACATCGGTATCGGCACCTATGTGGCGGTTAAGTTCCGTCATAAAAGCCTGGCAGAAACGCATAATCTCGCTGTCTGATTTTCCTTTTGGGTCAAAGTCAGAGCCACCCTTGCCGCCGCCCATAGGCAGTGTAGTAAGGCTGTTTTTAAAAGTTTGCTCAAACGCCAGAAATTTAAGGATGCTAAGGTTTACGCTTGGGTGAAACCTCAACCCGCCTTTATATGGGCCAATGGCAGAGTTCATCTGGATGCGGTAACCGCGGTTTACCTGGGTTTCGCCTTTGTCATTTTGCCACACCACTCGAAACATGATTACGCGCTCCGGCTCTACCATGCGCTCTAAAAGCAGTTTGCCCTGGTATTTTTTGTTGTCATCAATAAACGGCAGCACGGTTTCGGCAACTTCGTGCACTGCCTGTAAAAATTCGGGTTCGTTTGGGTTACGTTGTTTTACATAGTCCATAAAGGACTCAAGATGGTTTGTCATTTTGGTTATAGTTTGGGTTTGTTTGTTATCGATATAAAAGAAGTTGGGAGTTGTGGGTTAAAAAACCCGCAACTCCCAAACTATATAACTTTATAAAAAGGCCTGCTCAATATCTGCAAGTAAATCGTCAATATCCTCAATGCCCACACTCAGGCGCACAAGGTCATCGGTTATGCCAATTTCCTTGCGCTTTGGCTCCGGTATGCTGGCATGGGTCATAAGTGCCGGGTGGTTAGCAAGCGACTCCACCCCACCAAGGGATTCGGCCAGTGTAAACACCTTTACGCTCTCCAGAAATTTAATGGCATCGGCCTTTGCACCGCTCTTAAAGGTAAACGACACCATGCCTCCAAAACCTCCGTGCATTTGCTTTTTGGCAATTTCATAAAACGGATTGTCCTGAAGCCCCGGATAAAATACTTTATCTACTTTAGGATGTTGTGCCAGGTATTCGGCAACCTTTTGGCCGTTTAGGCAGTGGCGCTCCATGCGGATGTGCAGGGTCTTGATGCCACGCAGCACCAGGTAGCTGTCCTGCGGGCCTAACGTACCACCGGTAGCAAATTGCGCAAAATGCAGCTTTTCGCCCAGGGCCTCGTCTTTAACTATAAGGGCGCCGGCAATAACATCGCTATGGCCGCCCAGGTATTTTGTAGCACTGTGCATTACAATATCGGCCCCTAAATCAAGAGGGCGCTGCAGGTAAGGCGTAGCAAACGTATTATCTACTGCAAACAGCAGGTTCTTTTCTTTTGTCACTTTACCTATAGCTTCAATGTCAACCAGTTTCATTAACGGGTTGGTAGGTGTTTCTACCCAAACCAGCCTGGTCTTGTCATTGATAAGCGATTGAAATTTTGTTATATCGTTCATGTCCACAAAGTGGAAAACAATACCGTAATCGGCATAAATGCGGGTAAACATACGGTAGGTGCCACCATAAAGATCGTCCATGGCAATAACCTCATCGCCGGGCTTAAGGAGTTTCATTACGGTATCTGTAGCCGCCAGCCCGCTGGAGAACGCAAGGCCACGCGTGCCGTTTTCTATACTGGCAAGGGCATTTTCTAACGCTGTTCTTGTAGGGTTTGCGGCACGGCTGTACTCATAACCCGTGTGTACGCCCGGGCTGGTTTGTGCAAACGTGCTGGTTTGATATACCGGAGGCATAACCGCCCCTGTAGAAGGGTCGTGCTGCTGGCCGCCGTGGATTGTTTTTGTGTTAAATTTCATATAAATAGGGTTACCTGTTTTAAATGGTAGGGCAAATTTACTGTAATTTAGTTACACGT
>Ga0265798_10007538_pt1 | contig 14058 bp, 13 predicted proteins | sample P3T30metagenome_FD_192430 | JGI IMG/M metagenome (GOLD analysis project Ga0265798, IMG submission 192430) | Plant litter microbial communities from East Loma Ridge, Irvine, California - P3 T30 | ecosystem: Environmental > Terrestrial > Plant litter > Unclassified | place: USA: California...
CGACGATAGCTAACTTGCCGCAGCAAAAAATCCCCACTACTTGGGAACAAACACAATGCGCCGCCCTCGTCCTCCTGTCCCACTTCACCGTCGAGCTTCCCCAGATCTGGATGTTCCACCCCATGTGCCAATACTTCGGCCTCCAGACCTCCGTTCCCTTCCCCAGCATCTACAAGATGGCCTACCAGATTGCCATCTTCTTCGTCTTCGAGGACGCATGGCACTACTGGATGCACCGCGCCATGCACGCCAGCTCCTTCCTCTACAAGAACATCCACAAGATCCACCACCAATACTCTGCCCCCTTCGGTCTGGCCGCTGAGTACGCCTCGCCTATTGAAGTCATGATCCTGGGCTTCGGTACTGTCGGAGTCCCAATCGTCTTCTGCGCCATCACCAAGGACCTCCACATCCTGACCATGTACGCGTGGATCTGCCTCCGTGTGTTCCAGGCCATCGACGCGCACAGCGGCTACGAGTTCCCATGGAGTCTGCACCACTTCCTGCCTTTCTGGGCCGGCGCTGAGCACCACGACGTTCACCACGAGAAGTTCATTGGCAACTACGCCAGCAGCTTCAGGTGGTGGGACCTGCTCTTCGACACCGAGGCCGGTGCTGAGGCTTCCAAGAAGCGCCGTGAGCGCAAGATGGCCGCTGCCAAGCTCAAGAAGGCCAACTGAGCAATCTTCGCTGGCATGTTTACAATCTTTGACGAGTGTTTGTCGGTTTTAGCCGCACGCTTGATGGTTGGGAGATGGTAGAACCTCTTCCGGCTGATACTACCCACACGCTTCGATGCGGAGCTGGTATGAGACATGGCGTTTTGGGTATAAGGAACTGCAGCCATGCATATTGGTCGCGGTAATAGACAGTATGACAGTATGGACCCTGGATAATGGGTGGCAGAGAGGTGTTTGTAAATAGGAGCTGGGTCATTATAGAATATCTACCTAATATCATCATCACGGTCGTTACGTTGAATGTTAACCTATTTGATCACCTGCCAATTTTTTGTCATTATTGAGTACAGAGATTCTGGACGCGAAGTTATGTGCAACGACATGACAGCAGGCCGAAAGTACATAGGTGAACGGTGAAGAGGCCCCTGGTGATAGCGCGGAACGCCGTCTTGGCGCGGCGTGCCTGGCGCGTCTACATTCCGAGCTCATCAACTTTCTTTAACCTCACCAGACCGCGCAATCACCTCCACCACCCCAAGACGACGGCGCGCGAAAAGACGGCATCATGAGCTCCGGGCGCCCTGTTGTCCACCAGGACTACATTGCAAAAATCCGATATTCGAATGCGCTGCCTCCTCCACCCTGTCCGCCAAAGCTGCTGGACATCCCCAACACTGGTCTTTCGAGCGGTCAATACACATCAGCGGGTTTTGCGTCAAGACTGGCGCGAGAGCAGTCGCTGAACATCGAGGCTGATGCTGAGCTGGGAATGCCCATCGACTTGGTGGGTATCCCCAAGGTATTCGATGGAGACGAGTCTGGTAAGAGCGAAACCGTGGCGCAAAGCCCTCGCAGCGACTGACGCGTTCAATAGCTATCCAGGCGATGCCTCACCCGCCACCGCTCAGTACAGCAGACAGAGCGCTGATGCGACCGCCGAACCAGCTGGGCAAGACGCAAACCAATGCTTCTGGCGCGACTTTCCTGCGACGAACAGAATATGTCACCTCAAGCACAACCGGCGGCTCCAAGTTCGAGTCTAGTAACTCGTCCAACACGATGCGCCTGCGGAGGAAGCGAAAGCAGGTAGAGACCTCATTAGACGATCCTACCAACATCGCGAGACACATTCTGAAGAGCTTCAACATCGCGTACCCAGCAGATGCCTACAACGGCCAAGACGGCGCCGAGAACATCAGGGCAGCGGAATCGACGCCCGAAGAGCGTCTAGCATGGAACAAGCCCAAGAACCCCCGGAACCCCAACCTAACACTCGTGGACTCCTACCCACTCCTCCCAGACTGGGACGCCATGCCCGACACCGGCGGCTACATGGTCTTCAAGTTCACCGCACCCCCCATCAACAACCCACTCGACCCATCCTACGACCCGCGTCTCGACGTCGCCCTCCTGCGTCCCGCCGGCCAAACAATCCAAGACCAAGAAAAGTACATGGAAGACCGCGAAGCGCACCGCTTGGACCCCACCGTCCCACCCCCAATCCCCCGCTGGCAATTCGAATACTTCCTCCCCTCCGACAAGAACAAGGTCCGCGGCATCAAACGCAACTTCACCACGCACGACCCCACCAACGAAGCAGACATCGACTTCGACATCGCCGAAGACGACGAAGGCCAGCCGCGCAAATGCTTCAAATACGATAACGTGCGTACCTACGAGACGAGCCAGCAAGTTGGTGACCCCAGCGATACCTACGGCGACGTTGTTGCGCTTGCGCTGCATGATCCTGAGAAACATGCAAATGAACCGCTGCGTGACAGCAAGATGCAGCGCGCGGCGTACTTTTACCCGATTACTCAGAGGACTCAGTTGAGACCTAGAAGGCCGGGCAGGATTGATATGACTGAGGAGCAGCCGAAGGTCGATATCATCGAGGCGGCGGGTAAGGAGCCCGAGAGCTTGGAGAGGAGGGAGGGGTATAGGAAGAGGGCTGAGGGCGTGGAGTAGCGTGGAGATCGAAGGAGAGGAAATGAAGAGAGGGAAGGGGAAGTGTGATTGCTCCCAGCAGGTTGGTTATCATGGCGAGATTGGACTGGACTGATATTGGTATTTATCATCAGCGTCGGCGTTAATTGAGGTACAGAGATGTAACAACAGATATCGTGGATCGTTCGGCATTCAATCGGCATATACTCGAAGTCTTTTCTTTGCTTTCTCTCAAAAATCTTCTTGGATGTTCCTTCCTCATTTCTCGATTCTCGTCTATTATAACAATACGATGCGCGTTCTTCGACCATCGAGCTTTCCCGCACCCTGGACCAAACAGCAGACAAGAAACCCTGGATTCATAGCAGGAAAATACTCGTAACGTTCACTTCTACTAAAACTGTCAAGAGACACTAGTGCGATACTAGTCCCTATTAGGAACAGCTCCGCCAGCTCCAGTTACCACTCACGCACTGCCAAACGTAGGTATGTTTCTTCTTGGCCATTGCCAAAAATGCATATTGCCGAGTTCTTACATACGCACAACAGCAATAATAGCGACAACCAGTCCGATGACAGTAGCGATTCCAACGAAGTATGTAAACCACGTCTGGACGGTAGGAGCGGTCGCAAGGTTGTTGATTGTTGGTGGTATTGGTTGAGTGTTGGTAGGTTCGGGCTCGAATGAGAGAGGTAGAGTGTGTGCGCGTCGTGGTTGAAGATGCGTTGGTAGCAAGGTGTTCATGTTGACTCGCTGAACTGCGTTGGTGGTTGAAGAAGGCATTGCGACGCGATGGATACTACGGTATGGTCGACTGGTGGGGGTTAGCGACCCGACATAGCCAATGAAAGCTGAAGACTGAACTGTATATAGTTATGCAAGTGGAATACCGTAGTGCTCTCTAGTACGCAATCCTAGATGGTTGTCAGATACACGAAAGTGTAATGTTGTTTCTCTCTTTCCACTCCAGGATGGGCAAAAGAACGTAGGCTGGCACCCTCTACGGGAGCACTAGTGAGCCTTAGCGTGCTGCTCTACATGTCGGAACCAACACCTGGCGCCCAACCATCCAATCATCACTAAGAGAAGCTGACATTTTCAAGTTGCACCGCCACATCCCTACCCCCTACGCTTAATTGAGACAAGAATTCGAATTGTACGCCACACGAGTGGCGTTTTCTTACCTTCACGTACACAAGAGATCAAATAGCATCTGTTCGAAGGGATGCGCCTTCGAATCTCCAACCTTTGGAGAGACGGATTTCTAGTTGGCACTGCTGAACGCATCTGACCACACGTACATTATCGACGGACAGCGAATCTTAGTGAGCTTCCTGTCCACCTGGGCACTGAACTTCAGCGGAGGGTTGGTATTTGCAAACGATTGAACGTGTCGTAGCGAGTACATTCACGTTGATCCCAAGACTATACGTTAAGGCATCGGGAGCTGTGTGCTAGAATGAAATCAAATTCGCTGATTTCTAGGTTTTACGGACCATCGAAGACGTTGTTCTTCGTCTGCAGTCTTGATAAGATTGTGCAGCTAATATATGATATCGTTATACATGTGTACAAATAGAAACCTTGAAAGAGACCATGCGACAACAAGAAGGATACAAAAACACACAATGCTGGCTCCGAAGCTGGCAGAAGCCTGACGAGTCCACCCAGATATCTACGCGACGCGGCAGTATGTAAGCCTCTCCAGTCCATTACAATGTACATCTCCATCCAACTTGTCAACCTTAGAACCTTTTATCACAAAACCTGTAAACTCCTTGAAACACTTTTTGACCCGCTCTTTAGGTTGGGCATGTCAAATGCGGCGGGCTGTTCTGACCTGGCCCCTCTGATACTGGTAGCTTACTTGACTGCAACAGTAATGACAGCGGCGACGACAATTCCAATTACAGTGACGATGAGCGTGATGATAGCGATGACAAGGCCAATAAGACCAGTGTATTCTTCCATGCGGGTAAACCAGGTTCCTACACCAGATGCGGTGGCATGAGCCCTGGAGAGCATGGTTTGGTTGTTGGAAGGATGAGGGTCGAGTATAGGGAAGGTCTGGGCGCGCAGTGGTCGATGATATACGGGAAGCAAGGTGCTTGGAATGACCTGATCAGCTGCAGTGTCGGCCGGAGACATGACGACTGCGACAGACGGGACAGGATGTGACGGCTCGGTTGACTGTCATGATTAGCCTATCAATCTGCCGCACCATCGAGCGGATTCCATACCACGTGTAGTGACAGAGTTAGACCAATATAGTTGGTGCAGTGCAGTACGTTCAGCAATCTCTTCGGCGATATGAAGGCGGAATAGGTTTACGTAGCTGTAGAATGGAAAGAATCTCGCTCGTTTAAGGACCGTGGGCATTTCACATGGTGTTACAGATCAATTGGACGCCGCTAACCTTAAAGCAGTAGTTGAGGACAACTGGAGGCTAGGGTCCTACATGTGTCTCACCGGGAGCGCGCACAACATGTACCTAGGTAAGCAGGAATATGCAGGATACAAACCGAACAACATGTTCTCCGGCAGCCATTTTGCCTCGAGTTTCTCATGCTGCACGAATGTGGAGGCCATCAAATATCAAAGAATGGAGTTCGGATAGTTATGCGCGTATCGTGCGCCCTGGCGCATCCTTCTGTACAATCAGACTTTGGTGTTCTGAGGTCTTCATGGACGTGGCGCGCGAGAGAAAGCGCGGTAGACACCTGGGCAGGTCTCGGGAGCTAAGTACCCAGGTAAAGACGCTTAGCCTTTTTCGTTATAGTCACAGCTGTTACACGTGCATGTGCCGCAACCAATGTAAGTGCGCTTCATCCCATCACAGGTACATCAACCGTCCCAACCTCGACATCATCTCACACTGTGCCTGTCAAGCCCTCCACGATAAGCGCGCGATCCCGCAGCCGATATCACAGTTATCGCCACACACGCGCACCCAGGCGTGCTAGTATCCTAAGAACACGTCTTTTCTATTTTTGCATCTAAAAAGTGTATTTGCAAAAGCTTTTGAACGGCTTCCGATGGCATGTAATGGCACGTGTCAAGGTACTCGTGTTTCTTCTTTTTCTCTTGCACAGATTTCATTATAAACTTCTTCGACTTTCTAGTCTATCCTCGCAGCGATTGTAGCCATCACGTCCCTCAAAAGTCTCCAATCCGTTCACATCACTTGATGACGACAGTTATGATAGCTACAATAACCCCGATAAAAGTGAGAGCGACCCCAATAACCGTAGCATACTCCTTGACATGGATAACCCAAGTCTTCTTCTCGTCCTGTGCAATCACAGCATTACCGGTGGTCGAGGGTATCGGTTGGTTTTGGAAATAACAGGGGCTGAAGGTAGAAGGTAGAGTGTGGGCGCGTTGTGGTTGTGGCAGGACGTGGGTAGGTAGTAAAGAGCCCAAGTCAGCCTGCTCGGCTGCAAGAGGGATGGGATGAGACATCGCGATGAGCTACGGTACTGATTGGCTGACGCACGGATTAGCATTATACATAAGATGGAGTACTAAGATGTTCAAGTACAATTAATACCGAAGTCTACGACGAAGGGTTTGGCTCTTCTCTTGTCGAGATCTCTTGCACGGCACTCAAAAGTTGATATACTACTACTACGCCCACGCCTCCAGGACTGTCCGGTTTCCGATCAGAAAGGACGATTGAGGCGCATTCTGACCAAACCAATCAGAATACCCGCATACCGGTGAGACGTAGTCAAAGCCAATCAGACCGCTGTGGCGTCAGGTAGACCCTTCAAACACTTCCTGCATACCCCAATGAGACAGCTGCACCCAGCCCCCTGCTACTCTTCCATGTGAAGTCTCCGATTTCCGATATGTTTAGGGCGGGGCTAGCAGTACCCTGTCTGTCATAGTTACTAGGCGGCTCGAGCTGTCTATTCATCCTGCCCTGCACGCACAAACTCTATCAGAACGGACAACAAGGCTGAGAACGCGTAGCCAATAAGGTCAATAGTCATTCACACAAGCCCAACTTTGCGGACGATAGGTCAGCTCGCCTTTTTTAGACCGGGCAGCCCTGAAGCCACAAATCAATAGAGCGTGGCACTGATGAATTCATTTCCAGGAGTATGTCAAGCCAACGCATAGTTTATGGAAAGCGATTATGGAAGATGTGGAAGCACTCAACATACTTCCTTGTTGCGAAGTATTCCTCGATCTTCCTCTCTCCATTGTATCGCACTCCATAGCCTAGCATGCCATGTTCTACATGAACCTTTTGTGGACGATAAAACACCTGTCCGACCATTTCAATTGACTACAACAGTAACAACAGAGGTAACGATAGTCCCAACTATTGCAACCATAACCCCAATAACCCCAATAATAAGTGCGATGAGTTTGGCGCTCTTCATAATGCAATGATGCCAAGTTCTTACACGTACCCTACCATTGGTGCTTGGAGGGCTTCTTCGATCGTTGGATGGATGATGGTTGAGTGGAGGGAAGGTATAGGCGCGGCGTGATCGGATATATGTGGGCAACAAGGTGTCCATATTGATCTCATCGGCTGCGGTGATGTCTGAAGAGAGCATTGGTGATGCGTTACTTGAGTTGACTATCATACTTTAGTGTGCTGTATCGGCCAATCATAGACCAGATCATGCTGAGCCACATACTGTAGTAGGAGGCAGTTGTTCAACCCAACACGCGGACTAGAAAAGTCTTGCGGTAGAATGTACAGTGCGGTAGAAAAGAGTGCTATCGGTTGTTGTCCGTCCAAGAGTCTTGAATTTTGTTTCCGGCGAACACAGTTCATATACTTGGCCGACGAGGACTTTGGGAATGCGCGCTGCAGAGGCTATGAGGCTGCATGATCATCATGCAACGTAGCGCGAATAAGATGCATCGTGAGCTGGTGAGACGAGACTACTAGGGCTGATATCGCAGAGTAAGCCGGGACCCGGGCGCAACTGCAAGTGGCATTGGTCAGGGCAAGTGTGAACGGGCCAGGTTGAGGGTGAATTTAGACGCGACTGGACGCGTAGATGTTCTCAGGGCCATCGACGCCATTTCATGTGTTCCACTAGGCCAGAGAAAGGTTTGAAGGTCAAGTGAGGTGTTGTCGGACGCGTGAAAGTGCAGATGCAATGCCGTATTGCCTTCAGACTGGGTTGTAAGTCAATACGGCTAAGCTCTGGACCTGGACCACTTAGGTCAACTGGGGAATCAATGGTCGGTACTTGCATGGACCGCTACACTTGGTTCAGAGGATCTCTGCACACTCGTTGTTGACATGGGTGACGAGCACTGCTTTTGTAAAATGGCTTGAAAGGTAGATCGTCAGATCCCGCGATCATTTTACATGGGGTTTCATATCGGTAGTGGTAGGAGACACAAGGTCGTGGCTGGTCGCGCACTAGGTATTGACGTCATGCAGGCTTGTTGGGCCCCGAAAACCGCGCGATTCCGCAGCGCCTGCCCTCTCTTCCTCTACACACACCTAGGCGTGTCGACTCTCGAGGAAACCAGCCACCTCGTACGTCTTCTTATCTAAACCACACGCACACATATAAGCTGTCGCATCAGCCGCGAGAGTGAGTGTTGGTTTTCTTGGAAGTACTCAAAATTCTGTCTTCCTTGCAAAAGTTTCATTGGGCATCTTGACAACCATTCAATTCGTCACACTTCACGAGCATGCTTCATGGGTACCTAGGTAGCTCTGAGAACTCCCTGTTTTCCGTTGCACACGGCATTTTGGTATTTGAGCGATGCGACATCGCTTACGAACTCGAGCTGTCTCTTTACATGGCTTATTTCACCGTAACAGCAAGAACAACTCCGACTACAATTCCAACAACTGTAACAGCGATTGCGATAACAGCGATAATAATTCCAATAACAGGGGCGTACTTCTCAACATGTAAAAACCATGTTCTTTCCGTAAATTTGATTACAACAGCAGCTCTGGCTCTCGATGCCGTTGTTCGATTGTCGTGGCTGAAATCGGGGTCGAAGGCAGGAGGTAGAGTGTAGGCGCGTGGTGGTAAGATGTGCGTCGGTAGCGTCGAGTCGGTATTGATCGATCGAAGTGGTGTGAATGCGTCGTGGGCCAGCTGAGATACTTGGGTTTCGTCATCAAGTTGCTCAGCCGTCGTGCTGGTTGAAGAAGACATGGCGATGCGATATGGGACTGGGTCTAATCATGATCAGTTAGCGCGGTGCTAAAGCCATAGGCTACCTGAGACCCACGCACGGGTGGTAGAGGTGAATTGTGTCAATAGAGTTGCGGAACACGAGAACCTGAGGGATCATGAATAGTGCAGCGTTTCTCAGGAGCCTGGGTTCTTCTCTTTTCAACAGTCTCTATCGCCTACTGAACATCTTGATATATCCCATTCGTCTGTCCCAACCACCCAACCACTCCAGGGCTGCCGGGCCGTCGATTGTTCCGAGGTCAGCTCGCCGCAGCAGCGTCCCCTGTGCCAATAAGACACCGTAATGCACTACTAGTGCTCACCCGACTTTCTGCATGCGTATCCCAAGGCTGTCACTCCGCACAACCGTCAATGTTCACCAAGCTACCCTTTATCGGGTTAGGCAGCCTTGAGGTTACTTTAGAATGAGAGCCGCGCTGCTAAGCTTCCGTCAGGAAATACATCAAGCGACTATTACATAGCTTATCTGAACCAGCCATAAGCTATATGCACGCACTCGAAACCCTTTCTTCTTGTGATGCTTCATTTGATGTCTCCTTTTGATATCTTAAAGCGCAACCATCACTTCAACGCATTCAGAAACCATAGGGTCCGCCTTCGACTCAGACTGCGGCCGGATCCTGGTTCAGTCTGTTCGTTGAGATAGTAACTTGGTTCCAAGCATTCACTTAACCACAATAGCAACGATAGAAACAACAAGTCCAATGATAGTAGCGAAGCCAACAAGATAGATAAACCACCGTTCCACACCCGAGTCGGGTAGTACAGCAAGTCTGATCGATCGCTGAAGCCTCGGTGAGTACGCTTGGTCGTTGTAAGGAAGAGACTCGATAGACGGAAAGGTGTAGGCGCGCCGCGGTTGGAGGTACGTTGGTAGCAAGGTCTCTATGTCAATCTCCTCAGCTGCGGTAGTGGCAGAGGAGGAAGACATGGCGATGCAATGTGGTACTCTGGTTACCTATGATGCTTTTTAGCGTGACTGTGCTGCCAACCTGATTGAGGAACGTACGACGATACCGTACGCCGAATTCAGAGTCAAGAGTCTACCTTCTGGTAGATTCGTGGTGAACGTCTCGGGAACTACTCTGCTATCCTTATTCTCTTGTATTCACGAGTTGGACCTTCATTTTGCGAATTCACTGCATGCGACTGCGCGTCTCTTAAGCTCTCCTGTTCCTCGGCATATTGTTAGGCCTGCTCTACTCAATCTGACTGAATGCTACCTAGTTAGCTTCATATGGCATAGGTCATCAGATGTGTTTAACTGCTGGTAGCCAGTCAGACAGCAGTGAATTTTTGGAGGCGTTGTTACACAACGTCTTTGCCGCAAGTCGATCCGCAGAATGTTGGGTGGTTTTATGAGGACAGCCGTGGGCAAGGAAGTAGCTCGGCTGATTGCGGCGCTTGACGCGACCTCCCGGGATGTGGCGATCTAGCGTGGGCGTGGGTGTCAATACCTTTCATTCAGCACGCCTGACTTCTCACACGCTAGCTGACCTTTCTTTGTAGCCATCTCCAACAAGTTTGCGTGGTCACGCAGCTATCCTATTTACATCGCCTTGTTCGACATAGAAGGAGATATGCGGTCACATTTCGTTGCGATTGAAGATACCTCGAAGTCCTTACGTCATGCCTGCCCTCAGGACCGCGCGATTCCGTGCCGACATCACCATCACCATCGCCAACACACACCACTATCTTGTCCAGAGAGAAAGGCAGTCATGTTCACATCTGCGAAAATGGGTGCGCAGGGAAATCCGAGCAGAATGTCCGTGCCAAACGGACCGCCCAACGCGCTGACTCAAGCGACGTGATGTTATACCGCAATGATTGACGGATTTAATTGCCGAACCCTCGCATCTCTATCGCCGATTCAATTTCCATACTAATTCATTCCATTTTCGCGCAAACCCCTCTCTTTCCAACGTCTTTTTTCTTGTCGCTACAACGCCGTTATTCGTTGAGTACTTGCGCCATGGCCACGCGCGGCACCACAGACTCACAACCTCAAGAAACATCGCGAATCGACACTTCAGTCAAGCTGCACGATAGCAACGAAGTGCCGTCGTGGTACGCGCACAACTCCTTCATTCTTACAGGCTACAGGCCCGTCACAAAATCCATCCCCCTCTGCCTCCGCAGCCTACTCCAACTGCATAACGAAACAGTAAACATCTACACGCACCTCATTCCCGGCATCTTCGTCCTTCTAGCCAGCTACTCCTTCGATCGCTATTTCAACACGCGCTTTCCCCAAGCGACATGGACCGATCAACTCGTCTTCCGCATCTTCCTTACCGCCTCCGTGGTCTGCTTTGGTACTTCAGCTGCGTATCATACGCTGATATGCCATTCGGAGGGCTATGCGAGTCTGTGGGTTAAAGCAGACTATGTGGCCATTATAGGGCAGATTGTAGGGTCATTTATACCTGGCATCTACTTTGGATTCTACTGCGAACCCGGGTTGCAGAAATCATATTGGTCTATGGTATGTTATGGAGAAAATGACGAGGGCAACAGGATGTTGTATGACTGAACTGACTTCGCCAGATCATTACCCTCGGAACGCTGACGGCGACTACGGTTATCAACCCCAGTCTTCACGGCCCAAGATGGAAAACGTTACGCTTATCAACATTCGTCGCAACGGGCTTCTCGGCGTTTGCGCCGATCTTGCATGGCGTGTCGATCTTCGGTCACGAGCAGCTTGACAAGCAGACTGGCTTACGGTACTATTACCTCGAAGGTGTGTTGATACTAATTGGAGTTGGATTCTATGCGGTAAGGCTAGCATGTTCATCGATACGTTCTTATACTCAAGACCGAGCTTTGGTTGACATATGTGACAGACTCACTTCCCAGAATCTTGGAGACCGAAGAGATACGACATCTGGGGCGCATCACATCAGCTGTTTCACGTGTTTATTGTTCTGAGCGCTGTGGCTCACTGGTACGGTATCATGAGCGCTATGGAATGGAACTATGTGAACCAGCGCTGTCAATGGTCTTAAAGATTCATTCGCTAGATTATGCGTACCTTCAAAGCCCTTCTCTTACCTTCAGCTCACATACCACACTATCACAGCCGCGCTATAGTAGAATACCCGACTCGACGTTCCACCATCAGCAAAAGACAGCAAAAAAGAATAGACACAGCAAGACTCGAACTTGCATTTTCCGCATCACGCCCCCGGCTACCTGATTCCTTTTCACGAGATTCCTTGTTGCCGACACACCCGACTGATTCCTTGAAGTCATTGATTCCTTGAAGCCTCTGGTTCCTTGAAGTCATTGATTCCTTGAAGTTAAGCCAGGTGACGCTAGGCCATTGTGTGCGGGCGCCTTACCATTAGGCCATGTGTCCTGTGTGGTTTTGATGAGAGACTGCGGAAGAGCTGAGTATGTGTAGAAGGAAAGTAGACAGGTGAGAGAGATTTGTTGGCGTTGCAGAGTAGTAATAACACAGTTCTTTTTTCTCGTCACTATATTCATCTGTACACAGTGTACCTTCGTTCTCAAGACAGATACCGTCTTCTCTTAGCAGTCACCACTTACTCTCAGCCATTCAGAACAACAAAAAGAACCCCAATCTGACACAGTAAGACTCGAACTCACAGAACCCGCACACCAACCGCCTAGCAGGACCAAATGAGCCAGCGTCTCCGCCGCCTCACCTTACCCACCAGGCTGTGCATCACGAAATAGCCCAGCAAGCTCAGTACCAACAGTAGCGACCCATTTCCCCAATCTCACCAGACTTCTCGCACGCCCAACAACCAGCCTTCTTTGTTATATTCAATGGAGATAGAACCCCTAGGGTTGCCCCCAGTAGGCCCTTCACTCCGGGACGAGAAAGCAGGTGCTTGATCAGAGCTAGAACCAGCCCCGTGCTGGCACTACGTTAGGCGTGCGTTCGCTAGGTATCTGTGTGCGGGTGCTGTACCGATCGGCTATGTGTTCTGTGTGGTTTTTTGATGATGTGTCGTGGAAATAGTGGGTATATGTGAGGGATGAGTGAGATAGGGTAAGTATTGAAGGTAGTTAAACTGTACATTCTGAAATCAATCCATGAACTCACTCTATCCCGTAAATTCGATCATAATCTGCACGTCCTCATCGTACCCATCATGCTCATCGGATCATTCTTCCCCTCACCCACGCCCCAAACCCCCCCTCATCAACACTCTTACTAAACGCAATCCAAAACGCCTGTTTCTCACTCACGGGACTCGCACACCTCTCCACCATCGCTTTCACATTAACCTCCTGTAACCCTTTAATCGCCATCACCTGCTCCACCCATTCTAGATCCACGCCGCCAAAATCGCCGTTACCACCGAGCCACTCGTTCTTCATACGGAGCATGGTGTCGAAATCAGAGGGTGTGATGGGGGTGATGGCGTCCCAGCCGTGGTCTGGTTTGCCGGATATGACGTTGAGGTTTAGGGTGCGTAGGGAGATAGGTGGGATTGCCTCAGAACTATCGTCGTCGGACGGAGAAGAGGGTGTAGCGAGGTATTCGCATAGACTTGCCCATTCTGCGCGGTCGAATTCCTTGCTGTATGGCAATGCCTTTTTCGTTACACTGATATGCCGTATAGACGCCCGGCTTCTGGGTGTCAGGTCGGAGAGAAAGGGTACGGCGGCTTCGATGCTGGTGTGGAAGGCGAAGGTGTAGGTTGAGTAGAGGATTTTACTTGCTTCGGCGTGGATTTGCTGGTTTAGGGAGAGGAGGGAGGGGACAGTGTAGCGGAGGTGCGATGTGTAGGGCGAGAGGAGGACGCGGTAGGTTGTTGGTGTTGTGGTGGTTAGGAAGGGACCTTTGATGTTGTTAGCATGCAGTCAATGATACCGTTCTGAGGAGCAGTTTCCAAGGCTATCCTTCTAGGTTTGTCCCAAGAATGTGCAAACGTACCGGTCCTGATGTGGTATGTACTCCTTCGTCTCCACGTCTTCGGGCCTTGTGATCCTAGCCATGGATCCATGGTCCGTACGCTCAACGTACAAGCATCATTGTTCGTGTCGTCTGAAAGGTATGTGTGGAAGTCGGGGATCAAGTTCGCGACTGACGTTCCGTTTCCGGTCGTTGGGGTCGTCGAGGGTAGAAGCAGGTACTCGTATATCATGAGACGGATCTCGAAAGGAAGGCGAAGTAACGGCGAGGCTGGAAGAGCATCGGCTTGGTAGGTTGTTGACTCCATGGTGGAAGTTTGCCAGTTGTTGGGTTTGGCACGGT
>Ga0265798_10007541_pt1 | contig 14057 bp, 11 predicted proteins | sample P3T30metagenome_FD_192430 | JGI IMG/M metagenome (GOLD analysis project Ga0265798, IMG submission 192430) | Plant litter microbial communities from East Loma Ridge, Irvine, California - P3 T30 | ecosystem: Environmental > Terrestrial > Plant litter > Unclassified | place: USA: California...
TTCCACCAGCGCACGTTCGAATGCCAGGTCGCTCGATCCGCCGGTGATGTGAATGCCATCCGCCAGGCTGTTGCGCACGCTAGGCCCCAGGATCCGCCCCCGATGCGCGTTGCTGAACATGATGCCCGCGGTCGCCACCCCGCGGCCCGGCGCGACCGCGCCGACCGAAACGTTCTCGAGCACGAAATCGGCGGCGCTGTGCGGGCCCTCGTCGCCCACCCAGATGCCGTTGAACAGGTTGCTGTTGTTACGCACGGTCGCGGCGCCGAGCATGCTGAGATTGGCGATGCGCCAGCCGTCTCCCAGGCAGCGCAGCACCTGGGGTCCGTCGGACAGTGCGGTGAAGCTGCATCCCTGCCCTTCGAACGACACCCCGTCGAGTGTCAGCGGGCCGTCGTGGCGATACTGCGCGTGCGGGTCGGCGACCAGCGACAGGCCGTCGGCGTGCGCGTCGGCAAAGGCGCGGGTCAGCTTCTGCCACTGATCCGTCGGGCTCGACGGCGCGATTCCGAACGCCGACAGCGGGCGTACCGGCCGGGCCGGACCGGCGGCGGCACGGGCGTCCTCGCGGGTGCAGGCGGCGGTTGCCAGCGTGCCCGCGAGCCCCGCGAGGATCTGGCGGCGCGATGGACCGCCGGGACCGGCGGCGCGCTGTGGGTCGTCATGCATGGGGGACACAGTCCAGTCCGTTCGTTGAAGCCTTGGGCACGGCGCCGGTCAGCGCGGGCCCAGCGTCCGGCGCACCGCGCCTTCGAACCGCCCGAGCGTGACGTGCGCGTAATAGGGCAGCCGCCGCCATTCGCCGCGGCCGACCGCCAGTGCCGCGCTTCCGAGCGGCCGCGCCACCCAGCCGCCGATCGCGGCGGGGCCATAACCGTGCAGCCGCAGCACGAAGCCCATGCCGCGCGCGTAGCCGCGTGCCTTGCGCAGCGCGCGGGCGTCGGGGCGACCGATCAGGATCTCCTCGTGATGCCCGGCGAGCGCGGGATCGAACCAGCAATCGAGCCCCATGTCCATCGCGCGCAGCAGGATGTCCTGAATCTCCGACGACTGCCAGGGCGTCGCGGCGCCGACCCCGATCGCCTCGTCGAACCCGTCGAGCGCGACCAGCGCCGAACGGCGGAAGAACACCATCCACTCGATCGCGGTGGTCCAGACGTTGCGGCGGTCGATCGGCTGCGCGACCGTCTCGAACCGGCCGTTGATGCTGCGCCCGGTCTCGTCGGCCGCGCGGCCCGCCAGGATATCAGCGGGGCGCGTGCGCAACATCGCGACCGCGCCTTCCAGGAAGCCGGGGCCGTACCAGCTGTCGTCGTCGGGAAATAGAACGGTCTCGCCACGGGCCGCGCGCCAGCCGCGGTTGCGCCCGCGGCTGGCGCCGCGCTCGCCCGGCGTGTGGAGGTGGGTGACGGGAAACGGCTGCGGCGCCGCGGCGATGTCGGCCAGGCGGGTGTCGTCGTTCTGGTCGACGACGATCACCTCGAAGTCGGTGAAGCGCTGCCGCGCGAGGCTCGCGAACAGCCGCTCGACCTCGTCGGTACGGCCTAGCGTGGTGACGATCAGCGAAAGGGTGGTCATGGCTGCACCGGCTGCGCGTGCTGCGGCTGCTGATGTTGCTGCGCGGCGCCGTAGGCAAGAAAACGGTCGCGCGGCACCGTCAGCGGCTTGATCGCGAGCAGAACGATCCCGGCGCCGATGAAGATCGGCAGGGTGCGGGTGTCCGAGACGTAGAGCACGCGAATCAGGTCGGTAATACCCAGGAACACCGACGGGTAGAGAACCAGGCCGATCAGGCTCTTGTTCTGGAAGCTGCGATGGACCAGCCCGATGATGATGCCCACTCCGATCATGAACGCACTGGCGATCGCGAAATGATAGTCCAGGAACGCCGAATAGAAGCCGCCGGGGTTGTTGAACTCCGGATTCGCATAGGTCGACAGATAGCGGTCGAGCATGTTCATGTCGCCGTGCGAAAAATAGTGACCAAGCCCCGGGAATTTGGTGACCCAGCCCGACGTGATCTCAGGGGTCGGCGTCTTCTCGCCATACAATAGGTATGCGCCCGAGCCGTTGTTGATCGACGTGGAGAAATAGCCGGCGAAACGCTGCACGATGAATTCGCCGTAGGAATCGTAGAAGCCTTTGTAATATTGCCAACTTCTCAGATATTCTCCGGCAGCGAAGGCGACAAACACGAATACGCCTCCCAGAAACGGCGCCCCCCCCCGCCATGCGGAAGGCCGCCAGCGATAGACGACCGGCACGACGAAGATTGCCGCAAGCCCCTCCAATAATGCCAGGCGTTCAGAGGCCAGAACCGCGCGCGCGAACGTCAGGCCGAGAATGGTTCCTGCCATAACCCAGCGGCGCGTGGTCATGCGGAAGCCCGCGACGGTAACCAGAGCCGAGGCGAGCGCCAGATAGGTCACGCCGAACTGAATGAACGACGTCACGCCGGGAACGCGGCCGAGCAACTCGCGCAACCGGCTTCCGGCCGAAGGATCGCCGCGGATGAGATCCAGCACAACCTCATATTGCGTGACCAACGTGCCGAGCAATAGGACGTAGGCCAGGATCGTGATCCACCCCAGTCGCGCAAGGACGGTGGCGGCTCGGTCGGCATCGATCAGCGAAACCATGTCGCGCCGCGTTAGCGCCAATCGCCCCACGATGATACCGAACACCAGCAACGCCATGCTGTAGAGCCCCAGACCAAAAGTCTGCGACGTAATGAAATCCTCGCTGGCGCCGAAGGTCCAGTAGTTGAAGCGGTTCAGGTACGCAGCCGCGCAGAAGATCGGCAGCACGATGAACAGGATCGCGCGTACGGGGTCTGCCCACCATACCGCCGGCCAGAACGCGCGACCGCCGAGAACCAGCGTGGTACGCGTCGATCCGTCGCGCCGCGCGGGAGAAACCTGCGCCGCATCGTTCGCGGTGTCACCGGTCATGGAAAGCGAAGCGGGCATTGATACTCCTGTGGTGTCCGATCTGCGCAGACATGACGCTCCTAGCCCGTTGCGCAACCGCTCCACAACCGACGCGCTGCAGCGCGGTAGGAAAAACGGCTCGTCATCCCAGAACGCGACCGCTATTGCCCGTCCGCATCCTCGGCCGCTGCGGTACGGGTCCTGTGTGTTCGGCAATGGGAGTGCGTGATCAACATCGTCGTCAATGCGCGGTTCCTGACGCAGCGGATTACCGGCGTGCAGCGCTATGCGATCGAAGTTTCGCGTCGGCTAAAACGGTTGGCCCCGACCACGCGGTTCCTGTCGCCGACCGGGGTGATGCATCCGGCGATCGCGGAAGAACTCGGTGCCGAACAGGTTGGCCGACTCCACGGCCACGCGTGGGAACAGTTCGAGCTACCCCGCCATTTGGAGGGCGCGGGACTGATCGGCCTTTGCAATGCGGCTCCGATCACGGTGTCTCGGCAGATCGTCACGATCCACGACGCCGCACCATTCTCGGTACCCGAGGCTTATTCGCGTGCGTTCCGGCTTTGGTACCGCTTCACCGGCGCACAGCTCGCCCGGCGTGCCCGCAAAATCGTCACCGACTCGCAATTTTCCGCAAGCGAGCTTCATCGCCACCTGCGCGTGCCGCTCGAGAAGATCGAGGTCGTTCCACTCGGTCACGAACATATCGAAGCGCTCGGGCGCGACGATACCGTCCTTGACCGCAACGACCTGCGCTCCCGCCCCTTCCTGCTCGCGGTCGGAAGCCAGAGCCCGCACAAGAATTTCGGCGCCTTGGTTCGCGCCGCCGAACGCCTTGGTGACTCGTCGTTCCTGTTCGTGATCGCAGGCGGCGCGGACCCCCGGGTTCATGCAAGCAGCGCCGGCGCGCTACCGTCGAACGTTCGCCACGTCGGGCCCGTTTCCGACGCTGCGCTAAGGACGCTGTACGAACATGCGGCCGGTTACGTCCACCCCGCCTATTACGAGGGTTTCGGACTGCCGCCGCTGGAAGCCATGGCGCTGGGGTGCCCGGTGTTGACGTCACGCGCCGCTTCGCTGCCCGAAGTTACCGGCGACGCAGCCTGCTATTTTAATCCGTTGGACGATGCCGATGTCCTAGATTCGATCCGCCGCTTCATGGCCGACGATGCGCTGCGCGCCGCGTTGCGCATCCGGGGTCGCGACCGGGCTGCGGGCTTCACCTGGGATCGCTGCGCCGAGCGCATACTTGACATTGCGCAGCGCGCACTGGCGTAAGGCAGGTCTGTCGTGCCCCCCGGACGTTACGCCCGGCACCCGCGAGAAGGATGCAGCATGATCGCCTTTCGATACATCTCCTCCGCCGTCGCGGCCCTCACCTTGTGTTCGCTTGCCACGGCACCGGCCGCTGCGCAGCTGCTGTCGGAAACGCTGCAGGGCACGGAACGGGTGTGCACCTATGTCGGCAACGACACGCTGCCCGACGGTCAGGTAGTTCCCAGAACCTTTTCGGTGGGAGCCGGTCAGAACTGTCCTGCGACCGCACCCTATCGCGACCCGAACGCCCCTGTTCCCGCAAATGCCATGCTGACCGGAGAGCGGACCACCGCGACGGATCGGATCTGCGTCTATGAAGAAGGGGGGCTACAATATCAGTTGTCCGTAGATCTTTCGCTGCGATGCGCGATGACGCCTGCCCTGCTGGAGCGCGCCCGAACGGCGTCCGCGGACGCGGCGCTGGGGTAGGCGGACCAATGGTGCGCAGAGCCCTGGTGGTGGTAAAAGCAAGCGGTCCGCAGCGTACGGCGACCCAGACGGATACGAGGGACCTCGCGTGGAAATCGGCATAGGTACGGGCAAGCCGATCGGACCGAGACGACTTGCCAGGCGTCTGGGAGGCGCCGCGTCCCCGGTATTTTCGATCTGCGCGATGGTGACCGACTGGGATGAATATGCGGCGTGTCTGGCGTCCTTCGCCACGCGCGGGTTCGATGACGATCAATGTGAATTCATCGTCCTCGATAACAGTCAGGGCAACACGGCAGATGCCTATGTCGCTCTCAACGAGTTCCTGCAGGCTGCGTCCGGACGGTACGTCATCCTATGCCATCAGGACATCGTGTTGCTGGACCACGGCATTATCGTGCTCGAGGAGCGGCTGGCGGAACTGACGGATTTGGATCCCTATTGGGCCGTCTGTGGGAATGCGGGATATGCCGAGGACGGTTGGCCGCAAGTCAACCTGGCACACGGCGGCCGGGACTATATCGATCCCGGAAAACTGCCTGCACGCGTAGTCTCGCTGGACGAAAACTTTCTGGTCGTGCGCCGGGAGGCCAATCTGGCCGTCTCGCGCGATCTGCAGGGATTCCATCACTACGGTCCGGATCTCTGCATTGTTGCCGACATCCTGGGATGGAATGCCTACGTGATCGACTTCTACCTGCAGCACAACAGCAGCGGCACGGTCGACGATCGCTATCATCAATCGCGCGAGCGGATTGCTGCCAAATACCAGCGCGCTTTGCGCCCGCGCTGGATCTCCATAGTCACAATGCGCCCGTTCCTCTTGTCGGGCTGGGCTTTGCATCATCGGATAGCGAACGTGCAGCATTTCGGCCGCAAGTTGTTCGGCCTCTACCCGCGGGGTCCCCATCTGGCCGACTCCAAACGCCGCGCCCGACGGGACGCGGCCCGATCAGGCCGAAACGGAAGTTGATACAAATGGTCGCGTATTCACCGTGTCGCCGATCCGGCACACTTGTACCGCACGCCCGGGCGGCGTCAGTGCCAGACGGTGCGCGGCGGCTGCCGTGAACGACACTGGACCGAAACCCGCGAGCGTCTCGCTGTCGGTCGCCATGGCGACGTACAACGGTGCCGCCTTTCTGGACGAACAATTGCAAAGTCTGTCGCGTCAGACTTTGCTGCCGGACGAATTGGTCGTGAGCGACGACGGCTCGACCGACGAAACGTTGAACCTCATCCGATCCTATGCCGCGACCGCTCCCTTTCCTGTCCGCATTCTGGACAAGGCGCAGCGCCTCGGCTTCGCAGACAACTTCCTCCATGCCGCCGAACAGGCGCATGGTGAGCTGGTGGCGCTTTGCGACCAGGACGATGTGTGGCTACCGACCAAGCTCGAACACAGCGTGAGCCGGTTGCTGGCTGACGACAGTCTACTGTCCATGCACCAGCTGACGATGACCGACGAAGCCATGAAACCGATCGGACAGTGGGACCAAGGGATCAGTGGCGATCGCATCATCGCGCCGCTGGCCATCGATCCGTTATCCGGATGGGGAAATACTATGGTGTTCCGACGGTCGCTCGCGACGTTGGTCCCGCGAAGCGAGCGACCCCTCGACTTTCTGGCTGGCCGGCTCCTCTCGCACGACACCTGGCTCTATATCCTTGCCGTGGCGACGGGCCGAGTATCGCATATCGCCGAGCCGCTCATTCTTTACCGACAGCACGGTACGAATGTCGTCGGCATGCAAGTGCCGGGACTGCTTGGCCGCTTGCGATCCGCAACCACCGTGCCCCTCTCTACCTATCACGGTCAGACCATTTTCTACGAGCACCTGGCAGCCATGTTCGATCGGTTGGCGGCCCGAGACTGGACTGGGGAGCGCGATGGCGTCGGTAAAGCCGCTGCAGCCGCAGCGGATCGGTACAGGGCGCGCGGAAGCCGTGCCGCGACGCGGGCGGCTCTTCATGACGGGCGAACGCTCGGCGCTCGCCTGCTGGCCTTTCGACAACTCTACGTGACACCTCGCGTGCCGAGCGCCGATGGTCCGCCTGGCATTTTGTCCGGGATCAAGGATCTCGGGCTCGGCGTGACCGGCTGGGGACGCCACGTCTAGCGGCGACGTGACAATCCGGCCGCAGAGCCTACTGAGCCTAGGATATGGCAAACCAAGACACCGCCCCCCCGCGCATCCCTAAAACGATCTATCAGTGCGTCGCGCGCAAGGCGTCTCTGCCAGATCACTATGCGCACAACATCGAACGGATAAAGGCGCTGAACCCGGACCACAGGTTCACCCTGTTCGACGACGCCGACATTCTCGATTTCATCCAGTTGGAATTCGGCACGGCCTATGTCGATCGCTTCTTATCGATTTCGGAAGGCTACGGCGCCGTCAAGGCGGACTTTTTCCGCTACCTGCTGATCTACCGACACGGCGGCATCTATCTCGATATCAAGAGCACGGTGGACGTCCCCTTCGATCGCAGCCTGCGGAACGACGATCAATTCATCTTGTCGCAATGGGACAACGCCGATCCCACGAAGCCCTTCTACAAATGGGGCGAGTTCCGGGAACTAAACCATATCCCAGGTGGGGAATACCAGCAGTGGCATGTGATCGCTGCTCCGGAACATCCGTTCCTTTCGGCGGTCATCGCCCTCATGCTGGAGCGTATTGACACCTATACTCCCTGGACCACCGGTTTCGGTCACATGGGTGTTATGCGGACAACCGGCCCCGTCATGTATTCGCAGGCGATCCATCCGATACGGAACGCCTTCCCGCACCGGCTCGTCAAAGACGAAACCGAAATTGGGCTTCGGTATTCGTTCCTGTCGGGCAAACACGACCACCGCGACAGCAACAACCATTACGGCACCAGCTTCCGTCCGGTGTTTCAACGACGGGGTCCGACTGCCGTGGTGGGATCCGCTTACCTTGCTGCCCAGCGCGGGTTCCAGGCCACGATACGGGGGCCGCTGCGTCGCGCCCTGCGACGCCCGGCCTGACGGACTAACCCGCAAGGGCATGGCGCAGGACCATGCCCTTTGCCGCTCCGTCAGCCGCTACGCTTGGAGTCCGCGCCGTAGCCATAGCCCTGGCCATAACCGTACCCATAGCCATAGCCGTAGCTCGCCTGCTTCGAATCGAACATCGACAGCACCACGCCCAGAATGTGCGCATGCGACGACCGAAGCCGGTCGATCGCGAGGCGCGCGACGTTCTTGTGGGTGCTGTGCGCCGCAACGACGATCAGCGTGGCCTCCACTTGGCTGGCGATCAGTGGTGCATCCGCCAGCCCCATGACGGGCGGCAGATCGAGCACGACATGGTCGAATTCGGTGGCGATCCGATCGAGCAGCTGACGCAGGCGATCGCTCGATAGTAGCTCGGGCGTGCTGGGCGGCTGCGGTCCGGCGGTAAGAACCGACAGATGCTCGACGTCGGTTTTGCGGATCAATCCTGCGATCTCGTCCGACCCAGCCAGATAGTTGCTGAGACCGGTCCCGAGCGGGATATCCATCAAATAATGGACCGAAGGCGAGCGCATGTCGGTGTCGAGCAGCAGAACGCGGCGGTTGGTACGCGCCAGCGAGCGAGCGAGCGCATAGCTTGTCGAGCTCTTGCCTTCCGCCGGCCGCGGGCTGGTGACTGCCAGGCTCCGAGGAACACCATGCGACGTGGAGAAGCCCAGGCTGGCGGTGATCGCGGCATAGGCTTCGGTCAACGATGCCTTGGGATCGTTGAGCACGGCGACTGGATCGGCATCGGTAAGCTTGGGCGTGACGCCGATCAGCGGCAGCCTCAGCAGACGTTCGATGTCGATCGGATCGGTGATGCCTTCGTCGATCTGCTCGAGCAGCAGGGCCAAGCCCGCACCGATGACCAGGCCGGCCAGCAGCGACAGCGCCATGTTGAAGAACAGCCGCGGGCTCGACGGGCGGGCCGGAACTTCGGCCCCGTCCACCATCGAGATGTTGTTCACGCCGACGCCGCCGGCGACCCCGATCTCCTTGTAGCGCTGCAGAAGCGCATCATAGAGCTGACGGTTGGTATCCACCTCGCGCTGCAGGATGTTGTACTGGATGCTGCGGCGACGGAAATCGAGCACCCGCCCGGTCAGTGCCTTCACGCGGCCGGCGAGTTCGCGCTCGCGCACTACGCTGGCGTCGTAGGCCTGTTGGATGACGCCGCTGACACGGCCGCTCTCTCCGCGGAGCGCGGTATCGATCGCCGCGATCTGCGCCTTCAGCGCGAGCGCGGGCGGATAGGCCGGGTCGAACTGTTGCAGCATTCGTGCGTAATCGCCACTCAGCTCGGCGCGCCGCGTGCGCAACGTGTTGGTCGCCTGGTTGTCGAGCGTTTCCTTGGTCGCTCCGCCGCCGCGCAGCTGGCTTTCAGCCCGCACACGATCCGCGGTCGCCGTCGCCAGTTCACGGTTCAGGTTGACCAGATCGTCCGCCACAAGCGACCGCTCGCCGGCGGACTCGCTCTGCCCGGCCCCCGAAGGACCTGGAATATTGACGATGTTCTGGTTGGACGCATAGCCGACGAGCGCCCGCTCGGATTGATCGATTCGCACGCGCAGCTGCTGCAACCGGCTTTCGAGGAACTGTCGCGCATAGGATGTCGCGGAATAGCGTCGTTCCAGCGTCGTCTGGATGAAATTGCTCGACCAGGCGTCGATGACCTTCTTCGACAGCTGCGGGTCCGGGCTCGTGAAGCTGATCGACACAAGCCGCGACATGCGTTCAGGCTCGACCTTGACGTTGGCGAGCAACAGCCCCCCCGCCGCCTTGGCACGCGCCTCGCGGATGGCAGGGGTCTGCACCGGACGCCCGTTCTGGAACCAGGTCTCGGGCGGCTTCACGCCAAAGGCCTGGAAGAACTGCAGGCTGTCGCTCAGATGCAGCGACCGGCCGACGCGTTCCGCCAGCGCACGCGATTCCAACAGGCCGTACTGTGTCTGATAGAATTCCGCATCGACCGTCGTCTGGGTCTTCTCCGCCCCCTGAACCTCCGCAAAGTTGGCCGTTTCTCGCTGAATCTCCAGCACTGCGGTGGAGGTGTAGAGTGGGGTCGTGAGCAGGGTCACCAGCAGGCCTACGACCAACGCCGCTACCACGATCCCCAGGATCAGCCATTTGCGACGGTTCGCGATCGACAGATAATCCGCGATCAGCGACCGTTCGACCCGACCGGGACCGTCGAGCCCAAGATCTAGCGGCAGCGGCCCTCCGTTGGGAGCCAGCTCGTCCGACTTGAATGAAAGACTGTTCATTGGCTGGACTCTCTGGGTCAGTTAAGGATCGCGACGAGCGGCGCCGCGATCAGGCCCGACGACTGGACCACGAGACTGAAGATGCGACGAGCGCGCGATTCATCGACCTGGATGACGTCGTTGGCGAACACTTCGGGGTCGGGATAGACCCCCCCTTGGATTGCGCGCAGATCGTAAAGGCCGACCATGTCCTGGCCGTTGACCCGACGGAAGACGAGTACCAGGTCCTCGCGGGCGAACTCCGACGATCCCTGTGCGCGGGCAATCGCGCGCATCAGCGTCATCCGCCCGGTCACCGGATAGAGACCGGGCGAGCGGACCTCGCCTGCAACCGTGATGACCTGGCTGACGACTTGCGTGACGTTGATTGTAACCTTGGGGTCGCGCACGTGGTTCACGCGCAGCCGGTCGGTCACGAGTTGAACGATCTGCGACGGCATCTTGCCCGCCGCCGCGATCTCCCCTGCGAGCGGCAGCGAGATGTTGCCGCTGCGATCGATCGTCACGGTGCGGCTGAATTCGGGGAGCCCGAACACATCCACCGAAATCTGGTCGAACGGACCCAGCACCTGGGGGCGCGGTGCCGACACCAGGTCGGTCGCGACCGGCTCGGGCAGCGCAGCCTGTTGGACGACCTTCAGTCCGGGCCGGCCAACGAAACCACGGTCAGCGCAGCCGCCCGCCAGGGCAGCCAACACTGCCGCCATACACATGGTACGCTTCATCAAGGGTGCGTGCTCCCAAGCACTTGAATAAAGATGCGCCTTACCCCCCGCCATGCGACGTGACAATGGATGCTACCCAGCAGTGCCGCGGGCACGTGGGCTGGTACGGTATTCGCATAGCCAGCAGCATGCCATGGCGAACACCGCGGCCACGATAGGGGCACGAAGCGGATAGTCGACCAGGCTCGCAAGCAGCAGCCCCCCTACCGCCAGCGCCCCCAGCCGGGCCAGGCGAACCGACGCGTCCGCACGTGCCTTGACCACCGTCCGAAGCCGCCCGCCCCACCAGAGCAGGAACACCGCCAACAGGGCGAGGCCGGGCAACCCGGCCATGACGGTCATTTCAAGCACCTCATTGTGCGCATGGTTGAAATAGGAACTGATCAGGATGTCGTCGGTCTCATACTGACGGAACACCGGATCGAAACTGCCGAAGCCTGTGCCTGCGGGAAAGGTCGCCTTGATGATGCGCAGTACGACGGGCGCGAACTGGAAGCGCTGCTCGCCGTCCACCGCGGACAGCGAAACCAGCCGCTCGATCGAAGCCGCACGCCCGAACAGATAGGTTAGCGCGATCAGGACGACCGCGAGGACGGGAAGCCCGATCCGGATCAACAGTTGCCGGACGCGCGCACCGTCGCCCGTCTCGCGCGACGACGGCGGAAACAGCACGAAGGCGACGGTAATAGCGAGAATCATCAACGCGCTACCAGCGCGCGATCCGGTGGCCAGAATGACAGGAACGACCATGACGCCCAGCGCTAGCGCCAGCCAATGCCGATTGCGGCTCCACGCCCGGTTCACCGCCGGCATCAGCGTCCAAACGCGAAGCGCAGGGAAGATGAGCGACAGCAACGCCGCCTGGTGGTTGCGGTTCGACAGCAAGCCCACCGGGAAGCCTTCATAGGTCCGCCGATACAGATACAGCGCGCTGCCCTTGCCGCCGGCGAATTGCGCGATACCAACTGCGGCGCTGACGCCGCAGACGATCACCAGCACCAAGACGCTTGCCTGCCGCTGATCATCACGCAGTTTCGCGAAGCCGGCCAGCACGGCAGCGGGCACGATCAGCGATACCAAGCTGTTCAGGGTCAGGTCGGGAGCTAGCGATATCGGCCGCCAAGGTTGCGCGATTCCCGCCAACCGCGCCACGTCCAGATACGGCGCGCGCCCGGGCAGTACGGTCCAGATCGCCGGCGGAAGCGGCACGAGTTGCACCGCCATCAACCCGGCAAACGCTGCGAGCAGCACCAGGGGCATACGATACGCCGACCATGCCGCGGGCGCGGGACTGAGAAGGAAGAGCATCAGGCACAGCAGCGCGATCGGTCGCACGAACAGCAGCGAAGGAACCTCGGCAAAGGACGAGCCCCCCCCGAGCGCACAGGCGATAAACAGGATCAGCAGCGCGTGGAAGTCGATCGTCTCGCGCCACGGGCCGGTAAAGGCCGCGGGGCGCCAGCCGGACGATGCCGCGCGAGGCGAACGGTGCCGACCCTGCCGGCGGTCGGAACGGATGCCGGGTTGCATGTCAGTGTCCCTTCGGCCGGATGGCGAGATCATCGATCCACGGCGTTGTCGAGGTTGGCTCCAGCGCGCTGGTCGCGCGTATCAAGATGCGCTGCGGGGAACATCCCTCCGGCACGACAAAGCTGCCCATCCAGCGTGCGCCGCCCTCCCCCGATACCGGGAAGCGCGCATCGAGCAGTTCGCGCGCGCCGGCCGCACACCGCACCACGATATGCGGATAAGCGACCGGGTCGCCCCCGACCGATCCGACGGTTGCAGCGATCGCATAGGCGCCGGGCCGGAGCATGACCAGTTGCGTCGCCAGATCGCCTCCGCGCCCGTTGGTCGCGGTCAGGAACAGCGCGCTTCCGCCCTTCGGCTGCGGACTTGGCTGGCGGATCGCGGAGAGGTCGGGATCGTCGAGTAAGTTCCATTCGAACGGGTCCCATCCACCCGGTTGCTCGAAGTTTCCATTGCGCAGCCGCGGCCGCGTGCCACGCGGTGATCCATGCGCACGGTCATAAAGGTCGAACGCGGCCGCATAAGCGCCAAGCTCCACAAGCCGCTTTTCCGTCGCCTGGAGCAGCGCCGCGTCTGCGGTCGGCCCGCGATCGATTCCGGTCCGCCGCGCGATCGCGTACAGGGCCTGCGGCGACCCGCTGCGCGGAATGAACTGCTCCACGAATGGCCGCCACCATTGTGGGCGGGTCGCCAGGATACCGGCAAGCGGTCGCCAGATGTCGGGCGCATCCGCCGCCGCTGTCAGGATCGGAAACAGCACACCGCGCACCTCGTTGGAGGCTTTCAGCGCGCGATCGTAATGTAGCAGCGCGGCGGCGACCTGTCCGTGCTCGACATTCGATTCGATCAGCCACATCTGTGTCGGAACGTCACGGCGAGACATCGATTCGGCGTACATCGCAAGGGCTTGTCCCCGCGTTGCGTCGCCACCCTGCGCGGCCACTACCGCGAGCAGGCGCGCAGCTCCCGGATTGATCGGTTGGCGACGCCACGAGGTTTCGGCATGGCGAGCGATCCGCGACGAATCGACGTCGAGCGACCCGTCCTGCAACAGTCCGTCAGAAAGCCGCACGTTAGCGTCCGCGCTGTGTGGGTTCCAGAACAGCGCAACTCGGGGCGCCCCTTTTGCGAACACCCGATCGATCGTGGTGGCAAGGATCAGCCACCCCGCCAGCAGGCCAAGCGCGATCACCGTCAGGGGGCGCGCAATTGACTGAAGCTGCACCAACGTTCTCCCGATTCGACGAATTACACCGTGTCGCAGTTTACGATGCGCGCATGCCCCACCCGCGCCTACAGGCCTGTCGCGTCATCGGGCGCAGTATTGCAGGCGCCTTCAATTCGCAACGCGCTCGGCAGCTATCCTGGGCGGAATAGCGGTATCGATGCCCTCATCCTGCCTTTGCGGTTGACAGAACCGCCCCCCTTGCCTAGCTGCCCGGCTTCTCCCGACGAGCTTCGGCGCGTGGGGTACATGTATTTGGAAAGTGATGAGGGCCATGTTCGCAGTCGTGCGCACGGGCGGCAAGCAGTATCGCGTCGCCGCCGGAGATAAGATCGTCGTCGAAAAGATCGAGGGCGATGCAGGTGCGTCGGTGACGCTGGGTGACGTGCTGCTGGCGGGCGAAGGCTCGGAGCTGCGCTCGGTCGAGGGCTTCACCGTCGCCGCAGAGATCATCGCGCAGGCGAAGGCGGACAAGGTCATCGTCTTCAAGAAGCGTCGTCGTCACAACTATCGCCGCAAGAACGGCCATCGCCAGCAGCACACGATCCTCAAGATCGTCAGCGTCGGTGGTCAGACCGCAAAGAGCAACGAGGGCGACACCGC
>Ga0265798_10007542_pt1 | contig 14055 bp, 17 predicted proteins | sample P3T30metagenome_FD_192430 | JGI IMG/M metagenome (GOLD analysis project Ga0265798, IMG submission 192430) | Plant litter microbial communities from East Loma Ridge, Irvine, California - P3 T30 | ecosystem: Environmental > Terrestrial > Plant litter > Unclassified | place: USA: California...
CTGCAGGCTGCGGACCGCCGCCTCGACCTTCTGCGTGACCTGTGTTTCAAGCTCGGTCGGCGCGGCACCGGGTTGCGACACCTCGACGATCACCACCGGGAATTCGATGTCCGGCTGGTTGTTGACGTCCATCTTGATGAAACTGACGATGCCCGCCACGCTCAGCATGAAGAACAGGACGATCGCGAAGACCGGGTTGCGGATCGACCATGCCGAGATGTTGCGGAAGCCCATGACGCGTCAGCTTCCTGATTTCTGGAGGACCGGCTTCTGTACGATGGGGACGACCTTCTGCCCCGGCGCGAGGAACGCACCCGCCGACAGCACGACACGCTCGCTGCCGTCCAGCCCGCTGGCGATCGCGACGCCATTGTCCGAGACTTCACCGACCTTCACGTCGCGGCGCACCACCTTGTTGTTGGGATCGAGGATGTACACGAAGTTGCCGCGGTCGTCGCTCTGGATCGCGGAATTGGGAAGTTGCGGCGCAAGCGTGGTGCCGCCGCCGATTTCCGCCGCGGCGAAGCCGCCCGGGCGGAGTGCCGGGTTGTAGCCCAGCGCGATGCGGGCGATGCCCTGCCGCGTCTGCGGGTCGATCACCGGCGAGATTTGCCAGACATGGCCCTGATAGGTGGTGGCGCTGCCGACCGGGCGCACGCTTGCGACCGAACCGACGTGAATCCTGCCGAGATCGCCCTCGCTCAACTGCGCGCGCATCTCCAGTTCGCCGCGCTCCGCCATGCGGAACAACGTGCCCGAGCCCGATCCGACGATCTGACCCGCCTCGACGCCGCGCGCGAGGATCAGTCCGGCTTCGGGAGCGCGGATATCAAGCCGGCCGTTGCGGGCGAGCTGCTCCTTCAACGTCGCACGTGCCACCTTTACGCGCGCGACCGCCGCATCGCGCGTTGCGGCCTTGGTTTCGAGATCGGCCTTGGAGATGAAGCCGCGATCGACCAGCGCCAGCGCGCGGTCGTAGTTCGACTTTGCGATGCCCGCGTCCGCTTCCGCCGCACGGATCTGCGCGGCCAGCGAATCGCCGGTCTGCGTCTGCACCGAGCGATCGATCGTGGCGAGCACCTGCCCCTTGCCGACCCACTGGCCCGGCTCGACCAGCACGCGCGTGATCATGCCGCCTTCGCCGGCCACGCCGACCGGCATGTCGCGCCGCGCGGCGAGCGATCCGGTGGCGGAGATGACCTGCGATACGGTCGAGCGGCCCGGTGCGGACACGGTGACGGTGGGTAATTGCTCCACCACGGCGGCTTTGGGCGAGGGCTTGCTGTGCATCCACCACCAGCCGCCGATCAGCGCCACCACGATCGCGACCGCAGCCACGATCACCAGCGTCCGCCGATAGCGTCGCTCCGGGGCGGGCAGGGCAAGCGTGCCGTCATTGCCCAACAACGGCGTCTCGTAATTCATCTCTGTCACGTCCTCGCCCCGGCCGATCTCGCGCACTAGGGGCTGTGTTACATGAATAATGCACCACGCTCAAGCGCCGTTCGCTTTACGTCTTCGAGAATGAACGCTTCGACGCTGCGCCGCAATATCCACCGAACGGTTTCGGCGGCGATTCCTGTTGTATATTGTCAACAGTCGTGTGCTTTCGCGATTTTGTTGCGCGGTCGTTCCGTTCATCGCCGGTTGTCTTGGTACGTGTCAACAGGACCGCTACGGGCCTTGCTGCCTGTTCAACCGGGAGTTTGATATGATGCGTTTTCCACTTCACGCCGCCGCGCTGACGCTGCTGCCGTTCGCCACGTTGCCGGCCGCTGCGCAGACGGCGGCGGCGCCGACCATCCTCGCCGAGGGCACGCTGCTCGACGTGACGGCGGAAGGCAGCACGACACGCACGCCCGACATGGCGACGATCCGCGCCGGCGTGGTGACGCAGGGCACCACCGCCGCAGCGACCCTCTCCGACAATGCGCAGCGCATGACGCGCGTGATCGACGCGCTGAAGAAAGCCGGCGTAGCGGCGCGCGATCTCCAGACCGCGACGGTCAGCCTCAGCCCGCAATATCGCTATGCCGACGGGCAGGCGCCGGCAATCACCGGCTATCAGGCGACGAATTCGGTGGCGGTGCGCTTCCGCGACATCGCCCGGGCGGGCGCGATCCTCGATACGCTGGCCACGGTCGGCGCGAACCAGATCGACGGGCCGACCCTGGCGCTGGACGATCCCGACGCGGCGCTGGACGAGGCGCGTGCGGATGCGGTGAAGATCGCGCGGGCACGTGCCGAACTGTATGCGAAGGCAGCGGGCATGTCGGTGGCGCGGATCGTGTCGATCGCGGAGAATGGCGCCAATGACGGTACGTCACCTGGCCCGGTGGTGTTCATGCGCGCCGCCAAGGCTGCGCCGACCCCGCTCGCTGCCGGCGAATCGCGCGTGTCCGCCACGCTGTCGGTGCGTTTCCTGCTGAAATGACGCAAAAAAGGGCCGCGCGGCGTAACCGCGCGGCCCCTTGATGCTTGTTGCGTCAGTCGCGCTTAACGCAGCGAACCGCGACGCACCAGGTTGACGATCGCGAGCAGGATGATCGCGCCGACCAACGAATAGATGAAGGTCGTGACAGTAATGACCTGGTTGATGCCGCCGCCGAAGATGAACGACGCGATCACCGAACCAACGATACCGACGACGACGTTAAGAAGAATACCCTGCTGAGCGTCGGTCCGCATGACCAGGCTTGCAAGCCAGCCGACGACACCACCAACAACGAGCCAGATAATGAGTCCCATATGTCCCTCCATTGCTCCCCAACGTCGGGGTTGACATGGGCTAAGACGTATGGGCGGAAGTTTTGTTCCGGTTGCGATTCAACAATCCGTCGCAATCAATATTTCTGCTGGCGCTCGTACAGCGACTTGTAGTGCTGAATCCGCGTCACCCGCAGCCCGGGCATGCCGGAGCGGTCGATGGCACGCTGCCAGCCGGCAAACTCCTCCACCGTCAGGTTATACCGCTCGCAGACCTCATCCACGCTCAGCAGCCCGCCGTTGACGGCGGCGACCACCTCGGCCTTGCGGCGCACGACCCAGCGCGTCGTTTCGGGCGGGGGCAACGACTCGAGCGTCAGCGGCTCCCCGAGCGGGCCGATGACTTTGGCCGGACGAATTTTCTGGTTCTCGATCATCATTACCTCGATCGGGGCGGGGGCCCCCTCTCAAACTCGAAACGGCAATATCTTGCCGGATTGAAGGGCGTTTAAAGCAGCGTGGTAAACGGTGTCTTCACGTTCCCTTCCAGCGGGTAAACAGCGCGGCGACGCGTGCGTTGAACGCGCCGTGCGACGGCGCGAACGGCGCTGACTCCGTGATGCAGGACGAAAGGCGCGCGTGGATCATCGCGGTCGGGCTGGCGGCCTGACGGGCGGCGACGCCGACCATCAGCACCGCCAGATCCGGGGAAAGCCCCGTGACCCGACTGTCGTGTTCAAACCGGGAGAAACTCAGATCCACTTGAATACGCCTCTGGTCACGCGCGCCGATCACTTCGACGATGTGAGGGGTTTAGCCAAAGCATCTAAAGGCCTGGTAAAGCTGGCGAAGAAAAGTTGCGTAGCTGCGTTGTATCTGCGGCGCGGCGGTTCTCGCGCGGTCCCTGAAGTCGTGGTGCTTTGCATCGGCAGGCGCGAAGGCCTATCTTGCGGCAATGATATCCGAAGCCGATTTCCAGCTTGGCACCGATCTTTCCGGCCGCCGCATCGTCGTTGCCATGTCGGGCGGGGTCGATTCGTCTGTGGTCGCCGCGCTTGCCGCGCGCAGCGGCGCGGAAACGATCGGCATCACGCTGCAACTGTACGATCACGGCGAGGCGGTGGGGCGTGCCGGCAGTTGCTGCGCGGGTCGGGACATTCGCGATGCGCGTGGCGTGTGCGACCGGCTCGGCATCGCGCATTACGTGTTCGACCATGAGAGCAGCTTTCGCGCCGACGTGATCGACGGGTTCGCCGACGAATATCTCGCCGGGCGCACGCCGATCCCGTGCGTCCGCTGCAACATGGGGCCGAAATTCACCGATCTGTTCAAGATCGCGCGCGATCTCTGCGCGGATTGCCTCGCCACCGGCCATTACGTGCGCCGCGTTGAGGGTGCGCACGGCGCGGAACTGCACCGTGCTGCCGATCCCGCGCGCGACCAGAGTTATTTCCTGTTCGCGACAACGCAGGGTCAGCTCGACTATCTGCGCTTTCCGCTCGGCGGGTTGCCCAAGCCGCGCGTGCGCGAACTGGCGGCGGAACTGGGGCTGGGCGTGGCGATGAAGCCGGACAGCCAGGACATCTGCTTCGTGCCGGACGGCGATTACGCCTCGCTCGTCAAGAAACTGCGGCCGGAGGCGGATACCAGCGGCGAGATCATCGACGAGAGCGGCCGCGTGCTGGGGCGGCACAAGGGGCTGATCCATTTCACCGTCGGGCAGCGGCGCGGGCTGGAGATCGGCGGCACGCCCGAGCCGCTGTACGTGGTCCGACTCGATGCGGCCGCGCGGCAGGTGGTGGTGGGGCCGCGCGCGGCGCTCGGCGTAAGCGCGGCGCGGCTGTCGGGGATCAACTGGCTGGGCGGCGACTTCTCCGGGCCGCTTACCGCGAAGGTCCGTTCGCTCGCCAAGCCGGTGCCGGCGTGGCTGGATGGTGACAGCGTGCGGTTCGACGCGCCCGAATATGGCGTCGCGCCGGGGCAGGCGGCGGTCCTCTATGCGGGCGAGCGGGTGCTGGGCGGCGGCTGGATCGAAGAAACCGAGCGGGCGCTCGTCGCCGCCTGAACGCTCCGGCGAGTGACGCGCCGACGCCGTAACCCGGTGCCTTTAGGCGGCGACCAGCCTGATCGCTTGCGCGCCCCTGCGCGGCGGGCGTTACAGGAAAAACGATCCCTCGATCACTGTCACGCAACTGCCGCCCAGCACCACGCGGTCGCCGTCGAGCGTGCAGGTCAGCCGGCCGCCGCGTGCGCTCGCCTGATAGGCGGTGAGCGTGTCGCGCCCAAGCCGCTTCGCCCAATAGGGCACCGCCACCGCGTGCGCGGAGCCGGTCACCGGATCCTCGTCGATGCCGCCGCCGGGCGCAAAGGCGCGGCTGACGATATCGGTCGTGTCGCCGGGCGCGCTGACGATGGTGAGCCAGTCGCCCTCGCGCGCGAGTTTGCGGAAATCGGGTGCGACCGCGCGGACCTGCGCCTCATTATCGAGGACGATCAGGCCGTAACGATGTTCGTGCCACAGCGTCTCCACCGGCGTAACGCCGAGCGCGGCGACGATCTCCGGCAGCGGCTTGGGCGAGGGCGCCCACACCGGCAGCGACAGCGCGTAATCGGCGCCGGCGCGCGCCACCGCCAGCGTGCCCGCCTGCCGGGTGCGGAACGTCACCCGCTCGCGGTCGCGATCGGCGCTCAGCACGAAGTGGCCGCTCGCCAGCGTCGCGTGGCCGCACATCACCACCTCGTTGGTGGGCGTGAACCAGCGCAGTTCGAAGTCGCTGTCGCCGCTCGCATCGGGGACGAGGAAGGCGGTTTCGGACAGGTTGTTCTCGGCCGCGATGCGCAGCAGCGTGTCGTCGTCCAGCCATTCCGACAGCGGCATCACCGCCGCCGGATTACCCTCGAACGGCGTGCTGGCGAAGGCGTCGATCTGGGTGAAGGGAAGTCTCATGCGCGCTCCTTTGGCTTGCCGATGACGTCGGGTTCGATCAGCGGATTGTTGGCATCGAGCCGCCAGCCCGGATCGACATGGATCAGCACGTCCGCCTTCGGATAGGCGACGTGGATTCGCTCGGTTACAGATTCGACGACCTCATAGGCGTCGGCCACGGTCATCTCTGGCGCGACATACATGTGGAATTGCACGAAGTCGTGCGTGCCCGAGCGTCGCGTGCGGATGTCGTGTAGCCCGCGCAATTCGGGGTGATCGGCGATCAGCGCGATCAGCCGGTCGCGTTCCTCGACCGGCCATTCCTTGTCCATCAGCAGATCGATCGCGCTTCCGGCCGAGCGCAGCGCCCCCCAGCCGAGCCACAGCGCGATCAGCACGCCGAACACCGGGTCCGCACCGCGCACGTGCAGCACCTGATCGAGCGCCAACGCGACGATCACCGCGATGTTGAGCAGCAGGTCGGACTGATAATGCACATTGTCGGCGCTGACCGCGACCGATCCGGTCTGCGCGATCACCCGGCGTTGATACACGACCAGCGCGAGCGTGACGACGATCGCGGCGAGCGATACGCCGATGCCCGTGCTGGCGTTGTGGGTGGCGGCGGGCACACCGAACTCCCGGATCGCCTCCCACGCGATGGCGACTGCCGACACCGCGATCAGCGCGACCTGGAACAGCGCGGCGAGCGCCTCGGCCTTGCCGTGGCCGTAGCGATGGTCGTGATCGGCCGGGATCGTCGCGACGTGGACGCCGTACAGCGTGACGCACGACGCGACGAGATCGAGCGCGGTATCGGCAAGCGACCCCAGCATCGCCACCGAACCGGTCGACCATGCCCCGTACCCCTTCAGCGCGAGCAGGAAACACGCCGTCGCTACGCTGGCGAGCGCACCACGCGCCGCCAGCGGCAGCCTGGCGAACGAAAGGCGCGCGCCGGCGGTCACGGGTAGAGCAGGCCCTCGTCCCAGCCGTCTGCCGTGCTTGTGAACAACCGGCGTTCGTGTAGCCGGTGCGCGCGGTCCTGCCAGAACTCGATCCGCTCCGGCGCGACGCGGTAGCCGCCCCAGTGCGGCGGGCGCGGCACGTCGCCGCCTGCGAAGCGCGCCTGCATTTCGGCGAAGCGCGCCTCGAACGTCTCGCGCGCATCGAGCGGGCGAGACTGGTCGGACGCCCACGCGCCGAGCCGCGAATCGCGGCCGCGGCTGGCGAAATAGGCGTCGCTTTCCGCGTCTGACACCTGCGTCACCGCGCCTTCGATACGGATCTGCCGGCGCAGCGATTTCCAGTGAAACAGCAGCGCGACATTCGCATTGGCGGCGATGTCGTCCGCCTTGCGGCTCTGCCGGTTGGTGTAGAACACGAAGCCGTCGGGGCCGTGCCCCTTCAGCAGCACCATCCGCACCGCCGGCCGGCCCTGCGCATCGACGGTGGCGAGCGCCACCCCGTTCGAATCGTTGATCTCGGTCTCACGGGCCTCGGCGTACCAGGCGTCGAACAGGGCAAAGGGATCGTCGGTCATGGCATCCGCCATACCGCGCTAACCGCCACTTCGCCACCTGCTGCGTCGCTACCGGAACGCCGAACTGCGCGGATAGCTGTGCGGGCGCAGAGGCCAGTCGATCACGCAGCCCGCGAACAGCGCCCACCATACGATCACCGGCTGCAACAGCAGGCGGGGGATGTGATACCATAAGGTCAGCCCGCCGCGCCCGAGCGTGACGTAATCGACCGCATGTTTGATATTTGCCGGGAACACGCACACCGCATAGGCGGCAAGCATCACGCCCGCCCACCAGCGCAGACGCGGCACCAGCAGCGCGATCGCGCCGAGGATCTCGCACAGGCCGGTCACCGCGATCGTGCCCGCCGGATCAGGCACCCACGCCGGCACGATCGTCAGGAACGGCGCAGGGTCGCGAAGATGCAGCACGCCGGCCGCGACATACACAGCCGCCAGCACCCAGCGCGAGCCCGTCCGCATCCGCTCCAGGCGGCGCGGCAGCGACGGCTGCCAGCGATTTATAGCGGGAACCAGTTCGATTTGCGGCTGAACTTCATATAGCCGACGTTGACGCCCTGCCGCCAGCCGACGCCGAGCCGGATCGGGATCAACACGACGTTGCCCCAGCGCAGATAGGTCGCGGCGAACCCGCCGACGAAATACAGGCGACCCTCGGCGGCCGGGAAGCGATGGTAGATTTCCTCACTGTCATACAGGTTGTAGACCAGCACGAACACCTTGTTGGCATCGCCGCCGAGATCGAAGCCGACCGAAGGGCCGGTCCAGTAGATCGGTCGTTCGCCTTCTACCTTGTGGAACATCTTGCCCTTGCCGTAGCGCAGGCCGAGCACCAACGCAGCCGAAGCCTCGCTGCCAGCGATATAGGCGTTCGGCTCGCCCTGTTCCTTCAACGTGCGTTCGAGAATCCCTGACAGGCCGGCGGCGCCCTTGCCGAACGTCCCCTCGGCGGCGCTGAACAGTTCATCGCGCTTGAACGTGTCGGGGCGGGCGGCGGCGGCCTCGGCCTGTTCGCGCGTGTCGAACCCGCCTTGCGACGGCGCGACCGGCGGGCGGGTGTCGCGTTGTGTGGCGGGTGCGTTGTAGCTGGTGCCAGCGGATACGCGCGAATCGGCTTCGGCGGGCACCGGCGTATCGGGGTAGCGTTCCGGCGCCGGCTGCGTGCGCGGCCTGGGGTTACTCATCGTCGGCGTGCCGGGCGCGGGGTTGCGCAGATCGCTGTCGATCGCCTCGTTGGGATCGACCGTGCGGACCTGCGCGAACCCGGGCGCGACCAGCGTGGCAAGCGCACCCGCGATCATCGAACAACGAACAAAACCACCGCGCATCGCGCAACTCCCCCGTACCACGTTGCGGGAGCGTAGCGCCTGTTTTGCTTTATCCACAATGAACCACACGCCGAAGTGAGTCGATTTTACGGCAAATGCGCGCAACACACGCGGTTGATCCTTACGAAAAGCGCCGCTATAGCCCCGCTCTGCCGTGCGCCGGAGACGTGGGTGAGTGGCTGAAACCAACGCTTTGCTAAAGCGTCATACGGGAAACCGTATCGAGGGTTCGAATCCCTCCGTCTCCGCCAATGGGTAATGCCCAAAACATTGATTCACCGTCGAAATGATTTGGGTCGGCGTCATGCTGTCCCTCACGGTGTCCCACACCTCGCGCTGAATTGCCGCGAACAGTGGCGAATGATCGCGCAGTTCCGCGAAGACACGGGCCCGGTGACGCATGCTGCGGACGTCGCAGCTGCGGTGTTCGAGGCCGCCACCAATCCATCAGCCCCCCTCAAGATCCCCGCCGGCGAGGACGCGGTGGCCTGGATGGCGGAGGCGGGCTGAGTGTAGCTGTGCTGCAGCCGCCGGTGGAAGCAGTTCCATTGGCGGCGGTGCCAGCTCAGTGGTGTTGAGCCGCATCCAACCCTAACGGAACACACAATAATTTCCTCGCGCGGTGAAAGTTTGCGAGATGAACGAGCGACCGCTTTGAGGGAGCGACACAGTCAGCTGGGCGTCTGCGATTGGGTCACCGCAGTCGTATCATCACGATCCTTCCAGCTGGGCATGACTACTGTTTAACGCGTGGAGCTCCTATGAAGTCGCGCTTGCCTAGGTCCACGCCCTGTGCTCGCAGAATCGCGTACGCGGTCGTCGCATGGAAGTAAAAGTTGGGCTGCGAGAACGAGAGCAGGAAATTGGCGCCCGTGAATGGCAACTTTCTGTCTCCGAGGGCGATATGGGTGTCGGCCTCGGTGAGTCCGTCGACCGCCGCTCGATCGAGTGCGGAGAGTTCGGCGCTGGCGCGTTGAAGGATGCCGCGCAGACTCTCAAAGTCGATTGGCCATGGGTTCTTGTCGGGCGAGAAACTCCCCGCTCGTGCGCCCTCGATTCCGCCGATTGAATGCACGGCGCAGGACTTAATCTGATAGCCGAGCGGAAGCATGTCCGGTGCGAGACGTGCATCGATCAACTCCACCTCGGCCAAACCGCGCTCGTCGCAGAACGCCTTGGCCTTCTCCATCACCCGGTCCAGCGCGCCGAGGATCTGGAGATTGGAAGGAACCACGGCATCATAAAGTGAGAAGGACATGTTGCTGCTCCAGTTGCCTTGGCGCTATGCCGCCATCCTGCGACCCGCGCTAGCGTCGTCCGCGCTCGGTCAGCCTGCCGCTCCAACCCTAACCAGCGATCGATTTTGAGACAGCACCTGAAGCATCTTAGTGTCAGATACTGGGTCACCGCCGCTTCTGCTTTTGATCAGCCCGAAACGCCGTGCGACGCTGCGAGGTGGTCCACTACCGCTCGGATCTTCGCCGATGGCCTCGGACCCGCCGGAAAAACCGCATAGACCTCGGCCGGATCGAGCCGATAGGGTTGGAGCAACTGTGTAAGCTGGCCGGTGCGAAGCTCTTCTCCTGCCATGACGCGGGTTGCCAGCGCGATACCCAGTCCTGCGACTGCAGCCGCCAGCACCCCCGGCGCTGAGTTGATCCAGAGCTTCGCGTGGACATCGACCGAGGTGACCGTCTGACTGCGAGTGAAGCGCCAGCTCTCACGCCCGAACAGGCCATGCTGGACGATGCAGTCGTGACGGGCGAGGTCAGCCGGAGCCTCCGGCATGCCATGTGTCGAGAGGTAGGCTGGGGCCGCAACTACCAGTCGTTCGACCGCGCCCAGCCTGCGGGCGCCGAAGGTGGAGTCGTCCAGCGGCCCAACGCCAAGGCGAATGGCTACATCCACTCCGTCTGTGATTAGGTTCTGGCGCGTGTCGCTCATGATCATCTCGACCCGAAGTTCCGGATGCCGGGCTAGGAAGGAGGCCAACGCTGGAATGATCGCGCGGGTGCCGTAGAGCACAGGCATCGCGAGCCGAATCACGCCGTGCAGCGAGTCCACCCGACGAGCTGCCTGCTCGGCCTCCTCCATCTCCGCGACTAGGTATCTCCCGCGCTCCAGATACAAAGCGCCAGCTTCTGTCAGCGAAATGCTGCGGGTGGTGCGCAGCAGTAGCGTCGTGCCCAGCCGTGCTTCGAGGTTACCGATAATGCGCGATACAGAGGGTTGAGAGAGCTTCAGCTCGCGCGCCGTCCGCGAAAGGCTGCCGCTCTCCGCCACGCGGACAAACACGGTCATTTCCTGCCAACGATCACTCATTTGATATCCGGATATATGTTGTTCGAACCGAGTGGATACACCGACCTGCGCGGATGACCTAGATCTCCGGACACGGCGGTTCTGCCGCGAGATGAAATACGGAGTACGCACCAATGGCTATCAAGATCTATGGCGATCCCGGTTCGGGCAGCCTGCGTCGTGTAACTTCGGCAGCAGCCGTCATGGGCGTAGACATCGAGCGCGTGTACGTCGACCTCTTCAAAGGGGAGAGCCGCACTCCCGAGTTCCTAAAGAACCTAAACCCGCACGGCCTGACGCCTGTGATGGTGGACGGCGACGTCGTTCTCTACGAGTCCTCGGCGATCAACATCTACCTCGCGGAGCAGGTTGGCAGCAACCTGCTCGGCACCACGCCACAAGAGCGTTACGAAGTGCTGCAGTGGATGTTCTGGTCGGGTGAGCAGTGGAGGATCTTCTCCGTGCTGACATTCGATGAGCGGATCGGCAAGCGCCTCATGGGTCAGGCCGAGGACAAGGCAATTACCAACCTGACGTTCGCTAAGATCCGCGCCGCTGGCGCCGTGTTGGATGCTCACCTCGCGGACCGCCACTTCATCGTGGGCGATCATCTTACTCTGGCGGACATCGACATTGCGGCACCCTTTTCGCAGAATGAGCGCACGAAGGTGCCGTTCAACGAATTCCCCAACCTCGTCGCGTGGCAGCAGCGCTTGCTGGACACGGTGCCCTCATGGGCCGCGACCAAACGTGAAGTCGATGAGCGTATCGACGGCGCTCTTGGCGCGACCAAAATTATGCTCTGAAGCCTTGGCGCCGGCACCCTAGAGATAACCGGTGTCGGATGGCCGAATGGCAAAATTGGGACACCAAAATGGAACCGCTTATGTCCTTTTGTGGGTCTTTCCTGTTGCGGCGGCGAGCACGTCATTTCGCCCGGCCAGCCTTCTCGTCCGCCAGCCGCGTCTCGAACAGTGCCGCGTAAGTGTCGGCATAAGTGCGGCAGGCGCTGCTATCGATAAACAGATTGGGTGTCTGCGACACCGCCAGCTCGCGCGCCTTCACGTCGCCATCGGACTGACCGGGGTGGGGCGTGAGGAGGATGTCGCATGGCAGCGCGCGGACAGTGGCGAAGCTGCGGCGGAAGGCATCGGCTTCTTCGGGGTGCGTTGTGTAGCGATACCCCGGCCCGGCCATAGGATTGAGGCTGGAGGCGAAGACCGTGTCCAGACATCTACCGTCCTCGCAAGATTGCCATGTCCAACTCATGCTGCCGGGGGTGTGGCCGGCGGTCAAGCGGGCTGTCACGATGGTGTCGCCTAGGCGGATCGGCGTGCCGTCAGCGACGGCGCGCACGCGGGCGGCGGGAGGATAGGCGACGCCCCACGCGATCTGCGGATCGTCGGCGGCTGGCTGTCCCGAGCGCAACACGGCGGCGGCGGCCACGCTCGCAATCACGGTCGCGCCACTGTCGCGGGCGAGCGCGGCGATGCCGCTGGCATGATCGAAATGCGGCTCGGTGCTGAGGATCAGCTTTACGTCGGCGATGCGAAAGCCGAGCTGGCGCATGTTCGCCTCAATCGCCCGAACACCTTGCGGCACTGCGCCGTCGATCAGGATCAGACCCGCAGATGTGCGGATCAGGGCGACATTGAGCCCGCCAAAGCCGACGAGATAGGTGTTGCCGTAGATGTGCAAAGGCGCCTGCGGCGTGATCCACTTCGCTGCATCGGCAGGCATGATCGGACTCAGCAGCGGATCATCGGCATGAGCATTTCCCAACGTTCCCGCCATTCCGGCCAGACCGATTATCGTTGCCAATATTCGTTTCATGATCAATCTCCCTTATCGCTCGATGAAGATGCGACATCCCTCGGCCAGAGCGCAAAGCATGATATCTCGACAGAGCCATGAGGTCCGTTCATGTCTGAACAATGGAACGCGCTCACCTCCCGCTCAATGCGCTGCGCGCCTTCGAGGCGGCGGCGCGGCATCTCAACTTTACGCGCGCCGCGATCGAACTGCGGGTCTCGCAAGGCGCGATCAGCCATCAGGTCGCGGCGCTCGAAGGGCGGCTCGGCACGCCGCTGTTTCGCCGTCTGCCGCGTGGTCTGGCGCTAACCGACGAGGGCCATGCTCTCGTGCCGGTTGTCGCGAACGCTTTCGATGCGATCGGCGCGACGCTCGACCGCTATGCCGGCGGGCGCCTGCGAGAGGTGCTGAGTGTCGGAGTCGTGGGCACTTTCGCGGGCGGTTGGCTGCTGCCACGACTGGCGGAATTCGGCCGCCTTCATCCACATATCGACCTACGGTTGATGACCAACAACAATCGCGTTGATCTCGCAGGCGAGGGATTGGATCTGGCGATCCGCTTCGGCGATGGCGCGTGGCACGGCACTCACGCCGAACCGATCATGGAGGCACCGCTGTCGCCTTTGTGCGCACCAGTCATAGCGGATCGCCTGACGACGCCGGAAGCGCTGACGCGCGAAACGTTGTTCCGCTCCTATCGTCCCGACGAATGGCCGTCCTGGTTTGCGGCGGCTAGCGTGGCGCCGCCGCCAATCCGCGGACTAGTGTTCGATACATCATTGCTGATGGTTGCAGCGGCGAAGACCGGGCTAGGTGTCGCTATGGCGCCACCCGCGATGTTCGCGGACGATCTGACGGATGGACGTCTCATCCAGCCCTTCTCGATCGAAATCACGACCGGGCGCTATTGGCTGCCCCGGCTCATGTCGCGGCAGGACACGCCAGCGATGCGGAGCTTTCGGCAGTGGCTGATAACGGCGGCGTCTTCGACAACTCGCGGTCCAGAGCGGCGCGCCGACGACGATAATAGCGGGCAGAAGACCGACGCCGAAGCTTATGCCATTGATGACCCTTCGTAACGCGCCGAAATAGAAGTTTACCGGTCAACGGTTGACGTCTTCCTGAAGCCTAACGGATGACTGAAGTTGGGGAGCGGTCAGGGCGACCCGAATGGCGACTTGTGGGTCTTGCTGCCGATAAGCAGCCCTTGGTATCGCGCTTACAGGCGTTGCATCTCGCGCTATGATGCCAACAGCGGCCGGTCTTCGGACGTTACCGATCCGGATCTTCTATCTCGGATATTTCCTTGTTCGATAAACCCGCGCTCTCGTCACGCAAGTAGATCAGTAGTTCCTCGATCTCTTCGGACCCGTAGTGCAATTCGATGTCGTCGACATCGATCCGGAGCGAGGAGCGTTCCTCGGCGGGCATGGCTTCAA
>Ga0265798_10007544_pt1 | contig 14052 bp, 12 predicted proteins | sample P3T30metagenome_FD_192430 | JGI IMG/M metagenome (GOLD analysis project Ga0265798, IMG submission 192430) | Plant litter microbial communities from East Loma Ridge, Irvine, California - P3 T30 | ecosystem: Environmental > Terrestrial > Plant litter > Unclassified | place: USA: California...
GGCGGACGACAGTTTCCTGCGCGTCGGCGGCGACTCGATCGGGGCGATGCGGCTGGTCGGGGCGGCGCGCGAGCAGGGCCTGTCGATGACCGTGGCGGACGTGTTCCAGCGGCCGCGCCTGCGCGATCTTGCGGAACTGATCAACCTTGCGCCTTCCGTGTATAAAGATCCGGCTCCTTTCTCGTTACTTGATGCTCAACTCCATCGCTCACACGGAAGCATAGCCATCAGGGATGATCTCCCTGACCATCTAGGGGACGTCTTCGACGTTCTTCCGGCAACCGAGTTTCAGCAGAATTGCCTCGAGGGGTATCAAAGCCGATGCTACTACTTCTTCATTGATTTCCCTCAATCGACAGACATCGCGCGCTTGATAACAACTTGCCAATACGTCTTGCGTTCTGTTGACACCCTTCGGACCGTGTTTTTGCAGGAGGGAGGTCAATTCTTCCAAGTCGTTTTGTCAGATCCCGACCTTCCTATCACTGTTCACGAAACTTTGGACGACTTGGAGTCTTTCTGTGAGAAAACATACATCCAGGACATCACCGATCTCCGGCCTCTCGGCGAATTGATCACTCGGTTCATCATCGTCAAGGCTAACAATGGCAAAACGAGGCTCAGCATTCGAATGTCCCATGCTCAGTACGACGGTATCAGCTTGGGGTCTCTTATCAGGTGCATCTCAACGTGCTACGACACCCAGGATATGCTCAAGCTTCCTAGATTTGCAGGCTACATCAGACATCAGCATCTTCAACAGACCGAAAGCCGAGAGTACTGGCGCTCGCTCCTGAAGGGTTCTCAGCCTACTAGCCTCAAGGCTGATTCCGAAGGCCATGGGGGCTTCAGTGAGATCCTCACTTTGAAGAGGAGCCTACCATCCCCAAGGCGACCGAGTGGCATTACCCCGGCCTCCGTGTTCATCGCTGCTTGCGCCCATACTTTGAGCCAGGTCATACGGTCACGGGACGTCGTCTTTGGACTCACTGTCACCGGTCGCTCGACAATCCATCCTGACCTCCAAGAAGTCATCGGACCGTGCTTGAACCTCATACCTATCCGGTTCTCCAAAGCCAAATCTGCAACCTTCCAAGAGACTTGCAAGATCCTTCAAGATCAGCGAATCGCTAGTCTGCAGTATGAGTTGACCAGCTTCAAGAATATCGTCAACAACTGTACAGACTGGGACAGCAGCATGAAGGATCTTAGTTGCAACGTCCAGTATGACGACATCGATGTGAACCCTGAGGCTGAAGTAGCAGGAACTTCCGTCCACCTCGATGTTCACAAAGCTGCTACGCTTACGGATTTGAAGGGCATTTTCATCCACGGGACTCCAAGGGGAAAACAGTGGGAAGTCTCTGTGAGTGCGCCGAAGCAGTACTATGCGTCAGAAACTATCGCTGCTGTGCTTCAGGGGGTCTTGACTTGCTTGCGATCTTAGAATCAGCAAAGTAGCTTCGAATATATCGCTAGCCCACGTACTCTAGACAGATGCAATATGTGCCAGATTGCGTCAAAGGTCCGCGAGACACCCGTGACAGCGACGTGACTAGTCAGATTGATACCACGGCGCCATATTTCCCCGTTCTCTATCCCCCACGGTAATGCACTCTTCGCACGTAGAATGCTAGAGCTTTTGTCGACTTCTGGTTACCCTCAGCGTCGGATTCTCGAAAAGGGTTCTAATTTGTTGATTTCAATCACCCCTACCTTCATATAAGATCAGGGGTCGGGTCGATGTTAACGCGTACCACCAGGGTGGGGCAAGGAGGAAGGCGTGTGGCTAACGAATACTCTAGCTTATCAATACTAGATAGAGTGCGGTCAGCTGGTCGCACGCTGCGTGCTTGCGCCAACATGTCGCAAACGATATTTCGAGATCACAATCGCAACCTTACCCTAGGAACCTCGACACGCAGCTGTTTATGCAGCAGAAACAGGCACAATCAGTCCGCTTCCGTTTGATTCTAGATCCTCGATTGATTCTTTCAATCGAATTGAGTATAGTTCTCTTGGTAATCAAATAATTGACTAATTATCTAGTCAGGTGGTGAGAGATCACTACCCCAGCCCTAACCCTAAGCCGCTTATCAGACATTCGAGGCGTAACTTGTCATCCACACCGGAAGCGCGGACAAACCGATCAGAAACACGGGATTACCAACCGCATGCAGATGCCCGCCGCGTGGTACGGAGGTCTCGAGAAGCATCATCACTTCTCGAAGTCTCCGACTCTGCACAAAAGAGGCTCTATGCCAGATATACCCTGTTACTATGGTCCCAACAAGAATCGTTGATAAATCTCAAAGCTCCGGAAAGCATGGCGAACGGCCCAATCTGCCTCTCTCTAACACCACTAACCCACCTCTGATCGGTATACTGGATTGGAGGCCTTGCAACCATGAGATTGTTGATGAGACCTCTGTGTTAGACAATCAGACCTCTGGTGCAGACAACGGCTCGCCGAGAGAATTATCACGACCATCAACTGCCCTTCAATAGTTTTCTTCCACAAAACAAGACGTGGACTTTGGCAGTATGTTGAGTAGCACAAGAGCGTTGTGTCTCCGCCTCATGCTTGTGTACTCAACACCGGCCGCCCGCCCCGCACGTTCATGATCTACTTTTTACGATCTTCAAGACAACCGTGGAACCCTACAATGCCTCGACGGGTCATTCGGTGTCGATGGCGGGGAAAGGAGAGAGAGGTCCAAACAGAACTCGCCTTCGCGTAGGCGAGGCGATCACTTTTGCCGTGGTAAAGCTGCGGCTGGTCAGACCCATTGAAACAATCAGGAAACAGAGAATGTGATTTCGGCTGCGGATGCAAATCCGCGACATGCGATACTACAACAACGTCATTGATGGGTAAGCGCAACAAGCTTACGTGGTACGTTCGTATTTCCTCTTGTAAACCGAATGAATAGACTCTGTATCGCCAGATTTCATGGAAGTGGTTGGCAGTGGTTGATGATCTCAAACGACCTGTACGCTCTGAATTATTCCGGGTGTGTTAGTGTCATCTTGACACCGTGAGCATAACAAAGGATAGACAGTCTGGAAGCAAAATTCTTTTCTCGGAAGATGATCACGAGGGCAAAAGTCACGCATGTGGCATGCTAAAGTATTTTCCCACTCCATCAAGTCGTCATGCATTCGTCTGGTGTCCGCTATTGTCCTGCAGGAGACGCGGAGAGAGTTACGCGTCTCCTTCCGACCACGTCTTCCGTCATACTTGCAGTGATGGGAATACAAGCAGGGCTTGTTATTGCACCTCGAATAGTTGCAACACACTCTATCGACCGCACGACTTTTCCGAACGCGGCACTCATGTTCTGGTAAATTTCCGCCGTGATCGTGATCGTGATCGTGGCTGTTTTTTTTTATCTTGTCTTTTTAGTCGTTACAAGCACATCTGGTACATTCCGCCAGCCAATGCTGATTCCAAAGTTTGAGTGGCTTGAGCCTTTTGATTGTTTGTGCGTGCATCGCCGGGCCACAGCGCACCGTCTAAGTGTTAGCCAGAGCGGATGAAGCGATTGTCAATGCCTACTTCAACGCTCTTGCCGCCCTTTCTTTCGAAAATTCCACCCTTCCGACGCCCTTTTCAACGTCAATGAGACCGGCTTCGCCCTCGGTACTAGTTTGCCTTCGAAAGTACCGATGAATGCAGAGGGTGCTAACGAGTTCAGGAATATGAGCGGGAAAAAGGAGCGTAATGGCTGTCGAATGTATCAGGACTTCGGGAGTCGCTCTACGTTCACTTGTTAAGTTCGAGGCGGAATATACAGATTGTACGAGGATCTCGGCCTATATATACTCTCGAAGGGTAGAGATTCTTCACATCTATAAGCGGTTGGAAGCCCGATAATAATGCGTAAGAACCATTGCCCCAGCTGCGAACCACGCAGACGCGAGCGCAAGGCCTCAAGACGAAGCTCATCTAGCTGTGGCTGACCAGAACACGGCAACGATCGTTGACTCGGTGCTGCACTGCAGTACTTACGCACAGCTCATGCTAACGCGGAACTCCCCTGCTGTCGCTGCGCCTCTCAATCCGTGTCATGCAAGGCCAAGCGACGAAAGGAACGCGTCGGTACGATGAAGGAATGTGCTGAGTGCATGGGTCGCATCGGTGTAAACATCAACCGCAGCCAGGCCTTGGCTCGTCTGCTAATTCCTGAGGCAATCTGAATGGGTTCTGCATTCGGGAACGCCCCGATCCTACCTTTTCTGCGTCATCTTCCCAGTAGGTGGCTATCAGTACGAAGTGGTGTTGAAGAGCACAAACTTGGCGCTACTGGTTCGTGGGAGCGTGCGGATCTCTGTCCGAATATTTACGGGGGATACAACTGCACTGGGGGAAAGCGGGAGTGAAGTTTTCGATTATTTTGGAGGGTGGGAGTGGGGTAGGGTTGTATTCATTCAAGGAAGAGACATAGTTGGTGGAACGCTTCTCCAAAGGATCGCGACATCAATCAGCAGTACAAACAGCCACCGCCGACCATTGCCGACCACTGCCAGTCACTGCCGACCACTGCCAGTCACTGCCGACCACTGCCAGTCACTGCCGACCACTGCCAGTCACTGCCGACCACTGCCAGTCACTGCCGACCACTGCCAGTCACTGCCGACCACTGCCAGTCACTGCCGACCACTTCCAGTCACTGCCGACCACTGCCAGTCACTGCCGACCACTGCCAGTCACTGCCGACCACTGCCAGTCACTGCCGACCACTGCCAGTCACTGCCGACCACTGCCAGTCACTGCCAACCACTGCCGGCCTCCACTAATTACCACCGACTACTGCAGACCACTGTCGATTGCTGCCATTTATTGTTCGCTCTTGTTGCATATTTAAATGTTCACCACCAAGAAGACGGAGGAAGTTGGCAAGCCTGGATCATCTCACCACGACTTTACTTCCAAATAATGAAAACCCTCCGGCTAATTAAGTTACTCTGGGCGAATCCCGATCGACGGTCATCTCACCCAGCAATACTCAACGTGGCGCTAATCCCATGGTCTGAGACTCGGAACATGGTCTAAGAATGGCCTAGCTAGACGAGAAGACCCAGATCCGTAGACAAATCTCGCAAGCATCCCGCCATGCTGCGATTGGAAGCGATCACACTCGCTTAACGAAGCCATGAAAGAGAGCGAAGGGCGGCGGTATAAATTTTCATATCCACAACTCAAGGAGCCACCGCTAGCTATCGGACTCTACTTCCTCTGCAGGCGGGAGCTGCCAGCGTGGATGCCGTGAAAAGTGTGGCGAAGTCTTTCGTAACTTCTTAGCCGGCCGCGACCGACCAATCTCGCCCGGCTGAGGTCCTGGCACAGGACTGACTTCCGGTATCGACGAGACGTGTGATCGCGCACGCCCACGTCGAAGTACCGGCGGCTCTGTCAGGAACTCAGGCCTCGCCACCTGCCCAAGCCTCATCAGATGCACTTTCGCACCACCGTGCTTCCTCCAGTCCTCCAGCAGGACGCTGTTCTCCAACACCAGATCGATGCTTCTCTCTTCCAGTGTCGTTATCTCGTGACCATCATCTGCAAAGACCACGAACAATGTTGCGCTGATTCTAGTGATCTTGACAAATATGTAGGCATGATATATCCCGTCAGAGCGCTCATCTCGCATCGTGAGCTCCTGCCTAAACTCACCGAACCGAACAAGGTGATTAGGATTAGCAAAAACTAGGCATTCCTGTGACTCTTTACCGCTGTCTTGAGGCCCTTTGCGTGAAACGACACCGTCATCAGATACCCCAGAAGGGGTGCCGAAGACAGAAAGGTCAACCTCGGGGAGGCCTCCGTCCGGGCATGACAGGCTGAAGTGGATGGCGTGCGAAGGGTTGCGATCACCCTCGATTACTCTCTTGGGATTCAGCTCTTGTCCTTTGCGGCAGATGCGGACCGCTTCCGTGGTGTCGTCGCTTGCGTCTTCAGGATCGCTCCTCATCCAGAGCGAAACGGGTGCTTCATCGACGGATAGGGCGTTCCAGTCGTCCGCGACGCGTTTCAAGCCCGCCAGCACGGCAGTCCTACGCGTAGTGTAGTCAGCACGTGTTGAGGGAATGTGTGGTTGCGAACGCACCCTTCTTCCACTTCGTTCTGGTGAAGCCTGACATCAGGAAACTCGTCTGCAACGGTGGTCTCTAGCGCTTCGACAAAGGTCTTGCTGAGCGCGGCCCTCCCTGTCAACAAAATCCGGACATCCGTACCATCAGAGTCCGTAGCGTTCAACTCCTGCACTACTAAGCCAACCCGCTCCTGATCCAGTCCGTCGTTGGCCTCCCTCGCCACGCGCATTACGCGTCGCCATTCAGCATCCGAAAATCCCATACGGGCTGAGAAGGTCGATTCCACATCGGGCTTGAAGAATTCGTCGATGAACTGTGAGGTTTCCCAGACGCCCCTCTCGCTGTCGGGTTCATCCGCATCCGTGTTCATAAGGCGCACTTCGTTCTCGACCGCGATGTTTATGTTCCCGGCACCCAAAGCATGTGTCTTGTAGCGGTGAACGACAAAGCGCGGCTCGCACGCGTTGACCGTTGCAGACGCAAGATTCTATTTGTTCATGGTAAGCGTCACGCACGGCAAATAAGTCGAAGGACTGACGCACCATTGTAGCATGGCCACAATCGACGACAACATAGCGGGTGCTCGCTGAATGCGACGGCAATTCGTCAGGCACTGCGCCGATCAAGCTGCTGAGGCATTCATCGATACCGTGAATCTCTGCTCCGGGTAGGACGTTTTGAAAGCCCCGAATGAGCCGCTGCGCGACCGCGTTCGGCCACACGTCGCTGATGTTAGTGTAAAGCACCGGTGACACGACGCGCTTACCGGTAGCCCTGCTCAGCACGAAGTTGAAGAACTTGTCTGCCAGGTCCCGAATGTCCCATCCCTTCGCAGACGCCGTCTCCTGCTGGCTCTTCAACGTTTCGTGCATCGCTTCGGTCGGAGCGACGTCGAGATAAGCAAGCTTCAGGTGGTGGAAAGCCACCCACTCGTGGTGTGCGATGCGCGCGCGGAGCGCAGAGTTGCCGTGTCGAATCTCCAATCCGCCGTCTCCTTCCCTGAGTGCCGTCATCGTTGGAACGACGTCCACGCCGCTCATGCTGCTTGCTCCCGCGCCTCTCCCCCAGTTCACGTATTTCCATCCCGTCCCTGGCTCTTTTACCATGATCTGAGCATGCGACGCGCCCATCTCCATAGCAAAGACCCATTGCTGCGCTTGTTCGGCCGCGGAGGCTGGTACGGACTCCGTCGGTGGCTGTAATTTTGTGGCGAGGCCAGGGAATGATCTGCCCTTGCGTCGTTCGGCCTTGGATTTGCCTGTTCGGGATTGCTTGATCCTCGCCATCGGTAGACATGTAATTGCTGCACGTCGCATTTGCAACGCGTTGGGCAAGTGGGGCGTTCCGCTTCGTTCGCGGAGCGCGATTTCCTTGGCACTTGCCCTGCACGGCCAGACGCCGGCGGGTTCTCGAAGCATCACCGGCCTCCTCAGGGCGACTTAGACCGGAAGGGACTGCCATGGTTGGCAACAAGCCAAAGAAATGCGACCGGTGTGGCGAGGTGGTCAGGCATGGAAACATGAAGCGACACATCCAGAGGCATCACAGAGGGCAGCAACCCCAGGCGGAACCCTGCTCTTCACCAGAGTCATCGGCACCCCTTGAACTCAGTGGCAGCCTGAGCGAAGTACTTATGAGCTGTGGAGTCCCTCTGGAGTGCTGGCCAACTGACCGTGAGCAACTGGATCGTCTCCAGAATTACCGGCTATTGGGAAACCGCACGACAGCGTTCGACTTGCCCGGAGAACTCAGACCGCAGATCGTTCGTGATCGCGACCAAGACGAAGCTTTGCCATCGTTTGAAGAGCTGGTCATACGACTGGCAGCCATTACCGGTGCTGAAAAGGGCAAAAACCGTCGGCTCCCCGAGAACTGCATCGTACGCGCTACTATTATGTGTTCAGCCGTTGACGAAAATTGACTCCGGCAGGGCGAATTCTGGGTCCGTGAGAAGCACTGTCTGTCGCCATGTGCAGAAGACGTCCTGCAATGGCTCAGCAAAGTGTTGCAGGGCTACGACGACGTTCGCCAGGCCAAAGTTCTCAACCTCGACGCGAGCATCGCCTTTCCGTCCGAAAGACTCGCGCAGTATCTTGCCGCGAAGGAACGCTTCCTCGACCAATTTGCAACTAGTCTGACTCTGAAGGAGGGGTTCACCGAGTTGAACGTCACTCCCGCTTTTTCGACCGTCCACGTTCACCACGACGAGGACATTGTCATCTCCACGGTCCGCACTATCAAGGATCTAGCCGCGCGGGACTCTGACCCACCGATTGCCAAAATCTGGATCATCTGGCCGCCCGATCATATTCACGCGCTCTCGCTGCGCGGTCCAAGGTCTTCGTATGGAGACACTGCTCACAGCCTTAGCAACGCTGGTGGGGCCATGTGGTTTGCGCAAAGGGACGGAGAAACCGTCGTAGTCCCTAGCGATCTCGCACATGCTACATTTACGTTACGATCATGCTACCTGATTGCGTCAAGCTACCAGGCAGAATCTCCCACGAGGGTGTCACTGATTCCCACCGACATAGCTGCTGGTACTGGGGAGCGTGTCGCGTGCATGCGCCTCGTCAAGAGAGTGAAGGAAGCTCTAGCTCGGCCTTTTGACCAAAGCCTTCATTTCATGGCTAGCTTTTGGTGCGAAAGCGCTCACAACATCCCCATACTGCGTCGAAACAAAGTCGCCTGGCACTCGCTCCTCAGAAGTCTGGCGGAGCACATGCAGAACCACAGACAATGTATCTCCTGTGTTGTACTGAAGATGGGCCAGGATACTCCAGAGGCAGGCGACTCGCTTCGACATGTAGAATTGCACGCTGGTAATGAGATTCATTCTCGATCGCCGCCTCGTCGTGGGAAGGCACATGCTGGTGCGAAGATCAAACAAAGAAGCAAAAGGTCTTCATCCTAGCGAGGCTTGCTCACTCTCTCGGCAGTTCATGAGCTACCGATGGTACATCGACAGTTGAAGCGGGGAATCGCTCGTTGCCAAGGACACTGGTAATCCTGGGCACAGATTATGAACATGAGCGTGAAGATTGAAAACACGAACACCGACAGGAGCAGAGGAGTCGTCAGCATCAGAAATAGAACGTGTAGATAATTTCAGTCGGAGACCATAGCACCCAATGTGCCGACATGCAGTTAAATACCGATGCCCGGGCCGTTGGTGGCTTTTATAGTTTGCCCATGGTCTTCTGCTTTTGGTTCGTGGTTCTGATTAAACTGACATTGGAGACTTCAAAGATGCCCCGGAAATGAGCCTGCACTCCATGAAGGCGTTCATTTTCAGCCTATTGATCGTTTTGGGCACAAAAACTACTATCCTTTCTCGACATGGTCGTGCCTTTTAACGGGTAGAGTATGTGGGCAGAAGCCACCCTTGTCTTCGAGATTGGTTGGCCCAATTGAATAGAGAAAGACTGTGTTGAAGACGCAATTGCCAAAAACCAAACTTGCGGCCAACAGATGAATTCTCAACAATCATCGGCAGTCCTGTTCGGCTTCCCCTGCTGCTCGACACAGGCGGCCCCCCATATCTTGTGCCCACCTCCAAACTGCCGTCTTCAAAGGTCGCCCTTCGTTCTTCTCGGAAGAGATGCAAATGCATACTGCACGCAGAGAACCACATGTGACCTCACGGAGTTGCTTTTCAAGCCACTCGATCCTCTCTCCAGAAAGTTTGTCGCTAATTTCTAGCTCGCAGACGTCGTCTTTCAGAAACAAAACAACCTGTCGAATCTCTGGGAGCTTCTGCATCGGACCGAATGGAGAGAGATGGTAGAAGACCTGAGGTCCAAAAATGACACGGCGTATGGCTCTTCGCTGATCTGGTCTCAAGAGGTCCAAGAACTTATCATGTCCATAGCTGTTGGACCCGTCAAAGGCGAAGTTGTTCGTGCAGAATGGCAAAGGCGCGGCTTCATGGTAGAGTTGTTGACACACCAACAAGATCGCCAGAGAGGCTTGGAAATCGCAGTGTCCCTTGCCTCGAGCCCAGCACTGCGCGTGCCGAACTTGATAGTGATGTGGAAACAGTTGGTCTTCCACCCGGTCGAAACGACGAAGCGCATGGCCATCGTTATCTTTGGCCCTGCAGACCCTCACACCAACGCGTTGTCGACGCGCGTAGACGTGTACTGTGTGGCCTCCCAGCACCAGTTCCAAGATCATACTTCGTACGTTAGTTGGCAAGGATAAGAGCATTGAGTGATCCGATCTGGGAACTGCAGCTATGACTCATCAACTTGTGCAGCTCGTTAATTACTACAAGTGGCAGTCTTACATGCTTGGAGTACTTTCGAAAGACTGAAGCTGGGCTTTGTCGTCATGTCGCGTCGTGTCGCTTCATGTCGCTTCATGGTAGCTTCTTTGGGTGAAGTACTCTCGCCCAAGTCGCCTCCTAACGTTACGGACCCCGGCGCCGCCTGTCAAATCAGCCGCCGCACCAAGGGAGAAATCAATCCTGCGAATGACGTAATTTTACTATCTATATCCAGCTCGAAGAGCAGCCACCTCAACTATTAAACATTCATCTCTGTCACGGTGCAGCCCGTTGGAGTGGTGCTGTTTGCCAAGTCAATCTTGGCAATTGTCACGTCACAAACCGCCCAATACCGAATCAACTTCTGCGCGGGGAATGTGCTTGCTCGTGGATTTTCCTCGCGCTCTTCGCGCTCGCCGGACGAGGGACAGTCTTTGGCGTCGCTTCGGCGAGGTTGACGTCACAGCTCAGGACCACGATCTTCCACTTCGCCCTGAAGCAGGAAGCAGCTCGGTTTGATGCACTTGCGCATTCGACTGGCGCTCTGACTTCCATGCTTTGGCAAAGGAAGCCTCCGAAGGATCCGCGGCGTCGGCTTCTAAATCTATCCCTGGTGTTAGGACTGTTGCGTCTCTATCGAGAGAGGAAGGGTACGGCAAATTTATCACCACCAGCTCATAGCAGCCGAGCGGAGGAGGATGAAGCGGGTCATCGTGTCTTCGTGCTTCTCCGGCCTTTCACAGGCCTCACAGGCTTCACAGTTCTTCATGTTCGCATAGGTGTTCTGGTACGGCGGCCAGCTGATCGGATCCGGAGAATATGGCCCTTAACAGTTATCCATCGGTAAGCAGCCTCTTTGTTTTCGGCACAAACGACTATCGTGACTGGAATCTTCTCCCAGCCCTAGGTGCGGTCATTTTCGGCGCCCAGTCAGCTGTTCATTTCTTTGACTTCGGCCCTGACATTACGAATATACGGGTCGTCGCTGAGAGGCTCGTTGGCTTACTTGGGTCATACTCGACGGATCAAGAAACCCCTTCAACCAAACCCAGTGACAAGCCCCTCGAGGGCCACATCCGCCTGAACAATTTACAATTTATTTTATTTATTTTACCGCGGGCAACCTACTCGACGGCGTGAGTCTCGATATTCCGGCGGGCAGCTTCGTTGCTTTGGTCAGTCAGACACTCCGGGTCTGGCAAATCGCCAGTGATCAGCCTGACCTCGAGATTGTACCACCCCACCTCAGGATCGATCACCATAGACGGGGCCAACCTCAAGGATCTCGACACGCAAACTCTCTGTACACAGCATCGAAGGGAAGGAGCTCGGTCTCGGTTGCGCACAGGCCGAGCACGATACAGGAGGTGGACAATATCTTCGTACCGGAGGCTTGCAGGCAGGTCGAAAACGGCACGCATTCGGAGCTACTGCAGCTCAAGGGCAGGTACAGCCAATTTGTGGCGGAGCAGGATCTGGGCAGCGGTGGCGTGTGAAAAGAGATATCTCCAGCAATGAAAGATGAACGATTGCAGTCTAATTTATTATACAAAGATGACAGATCTGTATGAGAATATGAGCGTGATAGTCGGCTACGTTGTGTCAACATGCTCGATCACCGGAACCCAGCTGCAAGACACGAAGATCCAGACAACCTGGAAGAACGCACACATCACTGAAGATACTACCGGCAATCACACGTCAACACTTATTGCGACGCTGGCCAGGCCGACATACCTAACATTCACGCCGGTATACAACGGTGGCAACGCGCCAGCAAGATCGCCCCTGCCCCCTGCCCTCTGCCAGGTTAGTTGGCTTTCACAGCACACTATCGACAGCGTTGCGGCTGAGCAGCGTTTGATCTATGACAAGATCACGAATCACTTCCACTGTGGGGGCCGGCAGGTCCCTCTCAATGCGGATGGCCGTGCGGGCACAGGTAAGTCCTTCATCGTTTAGGTCCTGTTTGCCCATCTCTCCGCTGTCTCTGGCAGTAACGATACTATCCTCCAGTGTGCACCAACCGGCGCAGTTCCTTTCGGCATATCTGAAAATACTGTACATTCACTTCTGAAGCTCCCAGTTAACAAGCCTCTCGCACTTCTTAAGTCTGGCCAGGCTCAATCCATCCAGACTCGGCTTGACCGTACCAAGTACCCCGTCATTGATAAGAAGAGCATGATCAGCTTGAAGAGTCTAGGGCATATCGACTTTCGTCTACGGGAGGCCAGGTGAGTGCCCTTTCTCAAGGCTGATTACTCCTTGGAGACAGAATTCTTAACTTACCCGCCTTAGGTAAACCTGTCTAATGCTGAGATCGCCAATTTTGACGATGCTATCCGCCTGTACTCTACTGACCTGGACACCTATAAAAAAAACGACGCAGTATTAGATTCAACAAACTCTCGGGCCCAGCGGCTGGACACACGGTTCTTGCGAACACTACGACCGCGTGCAACCATCTCGCCGCGAGAAATTGGGCGTGCCCCGAGCAAGAGATTTTCCTCGTTCCACTCGACGAGCGCTGGAGCGTCAAAACATTGATGCGCTCTCGGCGCGAGTGGACGAAGCTGGTTGTTGTTGTTGTTGTAGCTGCTGCTGCTGCTACTGCCGGAGGGGGCGGGAGTGGGGAGGCGGCGTGGTTGTTGGTGGTCGAGCGAAGGAGCGAGAAGCTCATGAGACCTCATTGCCACGGATATATTTTTGTCTCATGCCTATCGCTCAACCTAGAGAAAGAAATTGCTACTCACCTCTGACAGACTGCCTTGATATCTAGGATGATGACTTGTCGAATGTCGCGTTGTAAACCTCCCTTCCACAAACCTCCTGAATCCAACTGAACAGTTCTTTTCCAATTTGCTGCATTTGTTCGAGGCATTCGCTAGTGAGCGTATTTGGGAAAATGCCCGGACACTTCAAGACTGTAATCAAGAATTATAGGTGTAGTCCTTTCTGTTTCAATATACAATTGCCATCCAGAGATAGAAGAATTCAAATTCTACACACGACTCAAAGTCAGAATCGGACTCCGGCTGAATTTCGGCCCGGCGTACTCCTGCTTCGAACATTATTCTTGAGCTGAGCCCTTTTGGCATTCTTCCTAGTGATCAATTGCGTTACATGCACATTTTCACGTCTCTCGGCTGGCGCAGCCTAACTGTTGAATGCGTCTACCCGGCGCACACTTCTTGGTGCACTCTTCGATGGGTATTTCATGCACAAGTGAGCCTTCTGCATCCATGGACACGTACGCGTCTTTGAAAGCGCTCAAGCGTACTCTGGCAACTTAGAGGTTTCGTGAGTTGAAGGAGTCCTTGGAGCGAGAGCATAAAGCCGAACAAGAGAGGATAGAAAAGGCGAAAAAAGATCAGCTCGACCAGCTTGCGGAGGAAATCAGAACAAGACAGGAAACGGTTCTACTGGCGTACGCGGAAGACCGTAAAATGGTTAAAGAACACTTCACCTCCAAAATGGAAGATCAGCGTTCGCGGATAGAGAAAGTCATCAATCAAGAACTTCGGGACGCAATGCTTCTCTCAGACCGTTCGCAAAGCGTTGATTCGCAAGGCTCCGATACCTCAGGTCTGAATCTCGTCAATCCGACTCCAGTTCAGGTTCCACAGTCAAGCGCTGTGGTCGACGAGAGGGTCAGTCACGAATCCTCAGATAGCCATAGACATGTGCAA
>Ga0265798_10007545_pt1 | contig 14051 bp, 22 predicted proteins | sample P3T30metagenome_FD_192430 | JGI IMG/M metagenome (GOLD analysis project Ga0265798, IMG submission 192430) | Plant litter microbial communities from East Loma Ridge, Irvine, California - P3 T30 | ecosystem: Environmental > Terrestrial > Plant litter > Unclassified | place: USA: California...
GATGAGCCGGATTATGATGAGGAAGGGAATGAGATCGTCAAGAAGAAAAGAAAACCCAAGGTCTATGCCAAAATCGAATATGTCATTCCAGATGTACCCAAGAAGACAACCAATTTCAAGGGTAAGCTTTCGTTTGCCTGGACTGAGGTTCGACTGACGCCTCAGGTCGCCTGGGATATGCGTGCTTGAACACTGTCCTGCGGTCTCAGAAGCCCGACAGTGTATTCTGCTCCAGGACATGTAGGATTGCCAGTATTGAGGAAGAAGGCATGGAGTTGCCTAAAGGTTTAGCATTGATGAATGTCAAGGATCTTCTCACGTTAATCGAGGTGTGTCAAAATCGCTTCTACTGGTCAAAGCTGACATATACAGTGGAATGAGCAGAACAAGTGAGTCTGACTGCTTTGCTTTGGGGGAACGAGCTGACTCCGTAGTATACGTTTCTTACGTCTATCATCCGAAATGTTTCCCTTCGCTTCTCATGCCAAGTATGGCTACGACTTGTCATTCGCGGATGAGGGGCTGAAAGCAGCCGGTGACCTGGCCAATAAATATGGCCATCGCATAACGATGCATCCTGGGCAGGTACGTCAGCTGGTACACGAGCTCTCTCAGTCCTGACGCTCAGTTCACGCAACTCGGCTCGCCAAAGCCCAATGTCGTAACTGCATCTGTGCGAGAACTGGACTATCAATGCGAGATACTGGATCGAATGGGCATTGATCAAGATGGTGTAATGATGTGGGTGACGATTCGGCTTGTGGGACCATGACTGATGTCATAGTATACACATGGGCGGCATCTACGGAGATAAACCTACTACACTAGCTCGATTCAAGGAGAACTTCACCTCGCGTCTTACAGATAAAGTCAAGGCGAGACTGGTGCTGGAGAACGACGAGATTTGCTACAATGTCGATGACTTATTGCCTGTATGCAACGAGCTGGACATCCCTATGTAAGTTTGTTCCCGCTGTTGTCAAGGTGTGAAGCTGACCAAACAGTATCTTCGACTATCATCACGATTGGATCAACCCTTCCTCCGAACCACCCTCCGTCCTGATACCCAAAATCGCCGAAACATGGAAGAAAAGGGGAATCAAGATGAAGCAGCATCTCTCTGAACCCCGACCGGGAGCCGAGAGTGTCATGGAGCGACGAGCACATGCGGATAGATGCCAGACATTACCTCCTGATTTACCTGTTGATTGTGATTTGATGATCGAAGCGAAAGACAAGGAGCAGGCGGTCTTCGAGCTGTATAGGATGTAGTGAGTCCTGTTTGTTACTATCGATATTGCGGTGGCTGACGTGTAGCGATCTGCATCCCGTCATACATGATAACCTCCGACCACCCGACCCAGCGCCTTCTATGCATACCAAAGGTCGAAAGAGCTCAACTAAAAAGTGCGTCAGTCAAGGAGAGTCATGGCTGACAATCAGGAAGGTGAAAGAGACAGGCGAGGTGGATGAAGATGGAAACCCTATCCAGTTATCAGACGTCGAGAAAGAAGGTGACGGTGGTGTCGGAGATGAGGGACTTGTTGAGGCCCGCATACAGTCACCAAAGGAGGAGATCAAGGAAGAATTGAAGGAACTGCCGACGCCGAAAAGGAAACGCGCGACGAAGCCAAAAGGCAATGCTGCCAAGGTAGAGGAGGATCCGATGGCCGCTGAGGCGGTGGATGTGAAACCTGAAGTTGAGGAGCAAGCTGTCAACGGTTCCACTGATTTGCCCGAGCAGCCCGAGCCAGCGGTTTCAGGCAAAGCGCCACCGAAGAAGAGGGCAAGGAAGAGCAAGGATGCAGTAGAAGCTTAGTCAATGTAGCCATAGAACATGTATCCTTAACCATTATTCGTGTTCGCTCTCCGTACGTTCGTGCTAGCTAATCACGATTTATAGTACACCCCAGAACTCAGTCTCGCCCATTCACTATTGTCCTTGCGCGTCCCAGTCCGCCCCTATCAAGCCAGATACTGCTTTGCCAATCGCCTCTTAGTCCCGATAGCAGTTCTCTTGACGAACTCGGTAGCCCTCGCTTGCATTGCTGCCCAGTAGCTCTTGGGGATGTAATCCGGATTATAGGTCTGCGAAGCACTTGCTCCACCTCCGAAAGTGGCGTACTCTTGGTACAAGCTATCTGGGATGGGCGGCAAGTCTTCCGGTGCGTACATGAGGACGGTCTGCATACCCTACCGGTCAGAGATCGGGTGGCGGGAAATATCGAAGGAAGACATACCATGACTGCATGAGGTAGGATATGACAATGAATAAGCCATACACCTGGGTTCTCCACCCTGATCCTGAATAACCTCCAACCCGCATGATCGAAGATAGATAATTTGTCTTCAAGATAACTCGCACCAGGAGCGGGGTAGGCGACCGAAGTATCCCTCAAGAAAGGTTTCCCCTTTGCCGCTTCCCTATACTCCCTGACTTTATCGTAGTTGAACTCGTCCTTGCCCTGACCCATATCCCAGTACTTGTTCCCGTGAGAATGCCATGGATGAGCTTCTGCGACACCCGTCGTTTCCCCAGCTCGATTTTGAATGACTATATCGAGTACCTCACCTTTCTGAGCTACGTAGCTATTGGTGACGTTGTCGTAACCGCCATTGGCGTTGATCGTGTCGTAATCGTATCCACGCATGTTTTCGGGTTTGGAATAAAGACCAACAAGGTAAGGGGTAGCGTAAAAGTCTTCTCGATCAATGACATCGTTGACGGACCATCGCCAGCCGAGTTTAGAGGGACCGGTTGCTAGTTGAACCCCATCGAGAATGATGGTGCGGGTCACCTCATCATCCGTGGGAGGGTACTCGGTCTCAGTCTCGTTCCATGGTGTGATATCGGAATTGATCCAATCGAAAGTCTCGTTCGCAAGAATGACGGTCTGGTTCAGGTCAAGAGGGACTGGTTCAACGGTGAATTGCCTAGCGGCAAACGGATGACCGGCAGTGGAAGAGTCTTTGGCGTAGGTCCATACTGATGTTCCTTTGACTCGAGTCGGTCGCCATCGAGATTCGTATCTCCACCAGAAGCTATACATCAGCTTCATTATGTTTCAAGTACGACTGACTTACTGTTCCTTCTCTGGTTCGGCCTTGGTCTCGATCAAGACCGAGTATCGCTGACCTAGCCCAATCTCCAGACTATCGATCTCAACCGGCTCAAGGTATGTCCCCTGGACATCAGCTCTAATCCGACCGGAACAACTCACATCAGCCTCAAACAAGGTCATCTTGTGATCTTCGAGGGCGAGTGAGAAATAACTCAATACACCACTATTGATGAATCTGACCCTATACTTGGTGTTGAGTTTGACCATCTGCTGATACGCTCCGCACTCGGTACTGCACTCTTGTCCACCTGCGAGGGCCGAGGCATTACATTTCTTTGGGGCAATACCGTTTATGGCGAGGGCTTGGGGGTCGAGGATCCATTTGAATTGAGTGCTGTTGAGAATGCCTGCTGTCATAGTCGAGTCATTTGCCTGGCTTCAGTTTTGCCTAGGCTGAATAGCTACGGGGCTGAACTCACATGCCAATACTCCTGTATCATCACCACGAGGTCTTCATCGTATTCGACGGGAGAAATCCAATCTTTCTGATCGACAATGATGGGACCTTGAGAAGTAGAGAGCTGAAAGCCAACGTGAGAGTGATACCTGTCGTCAGCCGACTCTTCTGTGATGATAATGTAGCTCACCAGTATGTCCCATAATGTCCCATCTGGAGTTGAAATTCGTAATCATAGAAATGTCCGGGGGGGATAGGCCAACCGGAGACTTGAGGCGTGCCATCACTGAATGGAGACAGGAATTGTGTGAATCCGTGCCAGTGCATGGTAGTGTTCTCGTGAGGTAGATCATTGTATACTCGGACCCAATAATGTTCGCCTTCGGTGAACCTCAAGAGTGGTCCAGGGGATGTACCTATAATCAGCCGACATACAGTGTTGCGTACATGAACGTACCATTGACGACCACAGAGTTCCTGGGTGAACAATCGGTATAGATCGTTTCCTCCCCTACTCGAAGGATAAAATCGGGCTCCCAAGCGTGCACTAGACCCAAAATAGTAGTCAGTCCAGTCAATAGAGGGATTAACATCTTGATGGGTTATAGAAAGGCCTGAAGACGATGAGGCATTTCCTACCCTTATATATCCATAGAAGCCGTCGGGGCGGGACAAAAGGGCGTAGCACCGCACCCAAGCTGTATGTCAACTCATGCTCGGGTCCTGAATCTGTGTGTGCGGAATCGGTGAAGATGGACATCAGGTTAAAGGAGTCGAGGCACCCTGACCAGGAATTAATACCGATGCTGTCAACAAAGTCGGCCTCGTGATTTACCATTCAATCAGGTGCCTGTCAATCAGCGAGCCCGGAAGCCCGATCTCACGCGACCCTCCTCGTGGATGGACCAGGGAAGCGAAGCGAATAACCAAAGGAACCTTTCTTCATTCTTCATAGCCACTCATACCCTATACAAACAACGCGGCACAGCTTAAATGGAGTACCTGAAATCGGGATTCTCCAAGTCCGTCAAATCATCGAAAGCATTTTCGTTCCTGTTCACCACGACCCCATCAATCATTTGAGCGGCATCTTTTCGTTTGTTTCGTTGGACCAGGGTGTATCGGCAAATCAAACATGTGGCAATGAAAGTTCCATCTATCCCATCAGTGATATCACAGGAAGAAAGAGAGATTGAAACATACAGAGGGCAATATGGATGTATAGCGAGTTGACGTATCGGGGAGCCCATTTCGATTGGAATATCTGAGGGGCGATTGCGTTACCGCCAGCCCAACCGATATAAGTCATCGCATAGGTGATACTCCTCTTTGACTGTCCGGCGCAGTTTCGACTTAGCATCAAGAAGATACTAGGGTTACACTGGTTATTAGCAATAGGCTCCTCATAACCTGAAGTGCGCTTACAGCTTGGAAGCATTGCATCATGTAGAATGCAAAGATGAGACCTCCTTTGTTGCTCGGTCCGGGAGCGACGCAAATGAGCACGATAGTGCCGATCAAATTCGGGATGACAAAGGCGATCATGCAAAGCAGTGTCTGTCTGGTTTTTCCTACCGCCCACCTGATGATCAGCAACGGTACTTCAGGGTGAATGAGAGAGCTCACGCCATGATTTGGTAGGTAACGATAACCATTGCACCGAGTGGAATCGACAGCAATTGAGAATCGGTAACGCTGAAGTTGAAAGCTCGATTGATCAATAGGGCATTGAACGTATTGATTCCCCCGACTACAAGGGTCTGGTTGACAGCAAGCATGAATAACATCCAAGAGAATGGATCTCGAATAGCTTCCATCGCTTGGGCTCTCTTGAAAGTGAGATTCTTGAGACCTTGATCGTTCCTTCGGACTCGCTCGACGTATCTCTTCTTCTCGTCCTCCGTAAGGAATCGGGCTCGAGTAGGGGAGTCGGGAAGGAAGAACCAGGTTATGATCGATGCTGTAAAACTAATGAGACCGACTGTGATCATCATCCATTGCCAGCCTCGGAGACCGGAGGAGAAGGGGACGTGATAGAATGCGTACTAATCGTCAGTACAGGCTTGAAAGAGACCGGAGTAAACTTACACCGAAAAGAGCCATGATGGACGACGCAGCACCCAGCATCATCTGCCATGTGGCCGACGCGAAAGGTTGTTCTTCCTTGAGATACCACTGGACGGTGACTGGTGGTCAGTAATCATGGATTTGAAAGTGGCCAAGGACGGACTAGAAAGACTGTCTATCAGCTACCGCCTATGTGGGTATCCTTTACTCACAGACAAGGCCCAAAGACTGATTCGAAGAAACCGAGAAGTGCTCTGATAGCGAAGACGGGAGGAGTGGAAAGCGAGAAAGCGAGACCAAAGCAGAGCTGTGTCGTCAGCTTTGATCGACTATACGACTGGTCACTTACACCTGTCCAAACAAACATGCAACCCGCCAACAGCTTGGCAAGTGGCAACCTTCGGGCAAGTTGATTCGCCTACGAGTCGGCTCGGCTTTCAGATTTTACCACAAGGGAACTTACGATAGGTTCACCGGCCATGATACCGATCCAGAGGAAAGTACCGGTCAAAGCATAATCTTGTCCAACCGCGCCGACATCGTCGATCCACCCCATGATACTTTTTATTAGCGTCATCCCATACCTTAGTGTCAAGCTTACGATGCGGGACCCAATGTGCCCTTGTCAAGAGCCTGGACGATATACACTAAGCACATAAGGGGTAGTACCCTATCGTCAGTGTATGGCAGGATGCCAAAGGGCGTACCGCTTGTGGATTCTTCGCCTCATTGCCTTGTTCTCTTCCTCAGTGATGACCAAGTTGGGATCGACATAACCTCGAGCATCGCTATCTGCAACGAAGTTTCCAGTCTTGATTTGATCGATCTCGTCTTTTCGTTCTGGATCCTCGACGTGACCAATCTCGTACTTGTTGATATCTGTCATTATAGGAACAAATCACTACAGATGGTCTCAAAAGCCGACTTGCGCATCTCGTTATATATGCCTGCTGATCTTGACACATCACACCGGCCCGTGGGGACCGCAAACCATGGATATACCGCGGTAAAAAGAGATATCATAAGCTTTGTATCTCCCCGGAGTGGATGTGGGGGATCGCCCCTTCTCCGGACCGTAAGGATCTTGGCGGTTCCTTCTTGGTACTTCCAGGCTCGACAACGGAGGCAAGACGTGTGGAGCGAGAATTGCCAAGACCACCAGGATATACGACGATGAGGGATATAGGATAATCGCGGGATATAGCCGATACACGATCTCGCACGTGCAGGCCACGAGGAGTGCCCGGATGCCCGGTCCTCTAATCTAGGGTTGATGACGTAAGATCAGCGCAACGTTGAAGCGCAAGATCCTTTGTCCGAAGTGGGAACCGACCGAAAGCGAGAATCAAAGTATAAACTGAATTGGTCGGGCGTACTCTGCTACCTGTCATATCAACAACACTCGCAACAAGACAAACGATGAAAGATCAAAGGCAAGGAGCAGCAGCCATAGTATTCCTCGTATTCTACCTCTTAGCATTCGCTTTCACCCTCTTTTGCCTCTTTACTCGAAGGGCGAAACGACATATCTTTTCGGTGTTCCTCTTCAATATCATTCGAATAGGGGCCAATATCGCCAGTCTGGGTTGGGCTATCCATTTGTATGATAACTTTGATTGGCTTGTCGCCTCTCTCATTCTCGGAACTGAAGGTGAGTCGATAAATCCTGAGGGTCAAAGCTGATGATAAGGCTACTTCGCCCTCGTTCTCGGTATTCTGTGAATATCGCATGTAATCCTGACGTTATACTGATGGTAGATTCATCATTGTCGGATACGAAAAGGAAACTTTTGGGACTTCCATCCTCTATCCCGACATTCCCGATGGCCGCAACAAATGTCTTCATAGGTTCACCCATGTTGCATTTTGGTTCGAGTGGAGTAAGTGGCCAAAAGTCTCGCTGAGTCCTAACGCTGATAATCCAGGTCTCATCCCCGCCAATGTTATGCTCGTCGTAGGCAGTGCGTCCCACCCATTGTCATCTCAGCACCCGCTAACCCCAGGCTCCATGATCACTGGCGGTCTATCTCGAGCCACCCCCGAAGAACTCGCCAATCCAGGTTCTGTCTCGCGAATTAGCACCGGCCAACGTCTCCGAATTATAGGCCAGTGTATCTTCTTTGTCGCGATCTTCGCCGCGTACATCATGGTGGGCATTATCGGTCGAAAAGCTCAGAGGCTCAAGAAGGCGAAAGAAGCCCTTTGGTGGATCGCTGCTACCGCCCCATTCCTTATCCTGCGAGGTATCTACGGGATTCTGAGTTCCGCAGATTGGCAATTCAGCTACTACCTGCCTACCAACGTCAGTATCTCCCAGTTATTGCCACATGAGCTGACCGTGCAGTACGGGGCGAATGGGTTGAAGCAGAAGGAGCTTGTTGCGGAATACATCATGAGCGTCATGACCGAAGCTATCACCCTCGCACTTCTTCTGCGAGCCGTCTGGCTCGTGACCATGCCCAAACATCTCTTTGTACCGTATGATCAGAGGAACAAGCGAGCAGAGGAAAGCATCGATGAACTCGAGCTCTCGGAAGGGGCGAAGGGCAGGCAAGCGGCGTAGTGCGAATGACCGTAGTGTATCGTCTGTTCATAGGGGGAAGCAGTAATGACATGTATATGACGATTGACGCCATGGCGTTGCTAGCTGAGAGTGAGTTCTCTAACCAAGGAACCCGGACTACGACCTACGGCGTCCGTAGACGTGAAGCCAACCGAGGATATGCACCCTTGTGTGCGCGTTCTGAAATTACCATACATCCCTGAAAAGCAAGTCTAAATCTACTTGAAGTGGAAATTCCAAGGACGCGACGCGTTTGATTTTCGGTGTCATATTCAAGATTACCCTATACCAAATGTAACGCGTGACTCTCTATACCTGGCACACTGACTTTTGAAGGCGCCGGTCTAGCTTGCTTAGGTATGCTAACGTGACCCTATACTGACAATTTGGTGGTCGTTTGTTACTCTACTTTTACCTTGTTTCCATTGTGTATTCTTGGGTATCGATTGCCCTTCCCGACTTAACATATTACCATTCATTATAACCTGCCACGTAGAACGACGGCTACTTTACGACTTTTTCTTGACGAAGAAGTAACGATACAATTGGACGACAGACGTGGGATACGATCTAGAATAAGGCCTGTCAGAACAAGGACAAGCATATAGGACAATCTTTTCAACATTCATTCGCTTCATTCGCTTTCGGTTAACCTGCGCTATTCGTTGACACGCATCGAAACACCTTTTAATAAGGTGTCGCACACTCGAGTCGACTAGGGCCCCAACCTTGTCAAATATCGCGCACCGACACTCGACAATCATGGCTTCTGCCATGAACGCCCTCCTGACCCTAGCGGTCCTTCTTTCTGGTGTCCTGGCGGCGCCAAACCTCAATTACCCCTTGATGGACCAACAACCACCAGTTGCGCGTGTCGATCAGACCTTTATCTTTTCACTCTTACCATCGACTTTCAATTCTACCGCGGGGACCATCTCGTATACTACTAGCGATATGCCATCATGGCTGTCGTTCAATTCTGGCTCGGCAGCTTTCTACGGTTTACCAACCGCTTCCGATGAGGGGCAGCAGAACGTGACCATTACGGCTAGTGATACTGATGGAACCACCGAGTCGTGGTTTAATTTGATCGTCACCAGTTATACGTCTCCCGCTGTTCATCAAGGATTCAACACCCAAATCTCCAACGATTCAGTCGGCGAGCTCGCATCAGTCCAGCGACTACCGGGAGGATCAGGTATCACCGTCAATCCATACTGGTCTTTCTCACTTGGATTCTTATACGAGACATTCCGACTATCGCGTACAGAACCGATCAACGGCAACCTTTTCTTCTCGGCTCGAGAGAGGGGAACTACCACGCTTCCATCCTGGTTATCGTTCAACAACAACACCATGACTTTTGGTGGTGTCGCGCCTGCCGAGGGAACATTCACGATTGTAGCTACCGGATCAGATTTCTGGGGATACACGGGTGCTCAGACTAGTTTCGTCATTCAAGTCGGAACTGGTGAAGGAATCGAGGTGGACAGGATGTCAAACTTTTCCGATATCGTGACCAGGGCCGGGGATGATGTGGACTATCCAGTTGACATCTCCGATATCCTGATCGGAGGAGAACCTGCTACAGCGGATCAGGTCACTTTGAGCCTTGATAGCGGCGAGTTCCCTTGGTTGTCCATCGACAGGTATGTTTGCATGCTGGGAAAAGTGCTGAAACCAGCTCCAACCGGATCACTGGCAAGACCCCTGATCGATTTGTCAATGGCACGATCACCCCTCTAGCTGTACCTCTTACCGTCGTGTCCACCAATGCGTCCAACACTCTCGAACTGGTCGCTTACCTCGGCCTCGGTATCTTGCCATATCCATTCACGACTCTCGAATTCCCCAATGTAACCGCCACACCAGGATCTTCATTCGAATTTGATCTCTCGCCATACGTCCGAGAAAACTCGAGTCCACCCAACACCACAGTTCTCGCTGCGACAACAGTACCCATCAACACCACCGTCTTCCCCACCGAAGCGGCCGAATGGCTTACTTTCCACGAAGGAAACCTCACTTTACAGGGTAATGCTCCTCAAAACCCGGATTACGATCACGTCGAGGTTGAATTTACTGCTGGTCAGTCTGGCAATGTTGCCACTTCGACCTTGACTATTGATATGGATGGCGTTACCAACTCGCCACCTACCGGAGGAACTACCTCTATGCCTTCGACTACCGGTAAAGACTCATCTGGCGGCGGCGGCGGTCTCTCAATGGGAGCTCGAATCGCTATCGGGGTCGTCTTTGGTGTCCTTGGCTTAATCCTGCTTCTCCTGCTTCTCTGGTTCTGCTGCCGAAGACGAAGAAAGAACAAGGAAGCAGATCAAAAGGCAATGGACGATGGAGACTCGTTTGTAGTCGGTTCACCAGGTCAAGATCCATTCCGAAAATCTCACAATGCCGACCCGCCCCGTAACTTGCTTGGTGAATTTGCCAAATTCTCTGGTTTCCACATTCGATCCCCCAGTGCCGACGGACCTCGATCGCCAGAGATGCAAGAAAAGCCAAACAGACTGGATGGTCTAAGGGGTATCTTTGGATGGGGAGAACAAGCGAATGTCAAGAAAGAAGAAGAGGTACCACCACCAAACTCATCGCATGGCAGTTTCTTTGGCCAAGGCGATGTCATCTCTGTTCGGGATCCTATGGATCGACCTTCTCAATCGGCTTCATCTTTCGATCAGACTTTCGGATCCTCGTCCAGTTCGAGGGCTAGTTGGGAATCAAGAGAATCGTTCCAATGGTCATCAGTCGAGAATGATGATAGTAACGAAGGGCCTAATAATCGACTATCGACCACCGCATCGATCCCGCGTCCACGACAGGATTTCACACCACGATACCCACGAAACAACTCGCCTTCGAGGTTGGCTAATCTCGCTAGTCAACATACACTCAACTCGCCCGAGTTTTCCGAATTCCACGGCAGTTCAAACGACGATTCTTTGACCCATACCTTGCAGTCTAGCAGTGGTTCTTCAGGTCCATCATCTGGATTCACTGGAGCAAACCGCTTCGACAGTGCAGGCGGATTTAGGAGTATCGACGAAGAAGACGAAGGCGGGGATACCGATGCTGAAGGCCCAGCCGTTGTCTCCATGGCAGAAAGGCAATCTTTCGAAACGCGTACACCTCGACCAGCAGAGAACGTAACGAATCGAATGAGCCACTCGAATTTCGCAGCGCTAGGTCCAGCGTTGGGCCAACCCGGATACCGACAGAGTGTTGCCGATTCAGCATTCGATGATGCCGATACGACCGAAGTTCACGGATTAGGTTACCCAGCCTCTTCCATCTTTGGTTCGCCCGGGTCAGACGCTACCCGGGGTGTATCCATGATCTCGTCGAACCCTCGAAACTCTTACGACCCAAGAGCTTCGACCATCAGGGCGATCCCAGAACACGAGGTCGCACTTTCACCACCTTTACCTCAAGTCGGATCTTTTGCTCGCGAGATCACCCGACCTCAACCGCACATGATGCATCGTCCAAAGTCAATGACCTCCGACGGACGAGTCATTGCATGTGCCAACGAGACTTTCTCGATGCACCCAACGATCAACCCCCCACCTAGAATCGCATTATCAGCAGCTACATGGTCATCAAACCCTCCGTCCTCTTACCGAGCCGAGGTTGAAGGAGGTGGAAGTCTACCTACCTGGCTACACTTTGATGCGAGGGAGCTAGAATTGTGGGGTGTTCCAGCTTTGGCAAATGCAGGAGATGTGACAACAGTCAAGATCACAGAGATCATGCCGAGGGATAAGAGACGGTCGGACCCTAGTCAATTTGGCTATGAACCAGCACAAGAACGTGTAGTGGGTAGAGTCATTGTCGAGTAAGTCCCTCCTTCCCGGTTTGATGACCCGCGCTGACAATCGCAGAGTAGTAGACAGACTCAAGAGCCCTCAATTCGCACTTGAGAACTCGCCACATGCATTCTAGAGAATGAAAGCAGAAATATAGGAAGGAGAGACGGACATTTGACTCGGCCCTCGACGGGTATAGACTTTGCTCAGAGAGTATGTATAATTGCTTGCATCAGAAGATCATCAGCTTCTTGTGCTTCGCCGGAATTATGAGAATGATTCGATAAACCCGTTGCCCCGACTCGCAAACCATGGTCTAATCCGACAGACTTGAATTCTCACGTGGCGTGTTTGCTACGGCGGGATTATCAGAATAAATCGATAATCCCGTTGTCCTGACTCGCAAACGTTGGTACTTGTCGGTACCCATTTCCGGGACACCTCACCCCCTTATGGGACAGCAAGCTAGATTAGCTGTACGAGCACTTGGCAATGCGTCTTTGCTCTAATTTATGCATGCAATGTCTCGAGTGGAGCTCGCACACATATACGGGTAGATATATGTATCATACAGCAAGAGAGAGAAAGCAGTACAACATATGATGCTCCCCAAGTTAGTCCACGATAACAATGACATCCGACCCTTTTTTCCTTGGCGCTCTAATTGGCACAATGTCCTCCACTTCCTCTTCCTCCTATTCCTCCGAAGCCAGCTCGATTGCATCCTGCGCGGTCCCACTCGGTGGCCTCGCAACTGACGGCTGAGCCGCTATCTCAGCGACTAGAGCGTCTATACGCGGTTTGTAGACTCTGTAATGTTCCGTCCAAGATGGGGCTGTGCGTTTGGTGTGCTGGTATTAGCTCTATTCAACTCGTGATGCGGGGCTGACTTCGAAGACTTACAGTCCGTTGGAATTTGTTCCAATCTGCCACTTTGGGAGGTCGATCAGAAGGGACATGCCGGACAATGAACTCTGCCATGGCTCTCTCCTCTTCATCTGTATAAGCGTTTGATTTGGGTCGAGACGACGTGGCTCTAGATGATGTTGCCCTACTCGGAGTCGCTTTACCCCTCAATTCGTCAATGAGCGGTAGAAGGGTCGAGCGGTATTTATCCCTATGCCAAATCGTATACCAGCTCGAGCCAGACCTTTCCGGATGCTGACAAGTTAATTCTGACCTATGTCTGATAGATGCACTCACGTCCTTGCTGAACTGATCGAAATCCTTGGAATCGGGTACATCGCCTTCTGCAATATTGTCCACTATGAACCGCGCTAAATCCTCGTAATCTTTCTTGCTGACTGAGACCTTCTGCTTCTTTGGCTTTGGCTGAGAGCCAGATGCGACCGGCGATGGCGAACGGTCCGAGTACGTAGGATCGATATCGAAATCATCAGACCTGCCAGCCTCTTGTGTTGCCTCGTGACGCTTGGCAATGTCCATCAGGCGATCTTTGTGTTCGCGCCAATGTTCCACCCAATCTCTTTTTGGGCGTTCTTGATACTGGCCGTCAGTCTAGATATAAGAGGAAGAACTCACGACATCCGCAAAGATAGACCATGAATCTTCGGTAATAGGCTCCCCCATACTCTCTTGGTGTATGATGAATTTACCCATTGCCAACTCCTCATCATCGGTGTATCGAATGGGTACTGCTACTGGATTGACGGGTTCGCCAGCGGATCGACCTGATGCCTCGTCGGCAGCACTGAGTTTGCCACTCCAACGTGGACCGCAGTCTGCGAAACGATCAGAGCCGTCTTTCCACTCTCGAGCCAATTTCTCCCACTCCCTAGCTGTATACGCGGGATACTAAAAATCAGTAACCAGATCAAAGAAGTCCACATTAGCTTACCAAAGCTTCCATACGTTCTCCCGATGTCGCTTTGATAATGACGCGATCTTCAGAATGCACAAAATGGGTACGGATAGCTATCGCCATTTCCGATATCGGCAGGCGGATACTTTGGTCCTGTATTTCCACGGTGTTCCTTCGGGGAGTGGCGATTGTCGTGATAGGTCCTTGCGAAAGCTCATCCGGCGTCAAGATAGCTCCATGAAAAGTTCGAGGGGTATCA
>Ga0265798_10007546_pt1 | contig 14050 bp, 12 predicted proteins | sample P3T30metagenome_FD_192430 | JGI IMG/M metagenome (GOLD analysis project Ga0265798, IMG submission 192430) | Plant litter microbial communities from East Loma Ridge, Irvine, California - P3 T30 | ecosystem: Environmental > Terrestrial > Plant litter > Unclassified | place: USA: California...
TGATGACGAGCGCTACTTCGGCGTGCAACTGCGCAAGGATTTCTGACATGAGCGCCAGACAGATGAAACTGGGTGCCTTTCTGATGGCCACCGGGCACCACGTGGCTGCCTGGCGCCACCCCCAGGTGCCGGCCGATGCCGGGCTCGATTTCCAGCATTACCGGCACCTGGCGCAGGTGGCCGAAGCCGCCTGCTTCGACACCCTGTTCCTGGCCGACAGCGTGGCAGCAGCCACCGGCGACAGCGCCAGCCGGATGGCCCGCTCCGACCATTTCGAGCCGTTGACACTGCTCTCGGCCCTGAGCGTGGTCACCGAACGTATCGGCCTGATCAGTACGGTCACTACCAGCTACAACGAGCCCTATCACGTGGCGCGCAAGTTCGCCTCGCTGGATCATCTGTCCGGTGGCCGCGCCGGCTGGAACCTGGTGACCTCGGACGCCGCGGCCGAGGCCGGCAACTTCGGTCGCGACGAACACATCGGGCACGCCGAGCGCTACAGCCGGGCGCAGGAGTTTCATCATGTGGTCACGGGGCTCTGGGACAGCTGGAGCGCCGATGCCTTCGTGCGCGACAAGGCCAGCGGCCAATACTACGACCCGGCCGGGCGCCGCGAGCTGAACCATGTCGGCGAGCACTTCAAGGTCAAGGGCCCCCTCAACGTCGCCCGCTCACCGCAAGGGCGACCGGTGGTGGTGCAGGCCGGTTCGTCCGAAGCCGGCCGCGCTCTGGCGGCACGGACCGCCGATGTGATTTTCACCGCGCAGCCTTCGCTGGCCGCCGCGCAAGCGTTCTACGCCGACCTCAAGAACCGCGCGACCACGTTTGGTCGTGGCGCCGATGAGCTGAAGATCATGCCTGGGGTGTTCGTCGTGGTTGGCGAAACCGAAGCACTGGCACAGGCCAAGTTCGAAGCATTCCAGGACCTGGTGCAGCCCGAGGTCGGGGTGGCGTTGCTGGGCCGCATGCTGGGCAACTTCGACTTGTCCGGCTACCCGCTGGACGGACCGCTGCCCGAGCTGCCCCTGACCGACAGCGGCCAGCGCAGCCGTCAGCAACTGCTCAGCGAACTGGCCGAGCGCGAGCACCTCAACCTGGCGCAACTGGGTCGCCGAATCGCCGGGGGGCGTGGGCATTTCAGTCTTATCGGCACTGCGGCGCAGATCGCCGACCAATTGCAGCTATGGTTCCAGAACGGCGCCGCCGATGGTTTCAACGTGCTGGTGCCGCATCTGCCCGGCGGGCTCGAAGACTTCGCACGCCAGGTGGTGCCCGAACTGCAACGCCGCGGCCTGTTCCGCACCCACTACACAGGCACCACGTTGCGCGAGCATCTGGGCCTGCCCGAAATCAATGGGCGCTGATCGGGCGCCCTTCGACATACCTTGAAGCGAGGCTTTCCATGACCTACATCGCTGCCGAACATCGCTACCAGCGCCTGCCCTACCGCCGCGTTGGCCGTAGCGGCCTGGTGTTGCCAGCACTGTCCCTCGGGTTGTGGCACAACTTTGGCGACAGCACCCCGATCGACACCCAGCGCAGCCTGTTGCGCACCGCCTTCGATCTGGGCATCAACCACTTCGACCTGGCCAATAACTACGGCCCGCCCTATGGCAGCGCCGAGATCAATTTCGGCCGTCTGCTGCGCGAGGATTTTAAGCACTACCGTGACGAGCTGATCATCTCCAGCAAGGCCGGTTGGGACATGTGGCCCGGCCCGTACGGCCAGGGTGGCGGCTCGCGCAAGTACATCCTGGCCAGCCTGGACCAGAGCCTGCAACGGCTGGGCCTGGACTATGTGGATATCTTCTACTCGCACCGCTTCGACCCCGACACGCCGCTGGAAGAAACTGCCAGCGCCCTGGCCACTGCGGTGCAACAGGGCAAGGCGCTGTACATCGGCATTTCCTCGTACTCCGGGGTCAAGACCCGTGAGATCGCCGCCCTGCTCAAGGAGTGGAAGGTGCCGCTGCTGATCCACCAGCCCGCCTACAACCTGCTCAACCGCTGGGTGGAGAACGACCTGCTGCAGGTCACCGACGAACTGGGCGCCGGTGTCATTGCCTTTACGCCGCTGGCGCAAGGGCTGCTCACCGACAAGTACCTGCAAGGCGTGCCGGCCGATGCCCGGGTCAACCGTCCCGGCGGCGGCTCGTTGCTGCCTGGGCATTTGAGCGAGGCCAACCTGACCCACGTTCGCGCGCTCAACGACATCGCCCGTCGCCGCGGCCAGAGCCTGGCGCAATTGGCCCTGGCCTGGACCCTGCGCGACAGCCGCGTGACCAGCGCCCTGATCGGCGCCAGCCGTCCCGAGCAGATCATCGAAAACGTCGGCGCACTGGACAACCTCAGCTTCAGCGCCGAAGAACTGGCCGAGATCGACCGCCATGCGGTGGAAGGCGGCATCAACCTCTGGGAAAAACCCTCGACTGCGCAATAAGGGATCGATCACATGAAGACACTCGCTCGCGTGAGCGCCGTGCTGGCCTTGCTGGGCCTGGCCGGCGCCGCTCTGGCCGATCCGGCGGCGCTGCGCATCGGCTATCAGAAGGGCTCGATTGCCCTGGTCCTGGCCAAGCAGCATGGCCTGCTGGAAAAACGCTTCGGGCAGACCCAGGTCCAGTGGATCGAATTTCCCGCTGGCCCGCAGATGCTCGAAGCCTTGAACATCGGCAGTCTCGATGTGGCGGCCACGGGTGATATCCCGCCGCTTTTTGCACAAGCCGCGGGCGCGGACCTGGCGTACATCGGCGCCGAACCGGCCAAACCCCAGACCGAGACCTTGCTGGTCAAGGACACCAGTGCGCTCGCTCAGGTCGCCGACCTCAAAGGCAAGAAGGTCGCCTTTCAGAAAGGCTCCAGTTCGCACAACCTGATCCTGCGGGCGCTGAACAAGGCTGGCCTGAGCTATCGGGATATCCAGCCGGTGTACCTGAGCCCCGCTGATGCCCGTGCTGCGTTCGAACAGGGCAGCGTCGACGCCTGGGCGATCTGGGAGCCCTACTCGTCACTGGCCCTGAGCCAGGGCCATGCGCGGCTGTTGGCCGATGGCGGCGGCCTGGGTCTGGGCGGGCCGATCTACACCGCGCGGCGTGCCTATGCCCAGGCCAACGGCGAGTTTATCCACAACCTGCTGGACCAACTTAGCAGCGCGGAGGCGCTGACCCGCACCGAGCATGCACAGAGCATCGCGCTGTTGGCTCAGTCCATGGGGCTGCCGGAGGCGGTGGTGGAGCGTTATGTGGACAATCGTCCTCCCTCACCGGTGCGCCCTGTGGATAACGCCGTGATCCAGACCCAGCAGGCGACCGCCGACCTGTTCTACCAGAACAAGCTGCTGCCCAAGGCGCTGGATGTCGGCCAAGTGGCGCAGTGAGAAGCCTGTTCGAGGATTAAGCCACGGTCTGCAACCTGTTCGTCATAATCCCTCCTTAAGGTACTCGCTGACCTGAAGGGAGATCACCATGAGCCTGTTAGAAGAACACCAAGCCACCGACCTGGAAAAGATCACCGGCCTGAGCCGTCGCCGCTTCATCGGCGCCGGCGCCTTGTGCGGTGCGGCGATGTTCTTGGGCGGCAACCTGCTGACCCGCACGGCCATGGCCAGCGCGGTCAGCGCCGGCAACGGCGCGCTGCTGGGTTTCACCAGCATTGCGACCGCCACCAGCGACACCATCAGCCTGCCGCCTGGCTACCAGGCCAGCGTGCTGATCAGTTGGGGGCAGCCGCTGCAAGCCGGTGGCCCGGCCTTCGACCCCAGCGGCAATGGCAGCGCCGAGGCCCAGGAGGTGCAGTTCGGTGACAACAACGACGGCATGAGTCTGTTCCCCTTCCCCAACGACGCCAACCGCGCATTGATGGCGATCAACAACGAATACACCAACTACCGCTATTTGTACGCCCACGGCGGCAGCCCACAGTCGGCCGAAGAAGTACGCAAGGCGCTGGCCTGCGAAGGTTTGTCGGTGATCGAGATCCAGCGCAAAAGCGGCCACTGGCACTTCGTCCAGGGCTCGCAATACAACCGGCGCGTCCACGGCAACACGCCGATCCGCGTCAGTGGGCCAGCCGCTGGCGATGCCCTGCTCAAGACCGCCGCCGACAGCACCGGGCAACTGGTGCATGGCACGTTCCAGAACTGCGCCAATGGCAAGACGCCCTGGGGCACCTACCTGACGTGCGAAGAAAACTTCACCGACTGCTTCGGCAGCACCGACGCCGCGCTGGCATTTACCCCGGCACAGAAACGCTATGGCGTGGTCGTGGCGAGCAAGGAAATCAACTGGCACCCCCACGATCCACGCTTCGACATGGCGCGCAATCCCAACGAGCTCAATCGTCACGGCTGGGTCGTCGAGGTGGATCCGTTCGACCCCACCGCCATGCCGGTCAAGCGCACCGCACTGGGTCGCTTCAAGCATGAGAACGCCGCGCTGGCCGAAACGCGGGATGGTCGTGCGGTGGTGTACATGGGCGATGACGAGCGTGGCGAGTTCATCTACAAGTTCATCAGCCGCGATCGCATCGACCACCACAACCCCAAGGCCAACCGCGATCTGCTCGACCACGGCACCCTGTACGTCGCCCGTTTCGACAACGGCGACGGCAATCCCGATCACCCCAAGGGTCGCGGCCAGTGGCTGGAGCTGACCCATGGCAAGAACGGCCTGGACGCCAACAAGGGTTTTGCCAGCCAGGCCGAAGTGCTGGTTCACGCACGGCTGGCCGCCACGGCGATGCAGGCCACGCGTATGGACCGCCCCGAGTGGATCGTGGTCAGCCCCAAGGATGGCCAGGTCTATTGCACCCTGACCAACAACATCAAACGCGGCGACGACGGTCAACCGGTCGGCGGCCCCAACCCGCGCGAGAAGAACGTCTACGGCCAGATCCTGCGCTGGCGTGAAAGCGGCGACGAGCACGGTGCCATGGATTTTGAGTGGGACCTGTTCCTGGTGGCCGGCAACCCCAGTGTGCATCCCGGCCAGGCCAAGGGTGGTTCGTCCAACATCAACCCGCAGAACATGTTCAACAGCCCCGATGGCCTGGCCTTTGACGATGCTGGCCGGCTCTGGGTGCAGACCGATGGCGACACCAGCAACGCAGGCGACTTTGCCGGCATGGGCAACAACCAGATGCTCTGCGCGGACCCGGCCAGCGGCGAGATCCGTCGCTTCATGGTCGGCCCGGTCGGCTGCGAAGTCACCGGCGTCAGCTTCGCCCCCGATCAGCGCACCCTGTTCATCGGCATCCAGCATCCGGGTGAAAACGGTGGTTCGACCTTCCCCGAGCACTTGCCCAACGGCAAGCCGCGCTCTTCGGTGATTGCCATCAGCCGCGAGGATGGCGGGGTGATCGGCGCGTAACGCGCCACCGCTGCCGCCGCGTCTGCGCTACCATGGCGAGCCGGACGCGGCAGCCTGCCGCGCGCAGGAGTACGCATGGCCCACCCTTTTGAAACACTGACCCCAGACCTGGTGCTCGACGCCGTGGAAAGCATCGGCTTTCTCAGCGATGCCCGGGTGCTGGCGCTCAACAGCTACGAGAACCGCGTCTACCAGGTGGGCATCGAAGATGGCCAACCGCTGATTGCCAAGTTCTACCGCCCCGATCGCTGGACCAACGCGGCCATCCTCGAAGAACACGCCCTCACCGCCGAGCTGGCCGATTGCGAAGTGCCCGTGGTCGCACCCATGGTGCACGAAGGCGAAACACTGTTCGAGCACGCCGGTTTCCGCTTCACCCTGTTTCCTCGTCGCGGCGGCCGCGCGCCGGAGCCGGGCAACCTCGACCAACTCTATCGCCTGGGCCAGTTGCTAGGGCGTCTGCACGCCGTGGGTGCCACCCGCCCGTTCGAGCACCGCGAGGCGTTGGGCGTACAGAATTTCGGCCACGATTCGTTGCAGACCCTGCTCGAGGGCAACCACGTTCCGCGCAGCCTGCTGCCCGCCTACGAGTCGGTGGCCCGCGACCTGCTCAAGCGCGTGGAAGAGGTGTACAAGGCCACGCCGCACCAGAACATCCGCATGCACGGCGACTGCCACCCCGGCAACATGATGTGTCGTGACGAAGTGTTCCACATCGTCGACCTCGACGACTGCCGCATGGGTCCGGCGGTTCAGGACCTGTGGATGATGCTCGCGGGCGACCGCCAGGAATGCCTCGGTCAACTGTCCGAACTCATGGACGGCTACAGCGAATTTCACGACTTCAACCCCCGCGAGCTGGCGCTGATCGAGCCCCTGCGCGCGTTGCGCCTGATGCATTACAGCGCCTGGCTGGCGCGACGCTGGGAAGACCCGGCCTTCCCGCGCAGCTTTCCCTGGTTCGGCAGCGAGCGGTACTGGGGTGACCAGGTGCTGGCGTTGCGCGAACAACTGGCAGCGCTCAACGAAGAGCCATTGAAACTGTTTTAAGTGCACATCGTGGCTTTGTGTCCCATGGCCCGATGTGTAAAGTTACCGACCGCTTCGATAACAAAACCATGCACGCAGGGAGCTCCATGCAAGCCGCCAATCCCCGCCGGGGGTACATCCTGGGCCTGAGCGCCTACATCTGCTGGGGGTTCATCCCCCTGTACTTCAAGACCCTCTCGCACTACCCGGCCGTGGAGATCATCGCCCAGCGCGTGCTCTGGTCGGCGCTGCTCGGCTCGTTACTGCTGCTGGTGTGGAAACACCCCGGCTGGCTGCGCGAACTGCGCGACAACCCTGTACGGCTGGCGATACTGGTCGGCAGCGGCAGCCTGATCGCCGCCAACTGGCTGGTCTATGTCTGGGCAGTGACCCACGGAAGAGTGCTCGAGGCCAGCCTGGGCTACTACATCAATCCGCTGCTCAACGTCGTGCTCGGGCTGTTGATCCTGCGTGAGCGGCTGCGCCCGCTGCAATGGGTCGCGGTGGCGCTGGCAGCGATCGGCGTGGCGCAGCAGGTCTGGCAAGTGGGCAGTCTGCCGTGGGTGTCTCTGGCGCTGGCCCTGACCTTCGGTTTCTACGGCCTGATTCGCAAGCGTGCGCCGGTGGCGGCACTGCCGGGCCTGGTGATCGAAACCTGGCTGCTGGTGCCATTGGCCGCAGGCTGGCTGCTTTGGCACGGCGATGCGGCCAGCGTCCAGCCGGCGTTCTGGACCACTGGCGAGGCTCTCTGGTTGATGGCCGCAGGCCCGATCACCCTGGTGCCGCTGCTGTGCTTCAACGCCGCCGCGCGTCACCTGCCCTACACCACCTTGGGCTTCCTGCAGTACATCGCACCCACCCTGGTGCTGCTGTTGGCCGTTCAGGTCTTCGGGGAACACCTGGCGCCCGCAACTCTGGTCACGTTCATCTTCATCTGGGCAGGACTGGTTATCTACAGTGTGGATATCTGGTGGAACCGCCGTCAGCGCGGCTGATCAAAAAACGTTCACCTCCCTGCACGTCACGCCGGCTGTGGCGTGCAGCGAGTTACACCAAGGTTATCCACAAGCAGGTCCACCCGGATTGTGCACAACATCGCCAAAGCTGAGTGTTTTTTGATCAAAACCTGCAACGCCTTAGAAACCGAGGGGTGCAGGGCTATCGCCACAGGTTATCCACAGGCAGGCTCAAGATATCCTTGGATAACATGTGCGACCTTTTCAGCCCAGACCCAGCTCTTCGCGAGCCAGTTTTACCAACGTGCTCGTGTCGATCGGCTTGAGCAGAAAATCGACCACGCTGAAGTGCATCGCGGCGATTGCATCCTTGACGCTGGCATCGCCTGAAATAATGATGATCGGCAGCGCCGCGCGCTCCGAATCGCGTACCTCGCGGATAAGGTCCAGGCCCGACTCGGGGCCCATGCGCAGGTCGGTGATCAGCAGACCGATACGCCGATTGGCACGCAGTTGCAGCATGGCGCCCATTGCGCTGTCGGCCTGCACACAGGAAATGCCGTGCAGCTCCAGGATCTGCGCGAGCACCTCGCGGGTGTCGCTGTCGTCATCGACCACCAGCGCCAATTGCGGCGGTGTATCTGGCACCTGGGCCAATTCGCTGAGCGCTTCACGCTCGGCATCACTCAACAATAATTCGTGATCGGACATACGCTTCCCGTCATCCACAACCTATCCATCGGCCTGTTGCACGCCGTCCCGCCTTTTAGACTTACGTCCAATGGGCACGTTCGCTCATGCAGTCGACCATGGCCGGACGATAAAGCCAAATTCTTAATAACAACAATTTCCGATTCGACCCATCGGGCGGTAATGGCCATGAGCAAAACCGACGCCTTCACCCAGGCGGGCAAGACTGCGGTGCTGCAGAACATTCACGGCACCGTGCAGTTCCTGCAACGCTTCCCGCCCTTCAACCAGATGGAGAACGCCCATCTGGCCTATCTGGTCGAGCAGTGCCAATTGCGCTTCTATGCCAGCGGTGAAAGCATCATCAAACCGGCCGATGGCGCTGTCGAGCATTTCTATATCGTCAAGCAGGGTCAGGTGGTGGGCGAACGGCCGCACAGTGCGCGCCGCGGCACCGAGACCACCTTCGAGATCACGGCCGGCGAGTGTTTTCCGCTCGCCGCCTTGCTCGGCGAGCGCGCCACGCGCACCGAGCATCTGGCGGCCGAAGACACCTTCTGCCTGCAGTTGAACAAGCCGGCCTTCATCAAGCTGTTCGCGCTGTCCACGGTGTTCCGCGACTTCGCCCTGCGCGGGGTGAGCAGCCTGCTCGATCTGGTCAACCAGCAAGTGCAACGCCAGGCCGTGGAGACCTTGGGCACGCAGTATTCGCTGAACACCCGCCTGGGTGATCTCGCCATGCGCCATCCGGTGACCTGCGAGGCCTCCTTGCCGCTGCGCGATGCCGTGCGGCTGATGCACGAGCAGCAGGTCGGCAGCATCGTCATCGTCGATGACCTCAAGGCCCCCCAGGGTATCTTTACCCTGCGCGACCTGCGCCAGGCTGTTGCCGACGCGGCCACCGACTTTGGCGCGGGCATCGAGCGCTACATGATTCCCCGGCCCTTCCACCTCAGTCCGGAAGCCAGTGCCTTCGATGCCGCCGTGGCCATGACCGAACGGCACATAGCCCATGTCTGCCTGGTGAAGGATCAGCGCCTGTGCGGCGTGGTGTCCGAGCGCGACCTGTTTTCATTACAGCGGGTGGACCTGGTGCACCTGGCCCGCACCATTCGCCATGCTTCGCGGCTGGAACAACTGGTCGCTCTGCGCGGGGAAATCAGCGCGCTGGTCGAGCGCATGCTGGCTCATGGCGCCTCGTCAACGCAGATTACCCAATTGATCACCTTGCTCAACGATCACACCGTCTGCCGGGTGATCGAGCTGGTGCTGCAGGAGCGCGGCGATCCGGGCGTGCCCTTCAGCTGGCTGTGTTTCGGCAGTGAAGGCCGCCGCGAGCAGACCCTGCACACCGACCAGGACAACGGCATCGTTTTCGAAGCCCGTGACGCCGCCCACGCCGCCGAGATCCGCGGCAAGCTGCTGCCGCTGGCGCATCAGATCAACCTGGCGCTGGCGCAGTGCGGTTTCAGTCTGTGCACGGGCAACGTCATGGCGAGCAACCCCGAGCTGTGCCTGTCGCGCCTGGAATGGGCGCGGCGCTTTGCCGGGTTCATCCGCGAGGCGAGCCCGGAAAACCTGCTCAACTCGAGCATCTATTTTGACCTGCGCACGGTATGGGGCGATGACTCGGCCTGTGCACAACTGCGCCGCAGCGTGCTGGAACAGGTCGCGGACAACAGCCTGTTCCAGCGCATGCTGGCGCAGAACGCCTTGCGCCAGCGCCCGCCGGTCGGTCGCTTTCGCGACTTCGTGCTGACCCGTCAAGGCAGCGACAAGGCACCCACCCTGGACCTCAAGGTGCAGGGCCTGACGCCCTTCGTCGACGGCGCACGTCTGCTGGCACTGGCCAACGGCATCGACACCGGCAATACCCTGGAGCGTCTGCGCCAACTGGTGGCCCAGGAAGTCATCGACGCCCAGGACGGCGCCGCCTATGAAGAGGCCTACCATTTCATCCAGCAGACACGCATGCAGCAACATCAGGCCCAAGCCCGACAACACCTGCCCTACTCCAATCGCATCGACCCGGCCGAGCTCAACCACCTGGACCGACGCATCCTGCGCGAATCGCTGCGCCAGGCCCAGCGCCTGCAGGCCAGCCTGAGCCTGAGGTACCAGCTGTGAGCCTGTTCGACTGGCTACGGGCCAAGCCCGTTTGCGTACTGGACGCAATCCAGCAACAACGCGTGGCAGCGCTGGCCACGCCGCAACCGTGGCAGACCTGCAGCCTGCGCGAGCAACGCTGGGTCGTGCTGGACCTTGAAACCAGCGGTTTGAATCTGAACAAGGATGAGGTCCTGTCGATCGGCGCAGTGGTCATCGAAGACGGCGCGGTGGATTTCTCCCAGCAGTTCGAACGCACGCTGCTGCGCGAGCAACCGCGGCTGGGCGCCAGTGTATTGATCCATGGCCTGGGCCCGGAAGCGATCGCGGCCGGCCAGGCGCCCGCCCGCGCCCTGCTGGATTTCATGACCTTCGTCGGTGACAGCCCACTGCTGGCGTTCCATGCGCCGTTCGACGAACACATGCTGACGCGCGCACTAAAGGCCAGCCTGGGCTATACGCTGCAACATCCTTTCATCGATGTCGCTGCCTTGGCGCCCATGCTGTGTCCGGATGCAGCTCTGCGCGAAGCCGGACTCGACGACTGGACCGCGCATTTCGGCCTGCAGGTCGGCGAACGGCATCATGCCAGCGCCGATGCGTTGGTTACAGCGGAGTTGGCCATGCTGCTGTTCAGCCGTGCTCGTCGCCAAGGCCTGGACAGCCCCTGTGCCTTGGTCGAGAAAGTGAGCCAGTGGCGGCGTCGCCAGCAGACTCAGGCTTTTTGACTGGCGCGAAAGCGTGAGCGGACATGATGGCCATTCCCAGGACGTCACTGCGGTGCTCGAACGTTGCCGGTGCTTGGATGCCATGGGCTATGCGCAGCGGCTTCGCCGTCATGTTTTGTTCGATTTTAGTATCCAGCCCTCTGACGCGTTAACGTCCTACACAACGAACCGCTCTAAATCAGATAGTTGAAGATTGCTTCCTACTTTACGGTGATTTTTTCCGCCGGGTCCCGGTAAAACATCCCACAGCTTTTTAAGTAGCAGGACTGCGTGCCAGCGTTGTATAGAGCGTGAACCAATGCTATTTCTCAGGCAATTCAATGAAGGCTGCGCGCCTCTCCTTAAATAAGGCCCTATATAGATGAGGCATTTCCTGACGCGGGCAATAAAGGAAAGGCCAGCGCTATTCGGGGCCACCTTGATCACGGTATTTGTTCTCAAGCTTTCACTGTTCGCCCCTCCACTCTTGCTCGGCTCCATCATTGACAATCTGTCACTCGACAAAGGCGCTGAACACCTGAAGATTCCGTATCTTCTCGGTGGTTATGCGTTGATCATACTGGTGACAGCAGCGGTTGCTCCCATCCAGACGTATTTTCTTACGCGACTGGTACAGCAGACGGTCAAGGATCGATCCATCAGCTGGATATCAGAGATATTCAAGAAAGAGTTCTGCATCTTCAACAATTTGCGAATTGGCCATTTGATCAAAGCGATGGATCGGGGTATTACCGCTCATGAGCAGATACTGAATTTCTTCATCACCGCTGGGCTTCCGTTGATCATCGAGATCCTCGTTGTCAGCGCACTTTTCATGCACTTTGGCGGGGCCCAACTCTTTGCACTGCTGTTGACGGCTTCGTGCATCTATCTATTTGTGTGCCACAGGATCATTCAGTGGCGCACGCGATATATCAATGATGTCAACGACAGCGAAGACGAGGTCTCTGAACGTCTGTTCAGCACATTGCGCGCAGCGCGTTCAATCAAGCTGGAAGGCGCAGCGGAACAAACGCTATCACCGCTGAACAGGGCATTCCAGCGCTACGCGCGTTGCGCCACCACCGTCGCCATTTCCGCCGCAGCGCTGGGGTCCGTGAAAATGCTCTTCATCGGGCTCTCCACGTGTGGACTTCTGGTGTGGGGCGTTCGGAACCAGGGGATGACGAACCCGACGTTGACCATCGGCGAGTTGGTTGCCCTGTGCTCGATTGCAGGTGGGTTTCTGACCAACATATCGGGCATTGCGGAAGCCTATCGTTCGGCCCATCAGTTCATGGCTGACAAAGTCAGACTGCAGCAAACCCTCAATCTTCCGCGATTCGATGGACCGAACCGATCCCTGGAGCTTCCGACACCACCGATCTCCACTTTGGAGCTGGCAGCGTGCGAAGTGTCGGGCCGAAATCTGACGCTGGATACCTCGTTGCGATTCGAGTCCTGCGAGAGCGTGGCCATCACGGGACCCAGTGGCGCGGGCAAATCAACATTGCTCGAGTTGCTGGCGGGTATGGACGATGCCTATCGAGAATATCTCTATATCAATGGTATCTGCGTTCAACGAATCTGTGGCGCCTCACAACTGCGCGCGCTGCGCTATTGCCCGCAGAGTCCAGTCTTCCTGCCGGGCGATCTGAAATCGGGCGTGCTGTATGGTCATGCCGCTGGACCTGAACTGCTGGAGCTGGCTCGGCAGCTGTCATTGGACGCACTCCTGAGCCAACTGAATCTCAACGACAGCGCATCCAACCTCTCCGGCGGACAGGCCAAACGACTCAGCCTGCTTCGTCTGCTCAACAGACCTGGATGCTTCAATCTCTTCGACGAGCCAACCGCTTCACTCGACCACGAGCTGGCCATTGCAACGTGGGACACCCTGATGCATGCATTCAAGGGCAAAGGGTTGATCTGCGTCACTCACGATATCGAAGCGTTGGCGCGTTTTGACAGGGTTCTGATTGTTCAGCAGGGCAAAATCGTGGCCGACGGACCATGGGATCTGTTGCAAAAGGAGGCAGGTCTGCTCGATGGGCTTCGCGCTGACGGCGGTTGACTGTGCCCAAGATTTGACAGGAGTGAGGGGCTCACGCGACCTCGCACCAGTCCTGTATTTCAAGCCCCTCGACCAAGCGAAACGCCTTGTCGCTGGTGACCAGCGTCATCCCGAGGCAAAGGCTATGGGCGGCGATAAGGCCGTCCAACGCGCCCAGGCAGTGCCCACGACTCTCGCCCGTGGCCCGGCTCGAACCATAGGCCTGGGCAGCTTGGCTGCCCCAAGGAAGAATATCGATGGTTTTCAGGAACGCGGTGACAATCCCTGCCAACCGCTGCGCAGATGGCCGCTTGGCCAAGCCATAAAGCAATTCTGCCTCGGTGATGGAGGAGATGCACACCGATGTCATGGGCACAGCGCTCAGGTTCTTGATGACACCCGGATGCCCCTTGAGCAGGTGGCTCACGGTATTGGTGTCCAGCATCAATTGCTTCATTCGGGAATACCGTCGAGTGGATCGCGGTTTCCGCGAGCCATCTGCGCGCGATCGGCGGCGTCGAGGAAATCGTCTGGAACGCCGCCTTGCGCGACGAGTGCCAGAAACTCATTCCATGAGTCCGGCTTTCTGGACAAGATCACATCGCCAGTCTCGGGATCACGCCGTATGAAGACTTCATCGGTGTCGAATCGGAAAGCGGCAGGCAATCTCACGGCCTGGCTTCGGCCGTTTACGAAGACTTTTGCTGTCTGTGACATGTCCATCTCCTGACACTGGTATACATCACAATATATACCAGCGTTTGAGAATGAGATATGAGAGATCTCCGCTTGGCTTGTAAGCCCTGTGATCACGATCACTGCAAATTCGATGCGTAATGTGAACAGTACCGGCCTGCCAGCGCAGAATCAGCAGTCAGGCTTGTCTGCCACGTAGCGTTTGGCCGGGTTTATCGCGGCCTTGAACTCGCGCAGGCCCTTGGCGCCGATCAGCAGGGGGTAGTTGAAGCTGCTGCGGTCCACCAGGTTGACCTCGATGGTGCGCTTGACGTCGCCCAGGCAGAGTTCCAGTTCGACCACCGGGCGCTTGGCTACATCCGTGGTTTCGCCTTCGTCATCGGCTTCGTCGGCGCGGCTCTTGATCTTGCTGACACGCGAAACCTTGTGTTCATAGACCTTGCCATC
>Ga0265798_10007547_pt1 | contig 14049 bp, 13 predicted proteins | sample P3T30metagenome_FD_192430 | JGI IMG/M metagenome (GOLD analysis project Ga0265798, IMG submission 192430) | Plant litter microbial communities from East Loma Ridge, Irvine, California - P3 T30 | ecosystem: Environmental > Terrestrial > Plant litter > Unclassified | place: USA: California...
CGGTCTCGATGTCGTCGGTGTTCGAGGGCTTGGCCAGGTACTGCACCGCGCCCAGCTTGATCGCTTCGACCGCGGTGGCGATGCTGGCGAAGCCGGTCAGCACCACGATCAGCATGTCGGGGTCGTGCTCGTGCAGCAGCTGGACGCAGGCCAGGCCCGAGCTGTTCCCCTTGAGCTTGAGATCGACCACGGCGTAGCCGGGCGAATGCTCTTCCAGCAGCGCGGCTGCCTCGTCGTGGCCATGGGCAACCAGCACCCGGTAGCCGCGCCGCTCGAAGGAGCGGTTCAGGGTGCGGGCGAACGCCTCGTCGTCTTCGATGATGAGCAGCAGGCGCTCCGGGTTGTCGCTCAATTGGCTTCCTTGTTGCGTTCTTCGTCGAGTGCGATGCTGGACAGCGGCAGCGTGAGCGTAACCTGGGCCCCACCTTCGGGCAGGTTCGCCGCCGTCACCGCGCCGCCCAGCTTGCGCACCACATTCACCGCCAGGAACAGGCCCAGGCCATGGCCCGGTTCGGGCTTGGTCGACTGGTAGGGCTTGCCGATCTGGCCCAGCATCGCGGGCGCGAAGCCGGGGCCGCGGTCGGTCACCACCACTTGCAGCACGCCGTCCTCGAGCCGGGCATCCACGCCCACCCAGTCGGGCGAGGCTTCGAGCGCATTGTCGAGCAGGTTGTCGATGGTCTGCTTCAACGCCGAATCGAACGCCACCGGCACGTCGTCGCGTACCCGGTTATTGTACTGGAAGCCGGCCACCTGGCGGCTCGCGCGCCAGGTGGACACCAGGCCGTCCAGGAAGCTGCGCACGGTGGTGCGCACCGCCGATTCGCCGCGCGCCTCGCCGGCCGACAGCAGGATGCCGCTGACGATGGATTTGCAGCGCTGGAGCTGGGTCTGCATCTCGGCGAGTTCTTCCAACAGGCCGGGGTCGCCGCGGAACTGCGGCATGCGCTTCCAGTCGCCCAGGATCACGGAGACGGTGGCCAGCGGCGTACCCAGTTCGTGGGCCGCGCCCGAGGCCAGCAGGGCCATACGCACGATGTGCTCTTCCTCGACCGCCTGCTGGCGCAGCGACGCGAGTTGCGCCGCCTTGTCGCGCAGGGTGTCGGAGATGCGCGAGATGAACATCACCAGCAGCGCGGCATCGAGCGCGAAGCACACCAGCAGGCCCTGGATGTACAGGCTCGAGATGCCGCGCGCATGGTCGAACGGCAGCGCGAGCGGCTGCGCGTACATCGCCAGGCCGGCCAGGCAGAAGGTCGTGATCAGGACGATCACCCAGGTCCAGATCACCTCCAGCAGCACCGCCGACAGGATCACCTGCAGCAGGTAGAGGAAGGCGAAGGGATTGGTGATGCCGCCCGAGAGATACAGCAGCACCGTCAGGCTGGCGACATCGACCAGCAGGGCCATGAACATCTCGCCGTTCGACACCGGACGCCGCTCGTGCCAGCGCATGTGGCTGGCGACGTTGAAGGCGATCAGGCAGGCCAGCACCTGCAGCATGTGCACCAGCGGCAGCGCGATGTTGAAGATCAGGATGGCCGCGGCGATCGTGGTGATCTGGCCGATGACGGCGATCCAGCGCAGCTCGATCAGCTGCAGCATGTTCTTGTGGCCGGCGGCGAATTCGACGTTCGCCGCGGCCGCCTGGGGCGAGCTGCGGGCTGCCTTGGCGAAAAAATCGAGGGGGTTCTGGATCATGCGCGCTGGTGAGCTTCGTTTATTGTTATCGACGGATCCGTCGCACCGGCGAAGGCCGGTGCCCAAGTTTGCTTGAGCAGACGATACGCGTGCGTAACTTGGATCCCGGCCTTCGCCGGGATGACGTGCCGGGGCAGCGGGACTAACTTGACGTTAATCGTCGTCGCGCATTGTACCGCCGTGACGACGAACCCACCACCAGGCGGCGCCGGCCATCAGGGCCAGGGCGTACCAGGTGAGCGCGTAAACTACATGATTGTTGGTGAAGGAGATGACGGTCAGCCCCCCCACCGCGCGTTCCGGTGCGCCTTGCGGGTCCTGGCCTTTGCCGGCATCGATGAAGTACGGCGCCACATTGGCGAGACCACGCGCCGCAGTCAGCATCGCCACATCGCGCGAATACCAGCGATTGGTGGCCGGATCGTTCTCGCGCAGGAAGCCGCCTTTCGGCTCGGTCATCCGCAGCAGCCCGGTGACGACGACCTTCTCGCCCGCTGCCGCGCAGGGGTTCGCGTCAGCGCGCTGCCCCGGATACGTGCCCGGCTTGTTGTCCGCAACCGGAATGAACCCGCGATTGATGAACACGATATGGCCCTCGTCCGTGCAAAACGGCGTGAGCAGCCAGAACCCCGATCCCAGCTCGGAGAGCGCCTGGACCGGTGTGGTGAATTGGTAGAGATAATGCCCGGACACGCGTACGCGCCGGTATTCGTCGGACTCTTTGGTGACTTGCGCCCACTTGGCCGCCCCGGGGGCAGCAACAGGGTTCGCATGCACGCGCGCGTCGACCCGCGCGATCAGGTCCAGCTTCCACTGCAGGCGCACGACCTGCCAGGTGCCGAGACCCAAAAAAACAGCGACCAGCAGCAGGGCCACCGCTCCGAACATCCTTCGCGCGAAGTTGCTGCGCGGAGGATGGGAGCCTGGGCCTGCTTGCTGGTCGCTGGACTGCATGTACTACTTGCTTACTGCATGTCGTGCATGCCGTGGCGGGTGTCGCTTGCGCCCCCCATGGCCGGCATCATGTTGGCGTTCATGTGGTGCATGACCCAGATCGAACCGGCCAGCACGATGACCAGCAGGACGGAGGTCAGCAGCAGCGCCATCAGGTTCCAGCCGCCTTCCGACTTCGAGTTCATGTGCAGGAAGTAGATCATCTGCACGACGAACTGGATGGCGGCGAAGCCCATGATGATGTACTTCGTCGTTTCCGGCGGCAGCACGTGTCCCATGACGAGCCAGAACGGGATCGCGGTCAGGACCAGCGACAGCAGGAAGCCGATCGCGTAGTCCTTCATGCTGTAATGCGTCACGAACGTGGTGTGGCCATCGTGATCGTGCTCGGCGTGGTGCAGTTGGTCGCTCATGGCAGCACTCCCATCAGGTAGACAAAGGTGAACACGCCGATCCAGACGACGTCCAGGAAGTGCCAGAACAGCGACAGGCACTGCAGGCGACGGAAGTTTTCAGTGGTCAGGCCATGTTTCGACAGCTGGACCATCAGGGTCACCAGCCAGATCGCGCCGAACAGCACGTGCAGGCCGTGGGTGCCGACCAGCGCGAAGAACGCGGTCAGGAAGCCGCTGCGGCTCGGGCCCGCGCCTTCATGGATCAGGTGCTGGAACTCGTACAGTTCCAGCGACAGGAAGGCCAGGCCCAGCACGCCGGTCACGGCCATCCAGAACAGGGTCGCGCCCAGCTTCTTGGCTTGCGCCGAGACCATCGCGACACCGAAGGTGATCGACGACAGCAGCAGGAAGCCGGTGTTAATGGCGATCAGCGTCAGGTCGAACAGTTCGGCGCCGGTCGGACCGCCGGCGTAGTTACGGCCCAGCACCGCATAGGTGGCGAACAGGGACGCGAAGATGAGGCAGTCGCTCATCAGGTAGATCCAGAAACCGAGCAGGGTGCCCTGTTCCGGGTGGTGTTCGCGCACCATGTAGCGCGCGGTCACCTCGTCGGCGGTCAGGCCGCCGGGAATGCTTGGATTATTTGCCATGGTTGTTTCAGACGTAGCTCTGCAGCAGACGGGTATGCGCTTCTTCGGTGCGGGCCACTTCTTCCGCCGGAATGTAGAAATCGCGCTTGTAGTTGAACGTGTGGGCGATGATCGCGGCCATCATGGCGATGAAGGCGACGCCGACCAGCAGCCACATGTGCCAGATGATGCCGAAGCCGATCACCGCCGAGATGGCCGAGATCACGAAGCCGGCCCAGGTGTTCTTCGGCATGTGGATCGCCACGTAGTCCTTCAGCGGACGCTGGTAGCCATTCTTCTTCATGTCGGCGAAGGTGTCGTTGTCGTGCACCACCGGGGTGAAGGCGAAGTTGTAATCCGGCGGTGGCGACGAAGTCGACCACTCCAGGGTACGGCCATCCCACGGGTCACCGGTGACGTCACGCAGCTTGGCGCGGTCTTTCCAGGTGAAGAAGCATTGCAGCAGCAGCGCACCGATACCGCCGGCGATCATCAGGGTGCCGGCCAGCGAGATCTGGAACAGCCATTGCACCGACTGGTCTTCGAAGTGGCTGACGCGACGGGTGTAGCCCATGAAGCCGAGGATGTACGGTGGGGTGAAGGCGACCCAGAAGCCGATCGACCACAGCCAGAACGAGACCTTGCCCCAGAACTGGTTCAGCTTGACGCCGAACATCTTCGGCGCCCAGTAGTTGAAGCCGGCGAACAGGCCGAACACCACGCCGCCGATGATGACGTTGTGGAAGTGGGCGATCAGGAACAGCGAGTTGTGCAGCACGAAGTCGGCCGCGGGAATCGCCAGCATCACACCGGTCATGCCGCCGATGGTGAAGGTCAGCATGAACGACACGGTCCACATCATCGGCAGTTCGAAGCGGATACGGCCGCGGTACATCGTGAACAGCCAGTTGAAAATCTTGGCGCCGGTCGGGATCGAGATGATCATCGTCGTGATGCCGAAGAACGAGTTCACGCTCGCGCCACTACCCATGGTGAAGAAGTGGTGCAGCCAGACCAGGTAAGAGAGCACCATGATGACGCAGGTCGCGTACACCATCGAGGTGTAGCCGAACAGGCGCTTGCCGCAGAAGGTCGAGACGACTTCCGAGAAGATGCCGAAGGCCGGCAGGATCAGGATGTAGACTTCCGGGTGGCCCCAGATCCAGATCAGGTTCACGTACATCATCGCGTTGCCGCCACGGTCGTTCGTGAAGAACGCGGTGTCGAACAGGCGGTCCATGCCCAGCATGGCCAGCACGGCGGTCAGGATCGGGAAGGTGATCACGATCAGGATGTTGGTGCACAGCGAGGTCCAGACGAAGACTGGCATCTTCATCAGGCCCATGCCCGGTGCGCGCATCTTGACGATGGTGACGATCAGGTTGACGCCGGACAGCAAGGTGCCGACACCGGCGATCTGCAATGACCAGATGTAGTAGTCGACGCCGACACCCGGGCTGGCCAGGATGCCCGACAGCGGCGGATACGCCAGCCAGCCGGTACGTGCGAATTCACCCACGAACAGCGAAGCCATCACGAGCACGGCGCCCATGGTGGTCATCCAGAACGAGAAGTTGTTCAGGAACGGGAACGCGACGTCGCGTGCGCCGATCTGGAGCGGCACGACGTAGTTCATCAGGCCGGTAACGAACGGCATCGCCACGAAGAAGATCATGATCACGCCGTGGGCGGTGAAGATCTGGTCGTAGTGGTCCGGCGGCAGGAAGCCGTGGTTGGAACCGAAGGCGAACGCCTGCTGGGCGCGCATCATGAGGGCGTCGGCGAAGCCGCGCAGGAACATGATGATGCCCAGGATCATGTACATGATACCGATTTTCTTGTGGTCGATACTGGTGAACCAGTTATTCCACAACATGCCCCACTGGCGGAAGTAGGTGATCAGGGCCACCAGGCCCAGGCCACCCACGATCACGCCGGCGAAGGTCGCTAGCAGGATCGGCTCGTGGAAGGGAATCGCATCCCAGCTGAGCCGACCGAAGATAAGCTTCGTCAAGTCGAATGAGTCTTGCATGATTACTTCTTCACAGAATTATTAGGAATGCTCAGGCCAACCGCGGCACGGCTCTCCGGGGTCTCGCAGATTTCCACGTTCGCATCGGCCAGCTGGGCGGCGGGCGCCTTCGGCAGCTTGCGGATTTCGGCGGCAACCTGGTTGCGCTTGTGGTCGTCGGCCATCTGCTGGTTCATGCAGACGGAACCTTCAGCCACGCAGCGGTTCAGGATGCGGTTGAACAGCGCCGGCTCGACCGAACCGTAGAACTTGACCGGCTCGCGCACGGACGGTTTTTCCAGGGTCAGGTAGTCGGCGCGGTTCAGCAAGCCCGGATTGGTCTTCATCTTCGCGACCCAGGTGTCGAAGTCGCCCGCGCTCACGCCCTTGTAGGCGAAACGCATGTGCGAGAAACCTTCGCCACTGAAGTTGGCGGAGATGCCCTGGTACTCGCCCGGCTTGTTCAGCACGGCGTTCAGGGTGGTCTCCATGCCCGGCATCGCATAGATCATGCCGGCCAAGGTCGGGATGTAGAAGGTGTTCATCACGGTCGACGAAGTGATCTTGAAGCGCACCGGGACGTCGACCGGGGTGACCAGTTCGTTCACCGAGGCGATGCCCTGCTCCGGATAGATGAACAGCCATTTCCAGTCCAGCGCCACGACCTGCACTTCGAGCGGCTTGGTGGAAGCCGGGATCGGGCGCTGCGCGTCGATGCGGTCCAGAGGACGATACGGGTCCAGCTTGTGGGTCGAGACCCAGGTGATCAGGCCGAGGACGATGATGATCAGGAGCGGCGCGCCCCAGATCACCAGCTCGAGCTTGGTCGAGTGGTCCCAGTCCGGTTCGTACTTCGCGTTGGCGTTCTTGCGATAGCGCCAGGCGAACAGGATGGTCAGGAGCATCACCGGGACGATGATGATCAACATGAGCAGGACCGAGATCGTAATCAGGTCCGCTTGCTGCTTTGCGATATCGCCGGTGGGATTCATTACGACCGTGTTGCAACCGGCAAGCAGCGCAAGCGAAAGTAATGGGAGTCCGCGGCGGACAATTTTAGGAATCATGCTAGGTATCTAACGTTACATGGGAATAAGAACATGCTACTGTAATGCCAACGGCCTGCGAGATCCATTGGACACTTTGTCCCACCCTTTGCCCCATTGCAATCAAAACATTGCAAAAATGGCATTGTGGTAGAGTAGGTCGAGCAACCTGATTCTGGAGACGAAGATATGCAAAGTACGACAACGCATGGCAGCGCAGCTGCCGCTCCCATTTCCCACCCAACCAGTGGGGCCCGCAACATCAACGCCCGGGACGGCGAAATCCACCCGGGTGAAATCGCCGTCGGCGTGGTCATCGGCCGCGCCTCTGAATATTTCGAATTCTTCGTCTACGCCATCGCTTCGGTGCTGGTCTTTCCCGCAGTCTTTTTCCCGTGGGCTGACCGGCTCGAAGCGACACTGTACTCGTTTATCGTTTTTTCGTTCGCATTCATCGCGCGCCCCATCGGCACCGTGATTTTCATGTGGCTGCAAACCCGTTTCAGCCGCGAAATGAAGCTCACCATCGCCCTGTTCCTGATGGGCACGTGTACCTGCGTGATCGCCTTCCTGCCGACCTATAGCCGGATCGGCGCGGCCTCGATCGTGATCCTGTCCCTGATGCGCATCGGCCAGGGCATCGCCCAGGGCGGTTCGTGGGACGGCCTGCCTTCCCTGCTCGCGCTGTCGGCGCCGCAGAACAAGCGCGGCTGGTATGCCATGCTGGGCCAGCTGGCGGCGCCGCTCGGCTTCCTGATCGCGGCCGGCCTGTTCGCCTACCTGCTGAGCAATCTTTCGCAGGACGACTTCCTGGTCTGGGGCTGGCGCTTCCCGTTCTTCTGCGCCTTCGCCATCAACGTGGTCGCCCTGTTCGCCCGCCTGCGCCTGGTGTCGACCAGCGAGTACTCGCGCCTGCTGGATGCCCACGAACTGGACCCTGCTCCCGTTGGCGAGATCGTCAAGAACCAGGGCAGCAACATCGCCATCGGCGCCCTCGCCGCCCTGGCCAGCTACGCCCTGTTCCACCTGGTGACCGTGTTCCCGCTGTCCTGGATCCAGCTGTACGACACCCGTCCAATGGATGAGTTCCTGCACGTCCAGATGTGGGGCGCCGGCCTGGCTGCCCTGGGGATCCTGGCGTCAGGCTATATCGCGGATAAAATCGGCCGCCGCACCACCTTGGGTACCCTGGCGGCGCTGATCGGCTTGTTCTCGCTGGCGGTGCCAAGCCTGATGGACGGTGGCGTCACCGGCCAGAACACCTTCATCCTGGTTGGCTTTACCTTGCTGGGCCTGTCGTATGGCCAGGCCGCTGGGGCGGTGACGGCGAACTTCAAGCAGAGCTACCGCTACACCGGCGCGGCCCTGACCTCGGACCTGGCCTGGCTGGTGGGTGCGGCGTTCGCACCGCTGGTCGCACTGGGACTGTCGGCGCACTTCGGTCTCGGCTATGTGAGCCTGTACCTGCTGTCGGGTGCGGTGGGTTCGCTGGCGGCGCTGAGTTTGAATCGGGCGCTGGAGATTCGCGACTAAGCGCACCTCGTGCCTGAATGGAAAACGCCCCGGCAGCTCGCGCTCCGGGGCGTTTTTGCAGGGTGGACGGCTTTGCCTTCCACCCTACGGGAACATCAGCTCGACGAGCGTTCCTTGCGCGGGGTCGGACGTGATCCGCATCGTCCAACCGAAGCGTTCGCAGATACGCCGCGTCAGGAACAAGCCGAGCCCCTGCCCGCCTCCCTGCTTCGCCGATTCGCGCAGCGCCTGCGTATAGCGGCGCGCTGCGGCCACGGTATCGAAGCCGGTTCCGTTATCCTGCACGCGCAGGTGTCCGCCGGCCAGGTTAATGACGATCTCGCCCGCAAAAGTGTTCTCGGCCGCGTTGCGCAGCACGTTCCCCACGACGATCCGCGCGATTGCCTCCGGACAATCGAGCCACAGCGGCGCCATCTCCTCGACGACAAAGTGCGCTTCCTTCCCCGCCAACAGGTGTTCATGGTCCTCGACCAGCCGCGCCACCAGGGTATCGAGCCGCACCCGCTCCACCGGCGCCTTGCCGTCAGGCTCGCGCGACAGGAACAGCAGCGCCGCCATGATTTCGGTGAGATTTTCCGTGGTCGACGCGATCCGCTCCAGGGGCCGGTGCGCGGCCGGCGGCAGCTCGTACAGACGCAGCACGTCCACCGCGCCGGCGATCACGGCGATCGGCGTGCGGAATTCGTGGCTGGCCTGGTCCAGCAGGCTCCGTTCGCGCTCGATGAAGCGTTCGACCCGGTCCAGATGGCGGTTGGCGATCGCGGCGATGTCGTGCAGTTCGCTCAGGGCGAAGTCGGTGGCCAGGCGTTGCGACGGCTGCTCGGGGTCGAGCGCCTCCATGCGCCGCGCCAGCAAGCCGATCGGCCGCCGCATGCTGCGGTACAGCCAGGCGATCGAGCCGAAGATCATCGCCGCGCACAGCATGGAGACCGCCACCGCCGCCATGCCCATACGGTTCTGGGCGTTCTCGATGTCGGTGATGTCGATCGCCATGACGATGCGGTCCTTGCCGGCAGGTGTGACCAGCACCGCGTGGCTACGCTCAGGGTCGTAGGCATCCGTCGCGGTCTCGTCGTAGTAACCCGGTGCGAGGCGGGCAAAGTATGGCGGCATGCCGGGCGGCGCATCCAGGGCGGACAGGCGCCAGCCGCGGATCGGCCCGCCTCCGGATGCCGGCCACCGCGGCGCCGAGCCGGGCTGCGCCAGGTACTGCGCCGTGCTGGCCTGTAGCAGTTCGCGCCAGATCGGATGCACGATCAGCTGCTGGCTGATGTTTCCCTGCCAGCCCAGGCCGGCGAACAGCACCAGCAGGAAGAATGCGAACAGCATGCCGATCCGCTGCTGCAGGCTGGCGCCGCGCTCACGCATCGCCATCCTCCGCCACCAGCCGGTAGCCGCTGCCGGCCACGGTGGCGAGCATCTTGTGCTCGGAGCTGCCGTCCACGGCGCGGCGCAGCATGTGCATGTGCGAGCGCAGGACGTCGGTGTCGGGTACGCGTTCATTCCAGATCAGGCTTTCCAGCTCGTCGCGCCGCACCAGGTTCGGCGCGCGCCGCATCAGGAGTTCCAGGATTTGCCGCCGCACCGGCGTCATGGCCAGCACGCGGCCGGCGCGGGTGACCACCAGGCTGTCGAGATCGAAGTGCAGGTCGCCGACGTCGAGGCGCTGCGGCGCAGCGCGGGCGCCGCGTGCGCGTTCGACGATCACGCGCAGGCGGATTTCCAGTTCCGGCAAGGCCACCGGCTTGACCACATAATCGTCGGCGCCGGTCGTGAAGCCGTGCAGCTTGTGTTCCAGCTGGTCGCGTGCGGTGAGCACGATGACCGGGACGCGCGACTTGAGCACGGTGCGCAGGCGTTCGAGCATGGTCATGCCATCCATGCGCGGCATCATCCAGTCCAGCACCACGGCGTCGTAGCCGTTCGCGGCCAGCAGGGCCAGGCCCGATTCGCCGTCGGGAGCGGCGTCCGGGCGGTGGCCGCAGGCTTCCAGGAAGTCGTAGATATTCGCCGCCAGTGCGGCGTTATCCTCGATGATGAGGATGCTCAAGGGCTGCTTGACCATCGTGCCTGCCATTCGTCTTGGTGAAAAAAAATCGGGCCAGTATCGCATCAAGCGGCCCGGCCGGTTCAGAAACCGCGCGAGACGCCAAAGAAGGCCGAGGTGACGCCATCCTTGTCGTTTTCGACCAGCGGGCTGTCCTTCAGCTTGCCGGGCAGCTTTCGGTACGAGACGTTGGCAATGACCGCCCAGCGTCCGGCGAATGGATGCACGACGTCGACGCCGATGCGCGGCACGACCGCGCTGCCCGGCTGGTAGTTGCGCAAGCCGCGCGCCGCTTCCTCGGGCAGGGTGCCGTAATAATAGTTGGCGAGCTTCTTCGACTGGTGCGAGACCGAGACGCTCGGGGACACGCGGGTGCGACCCCATTGCATCGGATAGGCGTACTTGACGCCAGCCTCATAGCCCTTGCTGGCGCCGGTCACATCGCCCTTGACCTCGAGTTCGAGCGACCCCGCCGCGCCGCGCCAGCCGGCGGCCAGGCCCAGGTCGAGCGCATTGTCGCGGTCTTCCAGGAGCGCGCGATCGATGCCGCGTGCGCGCAGCTCGGCCTCGCCGAAATCGTCGCGGTCGACGCCGTCCATGCGTGCGGACAGGGTAGCGTCGAGCGTGAAGCCGGGACGCTTTACCAGATGCGCGCCGCCGCTGATGCCGCGCCAGAAGAAGCGCTCGCCTTCGTAGGAAACCAGCGGGAACGGCGTGATGCGGGTGTCTTCGCCGGCGTAGACGCTGCTGGAGACGGCCGTGCCGACGCCGAGCGCCCAGCGTGACTCCTGGGCCGCGGCGCTGCCGCATGCGGCGAGGAGGAAAATGGTCGAGATGGTAGTGAGCTTCATTCGTATGCCTTGTCGTTGTCCGGAGGAGTGGCGCGTGACTGCATGCACGCGCCGACAAAGCATGCACCCCCGACGTCGTCGGCATGTCGTTGAAGGGCTTGAGCGTTCAGCGCACGAGCGTGTAGTTGCCGGTGTTGGCCGACAGCCCACGCTTGACCTGGCGCGTGATCTCGTCCACCAGCACCTCGCTGTCGCCCGCTTCGAGCGCCGCGAATACGCTCTCGACCACCGTCGACGGTTGCGGCTTTGGCGCCTCGAAGCCGCGCGTCAGGTCGGTGTCGATGAAGCCGACGTGCACACCCAGCACCTGGGTGCCATCGGCGCTTACCGCGTCGCGCAGCCCGTTGGTGGCGCTCCAGGCAGCCGATTTGCTGACTGCGTAATTGGCCAGCACGGGACTGCTGGCCCAGCTTGCGATCGACAGGATGTTCACGAAGGCACCGCCGCCGTTGCGCGCCAGGACCGGCGCAAAGGCGCGGCTGACGTTGAGCAGGCCGAACACGTTGGTCGCCATCATGCGGCCCATCGACTCCAGGCCGCCAGCGTCGAGCACGGCGCCGGTCTCCGCGATGCCGGCATTGTTGATGACCAGGTCGACATCGCCCAGCTCCTGCGCCAGCGCCGCGACGCCGGCCGCGTCGGTGACATCCAGGCGCACCGGTACGAGGCCGGGAGCCGTGATCGTGGACGGGTCACGCGCGGCCGCGTAGACCTTGCGCGCGCCCCGGGCGAGCGCCCGGCGCGCGAACTCGGCGCCGAGGCCCCGGTTTGCGCCGGTGATCAGGACAGTGGCATTCTGGACGTTCATGATGAATCCTTTCAGGGAAATATGACGGCGCTGGCGCCGAGCTTATGATGCGCATCATATGACGACCGTCATATTTAAGCGCGATATAAACGCCGGATACGCCGGCGCTGATAAATCAGTTCGAAAACAGGGTAACGAGTGTAGTGCGTGCAGCCGCCAGCATCGCCCTGCCCTCGGCGTTGTCGCCCTGGATGCGCGCCAGCTGAAGGTTGCCGACCAGCGCGCCGGCGATGACCCCTGCCAGCGACGGGGGCGCGTCATCCGGCAAGGCCAGCGCCACGCGCCGGACCAGGCGATCGACGCGCTGCGCCGACGCGTCGCGCACGACGTCCTGCTGGCGCGGCATTTCACTGGACAGCGCACCGACCACGCAGCCGTGTTCGGCATGCGCGAGGTGCTCGTCGGAGAGATACAGTTCGATCAGCGCCGCCAACGGTTTGCCGGTTTCGCGGGCGCGCTCCGCGATGCGCTCATCCAGCGTGGCGCTGCTGATGGCGCCGGCATGCTCGATCGCCTCGACCAGCAAGGCTTCACGCGAATCGAAATGGGCGTAGAAACCGCCGTGGGTCAGGCCGGCCTCCTTCATTACCTCGGCCACGCCGACGCCGGCATAGCCGTGGCGGCGCACCGCACGACTGGCCGCCTCGACGATGCGGTGGTGGGATTGTTCGCGCTTGCTGGTTTTGGCGGAAGTCATGATGGCACCCGAAATATGATGAGAGTCATATTACGCTCATCATATTTCCTGCGTCAAGCGCTATTTGTCACGCCAGCGCGGTATCCAGCACCGTCATCATGATAAAGCCGATCAGCAGCGCGATACTGGCCCAGGTGCCATTGCCGTTCTGGCGCGATTCGGGGATCACGTCGTTGACGATCACGAACAGCATGGCGCCACCCGCCGCTGCCAGGGCGATCGGCAGCAAGCCGGATGCGATACCGATCAGGGCGACACCGAATGCAGCCGCGACCGGCTCGGCCAGTCCCGACGCGATGCCCAGTCCGACGGAGGTCAGGCGGCCGTAGCCGACGGTGCGCAGCGCCAGCGCCACCACCAGGCCTTCCGGCACGTCCTGGATCGAGATCCCGGTGGTGAGCGAATTGGCTTTGTCGAGGTCGATGCCGGCATGGGCCACGCCGATCGCCAGCCCTTCCGGCACATTGTGCAGGGCCACGGCCCAGACAAAGATCCAGGCGCGCCGCAGCGACACCGCGTCCACACCCGGGCTACCCTCACCGTTCGAGAGCACGCCGTCGGCGCGCACCACGCGGCCCAGCAGCATGATGGCCATCGCACCGGCCATGATGCCGGCGCCGGCCAGCAGGCTGGCCTCCCAGTTGCCCGCGCCGGCCGCCCTGGCGGCGTTCAGCGCCGGGATCACCAGCGAGAATGCGGTCGCGCCCAGCATCACGCCGGCGCCGAAACCGAGGAAGCAATCGAAAGTACGTTTGGAAAAATTCTGTGCGAACAAGACCGGCAAGGTGCCGAGCGCGGTCGCCGCCGCCGCCGTCGCGCCACCCAGCAGGGCGCGATGCATCCTGGGGTCGGCGTTGATGATCTGGTCGGTCAGGCTGCCGAGCAGCAGTACGCCGCCCACGCCGCAGACCAGCAGGGCGAGCGCGCGGCGCCAGGTCAGCAGGCGCAGGAGTCCGCGCGCCGCGATCAGGCTGTTGCCAAGGCCGGTGGTCTCACGACTTTTATCGATATGAAAATTCATTCAGAGTCCGGAAATAAGCCGCGCGGCGCCGGATCGGATCCGGATCTGCCGGCGCTCCGCGCGGCACTGGCTTTACTTCTTGGTCGGCTTCATTGCCTTCTTCGACTTGGCGGTGCCACTATCGGATGGGTGGCTGAGGCCGGTATCGTCGAGCGGACCGCCCTTGTTGGCCGTGGTTGCCTGACCCATCGAATTGCCCGATGACCCTGCCATCGTAGCACTGCTATCGGATTGCATGCTCATCCCCAGCTCGGCGCCCGTGCGCGGGGTCGACATCGGGTCGGACATGGTGCGCATCGCCATCTGTTTCAGGATGTCGATGTCGCCACTTGGCAGCGCCACTTCGGCCTCGCCAG
>Ga0265798_10007549_pt1 | contig 14048 bp, 14 predicted proteins | sample P3T30metagenome_FD_192430 | JGI IMG/M metagenome (GOLD analysis project Ga0265798, IMG submission 192430) | Plant litter microbial communities from East Loma Ridge, Irvine, California - P3 T30 | ecosystem: Environmental > Terrestrial > Plant litter > Unclassified | place: USA: California...
GTGATGACGACGATGGTTTCCGTGGCGGAGCCGCCATCGTCGGTGCTGGCAAAGGCGCCGCCGATCACCGGAATGTCCGACAGCAGCGGGATGCCGAGGCGGCGGTAGTTGCGGCTGCGCTTGATCAAGCCGCCGATCAGCACCGGCTGGCCATCGCTGGCGACGAGCTGGGTGTTGACCTCGGTGGTCTTTTTCGACGGGATGCCGGCCGAGACCGAGCCCGAGCTTACCTCGGGCCGGATCTTCATCATGATGCGCCCATCGGCATCGACCGACGGCGTCACGCGCAGGATCACGCCGGTGTCGAGGAACTCGATCGATTCGGACGTCACGTTGTTGATCGTCGTCGTCAGGCGGTAGCCCAGCTGGTCGCCGACATTCGTGCTCGCCTCCTGGTCTTCGAGCGCGAGCAGGCGCGGCGTGGCCAGCGTGTGCACGCGGCCCTTGTTGCTCAAGGCGCTCAGGTACGCTTCGATATTCTTGTTCACCAGGTTCAGGAAAAAGCGTGGCCCGGCGCGCGTGGCGAAGCCGGTCGCGCCAACCGTGTCGGGACCGTCGCCGCTGAACACGCGCGACCAGTCGACGCCGAAGTTTTCGTTCTGGTCGAGCGTGATCTCGAGGATCTTCGCCTCGATCAGGATCTGCTGCGGCGCGCGGTCGATTTCACGCAGCACCAGCGCCGCGCGTTCCAGGCCGGCGGCCGTCGCCTCGATCACCAGGGTCTTGGTCTGGTCGAGCACCGTGACGGTGCCGGGCACGCCGACCTGGCGGGCGACGATGGCGCCCACCTTGGTCACGTCGGCGTAGCGTACCTTCATTGCCCTGACCTGCAGGATGGCGCCGTTCGTCGGTACCGCGGCCTTGGGGTCGGAGATCAGGAAGCCGCCGGCGCGTTCTGCCACTGCATAGCCGCCCGCCTCGGCGATCGCCTCGATCGCCTGGCGCACCGTCATGTCATACAGGTTGATCGAGACATTCCCTTCTACACCCCGCCCCAGCACGATGTTCACGCGTGCGCTGCGCGAAATCATGTTGAACAATTCATTGATGGGCGTATCCCGGAACGTGTACGACATCGTCGCCGGCGTCAGCGCAGCAGGCGCCTTTGCCGCGCGCTGCGTCGTCTCGTCAACAGCGCTTGCCGGGGCCGGGAGGGCCAGCAAGGCAAGCAACGCAAGTAAGAGGTAGCGCGGGGTCATTGGACATCCTTGTCTTGCATGGTCAGCAGAATCTCGTCGCCGGCATGGGCCAGCAGCACGCCGCGCGCATCGATGCGCCGCACGGTGTAGCCGGCCACGCGCTCGCCGGTCGCGACGACGTTGCCATCGATATTGGCCAGCGAACGCGCCCCGCCGAGGATCAGCGCGCGCAGCCGGGGCGGTGTTTGCGGCGCCGGCGCCGGCGCCGCAGCCGCGGCCGTGGCGCCTGCCGGGAACGGGCGCAGGAAGGGGTCGCGCAGCACGCGCGGTGTGGCCAGGGTGCTGGCAGCGAGGGTGACAAGCAGCAGCGCCAGGGCAGGCATCAGGAATCGGTTCATGGCGGTGTCGCAGTGTCGTAGATGACGAGTTGCAGGGTGATCGTGCGGGTGTCGTCCTGCTCGCCGGCTTCCAGCGCCAGGCCGGCGATGCCGACTGCTGGTTGTTCTTCTTCGATGGCGGCAAGCCAGCCCACGATGGCGGCATAACTGCCGCTGGCGACGATGTCAATCGTGCGCAGGCGCACACCGGCCAGCGCGTGCTGCCCACCTTGGGCGGCGGACAAGACGTTCACGCCTGCCAGCGAAGCACTGCGGCTGACTGCACCGATCAGCACGAGCGGTTCGGGCGCGACCGGCGGCGGTGCGGCCGCTGGCGCGCCAGGCAGGACTGCCGTACTGGCGGCCGGCGCGTTGTTGGCGCTGGCCGCTTCCAGCACCGCCAGCGCGGCGCTGGCGTTGCGGTGCGCGGCCAGCGGCCCGCGCAGCGCAACGCTCCACGCCAGCACGAGGAGGATCGCTACGATGCCGCCCGCGATGAGGTTGAGTTGTCGTTCGGGCAGGGCGGCCAGCTGGTCGCGCAGTTTCGGACTCATGGCGCTGCCCCCGGCGCCGGCACGTCGAGATCGATACTGGCGCGAAAATCGATTGCCGGCGCCTGCGGATTGGCCCCGCTCGCAAGCAGCTGGACGCCGCGCATGCCCGGCACGCGCCCGAGGCTGGACAGGAAACTCGTGACACCTTCGTAGTTCAACGCCTGGCCGCTGAGCTCCACGCTGCTGGTCATGGCCAGTGCGCTGCCATCGGCGGCCCCGGTGGCAATGGTGTTTGTCGCGGCGCCTGGGGCGGGTGGGGTACCAGCCGCTGGTGCGCCTGAAGGCGCGGCTTGCAGGTCGCGCCGCAGGTTGAGCGCGGTCAGCCAGACGGTGGCTGGCAGGGCGCTGTCGATGGCGGCGGCCAGTGCGGCAAGTTCGCCTTCGCGCCGCAAGGCGCGCAGCAAGCCGGCTTGCTGCAGGCGGCGTGCGCGCTCCGCGTGCTCGGCCGCCTGCCGCGCCATATCCGACTGGGCGGTATTGGCGGCATGCTGCAGCGCCTCGGTCTTGTGTGCGATGGTCGCGAGGCGCCAGCGCAGCGTGGCGCTGGCGCCGGCGGCGGCGAGCACGATGATTGCCACGGCCGCGCCGGTGCGGCGCAGCGTGCGGCGCAGGCGAACGGCGTCGCGATAGCTGCGCGGGATCATGTCGATGTCAGCCATCGGCGCCTCCCCGCAAGGCCAGGCCGGTGGCCAGCGCCAGCGATGTCACCGGCGGCGCCGTTCCTGCAGCATCGGGCGCTGCCGCCGCAAAGGCGCCGAACGGATCGAGCAGGTGCACCGGCACGTCGATCAATTCGCCGATACGCTCCCCGATGTCCGGATAGCGCGCCAGACTGCCATTCAGATACAGGCGGCTGATCGAGCTGCCGCGCGTGCGCGAAGCAACATACACCTGCGTATGCGCCAGTTCGTCGGCCAGCGCCTGGCATGCCGGGTACAGGATGGCGCGGATGGCGCGCCGCAATTCACTGTGCGGGCCAGCGTCGGTGATGGCAGTGCGCCCGCCTATGCCGTGCTGGCGCAGCAGGCCGGCGGCGGTGTCGGGCGGCAGGTCGAGCGCGCCCGCCACGGCGGCGGCCAGCATGTCTTCGCCAAAGGCGATTTCCCGGTCGAGCATCAGGCGCCGGCCCCAGATCACCGTCAGGTAGCTTTTGCCCGAGCCGAAATTGAGCAGCGCAACCGATTGGCCGACATCGCTGCCATGCAGCGTGGCGAGCAGGCGGCCGATGGCGGCCGGCCCGATATCCAGCGCGACCGGCTCCAGGCGCGCCTGTTCGAGCATCGCGAGGTAGCCGAGCACCCTGTGCTTGAGCGCGGCCGCGACCAGCACCTGGCGCTCGCCGCCGTCCATATCGGCGCCGCGCACCTGGTAATAGTCGATCACGTGCTGCCCCGCGCGTTCGCCGAGCTGCTCGCTGACGGCGCGCCCGACCGCCTGCGCTTCGCTCTGGCCGGCAGGTACCTGCACGGTCAGTGGCAGGATGCGTACATCGGCCGGCGGCAGGGCGGAAATGACGCGGCGCCCCTGGAATGGCGCCTGTGCCAGTGCGGCGTCGACGAAGCGCGCCAACTCCTTCGGCGCCGCCAGCAATGCTTCGCGCGGCATCGGATACGGCACCGAGCTGGCCGCGCGCAGGCGCCAGCAGTCACCGTGTAATTCCGCCTGCACCAGGTTGAGCCGGCTGGCGGCAAAATCGGCGCCGATCGGCCGGGCCGGTTGCGGGCGCAAGCGGCGCCCGGCATGCGCCAGGAGGTCACGCAGCGTCATGTGGTAGGTCCTTGCCCGAGTGAGCGATAGCGGATGGTGGCGCCACCGGCACGCTTGGCTTCGTACATCAAGCCATCGGCGCACGCGTACGCGGCGTCGAGCGTGCAGGGCCCGTCGAGCCGCACCAGGCCTGCACTGAAGGTCGGTGCAGCGCCGCTCGGGCCGAGCCGGGCAGCAAGTGCGCCGGCCTGCGCCAGCGTGGCCGCCAGCCGTGCCTGGGGATGTCCCCGGCCATCCAGGATGAAGGCAAATTCATCGCCGCCCAGGCGCACCAGGTATTCCAGGTCACCCTCGGCCGGCTGGAAGGCCTGGACCAGCGCCTGCAGCACGCGGTCGCCGTGGCGATGCCCGTACGTGTCGTTCATTGGCTTGAAACGGTCGATGTCGAGCAGCCCGAAACATGGCGCCGCGCCGCTGGCGGCGTGGGCCGCGATGACGCGCTCGAAGTCGCGCTCGAGGAAGCGCCGGTTCCAGGCGCCGGTCAGGTGGTCGCGCTCGGCGAGAGCGGCCATGTCCGCGCTGGCGCGTTCGAGCCCGAAGCGCATGGCCAGGTCATGCTTGCGCACGCCGAGCGTGCGCGCCACCAGGGCCAGCGAAAGCAGGGCGGTGGTGAGCATCGTGCACTGCAGCGCCCAGAGTTCGACCTGACCGAAACGCAGGCTGGTAAACAGGGTCAGCGACGTGAACATCCCGTAGATCGCGGCGCAGGTGAGCGACGCCTCGCGCAGGCCCCATGGCATCAGGGGAATGAGCATCAGCAGCGTGGCCACGCTCAGGATCACCACGACGTGCAGCGCACCCGACCTGCGCGCCAGCAGCACCAGGGCCGAGGCGCACACGATCAGCAAGGCCATGGCCAGCAGGTTCAGTGCCTGTACGTCGCGCACATGGCGCGCCGACAGCAGGATGTGCAACGCCAGCGCGGCGAGCAGGGTGTAGGTGTAGGCATAGCCGGCGCCGAGCTCGAACCAGGCGGCAAAGCCGGCAGCCTGGCCGAGGAACAGGAGCGCAGCCAGCGCCAGCAGCGACACGCCGCGGCGCGTCTCTCGCGCGATGTGCGTGCTGGCGTAGTCGGCCAGGTCCTGGCCCGCAAAGCCGGTCGACGACCAGAGCGATGCCAGCGTCGTCATCGCGCGGTGGTGGCTGATCTCAGGCATTCAGCATTCCTCCGCCGTGATGACACGCAGGACCGGGCGCCGGCTCGAGGAGGCCTCCTGGCTGTAGAACGACACGCTCTGGAGCGGGTCTTCGAGACGCAGCAGCAGGCCCTGGTTGAGCAGTCGTTCGCTGACCCAGGCATCGACGATGCCCGTCAGGTCCCAGCTTGCATTGCCGGCCGCGACGCTCGTCGAGGCCAGCACGACGCTGCTGTAGTCGCCGCCGTTGTTCCAGCTGCCCGCGCCGCGCGGCCGGTACCAGCTGGCGTTCTTGTCCCATGCCGTCGTCACGCGATGCACGGCCACCCGGCGCGCGATCCCGGCGCCTTCCTGCGTCAGCGTGAGGATGGCCGAGACCACCAGCTCATCGTGTCCCACCTCATCGAGCTTCCAGTACAGCAGTGCGTGCGCCGTACCGGAAAACAGGTTCAGCGTAGGGCGTTCGTTCTCGGGCAGGATACTCAGCGGGGCGATCGTGGTGTCGAGTGCATCGTCGGACACGTCGGTGCTCGACAGATCGGTCAGGTCGTACACGACGACGCCGGTGCGCGCCAGCGTGCGGCTGGCACCGTTGACGGTGGCGGTCACGCTGATCGCCAGTTTGTCGGACCCGCTGACCGATGCGGTGAACGCCCCTGCGCCCAGTGTGGTGCGTGGAATATTGGCGCGATTGCAGCCGCCGACCTGGCTCGACCAGCGGGCCGCGGCCACGCCAGCCTGTGCCAGATAGTCGGCGGCGCGGCCTTCGTAATCGTCGTTGATGGCGCGCAGCTCGGCGCTGCCGGCGCGATTCATGCCGAACGCCAGCGCCGCCAGCGTTGCCAGCAACAGTGAAACCATCAGCAGCAGTGCGCCGCCCTGGCGTCGCCGGCTCATCGCAGCGCTCCGAGTCGCACCGTGCGGGCATACGAAACGAGGCAAGCGGCACCGGTAGCCTGGCAATCGGGCCGGTCGAGTACGAGGTCGATGCGCAGCACGGGGTAGCCGGCGCCGATCTCGGGTACGGTCAGCGCAAACGAGCGCACGCCGGTCGCGAGCACGGACGTGCGCGCCGACTTGGGGCTGGGATCGGTTTCGGTGAGTGCGCCATTGGCCAACTTGTACTGCCACGGCGCGAGCCAGGCGGCCGGATCTCCCACCGGCGGCGTGCCGGGCTTGGGGCCATTGGTGCTCGATGCCTGCGCGGCGATCCGCGCCGTGATCCGGTCGGCGGCAAGGCGGGCGTCGGCATTCTGGTCGAGGTTCGCACGCACGAAACGGGCGCTGTCGGCGCCAACGCGCAGCATGTCGGTCAGCGGCAGCAGCACGATGGCGGCGATGGCCATGCCCACGAGCAGTTCAATCAGCGTGATGCCGCGCTCGCGGTAACGCATGCTCATCGGGCCACCAGCGTGGTCAGGGGAAAGCGGCCATCGGGCGCCGCCAGCGCGGCGCTCACGCGCAGCAGGTGGGCGCCGGTGCCGTCCGGGCCAAGCTTGCGCGTGCGGTCCACGCCATAGCGCGTGATGGTGACCGTGATGGCCGGGCAGCCGGTCGCCGGGGCGCCGGTGTCGCCCGGTGTCGAATACCGCGAGGGCGCATCGGGCTCGCCGGCAGCGGCGAGCAGGTCGCCGAACGATTCGGCCAGCACGTTTTCCATCAGCGCGCTCACGCAGTCGAGCTCGCGCGCGGCTTGCTCAGTGGCGGCCGGCGTACCAAGCGCACCGCGCAAGGCATTTGCGGCCGGGATCAGGCATACCGACAGCAGCAGCAGGGCCAGCAGCGCTTCGACCAGCGTCATGCCGGCCGGCAGGGCGCGCCGTGCAGGAAAATACCTTGGGGTGTGCATGGCTACGAGACGGTGATGCGGCCGGTGGCGTCGACGTCGATGCTGCGTACGACATGGCCGGCGCCAAGTTCGATGCGGCCAGAACGCAGCTTTTCGTTGCGCGCAGGGCTGGTGCCGAGGCCGCGCACCGGATTGCCGTCCACGTCGAAGGCCACGGCGCTGGCCGTCGAATTGTCGCTGAAGGTAAAGATGCAACGCACGAGAGCCATGGTGTTTCCGGCAGGGGCAGCGTTCAGGGCCACCCGGTAGGGCAGGTGGGTAAAAGGATGGTCGACCAGGCCCACGGTCGTCGTCGCCGCGCCAGTCACGGCCAGCGCCGACACGGCGACAGTCCCGGCTGCTGTGTCGCAGTCGAACAAGCGCTGCGCGCCGCTGTGACGTGCATTGTCGCGGGCGTGGCGCAGGGCGATGGCCACTTCGCCGGCGGCCGCATCGGCCCGGGGTTCGGCCACCGGTTGCGCCGTCGGGATCGCCGCGACTGCGGCGAGGGAGAGTACGGCTACCACGATCAGCAGTTCGGCCAGCGTGTACGCTGCGCAATGTCGGGCGTACATGCTGGCGGTTACGAGGATCAGTGCGCCGAGTAAGCCCGGCCGTTCGGATCGAGCGCGGCACTGTTCATGATGAAGCGGCCGGTCACCGTGTCGTAGGCCCAGCCCGTACCAGTAGCGGTAGGTGGCGCGATGGTGCCGGTCGTGGTGACCAGGACAGCAGGCGCATTGTTGATCGGTTCGGCGGGAACGCCTTGGCGCAAGTATGGACCAAAGCGGAAAGCGCCGCCGGCGAGGGAGCAAGTCTGGCCTGCAGCGTTGGAAGCCATTTGCATCTGGTCCAGGAAGGCCTGCTGGGTTCCAGCCGTGCCGGTGCCGGCAGTGGCGCCGGTGGGGCAAGTTCCACCCGACGACGCCGTGGCGCCAGGATAAACAAACCCGGTATGCTGGGCACGGTACTGTTCGATGGCGTTGCGCATGGTGGCCAGATTCGAATCGAGCGCCGAGTTCTGCGCGTCGGCCGTTGCCGCCGAAAACTGCGGAATCGCGATGGCAGAGATAATTGCCAGAATAATCACAACGATCAGCAGTTCGATCAGGGTAAAACCGGCTGCGGCAGTGCGCTTGAATGAGATGGACATGGTGGTCTTCGAGGGTGAAACAACGCTGGGTAGAGGCGTTGCTTTGTTAAAATTGTCAATGCAGTAGGGTAACATGGTGATCTTTCTCAGTGGAACCACGATTCATGCCGTTAATGGTAAGTGTGGTATTCCGGTAACGCTTCAGTGCACCGCACGTGATAATTTAAATATCGGCAAGATGAGCGAACTGACAATGGTTCCGACCAGCACGCCCATCACCAGCAGCATCACCGGCTCGGCCATTTTCGACAGCCGCGCCAGCAATCGCGTGAGCTCGCGGTCGTACGAATCGGCCACGCGCGTCATGACGTGGCCCAGCGTGCCGGTCGCTTCGCCGGTGGCGATCATCTGCTGCACCGACAGCGGCACGAACTCGCTGTGTTCGAAGCCTGCAGCAATGCCCTTGCCCTCGGTGACATCGCGCTCGAGTTCGAGGATGAAGCGCTGGATATCGGCATTGGGCACGACCGCGCGGCAGGCTTCGAGCGTGGCCAGGATCGTCACGCCGCGCTCGAGCGAAATGCCCATCACGCGCAGCAGGCGCGTCAGGTAGATCTTGGCGAACACGTCGCGCACCACCGGCACGCGCAGCTTGGCGCGGTCGATGGCGGCGCGCACCTCGGGCTGGCGCAGCAGCATCCAGCCGGCGGCCAGCCCGCCCGCCGCCAGCGCCGCCACGATGACGCCATGGCCCGTGAGCACCTCGCTCACCACCAGCAGCACGCGGGTGGTGACAGGCAGCTGGTCGTGGATCGAGGCAAACATGACGGCGAATTTCGGAAACACGAACACCAGGATGAACAGCACGACGCCAAACGAAAAGGTCAGCAGGATGGCCGGATACGACAGGGCCGAGACCAGCGTGCTGCGCAGGCGCTCTTCTTTCTCGTCCATCTCGACCAGCTGCACCAGCACCTCGGCCATGAAGCCGCCCGCCTCGCTGGCGGCGATCAGGTTGACGTAGGTACTCGGAAACAGCGGGTGGCGCGCCAGCGCTGTCGAGAATCGCTCGCCGGCCAGGATGTCGTCCGAAATCGCGGCGATCATCGTGCGCAGCTGGCCCTGCTCGGTCTGCGCATGGAGTGACGTGAGCGCCGTGTGCAACGGCACGCCGGTCTCGAGGAGCAGTGCCAGGCGTTCGGTAAACAATGCGCGCTCGCGCAGGCCCGGCGCGCGTTCGCCAAAGGCGCGGCGCGCCGTGGCTGGCGTGCCGGGCGCGCTGGGCGAGCCGGGATTCAGGACGTCGAGTTCGATCGGCATGACGGTTACAGCAGGTGCACCACGCGCGCGATTTCCTCGGGCGTGGTGTGGCCGTCGAAGGCGCGCGCCATGCCGTCGGCGTACAGGTCGTGGTGGCCAGTGGCGGCCACGTGCGCGGCCAGCTGGTCCTTGCTGGCGTTGGCCACGATCATGCGCTGCAGATCGGGGCCGACTTCGAGCAGTTCATAGATGCCCATGCGGCCCTTGTAGCCCGAATCGTAGCAGGCCGGGCAACCGCGTCCGCGCATCAGGCGCAGGTCGCCCTGGCCGCGCCAGCGGTAGGCCGCCGCCGCCTCGGGGGTGGCCAGGTAGCTGGTGCGGCAGCCCTGGCACACGCGCCGCACGAGGCGCTGGGCCATCACGCCGATCAGGGCCGACGAGAGCAGGTAGGGCTCCACGCCCATCTCGACCAGGCGCGAGACGGCGCCGAGCGTGTCGTTCGTGTGCAGCGTGGTCAAGACCAGGTGGCCGGTCAGCGCGGCCTGCACCGCGATCTCGGCGGTCTGGCGGTCGCGCACTTCGCCGATCATGATGATGTCCGGGTCCTGGCGCAGCACGTGCTTGAGGATCTTGGGGAAGGTGAGGCCAATGGCGTCGTTGACCTGGTTCTGGTTGATGATGTCGAGCTGGTATTCGACCGGGTCCTCGATCGTGACGATATTCTTCTCGATGCTTTTCAGGTGGCTGATCGCCGCGTACAGGCTGGTGGTCTTGCCGCTGCCGGTCGGGCCGGTGACGAGGATCAGGCCATGGCTGCGCCCCAGCAGCCGCTTGAAGGCGCCGACCGCGCCGGCGTTCATGCCCAGCTTGTCGACGTCGAGGATGGACTGGTTCTTGTCGAGCACCCGCAGCACCACCTTTTCGCCATAGATGCCGGGCAGCGACGAAAAACGCAGGTCGACCGTGCGGCCCTGGGTCGCCACCTGGATGCGGCCGTCCTGGGGCAGGCGGCGCTCGGCGATGTCGAGGTTGGCCATGACCTTCAGGCGCGAGACGATGGCCGGATGCTGGTCCACGCGCGGCGACATGACTTCGTACAGCACGCCGTCGATGCGCAGCCGGATGCGCGCGCGGTTGCGCGAGATCTCGATGTGGATGTCGCTGGCGCCGTCGCGGATCGCGCGCTGGATGACGGCGTTGACCATATTGATCACCGGGCTGGCGCCGGCCATCTCGTCGATCTGCGTATAGTCGTCCGGGATGGTCGACTCGATCAGTTCCAGGTCGGTCGCCTCGGTCTGGACGAAGTCGGGCAGCGCGCCGCCATAGGCTTCGTCGTGCATGCGCCGGATATCGGCCGGCGGCGCCACCACGATCCGGATGCGCCCGCCGGTGCGGGTGCGCAGTTCATCGATGCTGTGGATCGCCTGCGGTTCGGCGCTGGCCACCGTCAGCGTGCCCTGCACCTGGAACAGCGGCAGCACGTTCAGGCGCCGCGCCACGTCGCGTTCGAGCAGGGCCAGCGCTGCCGGATCGTAGAGGCCGGTGCGCAGCTGGACGTACGGCAGTCCGAGCTGGTCGGCCAGCGCCCCGTACAGCGCCGCTTCGGTGATCCACTTGCGCTCGACCATGATCAGGCCCATGCGCTTGCCGGTCTGATCCTGCAGGCGCGCCGCTTCGGCGACCTGGTCGGCGCTGGCCGCGCCGCGTTCGACGAGGATGTCGCCCAGCTTGCTGCCAGGTTCGCGCACGCGGCGCGGCGCGCTCGGACGCGCGTCGAACAGCGGCAGCTGGTCGAGCAGGCCGGTGGCTGCCAGGATGTCCTGGAGCAGGGCATTCGGGTACGCCAGCTTGAGCCAGCCACCGAGTTCAGCAAGGCGCTCGCCCATCTCGGCCATCAGGCCCAGGGCGCGCCCGGACAGCAGCGTGACCTTGCCCAGGTCGATCACGATCGACACCTGGTGCTGGGCCACGCATTCGTTCAGCGCTGCCTGCAGCGTCTGGACGGCTTCATCGGCCACGAGCGCCGTCAGCGGCGCCAGGTAGGTCATGGCGCCGATGCGGCTGCGGGTGATCCGCTCGGGGGCGATGCTGTCGGTCATGCCGTCACGGCGGCCTGTGGAACGGGGACGGCGGGCGCCACGGGCGCGACGATATCGCGCGCAATGCGGAATTCGGCGATCCAGCCCGGTTCGGCGCGGCATACCGTTTCGAACACGGCGACCACGCCCGGATCGAGCTGGGTGCCGGCGCAGCGCGCGATCTCGGCCAGCGCCACCTCGTGGCTGCGCCCGGCACGGTAGGCGCGCGAGCTGGTGATCGAATCGTACGTGTCGGCCACCGCGATGATGCGGGCGTTGTACGGAATATCGTTGCCGGCCAGGCCGTGCGGATAGCCGGTGCCGTCGTACTTTTCCTGGTGATGGCGCGCGCCCGGCACCGCGCCCTTGAGGCGGTCGATATGGCGCAGGATTTCGTAGCTGCGCTCGGGATGGACCATGATGAAGGTGAATTCGTCGCGCGTGAGGCGCCCCGGCTTGCACAGCACCGCGTCGGGAATGCCGATCTTGCCCACGTCGTGCAGCAGGGAGCCCCAGAACAGGTTGTCCAGCTCGCGCGGCGGCAGCTGCAGCGCGCGGCCGATCTCCATCGCGATGTGGTGCACGCGCTCGCTATGGCCGCGCGTGTACGGGTCTTTCGCTTCGACCGCCTCGATCAGCGCGGCCGCCATCTGCTGGTTGAACTTGCTCGTCTCGGCCAGCATGCTGTGCATGCGCGACAGGCTCGACAGGTGGTTGGCCAGCACTTCGCCCAGCTTGCGGTCGCTGTTGCTGAAGTCTTCCTTGTGCGCGTGATTGAGCAGCACCAGGATGGCCACGACCGACTTGTCCTGGAATACCGGGCAGCACAGGATCTTGAATGGCATGTCGGTGAAGATGTAGGCGCGGCGCGGGTCGTCCGGTTCGTTCATCACGATGGGCTGGCGCGACGAATGCGCAAAGCGGTACAGGTCGCCGCGCATCTCCACCAGCACGAGGTCCAGGTTGTGAATCGGCGCCGACAGGTTGGTGGCCGACACGCACAGGTTCTCGCCCGGCTTGATGAAGGCGGCGACGTCGGCGTCCATATGGCCGGCCCAGCTCTCGAGCAGGTCGCCGAACAGGTCGTCGCCGCTCGTCATGTCCTGGACCTGGCGGTCGATGGCGTAGACCAGGTGCAGTTCTTCGTAGCGGTCCGACAGTTCGTCGGCCATGGCGTCGAGCTCTCCCTGCGCACGGCATTCGTCGGCGATCGCGCTGGCGATGTCCTCAAGGGCCTCGGCCAGCGCATCCCAGGCGAATGGCGCCGCGTCGGTCTCTGGCGCGGCGCGTACCGCGAGGTAGCCGATCCGCGCACCGCGCGCCATGATCGGGACGTACAGCAGGGTGTCGTCGCCGGCCACGTGGCGCTGCATGCCTTCGCCGTCGCACGGCCAGGCGAAGCCGCCGGTGCCCAGCGCGGTCAGCCAGGCGCCGAGCGCCGCGTCATCGGGCGTGGTCCACAGCGGCATGCCGGCGGCATCGCACACGGCCAGGGCGTGCGCACAGCCGGTGCTGCGCTGCAGCCAGCGCGCATGGCGGGTGTAATCGAGGGTGGGCAGTAATTTATGGGGCATGGACGGGCTCCGGCGGCTGGCCTGGCGCTACGGGCAGGGTGGCGAAATGACGGGACAGGCGCGCCACCAGCTGGCGCGGACTCAAGGGTTTTTCAAGGAACTCGGTATTCGGCAGGTCACGCGCCCAGGCGCGTTCGTCGAGCGCGGTCATCGACGTCATGACCAGGATCAGGAACGGGTGATCGTGATAGGTAGCGCGCGCCAGAGGACACAGGGTGCGGCCATCCATGCCATCCATCTGGATATCGCTGATCAGGACATCGGGCAGCTGCTGCGCCATGCAGGCCAGCGCCGCGTGGCCGTCGCTGGCGGTGGCGACGCTATGGCCCTCGCGTTCGAGCGCCAGGCGCAGCACGCGCAGGACATGGGGCTCGTCGTCGACGAGCAGGATGTGGCGCGCGTTCATAACACGGCGGCGCCGGCTGGCGCGGCGACGATCTTGAGGTGCACCGAGAACGTGCTGCCCACGTCCGGCTCACTCTCGACGACCATGCGGCCGTGGTGCAGCTCGACGATCTGCGCGGCCAGGTACAGGCCAAGCCCGTGCCCGCCGCGCTTGGTGGCGGCGCCCGCTTCGCTGACGCGGTAGAACTTGTCGAAGATGCGCTCCTGATCGGCCGGCGCGATGCCGATGCCGGTGTCGCGTACGCTGATCACGATTTCATTGTCCTCATTGCGGGCAGCCAGCGTCACGCTGCCGCCCGGGCGGTTGTATTTGATGGCGTTGGTCAACAGGTTGTTCAGCGCGATGCGGAACAGGTCCTTGTCGATGGCCACGGCTTCGAGCTCGCGCGGCAGGTCGAGCAGCACGCGCAGCCCCTTGCCTTGCGCGCGCGGCAGCGCCTGCTCGTGGGCGTCACGCAGCAGGTCGTCCAGGCGCACCCGGCCGCGCTCCGGGCTCATGCTGCCCGTTTCCAGCTTGCTGACATTGAGCAGATTGCCGACCAGCGCGTTCATGCGCTCGATCTCGTCCTGGATCACATTGAGCGATTCGACCCGCATGCTCTCGTCGTCGCTGTCGGCCAGCATCTCGGCGTACATGCCGATGACATTGAGCGGCGACTTCAGTTCGTGCGACACGTGGGCGACGAAGTCATTGCCCGCCTGGCGCGCGAGGTGCTCGCGGGTGACGTCGCGCAGCACGACCAGCGTGCCGAACGACATCGTGCCATGCCCGCCACTGAGTGCCTGCGCGGTCGCGCTCAACTGGCGGCCTTCGACGTTCAGCGGCGCGAAGTC
>Ga0265798_10007550_pt1 | contig 14046 bp, 10 predicted proteins | sample P3T30metagenome_FD_192430 | JGI IMG/M metagenome (GOLD analysis project Ga0265798, IMG submission 192430) | Plant litter microbial communities from East Loma Ridge, Irvine, California - P3 T30 | ecosystem: Environmental > Terrestrial > Plant litter > Unclassified | place: USA: California...
GCTCGGTCGCTTCAGGCGCGACGCCGACGCGAGCCTCGATGACCGCGTAGCGATGGGAGAGGTTCGCGAGGCTGACGATGATCCACACGCTGCCCAGCAGGCTCGCCGCCAGCACGCCGAGCAGGACGTAGACCGTGCGGGTGTTGCGCCGTACTTCGACCGACAGGTCCTGGGCGAGGTCCCGGTTGCCCTGGAACAAGGCGTCCCGCGCGGCGACCAGCTCGTTGTGCATCTCGCTGATGACGTGGGTGGCGTTGTAGAGCAGCAGCAGGTGGACGACGAAATCGTCGTCTGTGGTGGTGTTGAGGGCGGCCGCGACGCGCACGGCGAGCTGCCGCTCCCAGGGCAGCAGCTCCCGGCCGTGGACCGTCCGGTAGAACCGCTCGAGGTTGTTCACGGACGGAAGGCCTCGCGCCAGGCCGTGTGGAAGTTGCGCCGCAGGCGCCGGCCCTCGACGCGCAGGCGCATCGGCGCGGTCGTCGCCAGTTCCAGCCAGGTCGTGTGCTGGATCCGCAGCGCCTCGATCAGGCGCTCGCCGATCCGCTCGATCTCGGTGGCGCGGAAGTTCGGTTGCGCCCGCAGCTGCCGCACCACGTCGGAGGCTTCCAGATAATCGAAGTTGGTCGCCTGGGCGGTGTTCTTGGCGAGGATCGCCCGGTCGCATTCGAGCAGCAGCGGACGGAGTTCCCGGAGTACGTCGAGGGCGGTGGGATCGACGGCACCGGCGGCCACGACCACGCAGAGGCGGATCTTCTCCTCGCGGCAACTCTCGACGATGATCTCGGTGCTGCGCCGGGTCGTCTCGGTGTCGCCCGCTGGGAAGTCGACCACGACGAAGCGCTCGGCGGCGTCCGACACGCGCTCGATCAGGTCCTGGACCAGGGTCGGATCGACGCGGCCGGTGGAGTCCTCGGCCCGCAGGCGCTGCCGGAAGCAGGACACGCCCGGACGGCGCGGCATGAAGCTCTGGCTGCCCGGGTCGGTCTCACGCATCAGCGCCGTGTGGAAGTGCCGGTTGGCCGGGTCGGTGTCGACCGCAAGGACCGGCCCGACCTCGGCACAGAGATCCGCGATCTGCAACGCGATGGTCGTCTTGCCGACGCCGCCCTTGCCGCCCAGGCACAGGATCAGGACCTTGGTGTTGCCTGGGCCGAGCAGATCCTGCTGGATGTCCTGAAGCTCGGACGGGGTGTACCAGGCCGGAACCTTGAGCTGCGTGACGTCGGTCATGAAAGTCTCCTCGGGTTGAAGGGCGCAGGTCGGCGTCCGCGCGGGCGCTGCTGCGCCGGGCCGGGACGGTCCTGCAGGGGTTTCAGGGTCGGTATCGTCGATCCGGGCTCGTCCGGCGGGCAGCCGGGCCGCCTGTCTGCGCACGGTCGATCGCCGACCGGGACGCGGTGAACGGGCCTCGCGACGGCGGGAGAGCGGGGCCGCGGTTTTGGGCGCTTGGGCCGGGCACGCTCAAGCCGGACGTCCGCCCAGGCATCGGCCGATCGCTCGCCCACCGCCCGATGGCCGGCGATCCCCGCACAGTGGCGCAGTGGACGCGGGATGGCGGAACCGGATGTGGCCCCGCCGTGGCATAGCGCCGTACAGGTCGGGACCCGAAATGTTTGCCCTCGTCACGCCTCGCACTCCGTTGCCGGCCCGGTGCCGCGGCGGGACCGCGTCAGTTCGTCGTCTGGCCAGCGTCGCGCAGGAGCGAGAGTTCGCCCAGCGCGGCGCCAGAGGCAAGCCTATAATCCGAACTGTTGACAGCTTATCCGTGCGTATGATCGCGATTTCTCAGACTCAGTTCGCAAAAAATGTCTCTTTCTTCGATAAAATTCCATCATCTCCGATTTTAAATACATATATATTCAAATATATACATCTAGCACACATCAATATACGCAGGATCTAAGGCTAAATACCGCCAAATGCTCAGATGATAAATCTTGGTCATCGAGGCGTATTGGGACGCCACCGCTGGCGGCGCGTCCTCAGATCCCGTCTCGAAACACGATTGCGGTTGCCGGTGAGGCTCAGGACGGCGGATGGCTTGCCGTTTCCGGATCCGGGATCAGGCCATCGCGGGACCGGCGCGCGGCTCGGCAACGCTTGAAATCCACAGCGTTAACCTTCCACTCATATTCGTTAATAAACCATTGGCGAGAAGCCTATTAACCTATCTAAATAGAACGGTAACCACGGTGTCGACATGCACCGGTGAGGCTCCGATGCTACCAATCAAGACAAAGCGCACGTCAGCCGGATACGCTCTCACCGCCGCCGGAGCCGCGAGCCTCGCGGCCACCGGCGAGGCCCAGGCCCACGTCAAATGGTTCTGCGCCTACGACGTCGCCGGGCAGCCCCAGGGCCTCGAGCAGGTGCTGTGCGCCAACTTCGAGGGACTCACCGTCCTGGCTCTGGTGTGCCTGATGTTCGGGTGCCTGGCCGAGGGCACGCCGCTGGGCGGCGCCCTGCTCAACGCGCTGGATCGTGTGACCTCCCGGGTCCGGACCGACACCGAGCTGCTGGTCCGCGCCACGCTGGGTTTCTTCTTCGTCTCGCTCTGGGAACTCGGTGGCATCATCCTCACCCCCGAACTCAAGACCGACGTCGCCTGGATCCCGTGGTTCCAGCTCGCGCTGGCCGCCGGCCTGATCTGGCGCCGAACCATGCCGCTCACCGGCCTGGGCATCGTCTTCCTGTTCAGCTTCGCCACGGCGCAATACGGCGTCTTCCACTTGGCCGACTACCCGATCTTCCTGGGCGTGGCCGTCTACCTGATCTGCCGCGGCCTGGACCTCTCGCCCTTCGGCGTGCGCCCGCTCGACATCGTGCGCTGGACCGCCGCCATCACGCTGATGTGGGCGTCGATCGAGAAGTGGGCCTATCCGGAATGGACTGCGCCGCTAATCGCTGCCAAGCCGCAGATGACGCTCGGCGCCACCCCGGAACTGTTCATGCAGGCAGCCGGCGTCATCGAGTTCACCCTGGCCTTCGCGCTGCTCTGGACCCCGCTGGTGCGGCGCGCATCGGCGATCATTTTGGCCGCGATCTTCGTCTCGGCGGTGTTCGAGTTCGGCAAGGTCGATGCGATCGGGCATTCCGGGATCATCGTGGTGCTGATGGCAATCGCCGCCGACGATGTCCGGATCGCGGTCCGGGCCCGCCACGTGGTGCTGGCGCCGGCCTGGTACGGGGCCGCCCTGGCGCTCTTCCTCTTCCTCTACTACGCGGGCCACGCGGCCCTGTTCGGCGGGCTCGACACCCTGCCGGTGATCTGAGGCGCGGATCAGCGCGCTGCGAGGAGCGGCGCGAACACGTCGGTCAGGCCGGTGATCAGGATCTGGGTCCCGACGCAGAGCAGCAGGAACGCGAACAGGCGGCCGGTCACCCGCGCCCGGGCCGGGCCGATCAACGCCACCACCCGGTCGGCCGAGGCGTAGATCAGCGCCACCGCGAGCGCCACGACGAGAGCCGCCAAGGTGACGCCGAGATAGAAGCCGAACCGGTCCGCGTAGGCGGCGGGCCGGTTCGCACCCAAGCTGATCGCCACCGCAATGGTGCCGGGCCCGGTGGTGAACGGCAGGGTCAGCGGGAAGAACGCGATCTCGGCCAACGGCGCCGGCGCCGGGTCGCGGCTCGCCTCGATCAGGGTCGTCGCCCCGCGGTCCTTCGAGCCGGACGCTTCGGCCTGCTTGCGGGCCTCGCGCGCCTCGGGGCGGTTGAGCTGGGTCCAGGCCGAGGACATCACCACCAGTCCGCCCGCGATCCGCAGGGCCGCCAGGGTCACTCCGAAAAAGTTGAGGATCGGTGTGCCGGCCCAGAGGGCGCCGAGCATCACCAGGGCGGCATAGACGCCGATCTTGCGCGACAGCAGCACCCGCTCGGCATGGCTGTAGGCGGTGGTCACCTGCGCGAAGATGAAGGCCCCGCCGATCGGGTTCACGATCGCGATCAGGCCCGAGAAGGCGAGCAGGAACTGCTGGATTGTGAAATCGATGCTCATCAGGGCCGCCGCCTAGCCCAACAGGCCTCCGACGACCAGCCTATCGCTCTTCAGCCCGGCGACGGCGCGGGCACCAGCACCCGCGCGGGGGCGAGGCGGCGGGCGCGGCGCACCTGCTGGACCGCGATCGGTCGGTAGAGCTGCTTGGTCGCGTGGACCACGTGCAGGCCGGCGAAGGGCAGGGCCAAGCCTGAGCCAAGCCGCTCCCAGGCGGGACCGGTGCGCAGCATCAGCCGCGAGCGCACCGGCGGCATGTACAGGGTCTCGGCCCAGCCCTCGGGTGAGAACAGCGTGTCCCGCATCAACCGGCCGAGCTGCGAGCGGCTGTAGGGCTGGCCGTGGCCGAACGGCGTCGCCTCGCGCCGGGCCCAGACGCCGCGCCGGTTCGGCACCACCAGGATCATCCGGCCGCCCGGGGTGAGAGTGCGCCAGACCTCCTGCAGCAGTTCCGTCGGGCTCTCCACCGATTCGAGCGCGTGGACCAGGACGACCCGGTCGATGGCGGCCTCGGGCAGCGGCATCATGGTCGGGTCGGCCAAAGCCGTGCAGGACCGGCCGGTGCCGGGCCAGTTCACCACCCCTTGCGTCGCCGGCATGAACGCCAGGGTGCGCTCGGCGATGCAGTGGATCGGCCCGAGATACGGCGTCGCGTAGCCCAGTCCGAGGACCCGCAGGCCCGAGACCGAACCCAGGAACCCGTGAAGGGCGCGGGCGACGACGCGGTGCGTCTCGGCCCCCAGGGGGCTGGCATAGAAGGCGCGCAGGCCGTTGACGTCGAGACGCATGGACGAACAGGACACCGAGCCCGGGACGATGATCAACCTCAATGGTGAGACGCGATGCGCGCCGCAAGCGCCATCGATCCCCCCGGCGAAGGAACCCGCTCGATTGCCGCCGGTTCACGGCTGACGTTTCGCGCTGCGACGCGCCGGTGCAGTGTCGCAGCCCCGGGAGAGGGAATCCGATGGCTGCCGAGACCGAGATCCGAACCTTCCTGTGCCGCAGCGACAATATCGGGGTCCTGATCCGAGATCCGGCCACCGGCGCCTGCGCGGCGATCGACGTGCCGGAGGCCGGCCCGGTCCTGAAGGCCCTCGACGAGACCGGCTGGCGCCTGACCGACATCCTCGTCACCCACCGGCACGGCGATCACATCGAGGGCATCCCGGCAGTGAAGCGGGCGACCGGAGCCCGGGTGGTGGCCCCCGCCAAGGCGGGCGGCGCGGTGCCGGAGGTGGACATCACGGTCCGCGAGGGCGACACGGTGCAGGTCGGCGGGCTCAAGGCCCAGGTCTGGGAGACCCCCGGCCATTGCGCCGACCACGTCACCTACTGGTTCGCCGAGGCCGGCCTCGTCTGCTCCGGCGACACGCTGTTCACCCTCGGCTGCGGCCGGGTGATGGAGAGCCCGCCCGAGACCTTGTGGCGCTCCCTGCGCCGGTTCGAGCAACTGCCCGACGAGACCCGCGTCTTCAGCGGCCACGATTACGTCTTGTCGAATGCCCGATTCGCACTGGCGGCGGACCCGGAGAATCGCGACCTGATGGCGCGCAAAGTGGAGGCAGACCGTGCGAAGGCCGAAGGACGCTTCCTGATTCCCTCGACCATGGGCGCGGAACGCGCGACCAATCCGTTCCTGCGCAGCAGCCTGCCTGCCCTGGCTAGATCAGTCGAACTCGGAGCCGGCACAGATCCGGAAGCGGTGTTTGTGGCACTGCGTGCGTGGAAGGACCGCTTCTAGAGGCGGTGATAACCAAGAAAATTTTGTTGCGTTCTCAAGCCGAACTGACCCATACCCTGTGCAAGCGGTACCAATCCGCTAAGTCAACGGGCTCCCGGGGGGAAGCCGTAACGTCAACGCGAAGCGCCGGGACGCTTCCGCCGGTCTGATGGGGGTCCGTCTCGCCCTACCACCTGTCCACCTCCCGCCTTCCGCTTCCGTTCCTTAAGCCAGAATCCGACGGGGCTAAGGACGAGGCGCTCAGCGCAAAGACCAAGATTCCTGCAAGCGACACGACCGCCAGTGACGCGCTTCGCGACACCGGCGAGGTGGCAACCCCGTCGCGTCCCCGCGCGCCGGTCGCGGCCGATGTGCGGCTGCTCGGCATCGCCACCGAACACCTCTCCCGCCTTGGGCCCAAGCGCGTGACGGTGGTGGCCGTGGCGGCGGAAGCCGGCATGACGCACGCCAACGTCTACCGCTACTTCCCGTCGAAGGACGCGCTCCTCGACGCGGTGGCAGGGCGCTGGCTGCGCGAGGTCGAAGCCCGGCTCGCCGGCATCGCCGACGCACCCGACCCGGCCGACGACAAGATCGAGCGGCTGCTCACCGCCCTGGCCACGGTGCAGCGCGACGCGCTGTTCGACGAGCCGAACCTGTTCGCGGTCCATCTCGACGCCACGGTGTCGGCCCGGCCGATCGCCCGGCGGCACCGGGTGCGCTTGCGGAGCCTCGTCGAGCGGGTGGTCGAAGAGGGAATCACCTCGGGCATCTTCTCGGCCCGGGACCGGGAGCGGGCGATCGCCTACATCTTCGATGCGAGCTACCGCTTCACGCATCCGTTGGCGATTCAGCACGATGCCGACGTACCGCGCGACCTGATCGAGGCGCGATTCGGGGCGGTGATCCATGCGATCCAGCGGGTCCTCCGGTCCGGGATCCTCTGAGGACGGACCACACTCGAGTGTTGGTCGACAACGCATCGAAAGGCCCGGACATCGCGTCCGGGCCTTTCGCGTTTTTGGCCATGATGGTGCACCATGACCCAGCGAGTTCGACCGCCCTGAATTTCCTGAAATGACAGGATCTCGGATCTGTTATCTGAGCTTTGCCGCACCGGCGGGGCCGGGTGCAGTGCACCTAAAAGCCTCGCCGCATTGGCGTTTCGTCGCCCGGACTTGCGCCCTCCACGTCAGGCCCGGGCCAGCCCGGCCGAGTCTGCAACGGTCCATCGGGTTGAAGCGACGAGGCTTTTCGGCCACACAACCGCGCAGATTCCAGAGCGGCGAATCCCGCGCCGGCACCGACCAGTGGACGGTCCCGGCGCCTCGCCGATCCCACCGAAGATGACACGCAGCGGAGGTTGATCCGACATGGCTCGCAACAAGATCGCGCTCATCGGTGCCGGCCAGATCGGCGGCACCCTGGCCCTCCTGGCTGGCCTGAAGGATCTCGGCGACGTGGTGCTGTTCGACATCGTCGACGGCGTGCCGCAGGGCAAGGCGCTCGACATCGCCGAGGCCGCCCCGGTCGAGGGTTTCGACGCGACCTACGCGGGCGCGAGCGACTATGCAGCCATCAAGGGCGCCGACGTGGTGATCGTCACCGCCGGCGTGCCGCGCAAGCCCGGGATGAGTCGCGACGACCTGATCGGCATCAACCTCAAGGTCATGCAGGCGGTGGGCGAGGGCATCAAGGCCTACGCCCCGGACGCCTTCGTGATCTGCATCACTAACCCGCTCGACGCGATGGTCTGGGCCCTGCAGAAGTTCTCGGGGCTCCCCACCAACAAGATCGTCGGCATGGCCGGCGTGCTCGACTCGGCCCGCTTCCGCCACTTCCTGGCCGAGGAATTCAAGGTCTCGGTCGAGGACGTCACCGCCTTCGTGCTGGGCGGCCACGGCGACGACATGGTGCCGCTCACCCGCTACTCGACGGTCGCGGGCGTGCCGCTCACGGATCTGGTCAAGCTCGGGTGGACCACCCAGGAGAAGCTCGACGCCATGGTCGAGCGGACCCGCAAGGGCGGCGGCGAGATCGTCAACCTGCTCAAGACCGGCTCGGCCTTCTACGCGCCGGCCTCCTCCGCCATCGCCATGGCCGAGAGCTACCTGCGCGACAAGAAGCGTGTCCTGCCCTGTGCCGCCTATTTGGACGGCCAGTACGGCGTGACCGGCATGTTCATCGGCGTGCCGATCGTCATCGGCGCCGGCGGCGTGGAGCGCGTCCTCGAAGTCACGTTCGACCCGGCCGAGAAGGCGATGTTCGAGAAGTCCGTCGCCTCGGTGACCGGCCTGATCGAAGCCTGCAAGAGCGTCGACGGCAATCTCGCCTGATCACGGGGCGAATAGCGAATAGGGTTTGGCGATTGGTGACCCAGCCGAGGTCCTATCGCACTCTAGAAGCTACTCGCTATTCGCTACCCCCTACTCGCTCCTCCGTATGAGGTCCCGATGAACATCCATGAATACCAGGCCAAGGCCGTCTTGAAGGAGTTCGGCCTGCCGGTCTCCCGCGGCGTCCCGATCTTCGATCCGTCGGAGGCCGAGGCCGCCGCCAAGGAGCTCGGCGGCCCGGTCTGGGTCGTGAAGAGCCAGATTCACGCGGGCGGCCGCGGCAAAGGCACGTTCAAAGGCGCCCCGGAGGGTGCGAAGGGAGGCGTGCGCGTCACCAAGTCGATCGACGAGGTGAAGCTTTACGCCGGCGAGATGCTCGGCCAGACCCTGGTGACGATCCAGACCGGGCCGGCCGGCAAGCAGGTCAACCGCCTCTATATCGAGGAGGGCGCCCAGATCGCCGAGGAGTTCTACCTCTCGATGCTGGTGGACCGCGCCACCGGCGGCGTGGCCTTCGTGGTCTCCACCGAGGGCGGCATGGACATCGAGGCGGTCGCCCACGACACGCCCGAGAAGATCCACACGATCCCGGTCGATCCCGCCACGGGCGTGATGCCCCATCACGGCCGCGCGGTCGCCAAGGCGCTGGGCCTTTCCGGCGCCCAGGCCAAGGAAGCCGCCTCGCTCACCGAGAAGCTCTACGCGGCGTTCGTGTCCAAGGACATGAGCATGCTGGAGATCAACCCGCTGGTGCTCACCGCCGACGGCCACCTCAAGTGCCTCGACGCCAAGATCTCGTTCGACTCGAACGCGCTCTACAAGCATGCCGACATCGTCGCGCTGCGGGACGAGACCGAGGAGGACGCCAAGGAGATCGAGGCGTCGAAATACGACCTCGCCTACATCGCGCTGGACGGCACGATCGGCTGCATGGTCAACGGCGCCGGTCTGGCCATGGCCACCCTCGACATCATCAAGCTCTACGGCGAGAGCCCGGCCAACTTCCTCGACGTCGGCGGCGGCGCCTCCGAGGAGAAGGTGACCGCGGCGTTCAAGATCATCACCGCCGACCCGCAGGTGAAGGGCATCCTCGTCAACATCTTCGGCGGGATCATGAAGTGCGACGTCATCGCCCGCGGCGTCATCGCCGCCGTCAAGGCGGTGGGCCTGCAGGTGCCCCTGGTGGTGCGCCTGGAAGGCACCAACGTCGAAGAGGGCAAGGACATCATCCGGGGCTCCGGCCTCAACGTGATCCCGGCGGACGACCTCGACGACGCCGCCCAGAAGATCGTCGCCGCCGTGAAGGGAGCCTGATCATGTCGGTGATGATCGACGCGAACACCAAGGTCATCTGCCAGGGTTTCACCGGCAAGAACGGGACCTTCCACTCCGAGCAGGCCATCGCGTACGGGACCAAGATGGTCGGCGGCACCAGCCCCGGAAAGGGCGGCGCGAGCCATCTGGGCCTGCCCGTGTTCGACACGGTCGCCGAAGCCCGCGAGGCCACCGGCGCCGACGCCTCGGTGGTCTACGTGCCGCCGCCCGGCGCCGCCGACGCGATCTGCGAGGCGATCGCCGCCGAGATCCCGCTGATCGTGTGCATCACGGAGGGCATCCCGGTGCTCGACATGGTGCGGGTGAAGCGGGCGCTGACCGGGTCGAAGTCGCGCCTCGTCGGCCCGAACTGCCCCGGCATCGTCACGGCCGGCCAGTCGAAGATCGGCATCATGCCGGCCAACATCTTCCGCCAGGGCTCGGTCGGCATCGTCTCGCGCTCGGGCACGCTGACCTACGAGGCCGTGTTCCAGACCACCAACGCCGGCCTCGGCCAGACCACCGCGGTGGGCATCGGCGGCGACCCGGTGAAGGGCACCGAATTCATCGACGTACTGGAGCTGTTCCTGGCGGACCCGAAGACCGAGTCGATCGTGATGATCGGCGAGATCGGCGGCTCGGCCGAGGAGGAGGCTGCGCAGTTCCTGCGGGACGAAGCCAAGCGCGGGCGCAAGAAGCCGATGGTCGGCTTCATCGCCGGACGCACGGCGCCTCCGGGCCGCCGCATGGGCCATGCCGGCGCGATCATCTCGGGCGGCAAGGGCGGCGCCGAGGACAAGATTGCCGCAATGGAGGCGGCCGGCATCCGTGTCTCGCCGTCGCCGGCCCGGCTCGGCTCGACGCTCGTCGACGTCCTCAAGGGCTGAGGCCAGCGCGCCTGCGTTGCGGCCGGCGCAGGGCCGCGACACCCATATCGACCTTGTCGGGGCGCGCTTTCGCCCCGGGTCAATTTCAGGGCGATCCGCACTGCGAGCGGGTCGCCGACAGGGCAGCCGGCCTGCCCGCGCGACAGGATGAACGGACCATGGCACGCCAGGACGTGAACGAAGCGCTTCTCGAAACCTCGTTCCTCTACGGCGCCAACGCCGCATACATCGAGGAATTGCAGGCGGCCTACGCCCGCAACCCGGCCTCGGTGGATCCGGAATGGCAGGCCTTCTTCAAGGGCCTTGGCGAGGACGAGACACTCGTCGAGAAGAACGCCGCGGGCGCGTCCTGGGAGAAGCCGAACTGGCCGGTGCCGGCGAATGGCGAACTGGTTTCGGCGCTCGACGGCAATTGGGGCGCGCTCGAGAAGGCGATCGGCGACAAGATCGTCGCCCGGGACGCCAAGGAGCCCAAGCCCGGCAAGCCGGTCGACAGCGTCGCCGCCACCACGGGCGTGTCCGTCGAGCAGGCGGCCAAGGATTCGGTGCGGGCGATCATGCTGATCCGCTCCTACCGGATGCGCGGCCACCTGCATGCCAAGCTCGATCCGCTCGGCCTCGCCCCGCGCGGCGACCACGAGGAGCTGCACCCGCAGCATTACGGCTTCACCGAAGACGCCGACTGGGATCGCCCGATCTTCCTCGACAACGTGCTCGGCCTCCAGTTCGGGACGATCCGCGAGATCGTCGACATCCTTGAGCGGACCTATTGCCAGACGCTCGGCGTCGAGTTCATGCACATCTCCGATCCCGCCGAGAAGGCGTGGATCCAGGAGCGCATCGAGGGCAAGGACAAGGAGATTTCCTTCACGCCTGAAGGCCGTCGGGCGATCCTCAACAAGCTGATCGAGGCCGAGGGCTTCGAGAAGTTCCTGGACCTGAAGTACACCGGGACCAAGCGCTTCGGCCTCGATGGCAGCGAGTCGATGATTCCGGCGCTGGAGCAGATCATCAAGCGCGGTGGCGCGCTCGGCGTGCGCGAGATCGTGCTCGGCATGGCGCACCGGGGCCGGCTCAACGTGCTCACCAACGTGATGGCGAAGCCGTTCCGGGCGGTGTTCCACGAGTTCAAGGGCGGCTCCGCGTCGCCGGCCGAGGTCGAGGGCTCGGGCGACGTGAAGTACCACCTGGGCGCCTCGTCCGACCGCGCCTTCGACGGCAACAACGTCCACCTGTCGCTCACCGCCAACCCGTCCCACCTCGAGATCGTCGATCCGGTGGTGCTCGGTAAGGTGCGGGCCAAGCAGGACCAGTGGGCCAAGCCGCATATCCAGCGCGCCAGCGTGCTGCCGCTGCTGATCCACGGCGATGCCGCCTTCGCCGGACAGGGCGTGGTCGCGGAATGCTTCGGCCTGTCGGGGCTTAAGGGCCACCGCACCGGCGGCTCGGTGCACTTCATCATCAACAACCAGATCGGCTTCACCACCGACCCGCGGTTCTCCCGCTCCTCGCCTTATCCGTCGGACGTGGCGAAGATGGTCGAGGCGCCGATCTTCCACTGCAACGGCGACGACCCGGAGGCCGTGACCTTCGCGGCCAAGGTGGCGGTCGAGTACCGGCAGAAGTTCGGCAAGCCGGTCGTGATCGACATGCTGTGCTACCGCCGCTTCGGCCACAACGAGGGCGACGAGCCGGCCTTCACCCAGCCGAAGATGTACCAGCGGATCCGCAAGCATCCCTCGGTGCTGGAGACCTACGGCCGCCGGCTCGTGGACAACGGAACCCTCGACCAGCCGGCGCTGGACGCCCGCAAGGCCGAGTTCCGCCAGATGCTCGACAGCGAGCTCGACGTCGCCACCAACTACAAGGCCAACAAGGCCGACTGGCTCGACGGCCGCTGGTCCGGCTTCAAGGCCGTGCACGAGGACGTCGACGACCCGCGCCGCGGACGCACCGCGGTGCCGGCCGAGACCCTGCAGGAGATCGGCCGCAAGATCACCCAGGCGCCCCCCGGCTTCCACCTGCACCGGACCATCCAGCGGTTCATGGACAACCGCGCCAAGGCGGTGGAGACCGGCGCCGGCATCGACTGGGCGACCGCCGAGGCCCTGGCCTTCGGGGCGACCCTGCTCGACGGCAACCGGGTCCGGCTCTCCGGCCAGGACGTCGAGCGCGGCACCTTCTCGCAGCGCCACGCCGTTGTGATCGACCAGGAGAACGAGCAGCGCTTCACGCCGCTCAACGCCATCCGCGACGGCCAGGCCTCGATCGAGATCATCAACTCGATGCTCTCCGAGGAGGCGGTGCTCGGCTTCGAGTACGGCTACTCGCTGGCCGAGCCGAACGCCCTGGTCCTGTGGGAGGCGCAGTTCGGCGACTTCGCCAACGGCGCCCAGGTGGTGATGGACCAGTTCATCGCGAGCGGCGAGCGCAAGTGGCTGCGCATGTCCGGCCTCGTGCTGCTGCTGCCGCACGGCTACGAGGGCCAGGGCCCCGAGCATTCCTCCGCCCGCCTGGAGCGCTACCTCCAGGCCTGCGCCGAGGACAACATGCAGGTGGCCAACGTCACCACCCCGGCCAACTACTTCCACATCCTGCGCCGGCAGCTGAAGCGGGACTTCCGGAAGCCGCTGGTGCTGATGACGCCGAAGTCGCTGCTGCGCCACAAGCGGGCGGTCTCGACGCTCGACGCGCTGGCCGAGGGTTCGACCTTCCACCGCGTCCTGTGGGACGATGCCGAGGAGGAGGGCGCGCCCAACAAGTTGGTGCGCGACGACAAGATCCGCCGCGTCGTCCTGTGCTCCGGCAAGGTCTATTACGACCTGCTGGAGGAGCGCGAGAAGCGCGGCCTGAACGACGTCTACCTGATGCGCGTCGAGCAGCTCTACCCGTTCCCGCTCAAGGCACTCGCCAACGAGATGGGCCGGTTCCGCAACGCGGACGTGGTCTGGTGCCAGGAGGAGCCCAAGAACATGGGCGCCTGGTCCTTCGTCGAGCCCTACCTCGAATGGGTGCTCGGCCAGGCCGGCTCCGCGGTGAAGCGCGCCCGCTACGTCGGCCGTCCGGCCTCCGCGTCCACGGCCGTGGGCCAGATGTCCAAGCACCAGGCCCAGCTCCAGGCGTTCCTCAACGAGGCGCTGGCGGTCTGATTTTATGGAGCCCGGCGGTCATCCGCCCGGGCGCCGCCGCCCTCAACAATTCCAGGCCGTCCGGCACGGCCCAACCGATCCGGAAGTGCGAAAGACCATGGCTACCGACATCCTCGTCCCGACGCTCGGCGAATCCGTGACCGAGGCCACCATCGGCCGCTGGTTCAAGAAGCCCGGCGACACGGTCGCGGTCGATGAGCCGATCGTCGAGCTCGAGACCGACAAGGTCACCCTGGAGGTCAACGCTCCGGCGGCCGGCCAGCTCGGCGAGATCCTGGTCAAGGACGGTGAGACGGTGGAGCCCGGCGCGCTGCTCGGCTCGATCGTCGAGGCCGGTGCCGCTGCGGCCTCCGGCGGCGGCAAGAAGGCCGCCGCCAAGGAGGCCCCGAAGGAGGCCGCCGAGACCAAGTCCGAGAGCCGCAGCGAGGCGCCGAAGCCGGCCGCCCCCGCGAAGTCCGAGGCGCCCGCCCGGGAATCGTCCGCCGGCTACGGCAACCACGGCGACGCCGGAGCCCCAGCCTCCCAGCGCCCGACCGGCGACAACGGCCCGGCGGTGGCCAAGCTCGCCCGCGAGAGCGGCGTCGATCCCTCCGGCATCAACGGCTCCGGCAAGGACGGCCGCGTGACCAAGGGCGACATGCTC
>Ga0265798_10007551_pt1 | contig 14042 bp, 9 predicted proteins | sample P3T30metagenome_FD_192430 | JGI IMG/M metagenome (GOLD analysis project Ga0265798, IMG submission 192430) | Plant litter microbial communities from East Loma Ridge, Irvine, California - P3 T30 | ecosystem: Environmental > Terrestrial > Plant litter > Unclassified | place: USA: California...
TTGATGAATTGGCTTAATTGGTTAGGTCATAACGGCGTTAGTGAGTTAGTAAATCAAGTTTGAGATTTTGGAATTGAAAAAGTGTCCGGAATCCCCTACTGTCCGGCTTCCCCTACAGGCACGTTAGTAAATTTCAATAACTAATAACTAAATTCTAACTAAATAAATTACTCAAAATTGATCCAAACCTCCTACTAATCTGCAACTCCTACTATGACATTAGTATGTTTCAGACTAAACTCTGGATGTAATAAGACTGCCCACTCCTAGCTCTGATTTGTCTCATCAAGCCTATGAGCTTGGTTTGGTGAACATGGTGTTGGCCAGTAGTGTGATCGCCATGCACTGTTGAGTAAGCGCTGCCACAAAGAACGCTCCATTTCAGCCGCAGCTGGATCTGCTGAGAACCGACCCATCAAAGCTCATGATTTAATAGCTCACTGCCGATTAAGTTGCCGAGGAAGGTCTCTGAAGATTAAACAGCGAAAACTGCAAACCTTACCCAGCTTGATCGACCCTAGGATAGCATTCATGCAGCACTATTTAGATCTTGCGCTTCAAATGCCAGCCAACCTTAGCCGTTCTAGCAGCCACAAGCAAAGCAGAGCCCAAGAAGAAAGAGCAGCCTCCCCATCTATCGTTACAGAACGTCAGCATAATGGACAGCAAATAAGGCCGAGGCCGGTGAAAGCATATCACTTACATTTGCGCGTACAAATAGCTGCCGTTACCTCGTTGAATTAAAGCTCCAGCCTGTCAGAAGATTGAAACACGTTAGTAAGCTCTTTCAGTCATTTTAACTGTCTCGCAACGACTTACTAAAGGCGGTCCAGTCAAACAAGCAAAGCTGACAATAGTGAAACCCATCCCCATCCTCACGCCCGCCTTCTTCAGGTCCTCTGTCAAACTGGACAGTCCAGCTGGGAACAGCGACTGCATGCCCGCGGATCCTGAACCATAGATACCCGCAAAAACGAACAGTGACGCCCGCGTGTGGACGCCGATCCAAGCAAGCAGCATGGTCCCCGCGACCAGGGTGAACGGCAATAACATATTTAGCGAGCCGACTTTGTCTGCGAAGTAGTTCGGCAGAATCCGCCATATGAAGCCGACAGCGACCATTGTCAAAAGCAAGTTGATGGAATCCGGGTAAGTCATGCCCAAAATCTCGCGTCCGTAGCTGCCGACGAAGAAGAAGGCAAAATAAAGGCCCCAGAAATTGAAGAAGCTGGCCGCGCAGTATAGCATGAACGGCCACTCTTTGAAGGACGACCATTCTACGAGTGGGCCGGTTCTACGCGGCGGGAGGCGTGTGCGGTAACAGGTAATTGTCAAGATGTTGGTTAGCAGCATGATGAAGCCGCAGACGCGGATTGTCCAGGGAAATCCGATGCGCGGAAGGAGTTGTTGGATGATGATTGGGAAGACTACGCCACCGGTACATGATCCCATGGCGGCGATGCCGACGACCAGTGCTCGCTTGCGGACGAAGTATGTGCTAATGAGGGACATCGCTGGGCAGAAGTGAAGACCATTGGCGACTCCAAGACATAGCCCTTGCGACAAGAAGAGCTGCCAGAAATTCGTCGATGCCGACATGGAAAATACCCCGAGAATTTGGAGGACTGAGCCGGTGATATAGACTGGTCGGAAGAGGCCTGCATCAAGAGCGCGGCCGCTAAAAGTTCCGAGAAAAAACAGCAAGAAGATCTGGACAGAACCGATCCACGAGATAGTTGAGGGAGTGAGCTCGAGCGAGGTGCGGTAGTACTCTTGAAAGACTCCATAGCTGGTGATCCAGCCCCACGTGCTGAAGATTGTGAAGTGAGCCATGGCAGCTTGTGTCCAGGCTTTGGTACCACCGTCAGGCGCTGGTCCGGGGTCCCATCTTGATGAGGCGGCCGAGCGCCGCGATATTGTCCTTGAGAGTGGCGGGTCATCTGTTTTCGGCTCGTGTGTCGCATGTGGCGTGTGTGCTCCAGCATTTGCCGTTCGTTCGGTTCGTGAGATAGCACGTTCGAGCTCCCCATCATCTGGTATCGGCCACGCAGCAAGACCTTCTGGATCTTCAACAGAAGGCGAACGTCTCGACCTCGGGTTTTCCTCTCCATCGTACGAATGCAGTCTTGGGGATGCCATGTTAGTACATGTGGTCATGAATGGATCCAAAACAAGAGATGTGCGTTCCAGAAGCAATCGGAAAGGCTGATGTGTGGGATTTCAGCAGAGGATCAAAGTGCTATCAGAACTCGATAGTGGACTTGGCTGTGCGTGTCCAATCACTCGTGCTGTGATAAATACATGTAGTTGTTCAAGGAAGAACGTTTAGCACGCCGAGAAACGTGGAGTCACAGAAACTGGGGGAGGCAGAAGCTTGCCCTATGTGTGCGAAGACGGCGAAGACGGCCGCCGGCTCTTTAGGTGCAGCGTCGATCCTTCGTCTGGTCTTCATTCGTGGAGAAATGCTGGAGATGATTTGCCTGATGAGTAATGTCGTACAAAGTGCCCTAAGGTTGTACAGAGCGCAACAAACATCTCACGGGTGCCGGAAAGAAGCCCAACCATCTGGTCTCTCGGGTGAGCAAGGTGCGGGAATATGGATTCAAACGCATCGTCTACATCTCACTTAGCAACCTCAAGAACAACTTCTTGCCTTGGCCGCTATACTTGGATCCCATTTACACACCTCACAGCTCATCAGGCTCAACCATCGTTTCAACCGGCTCACTTTCGATATTACCCTCAACTACCCGCAACGGCCACGCCACCATCGGCCACCATGCAGGCGGCAAGTGCTCACACAGCCTGGGAATCTGCTTCCATGCCACACCTTTGAACCAAAAGTTATCCTTCGCGATCAACTCTCCGCATGCCAGGACCTGCACCAGAATCGACAGCGCTCTCGGTCTGCGCTGTTCCAACAGTTCCGTCCACCTGTCTGGCAGAAGAGACGACATGGCCATGATCCGGCGCGCCGTCGCATTGCTGCAGTCGAACTTCTCGCGGATCCCTTTGTACATGAGACCCAGGTAGCTCACGGCTTTAAGGTAGGCTTCGGCATCTTCGCTGGAGATGGTTTCGTGTTCAGATGCCCAGGTTCGCAGCTTTTCAAATGGCGCGGCGTTGGGACGAGCGTAGAGGGTAGCTGGATCATTCATGTCGGGTTTGCCATGGAAGACGCCGGAGGACTTGAGCCAGTCCCATCCGGCGAAAGAAGCCCAGTGGCGGATCTGTGTAGAAGTTTTACCCTCGTCAGTGAAACAAGTCTCGACTGTGATACTGCTTCATCCGAATGGGCGACTCTTCAATCTCAAGCAGGACGTCAAGATATGCGACTTACCACGATGCGGCTCCCATGAGCAATTCGTACCCATTGTATTGGGTCACTGACCCAGCCACTGAGGTCCCCTCGATCTTCGCCGAGAGCGAAAAGAGCCGCGTATGACACGCAAAGAGAAGCTAAGTAGCACGCCTCGCCAGTCTCCACGTTCAAGTGAGGAAGAGCTTTGTTCTGGCCCGCGAGTGCCCGTTCGAAATAAATTTGAGCAACACGCAGCATCTCACCGTGCTGTTGTGTTAGCGCGAGGTGATCTAAGTTGAGCCTCGAGCGTCCGTCTGTTGCGTTAGGGACCACTTGATCGCCCGACAACGTCTGCATCTGGCGAGGTTCCTCGTCCTGAATTGAGACGTCTCCATCTTGCGGGTGTTGCAGCGGCGTTGTGTGGTCTGCTTCGGGCGTGGTTTGCATTCGGCCTTCTAATGAAAGCCACTGGCGGGGTTTACGGCGGGAAGCATGGAGAGCTGCTAGACACAGAATTGCATCGAGAAAGTAACGATGCTCAAAAGCGATCAGTGGAGCCTGATATGTCCAGAATTCCCACGCCGTCGAGAAGGACCTTGGTACCCGGCAGGTCCACTCATGCATTAGCCGGACTTCAAGGAATGGGTCGAGCCCGACATCAAGATTCTTGTCTGGGTTTGGAGCCGTGACACTATGTTGCAGAGGTGTCTGGCTGTCGATTCCTGTAGCTGGACTGAGAGTGGGCTGCGCCGGTGGGCTCGTCGTCCTTGGTTTTCTCGTAGTCGTTACTGCAGGGTTCGTGTAAGAGCATTGAACATCGTGGCGTATACAGGCCGAGCATCTGGGGCGTGCTTCATCGCACTAACGGACTGAATCAGCATTTTGTCTGACCGTGAGATGGATGTAGTGGCGTCCGTCACCCGTGTCGACCGCATGTGTGAGGAGAATGAGGTGCTTGGGTGTACGGAGTGGAGTGCGACGAACCTTAACTTTCCTCGCCTTACATCTCTGGCATCCGTTACGCGTCTTTGTGTGGTTTAGTCGTGGCATTGTTTCGCAGATGGGGTTATGGGATATGCAATCAGATGTTCATGGAATCGAAAGCGAAGGCAGGTTCGGTCTCGGTTTCGGCTGAATGACCGAGGCACGCGCCCGTCTATAGACTACCGAGAAAAGGGTTTGAGTAGTCCATATTTGCGAAACACATTCAGAATTTCGTGTATAGCTAACGTGTTGTCCCGATACAAGTACACCAGGATTCAAGACATGAACCCACCGAAACGCCCAAGTCCCTTAACTCCAACTACATCGTTGGCATTCGTGGTATACATTGAAACCGCCATCTTCACTTCAACACCGGCTTCACAGTCGGCTTCACCGCCGACTTCGGTTTACTGGCAGCACTAATCTTGGTCTTCACATTCGCCGCAGCAGGTTTGTTGGCGTTGTTTCCGGCTGTGGCTGGCTTGGATGTGCTTGCGTTGCCGCGGGCAGGCGCTTTCGCAGCAGCACCATTCGATGCGGGAATTGGTTTCTTGGCTGGAGCTCCAGTTGATCCCGTAACAGGCTTCTTAGCTGCCGCAGTAGGTGGAGTCCTAGCATTGTTCTTGGGTGTTGGGGCAGGAAGAGCTTTCTGGCCTGTCTTCGGTGCGCCCAAAGGTTTGGAAGCCTGCGATCTGACCTGTTTTGTGGCAGCCGCCGATGGCGCAGGCTGCATAGATTTTGGTAAGACTTTCCTCGAGGCATTCGTCACGTACGCCCCGGGCGCTGAAGCATCAGGAAGTCGTTTCAAGCCGTAGGGTTTCGTCGCCTCACTAGGCTCTCTCTTCGCTTTCTGCGAAGCGCTGGCTCCAACATAGCCGTCGGCGGCGAACTTGCTTCTGATGCCTTCGCCGTAGGAATTGAGCTTGCCCCCGTAGCCTCCGATGGCGCCTGTGATGCCTGGGTATCAACGCGGGTTAGTCGTTAGGTTTGGAAGGGTGTTGACAGACCTGCGGTACCTTCGCCCACCGAGCGGCCGCCATTTTCAATAAGTCCTCCGACACCGCCTACAGCATTCCCAGCCATCGTGCCGGCGTAGGTGATGCCGGTATTGAGGTAGCCCATGGCTTGGTCTTGGATGTAGTTCTTCACGTATGAGACCATGATGGCGGTTCTTGTTGCGTGATACCGAGAGGCGGTGATGTGTGCTCTTGCAAATCGACCTTGCGTGATGGCCTCGAGTAGTGATTGTCGAAAACAACTTCAAACGATGACCTGTCGCGTGAGTCGATTTAGCGGTTCGTGTTCGTAAGTGCACAACAGATGTGCACCACAAGCTCCATTATTCCCAAGATTCTAGTCGCCTCCACTCGCATCGATCTGGACCCTTTGCCTCAGCCCTGATGGCGACGGCGAGGGTGACGTCGAGGCAGCACCGCCACATGCACATGCCAGGTTTGCGAATCCCAAGAGGAGAGGATATCCCCATCCCTGCAAGCAACATGCAGATCCCTATCCCGTGCCTCCCGATGACATGATGCAGCTGAAGTGTCGTTGTACAGCATCGATGATGAACCTTGTGAAATCGAAAGTGATATGGCTCACGCATCCAATATTTATTGGTAGCCAACAACTATGCCTCTTCGTTTAGTCAAGATTTAGACTGCCGCCACCAAACACAGTGGGAGCAACGTGCAAAGGCACGTGGTACATGCTTCTGCCTGGCGATCCGCGTATACAGCAGAGTCAATCGATAAGTATACATTGATTGGAATACTGGCTGCAGTTGCTGCAATCACCCGCCTTGTGTCGCAAGGCTGGTCTTTGCAACACGATATAGCACATAGAAGTAGTAGCCATAACATCAGCTTGACCGCCCTGCCAAATAAAGAAAACACATTGCCGGAGTAAGAATAGACTTCCTTTGGCTGTCCCAAAGTTGGCGGCAAAGGCTAATGGTATCTGCCACGCCTCGAGCACGCAAGAGATCGACCCTTAGACAGGCTATAACCGTGGTAGTGCGTAGAGAATCAACGGCGGCCGTTGGTTGAGGGTTCAAGCGTCGACTTGGTATAGAGCGCATGTAAGATGTCCTCTCAGCCAACTTCCACCACAGTGAGTGACCACACGCCTCCACTATCGCTGCAACATGAATCGGGCTGGTCGTGGCTGGGGAAGCGAAGGGCTTGATCCTTGTCGAACGCGCATGTCCTTGATTTGGGCTCCGCAATCTTACACTCGACTGATGTCACTGCTGTGGCGCTCACTTGCCTTACCATCCAATCGTGAAGCCGCCAACCCAGAGCGCGCACACGAAACGAGTGGAGTGTCTTCTCTTCCCGTCCGAGTACTGTACCTTCTAGACCAGACCTCCCTCCCCAAACATTATCCACTCCAACCTCTCTCCAGTACCAGTACCAGTACCACCCAAACCCCTCCATACCCGCCGCAGTCCAGATACCAGACGAAACATCACCCGCAAACAGACCCCCTCCGGCCGTCTCAGACATCCCATCTCACACCCGACCGCTCGATCGATAAAGCTTAAAAAATGGCTTCCAAGCCTCAGGCCAACGGCGCGCCCAAGATGAACGGCATGGCCGCCAAGAAAGCTGCACCATCCAGAGCACCAGTTAAGAGAGCGACGCCTAACGCCGGTAGACCCGCGCAGAAAGCACGACCCGTCCAGAACAAGGCCGCCTCCGTCGCAGGCGGAGACTCGTATGCGAACGGTGTCGGAGGCGCATATGCCATCATGGCCTCGAGAATCGCCAACAGAGTCGCCGAAATGGCCGAGAGCATAACCTTTGTCGAACGGTAAACTTTCTGACAATCATGTACTCCACCAAACTAGGTCGCGTGTGCTGACAAACACCCTCCCAACAGCCAAAAGCCCCAAATGCAGCAACAGATGCAAGACATCGCCGAGAGCGGCAGGAAAGCGCCGCGCAAGCTGGAAATGCGCCTTCCGAACGGAGGCAACAACAACGGACAATCTTCCGTCGCTTTCTCTGCGCCTTTCCTCGACAACACCCTGCAAAAGATGCTGCAGTTGCAAAACCGCATGCTCACAACCACCGCCCAGCTCTCAAAGGCCGAGAACGTAGACGAGTCGGTGATCAAAGAGCATGCCGCTCAGTCGGCCGAGCTCAGCAGGATCATCGCTATGATTTGCGCCGAGAAGGCAAGGCAGGGTGCTTGATTGATGCTGTTCTCTTTGATCATGCGGACATGCACATTGCATGCGCAAGAGACATGTTCAAGAGAAATGATCTTATCAGAGGATTTGGATTTTTAATCATCTTGTCTTGTCGCCCAAAATCCCATTGACGCGACACGAAATTTCCTTTTCGTCATTCTTGTTCACGACTTTGTACTTCTACGGCAAGGCGTTTCTCAGGATCTTTAGCGGCAAGGGTTCATGGAAATATCACAGTAGCATCTTTATTCACAACTAAGCAAAGCTTTATTTTGTCCCTACATGTGAGACACACCCTGTGTTCACGATCCTTGGTCTCGAGATTCAAATCACCAGTCGTCACAGCTTCGGACCTGTCACGTTGCGAGCAGGCTGATCCGGGACAGTCCAGCGCTCCTCATATATCCAAAAACAAGCGAAAGCATGTAGACGCACGTGGTGGAAACACAACCGTGTCTCGGTCGTTGTTTAGATCCCTAACCCAATGAAAAAGTGAGGAATCAATCGGACCTGAGCCACGAGCTTGTAGTGAACTGCAGTACCTAAATATGTACACACCTGAAGATAGGCAATGGTACATTGTCGGTAGGGAGGTACGTAAGCACATTATACAGAGTAAGGTGTGATGCTGTATAATCTATCGTCCTGGTACACGATATTCAAATTCGCTTGAAAAGGGAAAATAGAACCAAAGAGTCAAACATGAATTCATCAATTCGTACCCAAACCAATCAGTCTTGTCTCTCGCTCGCTGGTATCTCGCTCACACATATGCTGTCTGTCTGCCAAGTCTCATGCGACACACGCGACCCATCGTAGAGGGAAACGCCATGCTGTGTTCGAGCCATTATATATCCAGTGCCCAAAATCAAGATTAAACAAAAAATCATTAGTAAGAGGAACTCCAAGCCTCTAAGAGAGAAAACCATGCAAGCGCTTCTCACCCACGAAGCCCACCCAGATTCTTCGCCTGCTCGGCATAACCACCAAACGCGCCCAAGAAGCGACGCTGCTGCGCGTAGGCTTCCCAGCCGAGAGGGTCACCGATGCCGACACCCGACTGACCCGTAGCATCAGTATCAGCATCGTCGTCGCCTTCGAGGAAAGTCCATTCCTCTTCCTCCTCATCGTCCCCGAAATCGTCTTGATCGTCGTCGTCGTATTCAGACGCCTTCTTCTCCCCGGGACTGCTGAGCCGCGTCCCAGTCTTGCGCTTAATAAGTCTTTTGGCGTACTCCATGTCGCGGTAGAGGGCGTTGATTGCGGTCTGCACGCCGTTTTCGGCACGGATGCGCTCGCCGAGCACGCGTGCTTTCGTGCGGATGCGGCCGTCGTGTGTCGCGATCCAAAGCGCTTTGCCCAACGTGTTGGGGGTGATGTTTTTGACGCGCAGCCCGACGCCGATGTCCTCGACGCGGGTGGAGAAGAAGAATTGATCGCCGAAGAAAGGCTTGATGATGGTTGGGATGCCGGCTCGAAGACTTGCGCCAGTCGTTCCAGCGCCACCGTGATGGACAGCTGCGTCGATTTGCTTGAAGAGCCAGTCGTGGGGAGCTGACGCAATCTGGAAGATCGCATCGGGTAGAGCGACTTCAGCCTTGCTTGGATCTTTGGCGTCAAGCCGGTCAGACCAGCCCTTGGATAGAATGCAGCGGACGTCCGCTTTCAACACAGCGTCGACAATGTTCTGAGTCATCGCCTTGGAGTCCGAGACTACGACCGAGCCAAAGCCAATGTATACTAGCTTCACATTGTCCTTTCGAGCCTTGTTGATGAACGCGAGCAAATCGGCAGGTGGTGTCCAATCTTTAGCCTCGTCCAGGAACCAGTATCCAGTAACGTGTACCCAAGCACTGAAATCTAGTGGCGGCGCTACAACGTTGGGGGAGAAGTTGTACAAGAACGGAACTTCGTTCTGCCTCATGGCGCCGATGCTGGTGTTCCGGATTCCCAGTGTCTTGCGTCGCCAGCTATTGACTTGCCGTGCGGTCAACTGCCAGAAGACATTGTTAAAAACCGTGTAGGTGCCGATGTTGTAGTTTCCACCAAACTTGAAAGCAAGGGGCGCGAACGCGTGCGGATATGCGCGAGTCTTAGTCCAGGGCATGGTGAAGGCGCGGAAGTATGGGATTCCAAGCGCTTCTGCAATGTGGATACCAGCCATGGCGGAGGGACTTTCAATCAACACTTCGCTACCTTTGCAAGCTTCATAAGCGCTGACGAGCAATTCATCAAGCCAGCCTCGGAATTTGGAGTTTGTTTCGGTGATGAACTTGGGCGTAAACATGCCGTACTCCACGCACAAAGCCATGAGCTCGGCCGGGTTGCCTCCTACAGGGGCAAAATCGATGCCGTGCCTGCGGATCCAAGGTTCAAACTCTGCATGTGTCGCAATCTTGGGATAATGTCCATCGGCGATCAGACCCTTGCAAAGAGCGATGTAAGGCTGCACATCACCGCGAGAGCCGATGGTAAGACAGGTTATTCGCATGGGTTCCTTGGGCTTGAAGTCAAGTATCGATGCGCTGATGTCATCAAACAGGATCGGTGGTCCTTCATCTTGAACGTCTTTTGCGGCGGTATCAGCTCCGGTGTCGCCATCCTTGTGAAGTTTCTGTAAGAGGTCATGTTCGGCGGCGGCGGCCTCGGCCTCGATCGCTTCCTGCTCAGTCAAGAACGTAGATTCCTCGAGACCCTCGACCGCCATTAAAGCGCGTAGGAGTCCGACCACACAGACATCTCGGTCGTCGGCTTTTCCAAACTCGAAAAACACCTCCTCGTGTCCTCTGATGGTGACGACCATGCCGTACGATCCGTAGCGGTATCCTTTACTTTTCTCAACATTGAGAATGTCTTTGAGTGGGATTACCATCTTTGAATTGACGTTGGCGAGGAGACTCCGATAGCAAAACCAACGTGTCCCAAGGTAGATCTTGCCGACCAGCGGGAAAACCCTGTACAGCGAAGCATAGTGAGAGGAAACGAGCTGTTCCGACTGGGGCAGCGTGAAGTGACGGCGGAAGCTGTCAGTCTTCTTCTGCTTGCCCTCGCTGCTTTCGTCGTCTTTGACGTAATCATCTGGTGCTAAACCCTCTGACTCGACGTAGTGTCTTCTGCCTCCACCGAGTGCACCCGAGACCTTGTCGTAGTAGATTCCAGGACTACTACTCAGATAGGAGCCCACGCGAATGCTCTGGTCTCGAACATAGCTAGCCACTTTCGACGCATGGTGAAGTGGTGTTGCGATGGGGCGAGTGGGGCGGGGCGCTAGCGTGGCGTTGGAGTCATGCATTTTTGTACTATCCCCCTTTCCACGAAGGGCTGCGTTGTCAATGCTTTTGCGACCACGAGAGCCGTCGCCATCACCCGGGCTATGATCCTTCTGCGTAGAAGCGGGCTGATGTGAATGGGTCTTGTCGCTCCCAGGACTAGGCGACCGAGATACTTCGTGGAGATTGCTCTTCAGGCGCTCGGTCGAGGACACAGACTCGGTTCGTTTAGGGGCTGGCATCCTGAGGGTTGGTGCACGGAAGGCACTATCTCCCGTCAACATGACACTGGCAGACATGTCGACGTCGCCGGGACCTTCGGAAGACGAGCTCATCGGTTGATCCGTTGTAGTGGCTAGCGAATCGATGGACTCGTGAGTGGAAGGCGATGTAGGTGATTTGGATAAATGGCGGCGCTGTTGCTCTTGGGATCCAGCAGAATGCGCACTTGGGTGCGATGTTGCAGCTCCTGAGCGCTCAAACTCGCCACTGCTCCCGGGGCTGTTTGGTGGAAGGATGGACAGCGGCGAAAGTCTTTTGCGATTACTTTCTTGTACGGCGGGGGCTGGTAAATTTGATCCTCGTCGCGAATGCGTATCGCCAGTGGGAGTACCACCTCTGGATTCAAGCGAGCGTCCATCAGGAGTTGACCTATCTCCCCTGTTGTCGGTTGTGCGCGCGGACGTGGTCCCTGATGCTTCGACCAGTTCCGTTATCATGCGCAAAGCATCATCGCCACGAGAGTGGAATGTAAAGAAGTATTCTTCGACGGCGAAAGCATCTGCGCTGTCTACTGTGGAGATCTTGATAGCGTCGGCTCCACCAACGAAAGGTGCAGCTTCCACATCGATGATGTTCTGGATGGGGAGAGAAATCTTCACACTGTCCCCATCGTTGTGACTGCGGAAGATTACCCTCTGGAGCTGTTTGACCCATTCTTTCGCGTTGCTAATGCTGTCGGCTTTGAAGTAGTATATCCGGTTCTCAGTTGTGATGGTAAAGTATGCCGACTCGTTACTGGCCTTGGCCTTGTCTGCGGCAACAGTTGCTGTGATGGCGAACCGGAGATCGATGCTTCCGTGTGGAAAGTAGAGGTGGGATGCATCCTTGTAGTACGTCAAGACGTCTCCCTTCAACGTGAACCAGTATCGAGAGTAACGAGGATCCCGCTTGCCCTGTTTTGACATGTAGCCGGACTTGAGTACAGCGCCCTTCTTGCGCAGATAGGCGTAGAAGCAAATGTGTTGAGATGTGACGTATAGATGGCCCTGTAGCAGCACCTTTTCCAAATATGCGCAAGACCAGACTGCCTTTACTTCCTCTGGCGCGTCGAAGTTAAATATCTCAGCCACCGCTTTGACAAGCATAGCTCTCTTTTCGGGTGGTGTTGGCTCTTCCTTGCTCTTTCGTCGAGTTGATATACTCGATGCCTCCATCTCCGCGTCTGCTTGCGCTTGCAGCTTTCGTTCAATGAATGGCGTCTCATCTCGGATCTGAGGATCAGCGCTTGCAGGCCGTGCTGGCACCTCTTGCGGCGTATCCTGTGGAGGGAGAAATTGTGATTGTGACATGGCGTCTTGGTCTCGCGATCCACTACGCTTGCGCGAGGGCTTGACAAGCGGACGGAGAAGGCTGCTGGCTGGAAGCTTGTTGCGATGACTGTCCGATGGATCTTGCACGGTAGCTTGCTTCTTCGCCTTGCTCTCGTCATCTTCGTCGTCCGAGTCGCTGTCTCGTCCTTCTTCGGGCCTCGGTCTCGTTCCTATCTGAGAGAAAACTCCCATGATGCTCTTTTGAAACACCGCTCTGTCGGCGGGATGTCCCTCTACCTCCTCTTCCTCGTCTGTCACATTCTCGAAGCGAGCCGGCAGCGGCACGCTAAACCTCGCTCCTCCAGGCGAAGACTTGTGTTGTTGGAGGGCCAGCTTTCTGCGTTGTTGCATTTGTGCTTGAAGCGTCGGCACCTTGAAGGCGGGCTGCTGTGGGGAGGCCATGGTTATGTAGTCGATGCACCCTTAAGATGCCGTGCTGGCGACGAATGGAGATGCGATGGTTGGAGATAGTCAAGTTCAATCGGCGGATCGGTAACGTTAATGCAAAGGTCGGCTTGTTCACGTCTGGTCGAGACAAAATCGTTGAGGTGATTGGCGGAGTTGTAGACTGCAGTGCCTGCCTCGACTACCTGACGAACGAGGTGTCGTAGCTCTTGGCAGGCTCCATGTAGGCAGCAGAGCGTATGTACGAGACGAGGCGATGGTTAGGATGAGTGGTGGGCAATTGACGTGGTGGATCGGGTGCCTGACCTCGGGAGGGTAAGGTAAAGAATGACTCGGCTGCGAGTAAGACACAAAGCACGCGAACCAGCCGCCTGGGGGCGATGAGCAAATGCAGTCACGTCAAGGGACGCCAGATCTTGCCCAAAGATACGTGATCACCTCGCGTGGTGTAGCAAAGCTTGATGGATGATTGCTCGTTGGAGCCTCGCCTCAACTACCTACCTTGCCTTACCTACATAGTTAACTGCATCATCAAGGGTCGGTTTTCGGCGTTCAGCGGCCCGGCGCACCAAACGCCGACGATAAGGTCCAGTCATCCGTGCATGAGGTAGAGTGACATGTGATAGGATGACAGGATGGTGATAGCCTGGACAAGTAGAATCATACGATTACACTTGTTGACTTGTTGCTCACATTCGGTGTTGTGTTGTAATTACTGCGTAGCATGACTGCAACATGCTCATGGATTCAATTTGATTACTTAATGCTACACTCGAGTAAAGCAAACACCGCTTTCACAGCCCGGTGCCTAATTACAGTCTTTGGGAACTAGCAAGGTCGCCCTGCTAGCCTCAACCAGATTCGTAAATCCGTTACATCTCGTATTCGCCGTTGTCACGCTTACTTGGCCTTGGCGAGGCCGACGGCGTTGTTGCCGACATCGTAAACGGAGTAGTATTTCCTGAGGAAAGCGTCACCGAGAATGGCGAGCGGGCCAGCTGGCTCCGGAATGTCGAAGCCCATGAAGGAGCTGATGCAGCTGCCCTGAACCTCGAGGATGTAGTCGTACGGGCCGATGGTGAAGTTGTGGCCGGTAAGGGTGAAAGTAAGGTCAGGGAGAGAGTCACGCTTGTTGCACTCGACGGTGTACTGGCCGTTGTAACCCTTCTTGGCGCCGATCTCCTTGTTGAGCAGCTCAGCAAGAGTGGAGGGGAGGGCGATGAGGGAAGTGCCGGTGTCGAGGATGGCACCGGTGTTGTCCAGAGAAGCAGACTGGTCACCAAAGGTGATGGTGT
>Ga0265798_10007552_pt1 | contig 14040 bp, 10 predicted proteins | sample P3T30metagenome_FD_192430 | JGI IMG/M metagenome (GOLD analysis project Ga0265798, IMG submission 192430) | Plant litter microbial communities from East Loma Ridge, Irvine, California - P3 T30 | ecosystem: Environmental > Terrestrial > Plant litter > Unclassified | place: USA: California...
CTGGCGGAATTCGCCCGGGAAGGTCTGGGCGAAAGCGCGCGCGTCGCCCAGGTCGGCGCCGGGGCGGGTGATGATGCGCAGGTCCTTGTGATCGATATTATTCAGCAGTACCGGGTTGGCCATGGTGGTGTCTCTTTGTTCGTTATTGTCGTGGTGGTGATTCAGTGGCGCGGCAGTCCGTGGCGCGCGATGTGCGCGAGCAGGCTGCGATTATCTGGCAGGCCGGCCAGCATGCGGCCTTTCAATTCCTGCGCCTGGCGGAAGAAGACGTCGGCGCCCGCCGTATCGGGTTCGCCCGGACGAGCGCGCCGCGCCAGGACCGGTTCGGGACGGAAGCCCATCCCGTACAGGATGTACTGGTAACTCGCCGCCGGGAACACTTCCATGTGGCGGCCGAAGTCCTGGCGCGAGGGCGGGCGATGGGTCCACAGCGCCAGCAGGTCGGCCAGGCGCTGAGGGATGGATTCGCTCGAACGGTTGTCGCGCCAGTAGCCATACGGGTCGGCCCTGCCCTCGCGGCGGCTCAGCACATAGTGCAGCTTGAGGAAGTCGATCACCCGTTCCCAGCGATAGGTGAAGGTAGCGTTGAAGCGCTCGGCGCAGATGTCCATCTGGGCGCGCGTGGCCGGCATTTCGTCGAGCAGCATGGTGGCGGACAGTTCGACCATCGCCAGCGCCGAGGCTTCGAGTGGTTCGATGAAGCCGGCGGAAAGCCCGATGGCCACGCAGTTGCGGTGCCAGAAGCGCGCGCGGTAGCCGGGTTCAAAACTAAGCTTACGCGGCGTGATGTCTGCGGGGCCGCCGGTGGCGCGCACGTAGTCGCGCAGCGCGCTTTCGGCCTGTTCGTCCGTCGTGTGCGCGCTAGAGTACACGTGGCCGATGCCGCGCCGGGTCGGCAGGCCGATGTCCCAGATCCAGCCCGCATGCTGGGCGGTAGAAGTGGTCTGCGAGGCGATCGGATCATCTTCGTTCGCATACGGTACCTGCACCGCAAGGGCGCTGTCGTTGAACAACACCCCGCGCTGCGGGAGGAAAGGCACGCCGTAGTGCTTCCCGAGCAGCAGCGACTGCATGCCGGTGCAGTCGACGAACAGGTCGCCGGCCAGGTCGCCATGTGCGCGGGTGTGGAGCGCGGCGATGTCGCCGTTGTCGTGGGAGCGAATGCCGGTGACGTGGTCCGGCACGTAGTGCACGCCGAGGTGTTCGAGGCAGTGCTTCTTGAGGAACTGGCCGAACTTGCCGGCGTCCAGGTGGTAGCCGTAGTTGGCAACCGCCGCGAATTCGGGCGTCTGCGCCTGCTTCGGCGCGCGGCCGTGCAGGCACAGGCCTGGCTGGTAGCTGGCCGCTTCGGCAAAGGGCATGCCGCTGTCCTGCTGCAGCCAGCGTCCGGCCAGGTCGGCGTCGCCCCAGCCCTGAGGCAGCGCGAAGGGGTGGAAATAATGGTCGTCGTTCTCGCCGGTAACCCAGCGGTCGAAGCGCGAGCCCTGCTTGAAGGCGGCGTCGCACTCGCGAAAAAATGCCGATTCGGACAGGCCCGCCGCGCGCAGGGTATCGCGCATGGTCGGCCAGGTGCCTTCGCCGACGCCGATGATGGGGACATCGGGCGACTCGATCAGCGTGATGCGCATGCCGCCCGCATGCGCGGGCTGGAGACCGGATGCGAGTACGGCGGCCGTCAGCCAGCCGGCCGAACCGCCGCCGACGATGACGACGTGCCTGGTGGTGGTGCTCACCATGGTGGATTCCAATAAGACGGGTGCTGGGCAAGTCTAACCTGAAAAAGCCACGGCTGGGCCGCGGCTTTTCCAGGCGCCGATGCTGCCCGCTCGCGCGGGCAGTGGCAGGTCAGAACTTGTAGCGGGCGGCGACCATGTAGCGCGGACCCGACTGCTCCACGAACAGCAGGTTGCGCTCGGTGCGGCCGTGGACGCGTTTGATTTCGTCCGTCAGGTTGATGCCTTCGAGCTGGATGCTCAGGTTCTTGTTGACGTTGTAGCCGATGCTCAGGTCCAGCTGTCCGTAGGCCTCGACATAGTTCGGGTTCGGACCCGAGCCGTCGAAGGTCGAGGACAGGAACTTGTCGCGCCAGTTGTAGGCCGCACGCACATTCCACTTCTCGTTCTCGAAGATACCCACCAGGTTGGCCGAGTCGCTCAGGCCGACCAGCGCGAACTGCTCGCCGATGCTGGCGTTGTCGTACTTCAGCCCCGAGTTCACGTAGGTGTAGTTGGCCGAGATGCCGAAGCCGCTCATGCCGAACATGTGCTGCACGTTGAACTCGAGGCCACGCAGGCGCGCTTCCTTCTGGTTCGAGTAGCTGGTGATACGGAAGTCCGCGATCGGATCGTTCGGCTGGCCGACGATCTTGCCGGTGGCATTGCCGTTGACGTCATCCGCAGCGCGCGTCACGCCGGGCTGTCCGTTGAAGTTGCGGAAGATGTAGTTGCGGATGCAGGTCGCATCGCCATTCACGCAGCCGCCCTTGGCCAGCGCTTCCTTCCAGTAGGCGCCGTTCACCGGAGTATGCAGGCCGAAAGGCTGGGCGATGACCTGCGACTGGCCGGCGTAGTTTTCCAGGTTCTTGCGGAAGTGGCCGAGCGAGACGAAGCTCGACTTGTTGTAGTACCACTCCCAGGCCAGGTCGAGGTTCTTCGACTTGACTGGCAGCAGGCCCGGATTGCCCTGGCGGCCCGTGCCGCCTTCGACACGGCCCAGTGGCTCGAGCACCTGGCCGCCGGTCAGCTGGTCATACCGTGCGCGGCCGATAGTTTCGCCGTAGCTGAAACGGCCCTTCATGTCCGGACGCAGGTCGACGTCGGCGTCGAAGCTCGGCAGCCAGTGGTGGTACTTGCCGCCCAGGGTGGTGAAGTTCGGCGCGCCCAGGCCCACTGCGAACTCGTTGTTCGCGGTCCAGGTGTACGAGGTGGCGATCGGCACCAGCGCGGTCGAGGTGACGTCGGTCTTCTCGTAGCGCGCACCGATCGAGGTGTGCACCGGCAGCGCCAGGTCCCAGTCGGTGTTGAACTGCACGTAGAAGCTCTTCGACTTTTCGCGGGTACGCTGGTCGGTGGTGTAGTCGTTGCGCGGCAGGTACAGCTCCGGCAGGCCGGTCACCTTGGCGGCCAGCTCGCGCAGGGCGGCGAAGTCGAAGGTGTTGAAGGTGTTGAACAGCGCCGGGTTGCCGCTGCCGTCGATGTTGTCGAAGTACTGGCTCAGGCTCTCCGGATGGAAGTAGCTGGCCGGGTAGTCGGAGGCCTTGGTGGCGCCGCCCCAGGTGTCGTCGCGCTGCTGGACCGAGAAGGCCGAGCGGTTCTTGACGTCGGTGGTGGCCAGGCCGAACTTCAGTTCGGACGCTTCCAGCATCTTCCAGCTGCCGTGGGTCTGCAGCTGCGAGATCTCGCTCTTCACGTAGCCATTCTCGAACACCGAGCCGGTCACCTGTTGCGGTGCGCGGGCAAAGTCGGCGCCCTGGATGCTCATCACCGGGAAGTCTTTCGAGAAGTCGACCGTGGTGGTGCCGCGGCTGAAGCTCGCGGTGCCGAGGGTGTTGCCCGAACCGAAGGGGCTGTCCGGCACCGATTCCGCGCTCGATTTGTGGGCATCGAGTTCGAAGCGAACGTCGCTGCTGACGCGCCATGCGGCGTTGAAACCGAGCGATTTGTTCTGGGTCTTGGTGGCGAAGTCGGCGCCGCCCATCGCGATGTCGCTGGTGGCCGGGCTGATGATCTCGCCGTAGGACAGCGGGCCGGCGATCGGGCCGTTGGTCCAGTTGCTGGTGGACGGACCGAAGTTGAACCAGGCCGACAGATCCTGGCGGCGGGTCTGGATCTTGTTTTCGGAATAGGTGTAGTCGAGGGTCGTGGTCAGCGCCTTGCTCGGGGCAAACTGGAACACCAGCTGGCCGTTGGTGCGCTGGCGCTGGATGCCGCTCATATTGTAGTTCAGGTTTTGCGGCACCTGGTACAGGTCGCCCGGCTTCGGACGGTTGGTGATGTTTTCCGAGCCCGGGGTGCCAGGCTGCGGAATGGTGCCCCAGTTGTTCTCGTCGCCGCGGAACGGGCCCTTCCAGCCGCCCGGCACGCCGGCCTGGTTGTAGCCCAGGTTGCGTTCCTGGTAGCTGGCCGAGATGCCGATACCGAAGCGGCCGTCGGCCGAGGTATTGCTGTAGATGCCCGAGATTTCAGGCGTGACCTTGTCGCTCGGGGTGATGTCTTTCGGGATGTTGTCGACCGACTGGTCATACACGCCCTTGACGCCGATGCTGGCCTGCAGGCCCGGGCGCGACAGCGGACGCGCGGTCAGCACGTTGATGGTGGCGCCGATGCCGCCGGTCGGGGTTTCGGCGCGCGCCGATTTGTAGACCTGCAGTTGGGAAACCGCTTCCGAGGCAATGTTGGCGAAGTCGTAGGCGCGGCCCGGACGGTCGCCCAGGCTCGAAGTCGGCATCTGGCGGCCGTTCAGCAGCACCAGGTTGAAATCGGGGCCGACGCCGCGCACGGTGACTTTCGAGCCTTCGCCGATGCTGCGGTCGATCGACACGCCGCTGATGCGCTGCAGCGATTCGGCCAGGTTGGTATCCGGGAATTTACCGATGTCTTCGGCAACGATGCCGTCGACGAAGCCCTGCGCATTGCGCTTGAGGTTCATCGACGATTCGAGACTGGCGCGCAGGCCGGTCACGACCACGGTCTGAACGCCGGCCGGGGAGGATGGCGAGGTCGCTTCCTGGCCGGCCGGATCGGTGGTGGCGGCCGCGCCTGGGGTCGAGGCGACCTCCTGGGCGTAGGCCGGCATGAATGCCGCGCATGCGCTGGCTACTGCCAGGCTCATCAATGTCTGTTTGGCCTTCGGGTAATACATGGTGCTCTCCTGTTTTTTTAAGTTTTTACCGTCACCCATCCAACGGTGTCTCCACTACCTGTGCCGGCTCCCTCTGCTGCACGCTGCCGGCGTTCATGCTGTTCCAGCCCTCCGTCTCGCTGTCACCCTTTACGCTGGGCACCTCCTCGCCTACCTGGCTGCCAAGCGGCGCAGCGAGGACATGCGGCCACGGCCGATGTCCTCGCTGTCAGGGTTGAATCGAAAGCTGGCGCCTTGCGCTCGTTCATCTGTAATCGCCCGGTATGCATGCGGGATGCATGCGTGGTTCAAGCAATCCGTCAGGTGCATGGAAACGTTTCCATATCACTTGTCTGAATAGTAGGGTCAGCAAAAAAAATTGTCAACGGAATATTCCATGGAGATACAGGGGTGAATGCGGCTGTTTTGCAACACCTCTTCAGACCGCCCGTGAAATGGGGGAATCTGGATTGAATCCAGCGGCGTTGACACCGCAAAATCGGCAGTGATATAGTCGGGTTGATAATCTGGTAACGTTTCCAAACTCAAGCCGGGAGGCGCGGAGATGAAGCATGTCGTGATGCTGATGGCGGCCCTGCCGATCGCCGTCCTGGCCGGGCTGGCACAAGCAGAACCCACAGGTGGCTTCGCCTGGCCGAACGGTGCCCGCGCCGCCGTCAGCCTGGCCTACGACGACGCCCTCGATTCCCAGCTCGACCACGCCCTGCCCGCCCTCGACCGCCATGGCCTGCGCGCCAGTTTCTACCTGCAGCTGTCGAATCCCGCGGTGGCACGGCGCATGGACGCCTGGCGCGCAGCAAGCCGGCGCGGACACGAACTCGGCAACCACAGCCTGTTCCACCAGTGCGCGCGCAGCAAGCCGGGGCGCGACTGGGTCGAAGCGCACCGCAACCTCGACACCACCAGCGCCGCACAGATGCGCGACCAGGTATTGCTGGGCAATACCATGCTGGCGGCGATCGACGGTCGCAGCGAGCGCACCTACACGGCGCCCTGCGGCGACACCCTGGCCGCGGGACGCGACTACTTGCCGGAGGTGCGCGCGGCCTTCGTGGCCATCAAGGTCGGCAGCAACGACGGCGTGGTCGAGACGATGGCAACACTTGATCCGTGGGCGGTGCCGGTGGCTGCTCCGAGTGGCGTCAGCGGCGCGCAACTGATCGCCATCGTCCAGGAAGCGGTCCGGCGCGGCACCATGGTCAATTTCACGTTCCACGGCATCGGCGGCGACTACCTCGACGTCTCCACCGAGGCGCACGCGGAACTGCTGCGCTTCCTCGCGGCAAACCGGCGCCTGGTCTGGACCGACACCTTCATCGGCATCATGCGGCACGTACGGCGCGAGCAGGCGCGCCTGCGGTCCGCGCCCTTATCCAAAGGAACACCATGAATCTGCGCCTGCCTGTCATCCTGTCCGCGTTCGCATTCGCCCTTGCCGGCTGCGCCAGTCCGGGCGCCGGGGATGCCGCCATCTCCCCGGCCGGCTGGACATTGGCCTGGAGCGACGAGTTCGATGGCGCCGCGATCGACCGCGCCAAATGGACCTTCGACACCGGCGGCCATGGCTGGGGCAATGCGGAGCTGCAGCACTACACCGAGCGCCCGGAGAATGCCCGGGTCGAGAACGGTAAGCTGGTGATCGAAGCGCGCCGCCAAGCGTATGGGGGCAATGCCTATACCTCGGCGCGCCTGAAGACCGCCGGCCTGATGGAACAGATGCATGGCCGCTTCGAAGCGCGCATCAAGGTGGCGCAGGGCCAGGGCATCTGGCCGGCGTTCTGGATGCTGGGCGCCGACCCCGGCAATATCGGCTGGCCGCGGCGCGGCGAGATCGACATCATGGAAAACATCGGCAAGGAACCAAGCATCGTGCACGGTACCGTGCATGGGCCGGGTTATTCGGGCGCCAATGCCTTCGGAGCGCCTGTGCGGCTCGCAAGCGGCAAGTATGCGGACGATTTCCACGTGTTCGCGGTCGAATGGGAAGCCGGCGAGATCCGCTGGTACCGCGACGGCGTCCATTTCCACACTGCGCGCCCCGATTTGGTGAAGGGCGAGTGGGTGTTCGAACATCCCTTCTTCGTGCTGCTGAACCTGGCTGTGGGCGGCTACTGGCCCGGCAACCCGGACGAGGGTACGGTGCTGCCGCAGCGCATGCTGGTGGATTGGGTGCGGGTGTACAGGAAGGCCGGCGCGGCACGCTAAGGACGCCTTTTATGCGCTCCAGGCCGCCGATCGTGCAGTTCATCGCAATCGCAGCTGGCGCCGGGCGGCCCTGTCCTATCCTGTTCTCATCGTTATCCCACTGGAGACCACCATGAACACCCTGCTGAAACCTGTCGTGCTCGCTACCGCATTCGCCCTGCTTGCCGGCCCCGCGCTGGCCGACGAGGTGGTGCGCGAGAACCGCACCGTCGATACAAGGGTGACCCGGGTGAAGCTGGGTGGCGTGGTCGACCTGGTGGTACGTCAAGGCAATACCGCTTCCCTGGTCGTTTCGGGCGACCGCCGCTACGTCGGACGCATCACCACCTCACAGCGCGGCGACACCCTGGAAATCGACACCGAGTCGCTGGACGAGCGCCGCGGCGGGCGCCACGAGAAGCTGCGCGCCGAACTCACGGTGCCGCGGCTGGCCGAATTCAGCTCGGAAGGCGTGGGCGGCTCGACCCTCACCGGCTTCTCGGGCGACTCCCTGCGCGTGGCCCTCGAAGGCGCCGGCGCCGTGACGCTGAACGGCAACTATCGCCACATCGATGCCCGCCTGGGCGGCGTCGGCGGCCTGACCCTGAATGGCGTACGCACCGAGCGCTTGGACCTGAACCTGGACGGCGCCGGCCGCATCAGCGCCAGCGGCGAGAGCAAGGTGTTGCACGCCACCCTGGGCGGCGTCGGCAGCCTCGACGCCCAGGAGCTGCGCGCCGAAACCGTCGACCTCGACATGACCGGCCTGGGCGGCGCGACGGTCCATGCGACGCGCGCGGCCGACGTCGACATGAGCGGCATGGGCTCGGCCACCGTCTATGGCAAGCCGGCCAGCCGCCGCGCCAATACCAGCGGCATGGGCAAGATCGCCTGGAAGTAACCGTAACGCTGCTATTGCTGCGGCGTCCTGATCACCATGCTGTTGCGCACTTCCTTCACACCCGGCGTCTGGCGCGCGATCTGCGCCGCGCGCAGGGCGCTTTCGGAGGAATCGACGAAGCCGCTGAGCTGGACCGTGCCCTTGTAGGTTTCCACCTGTAGAGGGTGTGAAAAAACTGCCAGGGCAAGGCGCCGAGTCGAAGACAGTACGCTAGTACGGCGAGACGAGGCAACGCAGCCATGGCGGTATTTTTCACACCCTCGTACTTCGGTGGCCTTGACGTCGGGCGAGGTGGCGAAGGCGGTCTTGATGCGGCTGCTGATGGCGGCATCGTCGATGTATTCGCCGGTGCCGCGCTTGGTGCCGCTGGGCGCGCAGGCGCTGAGGATGGCCAGCACCAGCCCGGCAAGGATCAGGTGGGTGCGGACGTTCTGGATGAGCGGGTGGTGATTCATGACGGCTCCCGAGAGAAGGCGGACCAGCCCATTCTCTCGGGAGACACAGTTCGGCGTTTGATGCCGGACAAACGTGCGGCCGGACCTTTTTTCAGGTCGGACCGGTCGCCGCGAAACGCGGACCGCTTGGCGCCGGGGCCGGCGCGGCCGGACGCAATGCGAAATTGCGCCGGGCGACGTCGCGGCCCAGCACCACCCGCAGGTTGGCGGGTGCGCAGCGCGCCACCTCTTCCAGCGCGGCGCCGCCGAAGCGCTCTGCCAGGTCCTCGGCCTGGGTGCGCCAGGCCGCTTCGTATTCGACCCGGGTGCGGCCGACCCCGAAGCCTTTCTGGTTCGAGATGCGCGCCACCTTCATCCCCTCGGCCCCGAGCTGCCCGGCCGTCCGGCGCGCCATGCCGCGCACGCCGTTGCCGTTGCGGACCTCGAGCAGCACCCGCGGTGCATCCGGCATTCCCGGGAGTGGCGCGGGCACCGGCTGCGGCAGCGTCGCCTGGGTCGGTCCGCGCCGCAATTCCAGCATTCCGTCCACGCCCACGTGCAGCTGCAGCTGGTTCCATTCTGATTGCGCGGGCTGCGGCGCCCGGGCCGCGCGGTCGATGGCGGCGACCGGAGACGCCGCCCCGGTGGCGGCATAGTCGGCGCGAAAATCATGCGCGCGCAGCGCCTCGGCCTGGGCCAGCATCTGGCGCGCGCGTTCCTCGCGCCCGAGCTTGCGCAAGGTCTCGCCCAGCAGCTGCCAGGAACGCCCGTTCAGCGGATCCAGCAGGCAGGCTTTTTCGAGCGCGGCCAGGGCGCCGTCGTAGTCGCCGTCGAGGAACAGGGCGTGGCCGAGGTTGCTGAACAAATAGGCCTTGGCCGGCCCCGACGTCAGGCTCAGCGATTCGGTCAGCGCGCGCCACAGCGCGATCGCGGGGCCGAACTCGCGCTGTTCGGCGTGCAGGGCCGCCAGGCCGTTGCGCGCGTCGACGTGCTGCGGCGCGGCCTGCAGGGCGGCGTCGTAGGCGGCGCGCGCCTCGGCGTAGCGGTGCGCCAGGTGGTGCTTGCGCCCGGCCAGGTAGGCGTCGTCGGCGCCTGGTGCGGCGCGCTCCCCGAGCGACTGCTGCGGGAAGGGTGCGCAGGCCAGCAGGCCGGCGCCGGCGCCGAGCAGCGCCAGGCGGGTAATCAGGATGGGGATTCGCATGGCAGGCTCCAGGAGTTCAGCGCGCACCCGGCAGCGCGCCCAGGGTCCGCGATATCTGGATCGCGGCGGGACCGAGCAGCACCGTCAGCAGCAGGGGGAAAATACAGAAGATCAGGGGGAACAGCAGTTTCAGGCCGATCTTGGCGGCGCGCTCCTCGGCCAGCACGCGCCGCTTGTGGCGCAGGTTGTCGGACTGCACCCGCAGCGAGTCGCCGACGCTGGTGCCGAAGCGCTCCGACTGGATCAGCATCGCCACCAGGGTATCGACATCTTCCACCCCCGAACGCAGGGCGAAGTTGCGCAGCGCCTTTTCCTTGCTGAAACCCGCGCGCATCTCCATCAGCACCAGTTGCAGTTCCTGGGCCAGTACCGCGCTCTTGATGTGGATTTCATTGGCCACTTTCACCAGCGCGCGCTCCAGGCTCAGGCCCGCCTCGACGCAGACCGTCAGCAGGTCGAGGGCATCGGGAATGGTCTCGAAGATCTCGCGCCGGCGCTGCCGCACGATACGCTCGAGGACCAGGTTCGGCAGGTAGTAGCCGATCGAAGCCGCCACCAGCAGCACGGCCAGCACGCGATTGCCGTCGATCTTCGCCGCCATCAGCATCAGGAAGGGCGCGGCCAGGGCCGGCAGCAGCAGGGCCAGGCCGGTCTTGGAGGCGAAGTACAGGGTCGGCGCCGCCGGGTGGCGCCAGCCGGCATTCATGAAGCGGGTGCGCAGCGCCGACTTTTCCCAGCCCTCTTCCGGGATCGACAGGCGGGTCAGGGGCTTGGCGGCGCTGGCGACGCGCTCGATCCAGCCGTTGCCGGTGTCGAGCTGGTTCGGCTCGGCGGCGCCGAGGAAGCGGCGCAGGCGCTCGCGCAGGGCCAGCGGGGCGAACAGGACCAGGCCGAGCCAGGCCAGGCCGCACACCACGCACAGGACGACGAGCAGGAAGATCAGCTGGGAAGACGTCATGGTCACCTCGGGACAAAGCGCCGCATCTAGATGCGGATGCGGATGATCTTGCGCAGCCAGATCACGCCCACCACCAGCATGCCCAGGCTCTGCCAGAGCATGCGCTGGCCCTGCGGCTCGGTCCACAGCAGGCTGACGTACTGCGGATTGGTGGCCAGCATCACGCCCAGCACGGCGAACGGCAGCGCGCTGAGGATCACGGCCGACATCCGGCCTTCGGCCGACAGCACGCGCACGTGCGCCACCAGCTTCAGGCGGGCGCGGATGATGCCGCTGATGTTCCCCAGGATCTCGGCCAGGTTGCCGCCCGATTCGCGCTGGATCAGCACCGCGATGATCAGGTAGCGCAGGTCGGTCAGGGGGATGCGCGCGGCCATGGCGTGCAGCGCCTCGTTCATCGGCACCCCGTAGTTGATCTCTTCGCGCGCGATGCGGAATTCGCCGCTGAGCGGCTCGGCCAGTTCGTTGCCGACGATCTGCAGCACGTTGCTGAAAGAGTGGCCGGCGCGCAGGGCTCTAGCGATGAAGTCGGCGGCGTCGGGCAGCTGCTGCTCGATGCGGATCAGGCGCCGCTGGCGCGCGCGCCGCAACAGGATCCAGGGCAGGCTCGCGCCGAGCAGCGCAATCACCAGGCGCGCCGCCGGCGGCAGCGGCCAGGCCAGCGACAGCAGCAGCGCCGCCGCCATGCAGCCGCCGGAGAAGGCCAGGAACTGGCCGACCGTGGTAGTGGCGCCGGCCTGCACCAGCAGCGCGTCGATGCGGTGCGCCAGGTTGAAGCGGTGCAGGAGGCGATCGAAGGCGGCATTCCGGCTGTAGGGGCGCTGCTTGAGGATCGAGATCCGCTCGCCGCTGCGTCCGGGCGAACCGGACATCACCTGCAGCCGGCGCGCGACCCGGCGCGCCGCGGCCCCGTGCTTGCCGACCCACCACAGGTAGGCGCCCTCGACGCCGAGGATCACGGCCGCGAACAGGAAGACCACGAATGCGTAGAACAGCGCGTCCATGTTTTTTTCCTTGTCCTCAGTCGAAGGTACGGTCGGGATCGAAGCTGTCTTCCGGCACCGGCACGCCGAACATGCGCAGGCGGTCGGCGAAGCGCGGCCGCACACCGGTGGCGCTGAAGCGGCCCTTCACCTTGCCGTCGGTCTCGACCCCGCTCTGCTCGAAGCGGAAGATCTCCTGCATCGAGATGATCTCGCCCTCCATGCCGGTGATCTCCTGCAGGCTGACCATCTTGCGGGTGCCGTCGGTCAGGCGCGAGACCTGCACCACCACCGTCACCGCCGATACGATCTGCTGGCGGATCGCACGCGCGGTCAGGTTCACGCCGGCCATGCTGACCATGTTCTCCAGCCGCGAGAGCGCGTCGCGCGGGGTGTTCGAGTGGATGGTCGCGAGCGAGCCTTCGTGGCCGGTGTTCATCGCCTGCAGCATGTCGAGCGCCTCGGCGCCGCGCACCTCGCCCAGGATGATGCGGTCGGGGCGCATGCGCAGCGCGTTCCTCACCAGGGCGCGCTGGGTGACCTCACCCTTGCCCTCGATGTTCGGCGGGCGGGTCTCGAGGCGCACCACGTGCGGCTGGCGCAGTTGCAGCTCGGCCGCGTCCTCGATCGTCACGATGCGTTCGCTGGCCGGGATGAAGCCCGAGATCAGGTTCAGCAAGGTGGTCTTGCCGCTGCCGGTGCCGCCCGAGATCAGGATATTGACCTTGGCCGCGCCCAGGCTTTCCAGCACCCGGATCATGGGCGGGGTCAGGCTCTTGTAGTCGATCAGGTTCTGCACGCTGAGCGGGGTCGCGCCGAAGCGGCGGATCGACAGCAGCGGCCCGTCCACCGCCAGCGGCGGAATGATCGCGTTCACCCGCGAGCCGTCCGGCAGGCGGGCGTCAACCATCGGGCTCGACTCGTCCACCCGGCGGCCGACGCGCGAGACGATCTTCTCGATGATCTTCATCAGGTGGGCGTTGTCGTGGAAGCTGATGTCGGTGAGCTCCAGCTTGCCGCGCCGCTCGACGTACACGCGGCTGGCGGTGTTGACCAGGATGTCGGACACGGTCGGGTCGTTCAGCAAGGGTTCCAACGGCCCGAAGCCCAGCATCTCGTGCTGGATGTCGAGCACCAGGTGATGCCGCTCGTGCTGGTTCAGCACGATGCGCTCTTCCTCGATGATGCGCTGAACCAGCAGCGCCAGCTCGTGCTTGAACTGCTCGGCGGTGAGGCGCTTGAGGCGCTCGAGGTCGATGCGGTCCAGGATCATCTGGTGCATCAGTTTCTTGAGTTCCTGGTAGGCCTGGTTGGCGGCCTCCGGCGGCACCGCGCCGGCGGGGCGCTCCTGGGGGGTGCTTGCCAGGCGTTCGCGTAGGGACATGGAAGCTCCGGGGTCGGGTTTAATCGTCGCGGCCGAACAGGCGGTCGAACAGGCCGCGGCTCTCGGGCGCACGGCGGGTGGTCACCAGTTCAACCATGTCGGCCAGGCTGCGCGCGGCCGCGCTCGAGCGCGACAGCTGCAGCACCGGCACGCCCTGGTTGACCGAGTCGGTGACGGCGACGTAGTCGTTGGGGAAGGTGTGCACCACTTCGCAGCCGAGCGCCGCATGCAGGTCCTGCAGGCGCAGCTTGCCGCCCTTTTCGTAGCGGTTGACGATCAGGCGGATGTGGTCCAGCACGTAGCCGAGCGAGCGGAAGATGTCGAGCAGGCGCCTGGCGTCGCGGATGTCGGGCAGGGCCAGCTGCAGCACCGGATAGATGGTGTCGGTGACGTCGAGCGCTCGCAGCGACACTGCGTCGATCTGGCGGCCGACATCCAGCAGCACGTAATCGTAGTGCTGGCGCGCCACCCGCAGGATGGTATCGATGTGCTCCGGCTTGGCCTCCTTCGCGTGGCCCGCGTCGTCGGCCGCGGCCAGCACGCCGAAGCCGGGGGTGACGTGCACCACGCAGGAATCGAGGAAGGGGCCGTCCACGCGCGCGATCTGGGCGCAGACGTCGGACAGGGTCATGGCCGGCTTCTGGTCCGACACGTAGAGCGCGGCGTCGCCGAACTGGCCGTGCAGGTCGATCAGCAGCACCTTCTTGGCGGCCAGGGTGGCGAGCGCGTAGCCGAAGTTGGCCGAGATGAAGGTGGCGCCGCTGCCGCCCTTGCAGGCGATGAAGGCCAGGATCTTCCCGTCGCGCAGGTTCGAGACCCCGGCGGCGGCGGAGATGCGGTCCATCGATTCGTGGAAGGCGCGGTGCACCAGCGGCAGCTGCAGCACCTCGCGCACGCCGGCGCGCATCGCGTGGATCAGGAGGTCGGAATGGTGCTCGTCGGTCAGCAGCATCAGGTGCGCTTCCGGGTACTGGCGCCCGAGGCGTTCGAGCAGCGCCGCCTCCGACGGTTCGGTCTCGCTGGCGTCGACGATCACGAGCTGGGGCGCGTCGGCTTCGGGGCGGTCGAGCGCCTCGCGCAGGCTGGCGCGCACGGCCCCGAGGTTCAGCGGCGGCACGCGCGCCGCCCCCTGCGA
>Ga0265798_10007553_pt1 | contig 14038 bp, 7 predicted proteins | sample P3T30metagenome_FD_192430 | JGI IMG/M metagenome (GOLD analysis project Ga0265798, IMG submission 192430) | Plant litter microbial communities from East Loma Ridge, Irvine, California - P3 T30 | ecosystem: Environmental > Terrestrial > Plant litter > Unclassified | place: USA: California...
GACCTGCTCACGCTCGTGGAAGGTTTGCCAGAGCTTGCTGACAATGAAGAGGTCTTCGCGCTTTACGAGGCCGTCCTTGATGGCGCGGGCCACACCCTGACCGCACTCGACTTCGTTGCCGTAGTCTATGATGGGAATGCGACATGTCAGCTTCTTGTTGCACGCAGTCAAGGCTTGTCTTGTGCTATTCCGAGAAATGACGCTAGCATTCCGAGGCAGCGGCGGGCAAAGGGGGATGCAGAATGCCACCGGTAAATTCGGAGTGACGCGCCGTCACGTCTACCGGTGCCAACAAGGAATGGAAAAATGTACATACCGCAGGCGCCGTCAAACAGCCTGTACCCAGCCTTGATGGCGTTGTACACAGTGTCGGCGCAAGTGGCATTGTCGACTTTCCACAGTCCAAAGCCAACCTGAGGCATCTTGTTGCCATCATTCAGCGTCACGTAGGGGGTGTTGGGAGCCATGGTAGCGAAGCAGTTGCGATTGACAAAGCTCTTTCTTGGTAGATGTAAAAGTGGCGAAGGCGCTCGATTGGACAGGTACCTTCTTGCAGCAGGTAGTGGTAGCGGTAAAGAAGACGAAGACGAAGACGAAGACGAAGAAGCAGGTTTGGATGCAGCAGCACAAGAGCTGACGGCGGCGCGAAGCGTATTAATACTCCCGGCGCGGCAGTATCGCCCAGCAATCATGTCCCTGATATTGGCCCTGAATTTTGCAGACGGATCAAGAGCAATTGGCGCCAGATACAACAGCCTACCGTCTATATACGCCGTGTCAGACAGAGACTAGTCAACCATATGACCCTGCGTCTTTCAACCGGACGACTGGGTGGGCATAGTCGATCTGCGTCTTTACCCTGATGGGCCATGCTTCCGCCTGTCATTTAACCTGGTTGCGCCGCCCCTCCTGTGGCGCCTTGTTCACCGTCGTTGTCGGCTCATGTGTCTGACGTCGACGGGGTTTTGAAGCTTTGCTGTATGACGCTTCCAACCTGGGATACCAGCCGGCAGTTGTTGACAGATGGGTAAATAGCGGCCCGTCTCAACAGTTCGCTATCAGACGTTTTTGCCATGCTGAAACTGCATATGGAGCCGTGTTGGTGGTAAAATGGGCGCGCCAGCAATCACAATCACCGTAGTGACGATAGTGGGGTAATTTGTGCCCCTCCCTACCCACATTTCTCACCCCTGCCACCACGCCGAGTCGGACGGATAAATTAGTTGTCATCGGACTCAAGGCACCGGATAATTACTAAGCGCCAGAACTCGTGATACACCTTCCTGCTCCTCGCAATTGGATGCACAATTAGTTCCGCGTGCGCGAGGCTCACGGCAACACGAACAAGTACCGGCAACGGGACAGGGAAGGCGTCTTTTCGAGTGGCGCTGATATCGTTCAAACAACACACTATTCCAACCAAAAATAAACAATAACAACTACAACAGCAACACAAACAACAGAGTTGACTGTTTGGGGCCAAAGTCATTCAAGAATCTTCATTCCATCCAGTGCACATGCGCCAATGTGACATTGTTGAGTGGACTGCTCCGCAAAACGCGCATAAACTACTTCCGCGAACTTGCCATCTCTCCATACCGCCCACGCTGTTGAGTGGTATCATAAGCTTGCAGAACCCTCGCTTGCGACTCGTCCGTCTGAGAAAAGGCATAACCGCGCTGTTTGCGCATACGCTGCACCTGTCGGACTTTGCGGATCGCTTTCTGGAACTGCTCCATGCTGCCACATGTGTTAGCTCTTGATTTACATCAACAAAGTGCAAGAGGAACGTACCGTGGCCTGTAATCCTGGATGTTGTACTTTTGGATTTCCTGAACATGATGATAGCTCTGCGGAAAGTACATTCTCTTCGCATACTTCCATGCAAAGTCTCGGATCAAGCAAAGCGGCGGTAACACCACTACCATGGCCCAGAAACGTGGGTCAGGGAAAAGCCGCCCAATGACGCCTACGTACTCGTTGGAAATATTCATCATGGGCGCAACGGTGGCGTAGAAGGGCATGAGGATGAACCATAGTAGCATAGAGCCAGGAATGGCCAACACCGTATACTTTGTCCAGATGTTGGTGATGAGCGAGGCTTTGAGAAGGACGGTCGCAAGATTAGCAGTGTAGGCGGCGGTGCCCCAGACCCAATGACCTGCGTTTCGACCATCCCACTGCGGCCAGTCCCACAAGATAAAAGCTTGAGTACCAAAGTAGAGAATGAGGGAGTGATAGAAGCCGTTTCCAACCCACGACCAGAATGAGTGCATCCTGAAGAACACGCCAGACTGACTGAGACGATAAAGCTGCGGATAGCGGTCCAGCAGTCTGGCGCTTACAAATTGATCGAAGATGCCGAGCACGAATGGCGGTGCCGCTGTAAAGAAGACGTTGTACATTGTCAGCGTCCAAGACTCGTAGATGATCTGACCGGAGAACCCGTTCTGGAACGAGTACCAGAACTGTGTCATGAACATGGCGATGTTCTTGTAGAAAGAGTACAGGATGACTTTGCTGACACGCTGGTAGCTCCATGCACCGTGGACGAGAAGAAGCTTTCGCAGGTAGCGGAATTGACCAATCGCAATATCGGCGCTACGAGCTGCCTGGAGACCTTCGACACCACTGATACCAACACCGACGTGCGCCGCTTGAATCATAGACACATCGTTGGCTCCGTCACCGATAGCAAGCAGGATGGACTTGAGATGACGCTTGACGAGCTTCACAACGAGCGCCTTCTGGAGAGGTGAAACACGGCAACAGATGACAGCCTTGCACTTGACTGCAAGATCGAGAAACTCCTTCTCGATATCACGCTCCAGGGCGTATGTGAGCGACTTTCCGTCGATAACTAGAGCGAGAACATCCATCTCAGCGCCACCTTGACTCTGGCTAGTAATGGCTTGAAACTTCTTGCGAATATTGTCTTTTGTATCTTCCTTGTTTTCCTCGTTGATGATGAGTAGACTCATATCCTCGCTGATCAGCTTGCAACTCATGCCGATGTTGATGGCAGTTTCTTGGCGATCTCCAGTCAACACCCAGACCTTGATACCAGCGGATTGGAGGGTAGCGATAGTATCCGGTACGCCGTCCTGTAGCTTATCCTCAATGGCAGTTGCCCCGAGCAGAGTCATGTCGTGTTCAATGAGTTCAGCAGCCTTGTCCAGCTCATCTGCACGATTACCGCCAACTGTCGTTTGCGCAGTGTTGAAGATCGTCCACCATTCTCGAAACTCATCTTCGCCAACTTCTCGCATAGCAAGACAAAGCGTACGGAGCCCCTCGGAAGCATACTCTTCAAGATGGGTGAGCGTTGTCTCTACATGGGGGTTGTCTTTTCCAAGTCTCTCCAGAATAACGGTGTCGGCACCCTTTGTGTAACACACAATTTTGCCTTCAGGCGTGCGGAATATGGTGGACATTCTCTTCCTTGTGGAATTGAACTCGCAAACGGCCAAGAGTTCGTATTCCAGTTCGCGGCCATCAACTTCAATGATGACAGCACGTGGCTTTCTCGCAGTAAATTTATAGCCAAGGGTTACTGCACCTTCCACCAAAGCCCCTTCGTCGGGAGAGGCGGCCTGGTACTTGATGGCAGCCTTTTCTCCTTTTCTTTCTGGAATAACGGTATGGCAGGTGGCGAGCAAAGTCAGGAATTGGTCGATGATGTACTTGTTGTGGTGCGTTTTCCGATTTTGCTCGAGCTGCTTGAAGTCGTGAATTCCAACCTCAACGCCGTCCTCGATGGTCCCGCGTCTGTCCTCGGGTATCTCGTCTGCATACTGTATTCCGGCAATGGTAGACTGCTTGAATTCCATCATGTTACAGGTCAGAGTACCGGTCTTGTCCGAGAAGATGTACTCAATCTGGCCTAGTTCTTCAACCAAGGACGAAGTTCGGCATTTTGCCGGGGTATCGGTGGGTTCGTAATATATGTCGAGATCAGAGTCGATGAGACTGCCGGTGTAGTATTTGACAATTTCAATCGTGACGAAAAGCGAGATGGGGACTAGGTTGGAGTAGAGGACCCAGTACGTCAGCAAGTCACGGAAGAATTGTTTGGCGCCATTGAACTTGTCGAGCCGGAGGTAGTCGACAAGGCTGTCTCTTTGCGTTGTTTGTATAATGACATCACCGATGGAGCTGATGATGCTAAGCGCGATGAGAATTAGCACGAGCATGAGGATCTGCTTGTTAACCATCCTCTCGACCGCCGTGGTCTTGATGGGTGTAGCTGTGGCGTTCCTCATGAGTTTTGTTTCGTGTCCAGTGAAGACTACGACACCATGGATCCAGGGTGTGTTGCGAAGCGTAGCTCCGCGCAACAACAATTGGTCGGGTGCCAAGGGCAACTCCTTCTCGCCTCCACCTGCTGCAATGGTCAAAGTAGCTTCATATGTATACAGGCTGCTGTTGGGCTGTTCCGATCGTATCCTGCCGCCTAGTCTCGCCAGCTCAGCCGGACTGACATAGTCTGCCGTTTCCGGAATAGCCTGTTTGATCTTGAGGTTGGTCTCTCCGTCCAAGTTGGCCGTCTCGATGTAGCATAGACCCTCAGGTTCGGAGGAAGCGAGAAGGACGAGATCAGTCGGAAAGGGCTGCTCGGATTCGACGCGCACAATGTCTCCTACGGCGACATTGACCCATTTGGTGTCTGTAAAGGTTGAGCCCTTGAGGACTTGTGCTTTTGAGTTGTTGAGTTCGGAATCCGACTGTTTCCGTCGGTAGTCCTCGATGTACTCCTTCACGGCCGAGACCAAGAGTACTATGCCGAGCGGGACGATTGTGGTAAATCGCGAGGTGGGGGAGATGCCGGGAATCTGCTGGAGGATGGCGGTGAAGAGGAAGAAGAGGTTGGCGTATTTTGAGAATTGCTCGTAGAGGAACTTGGGCAGGAAGGTGACGATGTTGTACTTGCATGTCGAGATGTGGTTGTCAATGTATTTGTTGACGGCGTTGGCGGGCGGGTTATTCAGGTGTATTATGCGGGGCCCTAATGTTGACGGGTCGGGCGCGCCTCGCCCGAAGCCAAACTTGAAGGTGCCCAGTCCCTTCTTGGGCTTAGCAGAGCGGCCATCGTCATGCGCGCTCGCTGTCGTGTTGCCGCTCGGTCGCCGTTGGTGTGCTGCGTTCTCCGTCAAGGGAAGATCCATCTCGGAATACTCGTTGCCCCGGCCAAACATGTTCTTGACCCGTCCCGTCAGGCCACCTCCGAGGCTCAGGATACTATTCCTGTTGTGTGCGTTCTTGGAGTTGCCGCGCTGGATGCCGGGCGAGGGCTGGTCATAGGCTCCTCCGGCTGCATAGTAGCCCTGGGCAGAGGCGTCATCGTCGTGGGGAATGTCTGCGTCTGAGTAGCGCTGGTAGTTGTGCAGGTCCGATGTCTGGGAGTAGGCCCTGCTGTTGTTGTTTGCTCCTCCTAGATATGGCGTGGCACCCGCCGGTGCGCCAGGCCCTCCCGCCAGGCCTGCCGTTGTCGATCTGGCGCCCCCGACAAAGTCATCATACGAGACCGAGGGCCGGCCCTGCGGCGTCGCATCGGCGGTGTTTGCATTGTAGGTGTGGAAGCCGTCCTGAGCGGCAGGTGGCGGCCGTGCGCCCGCGGTCGCCGCTGAGTTGTGTGTGGGTTGGTGATCGTCAAAGTCGATGAGGTTCTCGCTGTGAGACGGTCCACCCGGTGGCCGGCTGGCCATGGCGGCCGAAGTGTGCTCGTGAGCGTCGTTCTCCACGCAGCGTGTCTACTCTACTGCTTCATGTGGAAGCGGCCACTATCACGCCTCGTCCTCGGGCTGTCTCTCTCTCTCTCTCTCTCTCTTTTTTTCCCTTCCTCTCTCTTTCGCTCTTGCGGACGGCCACGGAAGTCTTGCCAGAAGGAATGCAGTGTAAGCTGGCTTGCACTTTCCTCCTGACCCGTCCAGGTACCTCCCCAAAGCGAGGTTGGCGTTTCGAGTGGTGCGTTTCGCCAGTGTGCGAGCTGCGCGCAGCTTGTCGTAACGGCGTTTGTGTGGTGGCGGAAAGGAGCGAAAAGCCAGTATGGCAATGTCGCAATGTCGCTATATCACTGTGTCAGCTGTGTCGCTGTGTCGCTATGTCGGTTCTATCGTCTCCTGGTCACGGCCTGGGTTGCAAGGGCTGGCTGACTGTCTGTCGTCGAAAGATGTGGCACGGACCACGGACCCAAATGCTGAGGCAGTGCCCTTCCTCCACCCTGGGCAACTTGCTGCACACCCGCGCCCCCGGTGTCTCGTTTGGCTCCTTGTGCGGACGAATTATGATCCTCCACCTTGGCCTATGTGGCTCAGATTGCGTAGACGCGAGATGGCTGCTGCAAATGGACGCGAACAGCTGCAGACTACCACGGCCTGCAGTGCCATTACGCGGCGCCGCGCTGTGGGGAGGGCCATGGTGGAGACGCCGACGGCGCGCCAAGTCTACTGGTACCGTGTGAATTGACCCAATCTCCCCCTCGCATTTGCTTCATACTAGAAAAGAATGCTGCTTAAAATAGCACTTACCACAATGTCCCATCAAAAGTGTTCAGCCCAGTTTGCCATCATCTTGACTGTCTACAGCAAACGACGCCTGGCTAGCTCGATCGGTAGAGCACGAGCTTTTTTCATCATCACGTCCCAGCAAACACGATTATTCCGTACATGTCAAAGTTGTGTGTTCAACTCCCACGTCAGGTTAGCTCGCCTTTTGACTGTTGGACTGCTTTAAAGCTTTCTTGCTGTCAGGCAAGCAACCTGTTTGTTGTTTTAATGCTGTCAGGCTAGTTGTCTTTATCGCCCATGTGGTTACGACAACTGGTCAGGCCTTCGGGCACGGTAGTGAATAGAGTACGGAGTTGGCCATGGCATGCTGATTTAGTCTCGAACATGATGAATTAATCTATGATCTAGCTACATATGCTTTGGAAGCGATGGAAATAGACCTCACTTGTTCAGCCTACTCGCCCTCACTGGGTCGTTCCACCAAGCGCACTGCTCCAACCCAATAGCCGTACCCTCTTCCTCCATCTTGACACCTCCATTCGTCCGAGGACGAACCACCAATTGCCTGGCTCCAGCGCCTTCGTACTTCTCCCACTCTGAAGTGCTACCCAAGCGATGTGTGTTGGGGTCTCCGGTGACGATGAAGCTCGCCCAGTAAGCAGGATACACTTCGGAGATTTCAGGAAACTGTGAATTCGGAAAGCCTTGGAAATACCCTGCATCGCTGGCATGAGGCACGCCTTGGTAGGTTGGGGCGAAGTTGGGCGTGTCAAAGCGCGCTTTGTAAACAGGTGCAGAAGTCTTGGAAAAGTCAATCGCAGTGAGCTGCACGGGGCAGATGTAAGCGTAGTCTCCGTATGATTTGGCCAAACGTTGGTATTGGCCGGAGATGTAGTTGGCGGTACCAGCTTTGTTCGTTTCCTCAGGATACAAAGTTTGGAGGTCGATCAGATCTTCAGCTGAGAGGCCTGGGACAAGCGTCTTCCAGTAGCTGAGAAACTCTTCGTTTGTTTGCAGATCTTGCGGCACAAAGCCGTATCCTTCATTGGTGACGGAGGTGATGAGCAGAGGGATCTTGAAGAATGTGCCTTGCTCGCCGGCCGTGGACCCACGCTTCTCGAAAAGAGGGCCTGGAGAGACGGGCTGCCACGGCCAGGTGAGGTTCCGGTTGTGTGCGTTATATATGGACGAAGACATGAACTGAATGTCGCGGGTTTCGGCGGCTTGAAGGCATTCAAGAGCCGCTGAGCTAGGCGTTTCGGGACAGTTCAGATAGTCCATGAAATCCGAGACTTGGCGCTGGTAAATCGGAAAGTCAACGCCGGGAAAGGCACGCGCTGTTGGCGAGCCCGAGGATATGATGGCCTTGCTGAACAATGCATTGCCCGCATCTGAGCCATAATCGTGATAAAGGTGAATGCCAACGGCATGGCCACCTGCACTCTGACCACCGAGTGTGATCTGGTCCTTGTCGCCTCCAAACTCGAAGAGATATCTTTGCAAGAACTCCAGAGCCATTCTCTGATCCCTGATGCCAAGGTTCAAAAGATCACTCTCTTCCATAAACTTGGCCGGCAGACTGCCCAGCGCACCTAGTCGATACTGGACTGTGACTACCATAAGAGGTTCAGCGCTCTTCTCGACAAACAGGGCGCCATCAAAACTCTTGTGAGAGCCTCCCACGAATGCTCCACCATGTAGGTAGACAAAGGATGGGAGCTTGGTGTCCATGGGAACATCCGAAGGTCGGTAGATGTTGAGAGTAAGACAAGCTTCCGACTGGCCAAGCGAGCTGTAAATGTCCTGAAAACATGCCGGTCCAATGGCAGTTGCGTCCTTTGTGCCATCGAATGCCGCTGGCCAGGTTACTGGCTTGAACCTCCCCTCCCCGACAGGCTGGGTAGAGTATTCGACATTCAACCACGCGTCCACGGCTCTGTTCAAGGCAACCGTCTTCTTCAAGTTGGTCATCACCTTGGTGCCCTGGAAGCTTCCATATCCTGGCAGGCTGACGAGCAAATCCTGATCTGGTGTCTCATAGGTCGGCGGGCTGGGCGATTGTGGCGTGGTTGGTCTCGCATAAGCAAAAGCACCATAGTACCAAAACAGCAACACAGTGCTGCCGGAGAAAATCATCATGATGGCTATCCGTCTTCTGAGCCATCGTGGGGAGAAATGGGTCGCTTTCATACTGTCGACGTCCCGGGGTTCTACCGGGGGCGAGGCAGGAAGTCGGTCCGCCATGTGAACCAACCTGCGCTACTCGTGGTCAAAAGCGGAGGGTGCGGGGACACAAGGCGCGGTACGAATAATGGGATCACGCGCTTGCTCTGGTTCGCACTAGTTTAACGTGGTCAGTGGTACGTGATGGGTATCTTTGTGGTGTTGACGGCCGAGATGCTGCACGTGCATGGCGTATGAGTCGGTGCCGAGCCCCCGTCCCATCGGTTATCGAGTCCAGCCAAGCACATGTGGAGTATTCGCATAGACATGTCGAGAGCCTCGATGCGAACCGTTGCCATGCAGGCTGGAGGCATTCCCCAGGCGAGAAAAAACCCACGTTTTCCCTTCTGCAGCCCGGCCTGAACATGGCCGCTCGATGGCGCTGTACCGAGCTTTGGCAGATAAGCAACGGCTCTACTCTTCGCAACCGAGTTTCCCACACCACCCCTGGGGCTGCATCTACACACCAGTGCCTGTTTGGACGGGCCTAGATACTTACAGGTGCAGAAACAAGAGGCGACTCGCATCCTTGGCGGTTAAATGTACAACTGCCGCTACCGTAGCTACCCCACAGTACTAGGTTGTGCAGTACCCCAAATCAGAGCGTTATCCCCGAACGGCCCATATTCTAGCACCGATAAGTGGACATGGGTGGAAGTCAATGATTTGACCATTGCCGATTTTCTTCTTGGTCACGTCACGATACACGACACAGGCCGCCGAAATTATTTTTTTAGCCAAGTTTTCACTGCTATGCCTGCTCTCGTATCCCCCCGTCCACGAGCGTTCACCGCCTCCGCCAACCTTACTGCGCACCCTGTCCAGCAAACTCCCTCTCAACCGCGTCCGCCATGTCTGCCAGAGTGTCGAACTTCCAGTTATACACTGGATCGTCTCTGTTCCCCATGACCGCACCCGGCCGATAGATCCAACTGCTCTTGATCCCCATGTCCTTTGCCGGATGGTGATCGTGATATTGACTTTGCGCCGTCTGCAGCACCTCGTGTTTTTCGACCCCGAATTCTTCCTTGACGCACTTGAGCATATGCTCGAAATTCTTGGGGTCGGGCTTGTAGGACCCAATATCTTGAGCAGTGTATACGGCGTCAAACTTGTACCCCTTCAACCCATTCGCGTTGCCGACCTGAAACGAGTCGTTATCGACGTTGGATAGAACGACTAGCTTGTAATACTTGGACAATCGCTGAAGCGCTTCAGGAATGTCGGCAAAGCCAGGCCAATGCCCTATACTTGCTCCGAACTGCTTGCTCTCTTCTTCACTCGGCTTGTCCAATCCCAATGCGTCGCATAGCTCGGGGAGTACCACGGTCAGTACTTCGGAGTACTTGAGTGTTCCGTGTTCCTTTTCGACACGAGCCTCGATCCTGTGCATGACTTGCAAGATATGCTTGCGCTCCATATCTTCCTTTCCCGATTTCTTGAGCATGGGCTGCAGCGCCGTTAGGGCGCCAGCTTCCCAGTCTATCAGAGTGCCGTAGACATCAAAGGACAGGAGTTTGAAGTCTGTAAGCTTGGCCATGGTGGGCGGGCTCTTGGAGGCGTAGTATACAGATTTTGAGAGCGAAAGGGCTGTTGAAGATTTTATCGACTGATCTGAAGAGCGAAGCGTGGATAGGTCCAAGTCAAGACAACTATGGTGATTGTTTCGATGGCTATAACCGACGTGTCTCATAGCCACTTATATTATCCGATGAACCCCACAAATATCGTTTTCGGAGGCCTCTTGGAACCCCACTTGGTCATGACGTTGGCGGGGTACTGGTGAAAACAACACGCCCTTGCAAACTACACGCCGGTCTCACGTTGGCATTTCGCGCTCGTGCACCAGGAGATAACACGCCCTACAGATTACAAGTCAGAAATTTACATTGATCAACGACTCATACATAGTCCCGGTTTGCTTGAGATAGACGCCGTATACGCTTCGTGCATTTGGAGGACATGTCATAATGTGAAGTGACGCGCTCGACCAGATAGCAGACTAAGGTTATAATTCACAAGCAAGGGAAGAGTACCCACCCATATAAACCAGACATGGATGTTCAATATTCCTATGCAATATCGGCCCGACGATTTGACAGATACGGAACCTACATTCCCCTACGCAGTATTCACAACTTCAGTTTTCATGTCATACGGCAAGCTCCCCAACCTTGACTCCAGTACCTCTTTGGTCAATCTCCACAGATTTCTCTGCAGTTTCTCGTCTCTAGCTTGCTTCGAGGGTTCCTGAACCTTCTTATCAGGGATAATGTAGGAGTTCTGGCCATCGTCAGACAATGTGTTCGCAGAAATATAAGCGCACTTGTATTTCACTTCCTCACCTGGATCTGATACTTTACTATATCATGAGATACTGCAGCAAACAACGCCGGACGGCAGCCTTGAGCGACGGGATCCTTCATAAACGGTCGAATGGCCTGGACGCCAACCTTTCCGGCCGTCCCATAGGCCTCGATAGCCTGGTTCTGCTGGTCTGTCAACACACCGCCTGGGTGTGTAGCGTTGATCCACGGCAATCCTGTGCTCTCCGTAACTTGTCCGAACTCCCCAGCTTTGATACGGAAGTACAGCTCGCGGAGAAACAGAATTTGTGCGAGCTTGGTGCGATTATAGAGCTTCGTAGCGCCAATATCCTGGTTGATCTCTTGAACAGACTCGAATGTCATGCTCGAGTCTGCGCCTTTGTGAAGATCAGACGACTGGTGCACGATGCGCGAGTCTGGCGTCTTCTGCAGAATGGGCAGGAGCATGAGAGTGAGATGCGCCTGGGAGAAGACATTAACTTGCATGTGGCTGTCCAGACCGTCACGCGTTTCGTTGTATACACCCACACCCAAGCCAGCATTGCAAACTAGTGCATCGAGCCTGTTCAGCTCTTGAACCAACTGCTTGGCTACTTCATCTACCTGCTTGAGGTCTTCAAGATTGCACTTTTTCCACTCAACCTTGCTAATGTCGCCCCATTCTTTCAACGCTTCTTGCGCCTCACTGGCATGCTCTTCCTTGTTTGAGAGAAGATAGATCTTAGCAGGGTTGTGTTGAAGAAGATGTGCAACAATGCCGTAGCCTATACCAGCTGAACCGCCAGTAACGACATAAATCTGTCCTGAGTTATTAGGAAAGCCATGTTGAAGTGGAATCGGCATCTCTTACCTTTCCACTCAGGTCAGGAATGTCGGTGTTTGGGTCAAATGCACTCCCAATTGCCTTCTTTATCGTGTCCATAGTGTATTTAGTTTTGCTTTCTTCGTGAACCTGAGATGATTGATAGAGTTACAGGCAGAGCAGATCATTGCAGATGACTCAAGAAGGCATCTTGCATCATGTCGTCATTATGAGAAAAGGTGGAATGCGCCGTGGCAACTGCGCACCCCGTACATTCAAAGCTATGACGCCAACAAAAACAGCTCTATTAATGATTGAATATTGACGGTGACCATGCGTCAGCGAATACATCCATGTTGTGAGCTGAGTAGGCATTGGCGAGAGGCGGGGCAGCCTTGGCATCTGGTTTATGAGGCTTCATGAGGTCATTGTACGTGAGGGTCACAACGCTTCTCCTACATCAAAGCACTTGCATCATAATAGGATTGAGTAAGCAGCAACGGTGCGTCGGCATCAACCCTACCACCACCTAAAACTACCATGTTTATTTCCAACTAAACTAATATCGAAACGCAACTGAAGCCATCTATTTTAAGTTAAACATGGGTCGCAAAGACTACCGACTCTTACTGTTTCCCTGCACCAGTCGCGCATTTAACTATATCTAGCTGAGATGAAGCTATGCCTTGCTCTGACAGTTTACGACATACGAGGGTCATACACCGCGTTCACAACCTTCAACATTACCTTCATTGCGAACGAAGGATCACTGATGCAAAATCAGTCAAGATCTCAGCAATGTTCTTCCAGATTTCGTTCTTTAGAACAGTATCTGTAATACTGCCTAAAGTGCTAGACTTCAAGCTAGATTTAAGATGTTGAGGCTTTGATGAGAAGGGTTGCTGTCGTACCATCCTTCTGAAAGATTTTAGAAGCAGAGCCAAAAAGTTGCTGTTAAATCCCAATGCCCCTCAAACTTGTAGTGCCATCAGGATGGAAAAGGCTGGAGCTGCGTTGTAACAGAGATGAAAAGAATCCCGCAATATCAGTGAAAGGATTTGCTTCGTCTAAGCGAAATTCATAGTGTATATCGTCTTCATCTTCCTACTCCGCACCTCCCGAGTCATTTAATTCGAAGGCGAAATGAAATCATTATGCAATGCAATTCATTGGAATAACTCGTGATGATGAAACGAAAAAAGTATTACACAGTTCTATCTGCGAAGATATGACGATCCTATAGCGAGTTCACGCCATTGTGCATTCTACGAGAATGTATTCGGACAAAACGATGTAGCTTTATTCTCGTTGATGTCAACACTGTCAAATGCAACTCACAACGTGCTCGAGTACATGAAGTATATTATCGAAGCGTAACTACAGTCTCGCCAGGGAGCGATCTACTCATAGCAATCTCAACTCTCACTGTGCTTTAAAAGATAGTCGAGGCGCAATCAAGTACTTCCCCTTGCAGTCGTACAATCAGGCATTCTCTCAGCCACGTCAAACCATACGTGTGCTCTCGGAGGGCTCTGGCTATCCAATTTACCATGGACTTTGGAAGTCTGATGCAAGTCCCTCGTCCAAATTATATGTGGGTATGTCTTTATCGCGCCAGCCTATCGGAATGGCTGAAGAGTACGGAAGGCCAGGCGTATCTCAACACCTGTCTATGCTGCAGAGCGGTATGCTTCCCAAAATATTCAACAACAAATAGCGGCTCAGAGTAAGAACAATCCTGAGCATACATTGAGACAAGACTCAGAACACCCCAGCACAGAGGCTCTCGAACTCCTGGCCTTGTGCATCGAATAAACCCTGGCCGCTTTAGTCGAGTTAGGTGAGATCCGGGAACAATCCAGTATTGAAATTGAATGTGGTAGGCCTCCACCCTTCAGTCAGACCATGCACCAAGTGGTATCCGTAAGCACTGCGCTTGTTCAATTCCCATCGAACCTCGAGCATGGTGATACGCGTGCCTTCTATCACCTTCTTGATCCTATTCAATCGAGCATACCTCCATCGAGACTAGAGAGCGTGCAGGTGTGAAGAGAGAGATACAACTATGAGCTAGGTCTTTGTATCTGTGCTGATAAGGCGAGGTAGTTGTTTTTCCTTGTCTGAGACCATTTTGTCGAATTGTTAGAAAGGGTATGCTTAAAGAGACGCCTCCCGCATCC